>OGXR01000622.1_pt1 | contig 28067 bp, 26 predicted proteins | sample 1576331 | NCBI WGS metagenome assembly OGXR01 (sample SAMEA3541473, study PRJEB24748) | human gut metagenome | biome: human gut; feature: human-associated habitat; material: faeces | place: China | collected 2012 | reverse complement strand
AATATTCTACGACTACCCCGGCTCCGAGAGGAAGGCCTTTGACCTAAGCCTCGGCGCATTTGGCAGCGACAAGATAACCGTGGACACGACCTATACCGACGGGGAGGGCCGCAGATGGGGCTTTATCGGCTACTGGTACGGCTACCGCAATCTCTGGATAAGCCTTGACGACCCGACTGTGGAGGTTCCGCCCGCGGCGGAGCAGCCCGCCCCGGTGAGCACCGGCGCGCCTGCGTACCTGCCACCCAAGGGCGGCGGCGCGCCCATGATAATCGGCGGCGGCCTCGCCGCCTTAGCCGCCCTTATAGCGGTGGGGATGATAAAGGGCAGGAAGAAAAAGCAGCAATAAAAAAAGAGGGCGCAAGCCCTCTTTTTAAGTATTGTTTACGGCTGTACGGGAGCCGCCAGGTCGGTTATGTTATTCTTGCTTCCGGTGTGCGTTCCGGTTCCGGTGTAGTTGGGAAGCCCACTATCCTTTGCCGCCCAGTCAGCCGAGGCAATATCGCCTGTTATAGTGCCGTCGTTGGCGAGGGTACATACGCTTCCATCACTGTCGTTGTTGAGCGTGATGCCGCATTGGACATTCATATCCTTGCCTATCGTCAGATTGCCGACCATGTAGATGCCCGCTGTATTATTTCCCTTGATAGAGCCGGAGGTGAGCGTAATGGTGTCGCTGCAATCTGTTCCCAATGTCGCAAGGATATGTTCACCGATAGTGTTATTCTCTATCGTCAGGCTTTCGGCGGTCAATGCGTTCACTTTATCATTGCCCCATATCATATCATTGTCCCATACCATGATAAGGCTTTTTCCGATATTGTTATCAGTGATTGAAACGTTTTTCAGCGTCATGTTTTCCACATTGGTGAAAAGCAGCCCGTATGCGCCGTCCTTGCTGTTGCTTGTCTTATTGTTTCTGATTGTTACATTTGTAAGATTTACGCTCTGTACGCTAACGGCGCGGATTATCCTCTCCGCCTCCACATTTTCAATGGTCACGTTGCTAAGCGTCAAAGAGGAACCCTCGCCGCCGTTGATTGCGCCGAAATAATCATAAACCCTGTTGTTCTGACCGTCCAGCGTCATATTATCCAAGGTCAGATTATTTTTGCCGCCGTTAAAAATTGGATTTTTTATGTCACTATCGAGCTTCACCTTATACCCGTTGCCGTGTATTACGGTATCGGCCGTTATCTTCAGGGGCTCTGAGAGGATCAGATCGTTCGCAAGGCTAATCTCGGCTGTGCCGCCTTCGGTTGTCTGCTCAATAGCCTTTTTTATATCCTCCGCGCTAGTGACCCTTGTGCCGGAGCCGCCATCGTAGCCCTGCTCGCCATTTTCGCCTTTCTCGCCGGGCGGGCCCGCGTCGGGCTCGCTGCCGTCGGTTATGGAGGGTATAAGGTGGACGTCGGCGTCTATCTTCATGGTAGAGGCGCAGCCGCAAAGCCCCGCGCACAGACCCGCGGCGATGACCAATGACAATAGCTTTTTCATATTTTCCCCCTTGTATTTTTTGTTTTTAATAAACGTAAAAATCACGGCCTGACTGTATTTTGATTATATTGTGTAAGCGCGCAGCCTGTCAATTATAAACACGATAAGCACATAAAGCAAAATGACCGGCGCGGTATGGTAAACCGCTCCGGTTTGTTTTATAATATAAATATAGAAAACCAAGGAGAAGCGTATGGTAAAGCTGTGGTTTGCGAAGGTAAGGCCGGACGGCATAATACCCTCAAAGAGGGGGGAGGACGCGGGATACGATATATTCCTCGCCTTTGACGGGGAATATATACGCCTCGAGCCCCACGAGACAAAGCTGCTGCCCACCGGCATAGCCAGCGCCTTTGAGCCCGGGTATTATTTCCAGATACAGGAGCGGGGCTCCACCGGCTCAAGGGGGATAGGCAAGCGCTGCGGCGTGATAGACTCCGGCTACCGGGGGGAATGGTTCGTGCCCATGACAAACCTGAACACCGTCCCGCTGTACTTTGCAAAGGAATCGGCAGGGGAATACCTGGAGGGGCTGAAGGAGCGGGGCGAGCGCTTCAACGTATACTACATAACTAAGGCGGTGTGCCAGGCGGTGCTGCTGCCGGTGCCGGAGACGGAAATAACCGAGATACCCTATGACGAGCTTATGGAGATGAAGTCGCTGCGCATGACGGGCAGCCTCGGCAGCAGCGGCAAATAGCGGATATTTTCCGGGAAATAAAAAACGGAGGCGAATTAAATGGCTAACATGATGGATTACATAGAGTGGCGCGGCGACCTGACCTTTTCGGAAAGGCCCTTCAACGAGGTGGACGGACTGATATTCGCGGAGCTGTCCTATGTGGATTATTCCAACATAGTGCCCAATACCGTGGTTGAGGGCATAACCCTAAAGCGGGCGGCGGAGGAGTACTTTCTTAAGTATCCCGACAGCCGCGGCAGGCTTGGCATAGTAGTGCCGGACAGCATACACGACCTGCTCAGGGCGGCGGGGAACAGCGAGAGGTTTGGCAGCGTGGTATTATCCGGCTATACCGCCGAGACCAGCGAGGAGAAGGAGGAGCAGTTCAGCGCGGTCACCTTCACCATCGAAAACAGGATACGCTGCATAGCCTTCCGGGGTACCGACGACACCATAGTGGGCTGGAAGGAGAATTTCAACATGTGCTACATGTTTCCCGTACCGGCCCAGAGCGATGCGGCAAATTACCTGAACATGGTGGCGGCGGACTGGAATAAGGACCTCATAATCACCGGCCACTCCAAGGGAGGCAACCTTGCAGTATACGCGGCGGCATACTGCCTGCCCGAGGCGCAGGAGCACATAACCGCCGTATACAACAACGACGGCCCCGGGTTCCCGACGAGCCAGATAACCCTGGAAAATTACAGCCGCATACGCGGACTCATGACTACCCTGCTGCCCGAGGCGGATATAGTGGGAATACTTCTGGATCACGAGGATCAGTACCATGCGGTAAAGAGCAACGCCGTAGGGGTGTGGCAGCACGACGGCTTCTCATGGGAGCTCATGGGCACGAAATTCATATACGTTGAGGACATAAAGAGCAGCAGCAAGCGCAAGGACAAGACCCTCAGGGCATGGGTGGACGACATGGATATGGAGCTTCGGGAGCAGTTCGTGAACAAACTCTTTGCATTCTGCAAGAGCACTGACGCCCGCACCCTCACCGACCTGAAACGGGACCCCATAGGCCTGATGAACGCCATAAACGGAGCGTTTGAAGACGAGGAGACGAGGGAAGTGCTCAAGAGGTCCCTCTCGATGCTGCTCTCTGAGGATAAGACCCACCGCTACGCCGCCGCCCAGGACAGCCTCCTGCGGCTCAGGGGAAAGGTGAGCAAGCGGGCGTCCATGGCGATGAGGAAGAGGAAGTAGCGGGGCTGGTTCAGAGCATATATCGGGCTGCGGGCAGAGTGCTGCTCTCTATGGTGTACACGGCCTTGCCGTTTTCCGTGCTGCGGCTGACGACGTGCAGCAGCTCCGCGCACAATTCCTCCTCGCTCAGCACGGTGGGAAGCACCCGCACCTTTACCTCGCCGGCGCCGTCGCTCAGCATAGCCTCATAGACGGTCCCTCCCAGAAGAATATCGGCAAAGGCGCTGTAATAAAAGCCCTCGCCCGCGGAAAGGATCCCCTCCAGCCTCCCCACCGCAAGGAACTTTCCCTCCCCGGGGGCTGCGGACTCCATTTCCTCCACCGTGACTACCTCGGCCGGCCAGTTCCTGTATTTGAAATCACCGGCGAAATCCTCCGCCTGCATGGCGAGGAAATTCTCGCTTTTAAGTATGGTTATGGAGGAAAAGAGGTATTTCTCCGCCGCTTCGCTCCAGGAATATTCGCACAGGCTGTATGTATTGCCGCTCCTGCCCCTCAGCAGGGCAGTCTGCACGCCGCCGTATTCCAGGCCCGCCAGCATTTCTCCCGCCCTGTCCGCCATGCCGGCGGCATATTGAGAATCGCCTATGATATCTCCGGCGGCAGCGAAGGCGGCGGGAGTATCATTTTCGCAAAAGCGCCGTATCCGCTCATCCTCCTGTTTTATGGTGAAGTTCAGGTTCACGTCCCGCTCCGGCGTTCCGTCCGGCAGGCTGCGGCTTGGCCAGCAGTGCATATTGACCATGCCAGCGCCCCCCTCGCCATCGGTTACCGGCACTATTTCCGTGATCTGGAATTTTTCGCTGCCGGGGAGAAGGCTGGAGTCCTGCCGGGAGCTGTATGCAAAGGAGGTATCCTCGCTTATAGTCCAGCCCCAGCTGTATCTGCTCATGATCTCCCCCATATCGCCATAGGCAGGGGGATAGCCGTATTCTGTCTCCGCCGCAGGAGACGGCGAGGGCTCCGCCGTGCTGTAAGGGGAAGGAACCGCATCCTGCACTTCGTCGGCCTGCTGGCAGCCGCACAGCAGGGCGCACAGCAGGGCGCACAGCAGAGGCGCGATTTTACCTTTTTTCATTGATCATCTCCTCCTCTATGCTATGACCTAAAAACCGCTGGGAACCGATATGCACACATGGGGATCATAACCGTCGCTCTCCGTGGCTCCTTCAATTATCCTGAATGTTGAATTTTGACCGGCAGGTATACTTTGGCATTCAACCAAATAATAATGCCCGCTATTTGCGCTGTTCAATTTTCCGCAATAGGTACAATAATCCCCATAGTATTCATCCATTCTCATCATATAGTCTGAGGTCTGAGCACCATAATAGGGGCAAACTACGGATCTGGTTTTGGTATTTTCTACCCATGTCCTGAGCGACATTGAATTCCGTCCGCATTTGTAGCAGTACGCTCTTGTCGGCGTTTCATCGATAACAAAGATTGAGCTTTCTATATCTGATAAAGAATAATTCAATATCTCATCAACTGAATCCACATAAACTATTTTTCTTTTTTCTGAAAATTGATCATGAGTATGACCGCAATGTATAGCGGCGGAACGGTCACCTGCAATTGTTCCAGCTGCATTGGTTGCTGCTGATATACCATTCATCGAGAGTATTATCAGAATAAGAACCATGGAAATAGCTAACCTAAACTTGTTTTTCATTAAAATCATCCTCCTTTACTTTAAGTAGCGGCAGCTTTGAATTACATCGACTTGAAAAGAATATTCGGGAATGATGACATGGCGGAGTCGCCGCCCTGAAGCGTTATCTGTTGTGCTGATTTCCTACACATTTATTTTACCATGATCATAAAGGTTTTAATATGCCGCACAAGCGTAAATATGTAAATAATATATGAATAAATCACGCTGAAAAGCTGCACATCCAAAAAACAGAAAAAAGCGGCGTTAAGCCGCTTTTTTGATGCTCTTATATCCTTCCCGTAGAGTCGGTCTTTATTGTGCCGCTGCGGTAGGCGTCGAGAAGGGCGTTAAGATCCTCTATGCGGCGCTTTATGCCCTCTCCGGCGTCGGTATCTGATATCATGAGCCTGCGGGGAAGGTTTTCCACTATAAAGGAATGTGAGGTTATATCCTTCTTGCCGTGTATTGCCTCCTCCCGGGTGGTAAAGGGCTCGTGGGCGGCTATGCGCATTCCGTGGGAGCTGAAGAACATTGTGTAGCCCGCTATGCCTGTCTGCTTGTGGTAGGCCTTGCAGAAGCCGCCGTCTATGACTACCAGGCGGCCGCCCCCCTTGCGAGGGTCTTCCCCCTCTTTTACCCTTACCGGCATGTGGCCGTTTATGATGCGGCTCCAGGGCTTGTGCAGGTCGAAGTCGTCCAGTATCCTGCGGCAGAATTCCTCGCTGCCGTAGTAGACGTAATAGGGGTTCTTGGGTTCCGTATATGAGGCTTTATCCTCGATGAGAGCCCGCTCGAAGGTGGTTATCTTTGTCCTGCCGCAAATCGGGGAATTCCTGCCGCACCAGAGGAACCAGAGAAAGTCCAGCCCGCGCAGCCGCTCCATGCTGCCATCGGGAGCGAAGTAGCCCTGCCGCGCCAGCCTGTCCGCCCAGTCCAGAAATGCCCGTCCCTTGAGGGGGGTATCGGAATAAAGGGAAAACTCCATGAACTCGCCATTGCCGTCGCAGGGTATGCAGCCGTGATAGAGCAGGTTGCCGTTGTGCCTGCGGTATATGGAGCCTACGGAATAGAGGAACCGGGTGTGGATCTGGAGCTTTTCGCTGCGGCGGAAGCTGGAGACAAGGCCGTCTATTATATCCTGCTCCTCGGGGGTGAGCTTATTGGGGTCGGCGGGGTCTATGGTGGGAAAGTCGGTATCCCGGAGGGAGTATACCGTGCCGTCTATCTCTATGGTGCCGTTTTGATAGTTTATGCGGGATAGCATATCCCGGTCAGACATCTGGTACTCCGGCCGGCGGGCTATTATCTGCCCCTCCAGCTTGAACATTATTACGCACATCGCCTTGTGCATGCGGGAGAACAGCTCGCTGTCCCGGGGCAGGCTGTGTCCCGCCGGCAGGACCCGGGGCCGGAATACCGCCGCATCCCTGTATGTGACGTCGCTGAACACCGCCAGGGGCAGAAGGTTTATGCCGTAGGCGTTTTCCAGCATATCCATGTTGTCATACTGTATGCAGTTCTTTACGGCGATGGCCACGCACACCGGGCTGCCGGCGGCCGCGCCCATCCACAGCACGTCGTGGTTGCCCCACTGTATGTCCACGCTGTGGTGGCCCATGAGGTTGTCCAGAATTACGTCGGCGTGGGGGCCGCGGTCGAATATGTCGCCGACTATGTGCAGGGTATCCACCGCCATGCGCTTTATGAAGGTGCACAGCTCCGTTATGAGAGTATCCGCCATGCCGGTGTCTATTACGGAGCGGATTATGTTGTCGTAATAGGTATGTTTGTTGTGCTGGTCCTGTGGATTGAGAAGCTCCTCCATTATGTAGGCAAAGTCCTGTGGCAGCGCCTTGCGCACCTTGGAGCGGGAGTACTTTGACGCGGTGTAGCGGGCCATCTCGATCAGCCTGTGCAGCGTCACCCTGTACCAGTCGTTGAGGCCGAAGGAGGCCCTTTCGTGTATGCCGTGGAGGGTCTCCACGGGATAGTATATGAGCACCGCAAGGCCGCGGCGTTCCTCTGAAGTCAGGGTGCTTTCAAACAGCTCTTCTATCTTTTCGCATATGGCCCCAGAGGCGTTGTTGAGTATATGGAGGAAGGCCTCATGCTCGCCGTGTATGTCGCTCATGAAGTGCTCGGTGCCCTTTGGAAGGCTGCGTATGGCCTCCAGCTTTATTATCTCCGCACAGGCGGACTGTACCGAAGGGAACTCCTTTGAAAGCAAGGTTAAGTAGCGGATATCCTGCTCCATGAATAAGCTCCTCCAAAAGTTTTTATTATAGATGTATTATAGCATATAAGAATTAAAAATAAATAAGCCCCTCGAAAAGAGGGGAATATATTATTTTATCAATAAGCAGCACACGTCATTCACGTTGGTTCCTGTAGGGCCTGTGAATATAAGGCCGTCTATCTGTTTTAAGGCGTTGTAGGAGTCGTTGTCCTTCAGCACGTCGGGTATGGAAATGCCCAGCGCCTCAAGCTGTCCCTTGGTTTCTCCGGTGACTATGCCGCCCGCCGCGTCGGTAGGGCCGTCGGTGCCGTCCGAGCCTACGGAGAAGAGGCATACGTCCTTCATGCCCGCAATGCCCATAGCGCCGGACAGGGCCAGCTCCTGATTGCGGCCGCCTGAGCCCTTGCCGGTTATGCGCACCACAGTTTCTCCGCCCGCAATGAAGGCGAGGGGTTCCCCGGAGCCCCTGTGATACTGGGCGACGGAGGCTAAGAAGCTTCCCGCCTCCTTTGCTTCGCAGCAGAGCGAGGCCGTGAGAACAACGGGCCTGTAGCCCAGCCGCCTGGCAGTTTCCGAGGCGGAGGCGCAGAGCTGGGTTACGCTGCCGGTGACGATGGTTTCAACGTTATTTAGCTCCTTGGGAGTCTCGACATCCATAAGGGACAGAGCTTTGTCGGAAAGCTTCAGGCCGTACTTGGAAATTATGGCATGGGCGTCGGCATTGGTAGAGCTGTCGGGGCAGGCGGGGCCTGAGGCTATCATGTCCAGAGGGTCGCCTATTATATCGGAAAGTATTATTGCGATTATGCGCGCGCCGCTGCAGGCCATGGCGAACCTGCCGCCCTTTACTGCGGAGAGCCGCTTGCGAATGGTATTCATTTCGGTTATATCGGCGCCGGAGGCCAGCAGCTGCCTGTTCACGTCCTGCAATTCCTCCAGCGATACCAGCGGGCTTTCAAACAGGGCGCTGCCGCCGCCGGAAACCAGGAATATCAGCGTATCCTTTGGGGTCAGGCTGCGGGCAAGCTCCAGCGCCGCATTGGCGGCGAGTACGGAGCTGCCGTCAGGCACAGGATGCCCCGCCTCATATATGGCGATATCCTCCGAAAAGCTGCCTGCGGAGTGGCCATACTTGGTTATGACCACGCCCTTTTCTATGCGGCTGCCAAGGTGATCATATGCCGCCCTGGCCATTTGATAACCCGCCTTGCCTATAGCCACCAGCTTTACCTTATGGGGCAGGCTGACGGAGCCGAGGGCTGCCTTTACTGCGTTGTCTGGCATCGCCCGGTCAATGGCTTCTTTTATGATGAGATGTGCATCGTCAAGTACGTTCATATAAAATCCCCCCATGCAGGCGTTTTGATCTATTATATTTTCGTGTATTATAATAAAATAACGGAGCGGGGCGCAACCTTTTTATGGCGCTGTCCGTTTAATATACAGACAACCGCAATACGGAGGATATTTTTGCTATGAAGAAAAGACTGATTAAGCTGATCGCCCTCGCTATGTGCGCCGCCATGCTTACCGGCTGCGCCGCGTCCGGCGGAGTGAAGAACCTTACCGATGGCGTAAATGCGGCGGATGTGACGCTGCCCGAAGTGACCGACTATACCATGATAGGCGACCTCGGCGCGGGGCTGATGCAGTACGCGGCGGCGCAGGAAGCCGAAAACCCCGTGCTTTCCCCGCTTTCGGCCTATCTCTGCCTTGCCATGCTCATGCCCGGGGCAAATGAGAACACAAAGGCGGAATTCGAGAAGATACTTGGAGCAGACTGGGACTACGTTTCCGCCCTCGTCGCCGATATAGCCGCACAGCTTGAAAAGACCGGCGGCAGCACCAAGCTCGACCTTGCCAATTCCATCTGGACGGACGACGACAAGGCCGTTATAGAGGAGGAATGGCTAAAGACCGTAAAGGCGTATTTCGGCCCCGACATATACAGCGCCGACCTGCCCAGCGACGGGGCTCTGAAGGCAATAAACAAGTGGGTGAACGACAAGACCAACGGCATGATACCCAAGCTCCACGATGAAAACTACGACAAGGATACCATAATGGTGCTGCTCAACGCCCTTTATATGAAGGCGGAATGGGCCCATAAGTTTGAAGGCCAGGACACATACGACCGCGAATTCACCAAAGCGGACGGCAGTACCGTTACCGTGCCTTTCATGAACATGTTCGAGGCCTATGAGAGCTACATAAAGACCGAGGACGCGGAGGGCATAATGCTGCCCTATGACGACGGCAGGCTGGCCTTTATAGCCCTTAAGCCCGGCAGCGGCGACGCACGGGGCTATGCCGCCTCCCTCACCGGGGCAAAGCTGAAGGAGCTTATCGCCGCTGCCAAGGCGGATACCTTCGTGACCGTCAACATGCCCAAGTTTGATACCGAATACTCGGTATACCTGACCGACGCCCTCAAGGCCATGGGAATGACGGACGCCTTTGATCCGGACCTTGCAGACCTTTCCGGCGCGGGCAGGGGCGTTGACGGGCCGCTGTACATATCTTATGTCTTCCAGAAGGTAAAGGTGGACGTGAACGAGGAGGGCACCGAGGCCGCCGCCGTTACCGAAATCGCCACGGCGGAGGGCTGCGCGCTCCCTGCGGATGAGCCCATAGTGCTGACCTTCGACAAGCCCTTCGTATACGCCATAGTCGATACCGAGACCGGCGTGCCCCTCTTTGCGGGCGTAATGGAGAACCCCGAGGCGAAGTAAAAAATAATTAGAAAAATCAAAAAAGCGGCTTAAAGCCGCTTTTTTGGTTTTGCGGGGACAGCTAAACCCTAATCATCTATATCTTTGTCCTGCTTGACTATCGCGCCGGAAACGGCGTCTATTTCGTATTCATACTCAAAGCCGTTGCACTTGAAATCTATCTCATATACCATGCGGCCATCCTCTCTATCCAGCTTGCATTCGTATTCGGTTATGCTGCCATTGTCAAGTCCGGCATGTGAAAGAGCTGCGGATTTTGCCTTTGCCTCGCCTATATAGCCTCTATCGGCTGACTGCTGCTCATTCTTTTTATTGTCCTTTGGATTTTCCTGCTTTTTCCCGTCCTTTGTGTTTTCCGCCGGCTCACCTTCGTATTTGAGTATTTCTCCGGTATTCGCGTTTATGTCGTATTCATACTCCCTGCCGTTCCAGTCAAACTCCAGCTCGTATATCATGGCCCCGTGCTCATAGTCCATTTCAAACTCATAGCCGAGTATTTCTTCGGCCTTTGCCCCGGCGTGAGCAAGAGCTATTTCCTTTGCTTTGGCCTCGCCTATATAAGCGCTGTCGCTGGCGGCACCCTCTGCCGTTACGTTGGTTATGCTCTTGCTGCCGGATTCCCCTATCAGGTTCAGTTCGTTTACGCTGAGCCCCGCCAGCTCATCAAAGGTATGAGCGGCATTGTTTTCGGTTATTTGCTTTATCAGCTGAGCTTTTCCTTCGGTTATGCCGTACTGCTCCGCAAGGCGTTTTGTGTCAGGATCGTTACTTATAGTCTGACTCAGCACCGCGCCCTTGAAGCTGCCTGTATCCAGCATATCCTTTACCTCTGCGCTCAGCCTGCTTTGCATTTCCGCGCTCTTTATGGGATCGTCGCTATCTACGCTTATAAGTATGGAGTTGGCCAGTTCGGATATATATCCTTCCCTAAGCATTGAACCTATTATGGCGTTTACCGCCACCCTGAGGTCGCTTCCCTTAAGCTTCATATCGCCTATGACCTTTACTCCGTCCTCGTTTTTCGGTGTTACCAATACTACCTGTTCCTTCTTATTCACCCCAAGCTCTATGCTTGGGTTAACATCCAGCGCTACGGTGGAAGCTACGCTGTGATTGGCTCCGTATAAGTATGTTCCAGTTACTATCAGAACCAGCGCCGCTGCCGCTGCCATAATCCTGCTGAATACTCTGCCGCTTTTCTTTTTTGCCGTATTTTCCAATATTATTACCCTTCCTTTCTGCTCCTCGCATTTTCCCATTACTTCTTTAAGATTATTCGGAGCGGCATTGCCAAATGCCCGTCTTACGCTTTCTTCCGTACGCCTGTTGCTCACTTTAAATGCCCTCCCTTTTTTCAAGTTTTGATTTAAGCTTTTTTATTGCCCTGCTGTATTTTGAAAGCACCGTCGCAAGCGGCAGGCCGAGAAGCTCAGCCGTTTCCCTGTGCTTCATGCCGCCTACGGCATGGAGTATCACTATCTGCCGCTCGCTGTCGTCCAGAGCCTTCAGGCACTGCTCCAAAACCAGCCTGTCCTCCGGCGAGGCCGGCGTCTGCTCAAGGTATTTGTCCCAGTCCTCCTCCGGGATGTCGGAACGCTTTCCCCGCTCACGCAATTTTTCCATGCACAGATTTCTGGTTATTGTTATAAGCCAGGCCATCGGCTTGCCCTGGGGCCTGTATCCCGCCGCGCCGAGGTAAACGCGCACAAAGCATTCCTGCGCTATTTCCTCCGCGTCGTGGGAGCTTTTAAGCAGGGACAGCGCGAAGGCGTATACTGAAGGATTGGCTATCCGGTACAGCGGCTCCATGGCAGCCGTGTTCCCCGCTGACAGCTCCATCATGCAGTTCTCCATTTCTTCCCGCTGGCTCTGCCCACATTCAGCAACAGCATTCAGGCATATAAGCATATTCTCTTACTCCTTTCACCCTGTAAACGGAGAATCGTTGGTTTTTATTGCACGTAATTTTTATTTTTTTATATATACGATTTCTGCTTTCTGTTTTGATCGAAAAACCCTGGGGTTGATAAGGGGCCGCAGCCCCTTATGTTCAATCCGGCTCTGACGACATGTGCGTCAGAACGGATGAAAACCCAGAGGTTTTCGTACTTTGCGGGGTTTGCCGCCCGGGAGCGAATGCGAGAGGCAAAACCCGTAAAACTCAAAAAAGTGGCGTTCAGCCACTTTTTTGACACTCTAAAGCCCGCCATGAAAATGGCGGGCTCAGCTAACGTTCTTCGGAGTTAAATGGCCGTTGTTTTATCAGTCTGCTACGTAGGGCAGAAGGGCAACGATGCGGGCGCGCTTGATGGCGATGGCCAGCTCGCGCTGATGCTTTGCGCATACTCCGCTCATGCGGCGGGGCATGATCTTGCCGCGCTCGCTTACGTACTTGCGAAGACGTGCGGTATCCTTATAATCGATGTGCTCGACCTTATCTACACAGAAACCGCATACCTTACGCCTGGACTTGCGGGGACGGGGCTTCATTTTGCGCTCTTCCATTTGGTGAATCTCCTTTCATTGGCTAGATGGCCCCTGCTTAGAAGGGCAGCTCGTCATCCTCTATCTCAGAGAAGCCCTCGGGGGCAGGAGTGTTCTGGCGCTCAAAGCCGCTGCGCTCAAAGCCGCCGCTGCCGCTGCCGCCCTCCTGGCCCTTGGGGGTGAGGAATTCGATCTCATCTGCGATTATTTCAGTAATATATCTCTTTGAGCCGTCTTTCGCGTCGTAGCTGCGGTTCTGTATCTCGCCGATAACGGAGACCTTGCGTCCCTTTGAAAGATACTTGCCGCAGAGCTCGCCGAGCTGGCGCCATGCTACGATGTTGAAAAAGTCGGATACCCGCTCCCCGGCCTGATTCTGGAAGCGGCGGTTCACGGCGATGGTGAAGGTGCACACAGTGGTACCGCTGCCGGTGGTCCTCACTTCAGGGTCGCGGGTGAGGTTGCCGATAAGGATTGCTTTGTTCATTTTTGTACCATCCTTTCAGCTAAAATCTTGGTTTAATCAGCCGTTCTGGCGAACTACCATGTAACGCAGGATGCTTTCGTCATTCCTGAAGTTACGCTCAAGCTCGCGGGGCAGCTCGGGAGCTGCTGCGAAATTCACCAGCACATAATAGCCCTCGGTCTTATAATCGATGGGGTAAGCCAGCTTTTTGCGGCCCCATTCATCGGTCTTTTCGATCTCGCCGCCATTGGCGGTTATGATACCGGAGAACTTTTCGATAACGCCCTTGATGGCTTCATCCTCCATCTCAGGGGTAACGATGTACATAGCTTCATACTTGTTCACGCTTTTCACCTCCTTATGGTCTTGTGGCCCTGCCGCGCTTTGGGCAGAGCAAGAAGCACGCTAGCTTTCGTATTATATCACCGGGAAAAGCCCTGCGCAATAGGTTTTTTAAGAAAATAAAGGGTTTTTTTGGCGGCCCCGCCTCCCATATCCCGCAGTTGTTAAAAAAACAAATCCGATGTATAATAAACTATCTATACAAGGAGAAATGTGACCTTTGAAGCCTTTGAGCATAAAATCCGTGCTGGTCTCCCTGGGCCTGGGCCTCGGGGCTGTGGCATTGGCGTATATTTTCCCGATTGGCCTTATAATAATGCCTGCGCTGCTGGCCTTTGCCGGCACGGTATGGGGCTATGGGGGGCTGGCCATAGCTGCGATAACGGCCGCAGGCGGCATAATATGCATAGCGGGAACTGTGGACTCGAGCATAATAGGCGCGCTGGTGATGTTCATACCCGCGGGCATAGCGATGACCTATATCTTCATAAATAAGCTGCCCTACCGCACGGCGGCGGTGATAAGCGCATTCTGCGTGGCTGTGGGTATGTACATCATGACCTGCGTGCCGGCGCTCATGGAGGGGGAAGGCCCCTTCGCCTATTATTTACAGTACATGGCCGCATTCGGCGACGCGGTGGAAAAGACCGCAGCACAGATGGGCATAGACGGGGATAAGGCCGAGATGCTGCGCAAGATGGCGGCATACCTGGAATACAAGGCTCCCGACATGGCGGTAATGGCAATGATGTGCATGGGCATGGGCGCAGGTCTGGCGAACGTGGTGGCGGCAAGGGCCCTTTGCAGGGCGAAGGGCGCAAAGCTCAAGCCCATGGCGAAGTTCCACCTGTGGCAGCTTTCCCGGGGCTTTACCTATGGCAGCCTTGTGATGATAATAGGCGCCATAATCATATCCGCGCTGAAGATCACCAATTCTTCCGCCATAGTCACGGCGGTGGAATGCGCGGTGGCGGGGCCGTATGCGCTCATGGGCGTCTGCCTGATGGCGTTCATGGTAAAGATGAAGCTCCGGGGCACGGCGTTCACGGTGTTCTCGGTGGTAGCTATGGTGCTGCTTTTTCCCTACAGCCTTTACGGGCTTTGCGTTATAGGCGCTGCGGACAGGCTTTTCCGCATGCGCAGAAGCTATGTGGAGCGAATGCACAAATAAGCCGAGAAAAAGCTTTTTTCCTTGGGAGGAAGGTATTATGGACAAAAAACCGCAGCTTGCGTTTATACCTCTGTTCATAGCGGCGGCGGCGGCCTGTGGGCTGCTGTATCTGACATTCCTGGACAGGTGGGTGGCGTATGTGATGTTTGCCCTGTGCGCCATCTGCTTCTGCATAGGCTTTTTCTCGGTGCTGTCCTACAAAAAGACGGTCAAATACGCCATGAACGACATATTCCGGGAAAACGACACCACGGCGGGCAACATCATAACCAACATAGCCATACCCTGCGTGCTGTTCGACAGCGGCGGAAAGATAGTCTGGTGCAACGACGCCTTCGGCGAGATCTTCCCGGGCAGCGACATACGAAGGCTCATACCCGATATGGATCCGCGCTTCCCCAATAAGGCCCAGTCCATAGAGTATAACGGCCAGCACTTCCAGCTCATGAGCATGCCGGTACAGCGCATACGCACAGAGACCCGGCTCACCTTCCAGTACTGGCTGGACAGGACGGAGGCGCTGCATTATTCAAGGCTTTATGAGGAACAGATGCCCACGGTGGGGCTGATACAGGTTGACAATTACGACGACCTGATGACCGACAGGCAGTTTCACCGCAACAGCGTGCTCTCGGAGGTGGAGCGCAGGGTAAGCGACTTTGTTACCGCCATGGAGGGCGTATACAGAAGGTACGACAACAGCAAGTTCTTCTTCGTGTTCGAGGCAAAGCGCATAGCGGAGCTTGAACAGCAGCGCTTTACCCTTCTCGACGAGGTGCGCGAGATAGATACGGGAACCGGCCAGCCGGTAACGCTCTCTATTTCCATAGGCGTGGCGGACAGGATAGCCGCCTCGGACGAGGCGGCCCGAAACGGCATGCAGCTGGTGCTGGGCAGGGGAGGCGATCAGGCGGTGGTGAAGCGGGGCGCAAACTACGCCTTCTACGGCGGCAAGCGCCAGGTAACCACAAAGAACTCCAGAGTAAAGGCGCGGCTTTTCGCCGAGGCGCTGCATCAGCTGATGGACACCGCGGATGCGGTTTTCATAATGGGCCACAGGCTGCCGGATATGGACTGCGTAGGGGCGGGCCTCGGCATAATGCGCTGCGCCAAGAGTATAAGCTGCCCGGCGTATTTCGTGCTGGATGAATCCAACGCCAGCATTGATGGGGCGATAGAGGCAATGAAGGAAAACAAGGCCTACAGGGATACTATAAAGACGCCGGAGCAGGCCGCCCAGATGATGCGCTCCTCCTCGCTATTGATAATCGTGGACACTCAGCGCAAAAGCTCGCTGCTCAGCGCCGAGCTGCTGGAAAAGGCGGGCAAGGCGGTGGTCATAGACCATCACAGGCGGGCTGTGGACTCCATACAGAACCCTACCCTCAACTATCTTGAGGCGGGATCCTCCTCGGCCTGCGAGATGGTGACAGAGGTGATACAGTACTTTGACGACGGCCTCAAGCCCACCACCTTCGAGTGCGGGGCGCTGCTTGCGGGCATCACTATGGATACAAAGCATTTTTCCTTCAATACCGGAGCGCGCACCTTTGAGGCGGCAAGCTATTTAAGGCGCAACGGCGCGGACAACACCACCGTGAAGATGATGTTCCAGGACGATATGCAGACCTACCGCAACAGGGCCAAGGTAGTGGAAAACGCCATAATAATGGAGCAGGGGATAGCCATATCCGTATGCCCCGCAGGCATGGAAGCCACCAACCTGATAGCCGCACAGGCGGCGGACGAGCTGGTGAACATAAAGGGTATTCAGGCTTCCTTCGTGCTTGCGGAGCGGGGCCAGGTGATATACATAAGCGGCAGAAGCCTCGGGGACATCAGCGTCCAGCTTATACTTGAAAAGCTGGGGGGCGGCGGGCATCAGTCCATTGCCGGCGCGCAGCTGAAGGACGTGACTATGGACGAGGCCATAAGCAGGCTTACGGAAAGTATAAACAGCTATTTAAAGGAGGCACACGAGCAATGAAAGTTTTACTGACACAGGACGTTAAGGGCAAGGGAAAGGCCGGCGACATCATCAATGCAAACGACGGCTACGCAAGGAACTTCCTTATCCCCCGGGGCCTCGCAGTTGCGGCAGACGCAAACAACATTCACGCCGCTAATCTTAAAAAGCAGGCCGATGTACACCGCAGGGAGGTGGCGAGGCAGAACGCCAGGGCCCTGGCAGACGAGATGAAGGGCCTCACCGTAAAGGTATACGCCAAGGCGGGAAGCGGCAAGCTGTTCGGCTCGATAGGCGCGGCCGAGATAGCCGAGGCGCTCAAGGAGCAGTATGGCATAGACGTGGATAAAAAGCGCATAAAGCTAGAGGAGCCCATAAAGTCCCTGGGCATAACCGATATAACCGCCCACCTTTACGAGCAGACCGATACCAAGTTCAAGGTAGAGGTGCTGCCTCTGGAGGCAAGTAAGAATTAACGGCATAAAGGCGCAATATTTAAAGAGCAAGAGGTTAAAATATGGAAGAACCCCGCGTACCCACCACGCCGCCCCACAGCCTTGAGGCGGAAAAATCCATACTGGGCAGCATGCTGCTGTCCCATACAGCCGTGGAGCAGGCAATGGAGACGCTGTGCGCTTCCGACTTTTACCTTGCACGGCATCAGGATATATTCCAGGCGATAAAGGGCATATACGACAGGGGAGAGGCCATAGACAGCGTCACGGTCATAGACGCGCTGGACCGCATGGGCAAGCTTGCTTCTGTGGGGGGCGTGATGTACATCACCGAGCTTTCGCTGTACGTACCCAGCGCGGCAAACGCTGCCCACTACATAAGGATCGTGGAGGAGCGCAGCGTGATGCGGCAGCTCATTGAGGCCAGCACCGCCATAGCCTCAGACGCTTTCTCGGGAGAAAAGAGTCTTGAGCAGATGCTGGACGACGCGGAGCGGGCAATATTCAACATATCCATGAAGAAGACCTCCGATACGCTGGTGCATATCAGCGAGACGGTGCTCAGCTGCTACAACCGGGTCGGGGAACTGATGAAGCTCAACGGCGCCCTTACCGGCGTCACCACCGGCTTTGCCGACCTCGACAGGCTGACCTCGGGTATGCAGAATAGCGACCTTATCATAATTGCCGGCCGCCCCTCCATGGGCAAGACCGCTTTTGCCCTTAACCTTGCCCAGAACGCGGCCATAAAGGGCAAGAAAACCGTATGCATATTCAGCCTGGAGATGAGCCGCGAGCAGCTGGTGCAGCGTATGCTCTGCTCCGATTCCGGCGTAAACATGCAGTCTGTCCGCACCGGCGCCATAACCGATGCGGAGCTGATACGCATAGCGTCCTCCCTTGATCCCCTCTCCAAGGCGAGCATATACATAGACGATTCCGCCGGGTGCAGCGTGGCCGAGATACGCAGCAAGTGCCGCAGGCTGCAATCCCGGGTTGGGCTGGACATGGTGGTCATTGACTATTTGCAGCTTATGCAGACCTCCGGCAAGTACGATAACCGCGTATTGGAAATATCCGAGACTACGCGGAAGCTGAAGATACTCGCCCGGGAGCTGAACGTTCCAATAATTCTCCTGAGTCAGCTTTCCCGCGGCCCCGAGCAGCGCACGGATCACCGCCCCGTTATGGCGGATCTTCGCGAATCCGGCGCTATCGAACAGGACGCGGACGTGATAATGCTGCTGTACCGGCCTGCCGTGTATGACGCGGAGGCGGACAACACCACCGAGGTAATAGTCGCCAAGCACCGCAACGGCCCTACCGCCACGGTAAAGCTGGCCTGGATAGACAGCAGCGCCAAGTTCGCGGATTTGGACACCACCGGAAGGGACGAGGGGTTTTAGGGGGAGCCTCTCTTCTTTTCTCTTTCTTTTCGGGAAAAGAAAGAGAAAAGAAGCAAAAGAGAAAGAAAAGCCAACAGGAAATAAACAGGATAAAAAGACAGGGTGCAAATATAAAAAGGAGCGGAGAGAACCGTTCCTTTATTGTTTTGATTGTTGTAAGCTTTTCTCTTTCTTTTTGCTGCTTTTTCTGTTCTCTTTTCCCGGAAAAGAGAAAGAAAAAGCAGCGGCAGAGGCAAAGCCTATTTATGCCCGTGCTTGTACAGCTGCCTGTTGTCCAGCGCCCACTGGCGCTCGGTAAATTCGCCGTCGCTGACAGCGGCGAGGGCGTCGAACATCTCGAACATGCGGGAATCCAGCACGTCTATCTGGCTGACTATCTCGGCCTCGGGGAACATGGGCGGCTTTGGGCTGCCGTATTCCGGCACGCTGTGGTGGGAGAGGAGAATATGCTGCACCAGCTCCTTGGTAGAGTTATCTATCATGAGCTCGGCCGCCGCCCGCTCAACTATGGCCACTCCCATGTTTATATGGCCCAGCAGCTGGCCGGGGGTGCTGTAGCCTGTTGCAAGGCCCAGGCCGCCTACCGTGAGCTCCGGCACCTTGGCGATGTCGTGGAGTATTATGCCCGCATAGACCAGCTCGCAGCTAAGGGCCGGGTAAAGCTTTTTGTATACGCCGCAGACAGCCTCGGCAGCCCTGAGCATGGTATGGGTATGGTAGAGCAGGCCGCCCCGCATGGCGTGGTGCAGCTTGAGCGCCGCGGGATAGCGCAGCAGCTCCTCCCGGTTTTCCCTGAGTATATACTGGGTGAGCATGCGCAGGTCGTTGTCCGTAAAGCTCTCCGTAACCTTTATTATCCCGTCGTACATCTCCTGGGGGGGCAGCGGCGCGCAGGGCACCAGACTGGACATATCCACATTGTCGGAATCCCTGGCGGCGCGTATGCGGTCTATCTTCAGCTGCTCCGAGTCCTTCCATATGTTTACCGTAGCCCGGACCTTGATTATGCTGTCCGGTTCGTATACGCCGTGCTGCTCTATGCTGTAATCCCAGAGCTTGGCGGATATTTCGCCGCCGGCATCAGCCAGTATCATGTCCAGATAGTCGCTGCCCTTTACGTTGCTCTTTATAGCTACGGACTTGACTACGCAAAAGCCCTCCACCTGATTATTGGCGGGATTCACTATGTTGTTAAGCAGGTTCATGCGTCCCATGGCGCTATCCTCCTTATATAAACTCAAAATATTATACCATAATATGTCCCACGCCGGAAATAAAAAGCTTTTGTGTAGTTTGAAACGGATTATTCTGATATAATGTATGCAACCTTTTGTGTTGTCAAAACGTTTAATATACAGATGAAGGGCAGGTAATTGCGCATTGACCCCCAAGAGCATTGAAGCCATATACAGGGACAACTGTAAAATGGTTTACTGGGCGGCGTATTCCGTACTAAAGCGGGAAAGCGACGCCATGGACATCGCTCAGAGCGTATTTTTGCGGGCGATAAAGAACATCGATAAGCTGAACACAATGGAAGACGGGCAGGTAAAGGCATGGCTGTACCGCGTCGCCGTGAATCTGTGCTATGACGCAGGCCGGAGGCTGAAGCGGGAGATACCCGCCGAGGAGCTGCCCGAGCCCAATACTGACCGGGAATACGAGCTGCCCGAGGCCTCCGCCATATCCAGAGATCAGCGGGAACGGGTGAAGCGGGCCATCGATGCGCTGCCCGATATATACCGCGAGACGGTGATGCTGCATTACTATTCGGGGCTGGACTACAAGACCATAGCAGCCATGCAGGGCAGCACCGAGGGAACGGTGAAATCCCGGATATTCCGGGCAAAGGAAAGGCTCTATGAGCTGTTGAAAGAAGGTGAGAAGAATGACTGACAGGCTGGACGATCTGCTGTTTTCCATAGGCGAGGAGCAAAACGGCAGGGTGGATTTTGACCAGATGTACGCCGATCTTCTCAAAAAGCATAAGGAAGAGGAAAAAAAGCGCAGCATAAGGCGGTCGCGCTTCGTGCGCTATGGCGCCATGGCCGCCTGCGCGGTGGCGCTCATAGGCATAGGCTCCGCCGTGATAAACGGCAGCCGCCCCGCGCCGGAGGCGGCAATACATGCCCCGATGTCCGACGAATATACGGCTGCCGCCGCGACGGAGGAAGCCCCTGCGGAGGCGGCCCCGGCGGAGGAGCCAATGATGGCGGAGGCGGCGCCCGAAATGAAGGCGGACGAGACCGCGGAGGCGGGGGAGGCGGCTGGCGGACCCTGGGATGGGGCGACGCTCGCCATGCAGACCGACGATACCGACGACATAGAGATAGAGATAGGCGTCTGCGCCGACGCGGAAAGCAGGCTGAAGGCGGCGGGCATAGCGGCGGAGCCCTATGAGGGCGGCGGCGCGCCGCAGGAGGGCTATGCGCTGATGATGGGCGAGGGCGAGGCGATATGGAACGCCGGAAGCGGGGTATACAGGGTAACGCTCAACGGCGACATTGCGGAGCAGCTTAAAGAGCTTTGCGAATAAAAGAATAATAAAAAGGGGCGGCGTGCCGCCCCTTCAGAGTGTCAAAAAAGTGGCTAAACGCCACTTTTTTGAGTTTTCTCATTCGGTGCTTGCGCCTATGGCGCGGCCAGCACCTCATGCAGGGAAAGCCTTGCTACGCAAGCGCCTTTTGCGGATTTGCCGCACATGTCGCCAAATCCGAATAAAGCCATAAGGGGCTGCGGCCCCTTATCAACCCCTGGGTTTTTCGACAGTCTCAAAGGGGCGGCCGCCCCTTTTTTGCTGTCCTGCGATATTACCGTATGTCCTCCTTCACGCTTTCCGGGGGGACGTCCAGCTGCCAGGGGTCCTTGAGATACCCGCGCAGCAGCTTGAAGGCGGAGGCGTAGTAAAAGCCGTCGCATATGCGCTCGTCGGTGGTAAAGGTGTAGGGTATGTAGTGCACCTCGGCTACCGTTCCGTCCCGCCGCACCTCAAGGCGTTTTTCCTTTGCGCCAAAGCTGCAGAACACAGGCACGTTGCCGAAGTCGTACAGGTGATGGAATACCGGCGGTATGCCTAAGCTTCCCATGCTGGTTATGAACAGACTGCCGTGGAAGGGGCTGACCCTTATGAGGGAAGCGGGTATGAGCCCAAAGTAATCCATGAAGCTGAGTATGCCCATGACCAGCCTAAGAACCAGCCCGGGTATGTAGTTCAGGGCCCTGGCCGTGCCGTCAAAGGAGGAATCCTCTTCCTTGGCTGCCTTTACGGTGGAATTCAGTATCTCGTATACCTGTCTGGCTGTGGCGTCCTTTGGAAATACCGCCTTTATGACGGTATCCGGGGAGCCGGTGCGCATCTCCTTCTTAACGTCCATATTGACCCATATCTCGTTGCGGGCGTAGAGCTTCTGGCCGGAGAGGAAGCGGTTCAATGCCGGACGTTGTGATACGGTGCGCACATAGGCCGCAAGCAATACATGGGTTATACCGAAGCTGTCCAGCCCCTCCGCGCGTTTCTGACGAATGTAGTCCTCCATGGAGGCTACATCCACGCTGTAGGCCAGCAGGTTGGTCGCGCCGTTCCTTCGGGGCATTATGTACCATGCTACGCGGTCCATGGGGTTGTAGCCACGTATCCTTCTGCCCTCGTAACGGTCGCCGAAGCGGCGCTTTACTTTATTTTCATTCAAAAGATTTTTACCCCCTGTTGAAAAAATATATAGTGAACTCCATATATTATGATAGTATTTTATGCCTGTGAGGCCACCGTGTCAACGGCGGAGAATTGGTGGATAAAGAAATTAAGGAACTGTTAAAAAAAACAGAATAAGGGTTGCAAGCGCAAACGGCCCGGGTTTATTATTTAATAGTACCATCAGTTGACAAGAGCACACAAGCCCGAAAGGCTTGTTTTGGGACGCTCCTGCGTTCTCGTCGCTTGTATTACATCCAGTAGTACTGCGCTCCTCGGCCTTGGATCGCCCTCAAAACAAGCTCTTTAGGGTCTTCGAGTTTTAGAAGCCAAAGAGTATGGCAGAACAAGGAGGACGAGTGCAGAAATACTGGTTGTATTTCAAATGAGGACGACACAGTTATGCCGTGCTGTTTGGCTGCTAAAACCTTGTGTGTCCTTGTCAACTGATGGTACCTCAGAAGGAGCCGAATTATATGATAACAGAAGAAGCACAGGCCGTTCTTCAGGACCTTGACGATCACAAGTTCGCTAAAGTAAAGGAAGCTGTCCGGGACATGCATTATGCAGATGTCGCGGAGCTTTTCGAGTCCATAGAGGATCAGGAGACAGCTGTGCTGCTGTTCAGGCTGCTGCCAAAGGACACTGCGGCAGAGGTATTCTCCTATATGGAGAGCGAGAACCAGGAGCAGCTGCTGACGGTCCTCACAGACAAGGAGCTTCGGCACATACTGGACGAGCTGTATCTGGACGACTATGTGGACCTCATCGAGGAGATGCCCGCCAACGTTGTAAAGAGGGTATTAAAGAACTCCTCCCCCGAGAACCGTAAGCTCATAAATCAATACCTGCAATACCCCGAGGATTCCGCAGGAAGCCTGATGACCAACGAGTACGTCTACTTAAAGCAGACGCTTACCGTGAATCAGGCGCTGGCTGTGATACGGGCCAACGGCGTAGACAAGGAAACCATAAACAAGTGCTACGTGCTGGACGACCAGCACCACCTTGACGGCGTAGTAAGCCTCCGTGATCTGATACTTGCAGATCCCCACGCCAGGGTCGGGGACATAATGCGAACCAACGTAATAAGCGTGAACACCAACGACGACCAGGAGGAGGTCGCCAAGATGTTCTCCAAGTACGATATGCTGTCCATGCCCGTTGTGGACAGGGAGAACAGGCTGGTGGGTATAATCACCATAGACGACGTGGTGGACGTCGTTCAGGACGAGGCCACCGAGGACTTCGAGAAGATGGCAGGTATAGTGCCAAGTGAGGACACATACCTTAAAACCCCGGTGTTTACCATATTCAGGAGCCGCATAATGTGGCTGATGGTGCTGATGGTTTCCGCAATGGTATCCGGCGCACTCATAACCCACTTTGAGGGGGCTATAGCTACCTTGCCAATACTGGTATCCTTCATTCCCATGCTCATGGGTACCGGCGGCAACAGCGGCAGCCAGACCTCTACTACGGTTATCCGAAGCATGGCGCTGGATGAGATAGAGCTTTCCGACTTCTTCTGCGTATGGTGGAAGGAGGTGAGGGTAGCCCTACTTTGCGGTACTGCCCTTGCGATAGTGAATTATATAAGGATAGTATTGCAGTATCACGACTGGGCGGTAGCCATGACCGTAAGCCTGACGCTTATAGTCACAGTGCTGGTGGCAAAGTCGCTGGGATGCATACTGCCCATGCTGGCTAAGAAGCTCAAGCTGGACCCCGCCCTTATGGCATCCCCAATGCTTACCACCATAACCGACGCCTGTTCCATATTGGTCTTTTTTATCTTCGTAATGGCCATACTGGGCGGAAGGCTGTAGGGACTGTATCGTGCAATATCGGAAGCATGTCCGCAATAACTCAAAAAAAGCGGCCTTTGAGCCGCTTTTTTTGATGCTTCCTTTCAGATGCATTCCACGCCGTAGAGCCTGAGCGCCAGCCGGCGGACGAGCCGCCTGCGGTTGCGGCGCACCGTTGCGGGATCGCAGCGGAGACGCAGCGCCGCGTCGGCGTCCTTCACGTTGTCGAAGTACTTCAGCTCTATGGTGAGATAATAGGGGTCCTCCCCTATGGAGCGCAGGGCGTGCTGCATTTTGCGGACTTCTCGCTCGTCCGCCGCCAGCCGCGCCCTGAGTTCTGCCATCTGGGCGGAATGGACCTCTTCCGGCGTCAGACGCATGCCGGGGCGTATGAGGCGCACAAGGGACGCGGAGTGGTGCCTGAGCGCCTCTACGCCGCAGTTTTCCAGCTCCGTAAGCTCCTCGCGATTGTCCTCTATGCGCTCACGTATTATGGGCAGGGCGTACAGCCTGCGCTCCGTGGCCGCCATGGCCGCCTGAGACGCGTTGCTGTCCATATGGCCGCCATAGTACATGTCCAGCGCGGGCACGCTCAGCATGTGGTTTTCGGCTTCAGAATGATTCATCTTCTGATCCTCCTTTAGGAAGTAGTAATGGCAGAACGTTTGTTCGATTGATTGCTGTAACCAAATAATACAACCTCAAGGAGAGAAGCGTCAATAATAAAAAACAAACTTATACCGAAAAAGGTACTTTACTATGCAAACCTGCACAATTCGCGCCCTGAAAATGCCTTTAAACTGTCGTTGAAAGGCAAATCCTGCGGGTTTATACTAAATACGGTGAGAAAAAGGCCCTGCGCCGGATAGGGCTGGGGAGCCACTGGGACGAACGGAAGGTTCGCCCTTTTTTGTTGCGCAGAAATTTGGCGCGTATTTTCAGAAAGGAGGAAAACAGTATGATACTCGAACTGAAGGGAATTCCCAACCCAAAGCAGGCGGAATTTTTCCGTTCCACGGCGCGGCACACGGCCTACGGAGGGGCCAGGGGCGGCGGCAAGAGCTGGGCCATGCGCCGGAAGCTGGTGCTGCTCGCCCTGAACTATCCCGGCCTCAATGCCCTTATAATGAGACGGACGCTGCCGGAGCTGAGGGAAAACCACGTCATACCGCTGCTGAAGGAGCTCAAAGGCGCCGCAAAATACAACGCGGCGGAGCGAGTCTTTAAGTTCCCAAACGGCAGCAGGCTGCGGCTTGGCTACTGCGACAGCGCCAGCGACGTCTACCAGTATCAGGGGCAGGAATACGAGGTGATAGGCCTTGAGGAGGCTACCCACTTTACCGAGGAGCAGATGCAGTTTCTCACCACCTGCAACAGGACGGTGCGGCGGGACTTCTCCCCCCGCATGTACTATACCTGCAACCCCGGCGGCATTGGCCACGGCTGGGTAAAGCGGCTGTTCATAGACAGGACGTACAGGCGGGGGGAGCGGGAGTCGGACTATGCCTTCATACCCGCAAGGATATACGATAACCCGGCGCTCATAACCGCCGACCCGGAATACCTCAGGCAGCTGGAAAACCTGCCGGACGAGCTGCGCCGGGCTTACCTCGACGGGGATTGGGACGTGCTGGCGGGGCAGTTTTTCCGGGAATTCTCCCGGACAAAGCACGTTATAGAGCCCTTTGAGCTGCCAAGCTGGTGGCGCAGGTTCCGATCCATAGACTGGGGCTACAACGACCCCTGCGCCGTGCTGTGGCACGCGGTTGACGGGGAGGGCCGGGTGTATACTTACCGTGAGCTGTACCTGCGCTACACAAGGGCCGATCAGGTGGCGGAGCGGATACGCAGGGAATCGGAGGGGGAGGATATAGCCTACACCGTTGCGTCGCCGGATATGTGGCAGAAGCGGGGGGCGGTGCTGAAGGCCAACGGCGGCTTCGAGGGGGAGAGCATAGCGGAGCTTTTTTCACTCTCGGGGGTGCCGCTGACCCCCGCGGACAATTCCCGCATTGCGGGCTGGCAGCGGGTGCGCAGCTACCTTGCGGACGCCCCGGACGGCGAGCCGCGGCTGAAGATATTCTCCTGCTGCGAGAACCTGATACGCACGCTGCCGGGACTGATATTCGACGAGCACGACCGGGAGGACGCGGCCCAGGGAGAGGACCACGCGCCGGAATCCCTGCGCTACGCGCTGATGTCCCGGCCGGCGGTATCGGCGGAGCCCAGGAGGAGGAGGAGGAGCAGCCCTGCCTACGATCCCTTCAGCGAGGAGCCGGAGGGAAAAGGGGGCTTTCTTGCAAAGTGAGGAATGAATAAGTAAAAAGGAGATATTATATGCAGACCATACAGGAAAACATCAACGTGCAGGCCATATACGACCTGTTTGAGGAGTACAGGAACGCCTACGGCAGGGAGTGGGAGCGGCTGGAAAAGTGCGAGCGCATGTACCGGGGCGACCACTGGCACGACGTGCCGGAGGCAGACCCCGGGGAGCCGCGGCCCGTCACCCCCATAATCCAGTCAACCATAGAAAACATCAGGGCAGACCTTGTGGACCAGTACCCTCAGGCCATAATCACCGCGGACAGCCCGGAGTACGGCGAGGTAGCTGAGATGCTTACCGGCGCCATACGGGAAAACCACATCCGCGCCGGGTACGCCAGAGAGTATGCCAAGCTGTCCCACGACCTGCTCGTGGGCGGGTACATGGTGCAGGAGGCAGGCTTTGACAAGAGGCTTAACTGCGGTATGGGCGGAGCGTTCATTCGGGAGGTGGATCCCCGGAGCATAATGTTCGACCCTCTCTGCCCCGACATCGGGGACGGCAGGGCGGTGTTCAAGTTCGTGCCCTACCCCCGCGCCTGGTTCAGGCAGCATTATCCGGATAAGGAGCGTGAGATGGAGGCGGACGGGCTGCTGCTAAAACCCGTACGGGACAGCCTGCTGACCGTATCCGACGAGGACAGCATAATGCTTATCGAATGCTGGCTCAGGGAATACGACCCGGATACCGACAGGTATTCCGTAAGGATGCTGAAGCTGGCGGGCGGCGTGCTGCTGGAGGACAGCGCAAGGCAGCGCCCGGAGGGCTATTATGCCCACGGGGAATATCCCTTCGTGGTGACCGCCCTCTACCCCAGGAGGGGCAGCTGCCTCGGTTTCGGCCTTGTGGACATGTTCGAGAACCAGCAGCTTTATTCGGACAAGCTGGACCAGATAGTGCTGAAAAACGCCCTCATGGCCAGCCATAACAAGCTGCTGGTCACCGGCGCCTCCGGCTTCGACATAGACGACCTCAGGGATTGGTCAAAGGAGGTACACCGGGGCGAAAACCTCAACGGCGTCACATGGTTCTCCACCGCCCCCCTGCCCGGCTACATACTGGATTATATCCGCTCCATGCGAAACGGCATAAAGGAGGAGTCCGGCGCAAACGACTTCTCCCGGGGCATGGCAACCGGGGGCGTAACTGCGGCCTCCGCCATAGCCGCGCTGCAGGAGATGAGCAGCAAGCGGAGCCGCATGGCGGCCAAGGCCATACACGACGCATTCGAGCAGGCAGTGCGCCTGGAGATAGAGGTGGAGAGGGAGTACTGCATATTCCCGAGAAAGGTACACCTGAAGAACCGCACAGATACATTGCTTTCCAATAAGCTCATGAAAAAGACCGCCCTCGGCAACGATATACCCCTCGAATTTACCGTATCCGTAAAGGTACAGCGGGAGAACCGCTTCTCCGTTACCGCCCACAACGAGCTCATGCTCAGTATGCTCAAGTGCGGCATGATAACCGCCGACGTGGCCCTCGAGATGATGGTATTCGACGGAAAGGAGCAGGTTCAGGAGCTTATGGCGAAAAAGCTGGAGGAGGCGGAAAAGAAGGCCGCCGGGGAGAAGGAAAAGGAGCGGGAGCAGGCTTATGGCGAGGAAGAAGGCGCCGGCCCCATAGAGCAGGAATTTGCGGCTAAGAAGGGGCGGGGCGCGGCATAATAGGCAAAAAGCATAAAAGGAGGCGCAGGAATTGAAGAAGAAAAAGGACATGGAGAACCTCACCCATACCCTGAGGAGCCAGGGCAAGCGCAGGATACCCTCCGACGTGATGGGCAGCTACACCGGCACATACGATGACGAGGAGGATATGCAGCCGGTGCAGGACGCGGACGACCTGTAAAGAAGCGCCGGCATTTTTGCCGGCGCTTCAGCCTGTCGAAAAACCCTGGGGTTGATAAGGGGCCGCAGCCCCTTATGGCTTT
>OGXR01000602.1_pt1 | contig 28446 bp, 37 predicted proteins | sample 1576331 | NCBI WGS metagenome assembly OGXR01 (sample SAMEA3541473, study PRJEB24748) | human gut metagenome | biome: human gut; feature: human-associated habitat; material: faeces | place: China | collected 2012 | reverse complement strand
GCCAGATCCATCATTGGGCGGAAAATGCGCATACAAGGGAATTTTTGAAGGAGAAGTTCCAAATCGAGCATATTCCGTGCTATTATTGGATGCTGGTGCTTCTGAAAATGGTTAAAACGGACACGCTAAACTAGTATCAAATCCGAAACGTCCTGCCCGTTTCAAAAGTTCGTTTTCTTGCATTGGTGACCCCTCCTGTTTTGATATATACCCTCAATACCGGACTCCCAGTATTGAGGGTATATATCAAAGCCGGGGGGCAACTTTGGTCAACCAAAGTAAAGGACACAGCACGATCCTGCTGTGTCCTTTACCAAATACCATTTTTACTATTTCAATCCACAGGCATCTGCCTGACACGCCCATTATGGCACAATGTACAAAGAAAGTCAACAAACTTTGTCATTCCATTTTTACTGAGCATCTTGAAATGGGATGCTTGATGTGATAGGATAAAACAAAACAAAGACGTTGCAGGATGGTGATTGATATGTACCCTGCACATATTCTGGAATCCGGAGAGATGCAAACGGTTCGGGAGCACTGCCGGAGTACCGCGGAGCTGGCCGCCAGGGTACTGCGGCCCATGGGACTGACACGATCAGCCTATCTGGCTGGGCTTTTACATGATCTGGGAAAATGCAAAGAGGAATTTCGGCAATATTTGGAAGCGGCTACCCGGGGGGAGGAAGCCGTCCGGGGCAGCGTGAACCACACCTTTGCAGGCGTTCGCTTTCTGCTGAGCCGATGGCATGGCGGTGCGCTGGGATATTCCCAAGTGGCCGCTGAACTGCTGGCCTTTGCTGTCGGTGGTCACCATGGTCTGTTTGACTGCATCGACTCCCGGCAAAATTGCGGCTTCGCCCACCGAATGGACAAGCCCGGAATCGGCTATGAGGAGGCTTTGCACAACTATTTGGAGGAGTGCGCCGACACGGAAGAACTGGAGGACTTGTTCCGGCTGTCAGTCGCAGAGCTGTCTCCCCTGCTGGATCGGCTTTCCGCCCTTTCGATTCTGGACGATGACAATGCAGCGAATCAGGAAACCGCATTCTATACCGGTTTGCTTGCCCGGATGCTGCTCTCCGCGGTTATAGAAGGTGACCGGGCGGATACTGCCGCCTTTCTGTCCGGGAATGTGCCGCCTCAATATCCGGAGGATATGCGGCCGATTTGGGGGCGGGCTTTGGCCCACATGGAGAAGAAGCTCGCTGAATTTCCCCAGGAAAAACCCATTGATCAGGCACGCCGGAGGATTTCCGATGCCTGCGCCGCAGGGGCACTTCGCCCCGGAGGAATTTTCCGCCTGAACGTACCAACCGGCGGCGGAAAGACACTTTCCGGCCTTCGGTTTGCCCTGACCCATGCAATGCAGTGGAACAAATCCCGGATCATTTTCACTGCGCCCCTGCTGTCCATTCTGGATCAGAATGCCCAGGTGATTCGCAGCTTCCTGGGGGATGATTCCCTGATTCTGGAGCATCACTCCAATCTGGCCGAGCCGAAGGAAACCCCCGAGCGGCTGCAGGAGCTGGAGCTGTTGACGGATTCCTGGGGTGCACCTGTTATCATCACCACCCTGGTCCAGCTTATGAATACCTGTTTTAGTGGAAAAACCAGTACCATTCGCCGGTTCCATGCTCTGTGTAACAGCATTCTCGTAATTGACGAGGTGCAGACCGTCCCGGGAAATCTGCTGAGCCTGTTTAACCTGGCAATCAATTTTCTGTCGGAGATATGCGGAACCACAGTAGTGCTTTGCTCCGCAACCCAGCCGGAGTTGAAAGCTGCTTGCCACCCGCTGTGCCGGGAGCCGGTGGAGCTTTCTCCCCAGCCAAGGGCACTGTGGGATATTTTCAAACGCACGGAAATTCAAAACGCAGGGTGCGCAAAGCTGGAGGAGATTCCTTCCGCTGTGCGGAAAGCATTGGAAGGCTGCAATAGTCTCCTGGTGGTCTGCAATACGAAGAAAGAGGCGGCGTTCCTCTTTGATCGGCTGCCTGAGTGCCAGCGGTTTCATCTGTCTGCTGCCATGTGCGTAGCCCATAGGCGGCAGGAATTGATGGCGCTGCAGGCGGCGCTGGACAGTCTTCCCATCGCCGGAGGAAAAGTGGTCTGTATTTCCACCCAGGTCATAGAGGCCGGTGTGGATATTTCCTTTCAGCAGGTGATCCGCTTTTCTGCCGGAATGGACAGCGTGGTTCAGGCGGCCGGGCGATGTAACCGTCATGCCGAGCAGGATACTCCTGCGCCGGTTCAAATTCTGCGCTGCACCGATGAAACACTTTATGGCCTGGCGGACATTGTTCGTGGGCAGAATGCCACCGTATCCCTTCTGACGGCATTCTCCCGCCAGCCGGCGGATTTCCAGAATGACCTTTCCTCGGAGGCGGCCATTCGATTCTACTACCGTCGGCTATATCAGGAAATGCCGACAGGCTTCCAGGATGGCCAAACCCCCGAAAATGGCTCTCTTTACCAGCTTTTGTCGGATAATCCCCGATATGCGGATGCCAATTGTAAGCAGGTCCAGGACTATTTCCTGCGGCAGGCCTTCCGCCTGGCGGGCAGCCTGTTTCGGGTGTTTGATGAGGACACCACGTCGATCCTGGTTCCCTACGGAAGGGGGCGTGAGCTGCAAAACCTGCTGTCCGCTGCATCCCGGGACTACGGGCAAAAGGACTGGGAGGCGATCCACCGCTGGATGGAGGAAGGAAAGGAATACTGTGTCAGTGTTTACCGTTATCAGTTGGAGCAGCTTCAGGCGCTGGGTGCAGTGACGGCACTGTTTGACGGGAGTGTGCAAATCCTGTCGGACGGCTTTTATAACCAGCGGACGGGCTTTTCCATCCAGTCCGGGACACTGGGCTTTCAGGAGGTGTAAATTTGAAAACGAACCATCCGAACATTGTAGAATTTCAGGTAACCGGCGATTATGCCCTTTTTTCCGACCCGATCATGCGGCTGGGCGGCGAAAAATGCAGCTATCAGGTGCCTACCTATGAGGCACTGAAGGGCATTTTGTCCTCGGTGTACTGGAAACCCACCTTTATATGGCGGATCCTGGATGTGCGGGTCATGAACCCCATCCAAACGGAGGTCAAGGGCATTCGCCCCATCAAATACGGCGGCGGAAACGACCTTGCCTACTATACCTATCTGAAAAACTGCCGCTATCAGGTGCGAGCCTGCTTTGACTGGAACGACAAGCGTCGGGAGCTGATTGCTGACCGGAATGAAAACAAGCACCACTGCATTGCACGGCGAATGATTGAAAAAGGGGGCCGCCGGGACATTTTCCTGGGAACCCGGGAATGTCAGGGCTATGTGGAGCCATGCGAATTTGGTAGCGGTCAGGGGGCTTACGATGATCTGCCGGAATTGGGCTTCGGACTGATGTATCACGGAATCACCTACCCGGATGAGGCATACTCGGAGGAAACCAGAGGCTGCATGACTGCCCGCTTCTGGTATCCGGTGATGAAAAACGGCGTGATCCATTTCCTGCCGCCGGAGGAATGCCCCGGGCAGAAGCACCTGCGGCAGATGTCGATGAAGGTGTTCTCCGGGGAGCAGGGCAACTTTACCGGGCTGAAAGAATTTGGGGAGGTGGAGTAAATGGGACTGATGACACAGGCCTACAACACCTACTGCGCCATGGAAAAGCAATACGTCGGGGTATACGGCGAGGCAGCGGAGCCTCTGGTTCCCGTCTCCCATCAGATTGCCAAAGCAGATCTGGAGATCACCCTGGATTCGGAAGGAAATCTGCTGGATGCCCGGCAGGTGGATTCCAAAGAAGCTACCACCATCATTCCCGTCACCGAGCAGTCTGCCGGGCGCACCGGCGATACCTGCTGCGCCCATCCGCTGTGCGATCAGCTCCGATTTTTCTCCCCCCGGTATCCGGCAAAATATGAAGCCTATCTGACCCAGCTGCACCGCTGGGAAGGCTCCCCCTACAGCCATCCCAAGCTTTCTGCCATTGCCGGATATGTGGAAAAGGGCAGCATTCTGGAGGATATGTCCCGGCTCGGGCTGATTTCATTGGACGAGAAGGGAATGCCTACCAAGGAAAAACTGCTGGTTCGCTGGCGGGTGGAGGCCGGAACAGAGGGAAATGTTGCTGCCTGCTGGCAGGATCGGACTCTATTCCAAGCATTTATCGACTACTATGCCGCCGGACAGAAAAGCGACCCGGTTTACTGTATGGTTTCCGGAAAAAATGCCCTGCCAGCCAACCAGCACCCAAAGAAGATCATCAATATCTGTGCCAACGCCAAGTTGATCTCCGCCAACGATACCAGCGGCTTTACCTACCGGGGACGCTTTCAGACCGATGCCCAGGCAATGACCATGAGCTACGAGGCTTCCCAGAAAATTCACAGTGCGCTGCACTGGCTGTCGGCCAATCAGGGGGTTGGCATTGGCGGACGGACCTTCCTGTGCTGGAACCCCCAGGGAATTGAGATTCCAAAACCCCAGGCGGCGTTTCTGCGGGGGAACACTGCCAACCAGGTAAAATATTCCGACTATCGGAAGGCCCTTTCCGAAACCCTTCGGGGCTGGAAGGAGACCATCCCGGCAGATGCCGGCGCGGTGATTGCCGCCTTTGACGCCGCCACCTCCGGCCGGCTTGCCCTCACCTACTACAGCGAGCTTCCGGTTTCGGATTTTCTGGAGCGGCTCCACAACTGGGATGCCATCTGCTGCTGGAACCGCGACCCCTTCGGCATTCAGGCACCGTCTTTATATCAGATTGCGAACTGCGCCTTTGGCACTGTGCGTACCTCCGGCAACCAGACAAAGCTGGAAAGCGATGATCGGATTCTCCGTCAGCAGGTGCAGCGGCTCTTGTCCTGCCGGGTGGATAAGGGAAAAATGCCTGCGGACATTGCCCGGGCGGCAGCGGCCAAGGCATCCAACCTGCAAATTATGGATACCCAGCTGCGAGAGACCGTACTGTCCACCGCCTGCGCGGTGCTTCGGAAATACTACTACGATTGGGATCGGGAGGAATGGAACATGTCACTGGAACCGGAAAAGAAAGACATCAGCTATCAGTACGGGCGGCTTCTGGCGGTATTTGAAAAAATCGAGCGGGACACCTACGATAAGGACGAGCAGCGGGAGCCAAACGCCATCCGGATGCAATCCGTTTTTGCGAAGCGTCCGCGGTATGCCAGCCGTATTCTTTGGGAGCAGATGAAAAAAGCCTATTATCCCCACTTGAAACCGTGGAACAGAGTAAAATATGACCGCCTGATTGGAGAAATCATCGAGCAAATTTCCAATCTCCCTCAGGCGGAGCACGAGGAAGCTTTGAAGGATACCTACCTATTTGGCTACTATTTGCAGAAAAAAGCCCTGTACACATCCGACAAAACCGAAAACAGTCAGGAGGAAGAATAAATGAGCATTTTGCAGAATAAAGTCGATTTTGTAGCACTGATTTCCGTAACACGTGCCAACAGCAACGGCGATCCGCTGAACGGCAACCGTCCCCGCACCGACCTGAACGGCTTCGGTGAGATTTCCGATGTATGCGTCAAGCGGAAAATCCGCAATCGGATGCAGGATATGGGAAACCCCATCTTTGTTCAGTCTGAGGATCGGTGCACCGACGGCTTTGGAAGTCTGAGCGAGCGAGCCTCCGCCAGTCTGAAGGGCATCAAGGATAGGGAGGAATACGCCAGACGTGCCTGTGAAACCTGGCTGGATGTGCGCACCTTTGGCCAGGTGTTCGCCTTCAAGGACACAAAGGGCTTCTCCTGCGGTGTCCGGGGGCCGGTATCCATCCACCAGGCCTCCAGCATTTCCCCAGTGGAAATTGAATCCATCCAGATCACCAAAAGTGTCAACGGTGAAAAAAAGGGGAAAGACGAGAACCGTGCCTCCGACACCATGGGCATGAAGCACTTTGTCCGCTTCGGCCTGTACCAGATCAAGGGCTCCATCAATGTCCAGCTGGCGGAAAAGACCGGCTTTACCGAGGCGGATGCGGAAACCGTCAAGGAATGCCTGCGCACACTGTTTGTCAACGATGCCTCCTCTGCCCGACCCGATGGCTCCATGGAGGTGGTGAAGCTGTTCTGGTGGAAGCACAACTGCAAGGATGGGCAGTATTCCTCCGCCAGGGTTCACCGCAGTGTCCGGATAGCACAGAAGGATACGGATGCGATTCCGAGCTGTGCGGAGGACTATGACATCCGTCTGGAGCCGCTGCCCGGTCTGGAGCCGGAAATTATCGATGGAATATAAGGAAGATGACTTTTTGCAGCTTTCCGGTCTGCAACATTTCCGGTTTTGCCGTAGACAATGGGCTTTGATTCACATTGAGCACCAGTGGGAGGAGAATTTCCGCACCATTGATGGGGCAATCCTCCACGAAAATGCCCACAACACGGCGTTTTCCGAAAGCCGGAGGGACTGCTTTGTTACCCGGGGGGTCAGCGTGTACTCTGCCCGGCTTGGAGTATCCGGTCAGTGCGATGTGCTGGAATACCACCGGGGCACTACCGGCATCCCTCTGGCCGGGAAGGCGGGGCTGTGGCAGCCCTATCCGGTGGAGTACAAGCGGGGCAGGCCCCGGGAGGATACCGGTGATGCTTTGCAGCTGTGCGGTCAGGCCATGTGCCTGGAGAACATGCTCTGTTGCGACATTCCCGAAGGGGCGCTGTACTATGGAGAGCTTCGCCGCCGGGAGAGGGTGGTTTTCACCCCGACCCTGCGGGAGCAGGTGCAGACCCTCCTTGCCGAAATGCACGCTCTGTACGCCAGGGGCTACACCCCCAAGGTCAAGCCCACCAAGTCCTGCAACGCCTGTTCCCTAAAGGAGCTGTGTCTGCCCAGACTGATGAAAGCCAAGTCCGTTTCAGCCTATCTGAAATCGGCCATGGAGGATACGCCATGAAGCATCTGCTGAACACTCTATTCGTTACCTCCGAGGACATTTACCTCTCCCTGGAGGGGGAGAATGTGCTGGCAAACCGGGACAAGGAGGTGATTGCCCGGTATCCCCTGCATACCCTGCAATCCATCGTCAGCTTCTCCTATTCCGGAGCTTCTCCCGCCCTCATGGGCAAGTGCGCCGAGGCGGGAATCGGTCTGGCCTTCTGTTCACCCCGGGGACGATTCCTTGCCCGGGTTTGCGGGGGGACTGGCGGAAACGTGCTTCTTCGTCGGGAGCAGTACCGGATTGCCGACGATCCGGCACGCTGCTGTGAAATTGCCCGGACCATGATTTTTGGCAAGCTGAGCAACGGGGCTGCCAGCATCCAGCGCACCCTGCGAGATCATGCACCCCGGGTTCAGGACTGCGGGCTGGCGACAGCTGCCGCCAACATTCGCAGCCTGCTCCCTCAGATTCTCACGGTTTCCGACCCGGACACCCTTCGGGGGCTGGAGGGCGTGGCGGCCACCGCCTATTTTGAGGTGTTCAATCACATGCTTCTGAATCGGAAGGAGGACTTCTTTTTCCGGGGCCGCAGCCGCCGTCCGCCGCTGGATCGGGTGAATGCTATGCTGTCCTTTGCCTACAGCCTGCTGGCCCACGACTGCGCCAGTGCCCTGGAAAGTGTGGGGCTGGACAGCTATGTGGGCTTCCTCCACCGGGACCGTCCCGGGAGGCAGTCATTGGCTCTGGATTTGATGGAGGAGCTTCGCCCCTGTATGGCTGACCGGTTTGTTCTGACCCTAGTGAACAATCGGATGATCCGCCCTGAAGATTTTCAGCTTCAGGACAGCGGCGCAGTGCTGCTGACGGATGATGGGCGGCGGAAATTCCTGAAAACCTGGCAGGAACGGAAGCGGGACACCCTGACCCACCCCTATCTGGGGGAGAAAATGAGCTGGGGCATGGTGCCCTATGTCCAGGCACTGCTACTGGCTCGACTGATTCGGGGAGATTTGGACGCCTATCCGCCCTTTCTATGGAAGTGATGTTATGCTGGTACTGATTACTTACGATGTGAACACCGAGGATGCCGCCGGACGTAAACGTCTGCGGCAGATTGCGAAAAAGTGCGTGGATTACGGTCAGAGGGTGCAGAATTCCGTGTTTGAGTGCCTGCTGGATGCCGGCCAGTGTCGGATGCTGCAAGCCAAGCTCTTGTCCATCATGGATTCGGAGAAGGATAGCCTGCGCTTTTACTATCTTGGCAACCAGTACGAGAAAAAGGTGGAACATTTCGGGGCAAAGAACACCTATCTGCCGGAGGATACGCTGATCCTCTGAGAGATGGTCAGCCTGCCCCCGTGCGAAGCCAAAGCGCCCAGAAATTCCCGGGAGGTTCGCAGGAACTTTTGCGGGAGAAAGAGAGGCTTTCCGAAAATCCAGCCGCTGTATCCCGGGGATTTTCGGAGAAAGCACTCTGAAAAGATACACTTTTGCCAAAGATTCACAGAAAAATCTGTGCATCTTTGCTGTCGCTCCCCCCACGGGGAGCGTGGATTGAAATAAAGGAACAAGACCATGAGAAACATTGCCAGAGGTCGCTCCCCCCACGGGGAGCGTGGATTGAAATGCCATAGCCGTTGTAATAATTGTAACCAACAGTCGTCGCTCCCCCCACGGGGAGCGTGGATTGAAATTAAGCTGGAACAAAATTTAGGCATTTGCCGTTAGTCGCTCCCCCCACGGGGAGCGTGGATTGAAATATGAAATAGGGAACAGCATTGCCAATGGTAGAAGTCGCTCCCCCCACGGGGAGCGTGGATTGAAATAAACTAGCAGAGCTGCCCATAAAACGGGACTGACGTCGCTCCCCCCACGGGGAGCGTGGATTGAAATAGGACATTAATCATGTCAACCGGATTCTGCGGAAGTCGCTCCCCCCACGGGGAGCGTGGATTGAAATACGGGTACACGATTGCCACCAAGATACTCGGGACGTCGCTCCCCCCACGGGGAGCGTGGATTGAAATTCCGGATGTTGGTAGTTCTTTGCAGTCTGCTAAAAGGTCGCTCCCCCCACGGGGAGCGTGGATTGAAATTGGCTATGGCGCTATTGTCAATCTTGCTGGCCTGTCGCTCCCCCCACGGGGAGCGTGGATTGAAATACGGTGGAGCTGGTGGTAAGTTTGGAACACCGGATGTCGCTCCCCCCACGGGGAGCGTGGATTGAAATGATAATCATCCTATTAGCCCAGTCACGGGAATAGGTCGCTCCCCCCACGGGGAGCGTGGATTGAAATACCTCCTTGGAAAAAGAAAAAGAGTTGCTGACGCGAGTCGCTCCCCCCACGGGGAGCGTGGATTGAAATGCGGTTATCTCAGAGCATCAAAAAGATTGATGACGTCGCTCCCCCCACGGGGAGCGTGGATTGAAATGGGCACAGATAGACCGAGATAAAGCAGCGTATCAGTCGCTCCCCCCACGGGGAGCGTGGATTGAAATAACGTTTGTTCCGTTTTTCTGGTCGCCCAGGACGGTCGCTCCCCCCACGGGGAGCGTGGATTGAAATCGGACGCCCGTCTCCAGCGTCCGGAGTATCTTGGGTCGCTCCCCCCACGGGGAGCGTGGATTGAAATACATCTACGTTAGAATAATGACGCGCAATCAACGTCGCTCCCCCCACGGGGAGCGTGGATTGAAATTTGTTGAGTATTTGGGCGCTTTCATAATGGCGCAGTCGCTCCCCCCACGGGGAGCGTGGATTGAAATATGGACTTGGATTTGAGCAAGGTGGAACTGGGACGGTCGCTCCCCCCACGGGGAGCGTGGATTGAAATTCCACGAAGCTTAAGTATATCTCAAGCCCGACAGGTCGCTCCCCCCACGGGGAGCGTGGATTGAAATGGTATTCTCTGCGCCCTTTTCTTGATCGTTTCTGGTCGCTCCCCCCACGGGGAGCGTGGATTGAAATACCCAAATGGGCGAACTTCGGGTTGTAGAAGTCGTCGCTCCCCCCACGGGGAGCGTGGATTGAAATAGGTTGTGTCCATCGGCGCTGATACTGGCGGTTCGTCGCTCCCCCCACGGGGAGCGTGGATTGAAATGCTCCCGTTAACTGGAACACTTGTTCGTATGTTTGTCGCTCCCCCCACGGGGAGCGTGGATTGAAATAGAAAGGCAGCGCGGTTGGTATCCCCATTCATGGTCGCTCCCCCCACGGGGAGCGTGGATTGAAATCTATATCGGCTGGAGGGAGGTACTAACCAATGGAGTCGCTCCCCCCACGGGGAGCGTGGATTGAAATGTTCAGCTGATGGAGATTACGCCCACGGCCTCCAGTCGCTCCCCCCACGGGGAGCGTGGATTGAAATAGACCGATGCCTTCATGGTGTCCGACCTGACCCCGTCGCTCCCCCCACGGGGAGCGTGGATTGAAATTTTATCATAGGTGTGATTCAGATCGCTTAAAGTTGTCGCTCCCCCCACGGGGAGCGTGGATTGAAATCCGATGTTGACGGTTTCCCCATTGTGGAACCTTGTCGCTCCCCCCACGGGGAGCGTGGATTGAAATCACGGTAAATTTTTTGGGGAAGATTGATAGCTTTCGTCGCTCCCCCCACGGGGAGCGTGGATTGAAATAGATTCTGTTCAATGTTCAGAATCAGGTATCCGTGGTCGCTCCCCCCACGGGGAGCGTGGATTGAAATCATGGAACAGTAACTGGGAGAACCTCCTGCACTGGTCGCTCCCCCCACGGGGAGCGTGGATTGAAATTGGATAGGTTCGAACATCAGTTTTCGAAAGATCAATGTCGCTCCCCCCACGGGGAGCGTGGATTGAAATCAGCAGCTTATACCCCTGCTTGGAGTAGATGGTAGTCGCTCCCCCCACGGGGAGCGTGGATTGAAATAGGCAGTAGCGGCAGCTCAGGCCGTTGTTGTCCGTCGCTCCCCCCACGGGGAGCGTGGATTGAAATCCGTCGAATTCGGCGGATGTGGCCGCCATATCGGGTCGCTCCCCCCACGGGGAGCGTGGATTGAAATGCGTATCCCGGTCGTGCATGGCGTCATGGGCTGGTCGCTCCCCCCACGGGGAGCGTGGATTGAAATTTGACCATTTTTAAGCCCTTGGGGTGCCCCATTTGTCGCTCCCCCCACGGGGAGCGTGGATTGAAATGTTTGAGACCGGCGATCTCTTTTGCCTGGCGAACGGTCGCTCCCCCCACGGGGAGCGTGGATTGAAATAACGTCGTACCCCTGGTGATACCATTTACGGCGGGTCGCTCCCCCCACGGGGAGCGTGGATTGAAATGTGTGTTGCGTGCGAATCTTAAGACTTTGCGATTGTCGCTCCCCCCACGGGGAGCGTGGATTGAAATCTTATCCTTTCCACCGGGCATAGCCCTGCCGGGGTCGCTCCCCCCACGGGGAGCGTGGATTGAAATTGCTTATGGCATGTCCCGCGAAACTGCCTATTCCGTCGCTCCCCCCACGGGGAGCGTGGATTGAAATCAGACCAGGCGATCAGGAACGAAAAAGTAGTAGGGTCGCTCCCCCCACGGGGAGCGTGGATTGAAATTTAAACTGACACTAGGAAAACTGTAGTGTCAGTCGGTCGCTCCCCCCACGGGGAGCGTGGATTGAAATAAGGCGGACATAGCACCCTGAGACAGAGACATACGTCGCTCCCCCCACGGGGAGCGTGGATTGAAATACTTGAATTCTGCTACCAGCATCTTGTTCATGCCAGTCGCTCCCCCCACGGGGAGCGTGGATTGAAATGTGGATGGGTATGCCGCACAATGCGCAAGGACATGTCGCTCCCCCCACGGGGAGCGTGGATTGAAATCACTGCTCAGTAACTTCGTTATCAGTCCACCGCTTGTCGCTCCCCCCACGGGGAGCGTGGATTGAAATCAAATCTGCCATGTATAGTATCAGTTCCTGTATCCGTCGCTCCCCCCACGGGGAGCGTGGATTGAAATAATGAAAGAAATGTTTCTTTCGTTGATACGAATGAGTCGCTCCCCCCACGGGGAGCGTGGATTGAAATGCCGCCGGAAACTTATACAGCGGGATATACTCCAAGTCGCTCCCCCCACGGGGAGCGTGGATTGAAATCCCATTCGTGGAGCAAGCGCAAGCAGGCCGAAGCGGTCGCTCCCCCCACGGGGAGCGTGGATTGAAATTACCTCCGCCTATTCTGTCCTGTCTGCCCTTGGGTCGCTCCCCCCACGGGGAGCGTGGATTGAAATTACCAAGGTCTTTGGATTCCAGGAGATCTGGGCAGGTCGCTCCCCCCACGGGGAGCGTGGATTGAAATATGAAACGTTTGCGTAAAGCTTTCAAGGGTCGTCGTCGCTCCCCCCACGGGGAGCGTGGATTGAAATAACTCCTTTGTGTTCTTGGGGCAGTCATTACAATTCCCAATATTGCACAAAAATTATTGCTTTTTTTCTCCGTTTCCGCCTATTATTGCCGTTTTCTCAGTTCCTACGTTCTGCCCTCTGGTTTTTGGCGCACATTCTTGGCGCACAACCGCATTTTTGGGCGGTTTGTTGCCGCTCTTTCCACCATCGGAGAAGTTCGCGCTTTTCGGTTTCGGTCAATGCTAGAATATCCTCTATGGTTTCGATACCCTCCACGCCCTCCGGGGGCAACGCGTTTCTTTTATTCATGTAGACACCTCCGCAGAAGTTCGACTTGTTCTGATTCGGGCAAGTCCCAAAAATGATCTTGTGTAACAGCCTTTAGAATTGCCGCAGTCTGTTTCTCCGAAAATGACAGAAGCAGGGCTACCAGTTCTTCATTGACATTCTTCCTTTCTTCTTTGGTCATCATCTCGCCACCTCCTGTTTGTGCGCCCGCAATGAAGCTAAGACGCGCAGCAGCCTAATGTCTTCATCTGTGCCTTTCTCGCAAACAACAGCTAAAGCGGAAAGCAGCCCGCAAAGCTCACTCCGCAACTCGCAGTTTCGATTGACGGCCTTTACCATCCGGAAAAAAGCGGCGGCAATGGCCGGGAAATAGCCGTCGTTTTCGGTTTCGTCGATTGCGTGAAGCTGCTTTTCAAGCTGTGTAAACAGCGCGTCCACAGTCTTTGGCAGGCGCTTGTAGTTGGTTTCGCTCAAAAACTGTGCATAAGCGGCTTCGGTGGTTTTCTTTGTAAGCATTTTTATATTCCTCCTCAAAATTTTAATCCAAATCTGAATTACGACAGCGCAAGCATTGAATCCGTTATCCAAAGAGCGCGAAAAGAATGCCGGCTATAACTAAGGTCAGAATGTCCAAAATAATTATTATAATCAGCAACATATCGTGGTCTTCCATTCCCTCACCTCCTTGTTCATGCAATGCAAAATCTTTTGCTTGTGGTTGTTTTCGTGAACGCCTCGGCCAGATCGGGCATAGCTTTCTTAAATGCCGTGCTGTCAAACCTGGCGCTAGTCACGGCCTTGTATGTAACCTTCCAGTCTGTGCCGCTGATGGTGTCCACGCCCTCCGCGTCCATGTACCGCTTGACTTCATCGACCAGCGCGTCAAGCTCTGCCGCAAGTTCTTCTTGCATCCGCTTCAATTCACGAATTTCCTTGATCTTGGTGTCCATTGTGGTGACCTCCTGATTATTGATTATGTGAAACGTCTGTTAGACGATTTCGACCATTTGGGCGGCGGGCATGAAAGCATCCGTAAAGAACTCTTTCATACCGTCGACAGCTTTGACCATGATGTTGACATTTTTGCCGAACATGTTAACGCAAATCACGGTCGCGGGTGCAGTAACCATTTCCCGCCAGAGATTGGAATAGGTCGTAACCATGATTTTGTCCCCGTTCTGGAGGTTAGCAGCCTTGACATAGGTTTCAGACCATGCCCGCTTGAAAGCAGCAGAGCGGTTCATACCGGACTTGATGTAAGCATTGGCTTTCTTGCAAACCTTAGTTCTAATCTCTTTCATGGTGTTACCTCCTGGGGTGTTTCCCTCTCTGTGATGGCATTATTATAGTATATTGCTAGCAATATATCAAGACGCAATAATATACAAATTATATTGCTAGCAATATGCCCGTGTTTGTTCATTATGCTATATTGCTAGCAATATTAAAATGTGGTAATATAGGTACAGAAAGGAGGTGTAACAAATGCCCATAAAAAGCGACGCAAACAGAAGAGCCGTAGCAAAGTACAAAAAAGAAAATTACGATCAGATACAGCTACGTGTGGCAAAAGGTCAAAAAGAAGTAATCAAAGCCCACGCCGACAAGCACGACGGCGGAAGCGTGAACGCCTTTATCAATCGGGCAATCACAAACCAGATGGAGCTGGACGAAAGCGGCGGCGAATAATGCGGATAGTGGAGAAGGGGCAGCCACTTCAAAGACCCCACTGGAAAGAGGGTGAAGAAATGCCGTTACGGTACAAAATCGACGTGCTTGCAGCTCTTAGGGATGCAGGATATACACAAAACAGAATCAGGGAAGAAAAGCTCATTGGTCAATCGTACTTGACGCAACTCCGGCACGGGGAACTTGTGTCATGGAAAACGATTGAAACAATTTGCTGTTTGCTTGATTGCCAACCCGGCGATATTGTAGAGTACAAGAAAGAAGAATAACGGAACGCCCCCGGGATGTGGATTCCGGGGGTATTCTTTTCCTGTGCAACTGTGCTATAATGCGGATGGTGGGAGAGGGGCGCACAATTAGTGCCCCCGCCACACTCCCACATAGAAGGGGGGACACAATGCCGGTATCGGAATCGAAGAAAAAAGCCAATGCGAAGTGGGACAGCGAAAATATGGCGACGGTAGCTTGCAAAATCAAAAAAAGTCAGGCTGAAAAATTCAAGTCGTATTGCTCTAGCATTGGCAAAACCTCAAACGCGGTCATTCGTGACTATGTTCTGGAATGTATCGACGAGAAAGGACCCGCCACGGGCGACAATCCCACAGAATAGCAAAAGCCAGCACCTTCGCGGGTGCTGGCTTCGTTCGTTTTGTGGGCTGACACTGGTAGTGAGGATTCCTGACTGTCCAATTTTGGATACACCGCCGATTTGGCGATATCCCGCACTTTGTGCGTCAATATGCATTTTCCTGAATTTTGGTTCATTTTGGTGTTGACTTTTTGAATTAAAGTTCATATAATAACAGTGCGGAGAAATCCGCAAGCGTAATAGAGATATTACCGCCGCTGTCGACTTGTAGAGCGCAAGTCAATAAAAAAGAATGCTCGCTGAGTTGATCTCCACATAGAGCGTGTGGAGGGTAAACAAAAGAATGCTCGCAGAGAAGAACGGTCACGCTCGCGCGTGGCCGTTTTCTTCGGCTATGAGGTGTCGAATAATGCTGAATGTCATTTTCCTAACCGAAAAATTTTATCGGCGCTATAAAGATTGTCCTGAAATTGAACAGAAAACAAGCCGCCCCTATATCCGGGTTGGTGTCCTAATTGATGGCGTCCTGTGGGCAATCCCCATGCGCTCCAATATTAACCATGAGCATACGATCTGGACAGATAAGGCCAATAAATGCGGCATTGACTTCACAAAGGCTGTTGTGATTGACAACCCAGCCGAATATATTTCTTCGATTAAACCGCACATCCGCCCGAATGAATTTGAAGTATTGAAAAGCATAAACAGCTATACCATAGAGCAGAAAATGCGGCAATACATCAAGAAATACAAAAAAGCGAAGCAGCACATAAGCATTTCCAGAAACAGGAATATTGTGAAGTTCTCCACCCTGCAATACTTTGAAGATTACATATAAGCACACCACGCCCCCGGTTATCAGGCCGGGGGCGTGGCTCTATGTGGTTACGGTGATTCCTGCCTTTTCCAGCATTGCCCGCTTTTCCTCCGGGGACATTGAAGCAACACGGGCGGCAACTCTCCGGGTCATTGCTTCTGTCTCGTTCTCGAATGCCTGTTCGTTCCGCCGCTTGCGTTCGTATTCTTCCCGGCGCTCCTGTTTCAGTATGTATTGCTCCTGTATGGAGCTGCCGGACAATCTGAATGCCCCCAGCCCCGTACCGCGGTACATATCAAAGTAAAGAAAGCGGTGCAGGGTTCTTGGCTTGCGCAGTTCCCGGATTCCCTTGTTTTCCATTTGCCGCGTTCGCTCCGGGCTTTTGCCCATGACCTCACAGACAGCAGATAGCGTCATATCGCCCCAATACCGCAAGCGTAATACTTGCGCATTATCTGGGGAAAGTTCGCTTATAGCGCCGTCTATGGCCTTGCGGAGCTGCTCGTGGTATACAGATTCTTCCACGTTCTCTATTGCATCTGCCGCCCTGCTGTCTGGGACAAGTTCGCCCAGAGTGCCGCCGTCCGGCTCGTCAGGCTGTACAGGCCGGTCAAGGCTCGCAGCGGTATTCAACGGCTCACACCTGCCGTTTTTCGTGCGGTAGCCGGTAGCCTCTGAAAATGCAGTTTTCAGATGGAACATGAACCATGTGGAAAAAGCGCCGCGCTCCGGGCTGTAGGTCTCCGCCGCCGCCACCATAGCCAGATAGCCGGTCTGGTACAGGTCGTCAAATTCCACGCCCCGGGGGTTGCCGCTGAGCTGCAGGGCAGTCATGACTTGCAGGGCTTTTCGTTTCACAAGGCCGTTGACCTGTTCCCACAGCTCCAGCGTGCGCCCCTGGTCACCCTGCCGAATGGCAATGGCTAATTCTTCGTTTGACAATGCTCACCCTCCCAGCCGGGGGCATTTGCAGCCCCCGGCACAATCCGCAGAAAATCCTTTATCTGCGACCCGCCGCAGTCCTTCGCGCCGGGATTCTGTTTTGCTGTGGAAAAACGCATAGGGTCAGTGCTTCGCCCCTCTGAGCTTGTCCACGGAGAGAATGCCGCCGTGCGGCGGTTCTCTGTTTGGTTAAATAGTCCAGCGCGCTTGTTCAAAATAGGCGGCTGTAGCTGCTGCCAGCTCGACAGGCGTTTGAGGAACAGCGTTGATATACTGATTGACTACCGTGCCGCCGCCATTTCTGGCAGTTCCGTTTCTCCACAAAGACGCTTCGGAGGCGGTCAAAACGGCCTCCCCCTTGTGGAGATAGGCGGCATAATTGTCATATGGCACATAATCAAGGCCGTTCTTGTGGCTATTTTTTGTGCCGCCCGTGTTGTTGCTCCCATTAACGGATACATTAACGTTACGATTTCCGAAAAGGCCACTCCACAAGCCCTCAAACCACGCGCAAAAGCTAGACCATGCGTCAGAAATACCCTGCTTGAATCTATCGACAACAGCTTTACCGGCGTTTGCAAACTCAGCCCCCAGGGCGTCCAGGCCTTCTACCACGGCTTCCACCAGTTTGGGTAGACTTTCTACCAGAGTTGGGATAGCGGCCAAAATGCCCGCCACAACACTTACAAGGATATCAACACCGGAAGCCAGAATGGTGGGGAGATTCTGGGTAATAAACTCAACAAACGAGGTGATTATTTGCGGGAGATTTGCAACAAGGGCGGGTATCCCGTTCATGATGCCAGTGATAAGGTTCGTGAGAATATCCGTTCCCTTTGCCAGAATCGACGGTAGATTGTCGGTTATAAAGTTCAGAAATCCGTCAATGATCTCCGGTAGCTTATTCATCATATCGGGGATTCCTTCGTCAATGCCCGCCGTTAACTCGCCCAGGATATTTAATCCCGCGTCCAGGATGTTGGGCAAATTCTCCCCGATTCCGGTCACGATTCCGAATAGCAAGTTTCCACCGGCTGCAATAAGCGTCGGCAAGTTTTCCTCTATAACTGCCGTAATAGAGCCGATCAAGGCGGGCAGATTGTCGGAAATGCCTTTTGACACGTCTCCAACGAGTGTGATTCCGGCCGTTAGCAAGCCGGGGACGCTGCCGGAAATGAAGGAAATGCCGGTGTTGATGATTTCCTCACCTTGCGTGTCAATGACTTCCCCTATGGAATCAAACACAGTGGAAATTACAGGGAGAATATTGTCCGCCGCAGTTGTAACGGACGATAAAAGGTTGCCCGTTAACCGCGCCATATCCGCGTTGCTGTTTCCGATTCCTGCAACCCAGTTTTCCCACGCTGTTTTTGCAGAATTTACGCTGCCTTCAATCGTCGTGCTTGCTTCCAGCGCAGTCGTTCCGGTTATCCCCATCTCCGTCTGCACAACATGGATTGCATCCACAATGTCAGAATAGGACGAAATGTCATATTTGACCCCAGACAGCTTTTGAGCGTCCTCAAGAAGCCGCTCCATTTCCTGCTTTGTACCGCCGTAGCCCAATTTCAGGTTGTCCAGCATGGTATAGTTTTGCTTTGCAAAACCCTGATAGGCATTTTGGATGGATGCCATATCCGTACCCATTTTGTTTGCATTATCGGACATATCCGTAATTGCAAGGTTTGCTTTTTCCGCTGCTGCCGCTGTATCTCCATCAAGGGACTGCAAAAGCGATGCCGAAAAGCTGGTAACGGTATTCATGTAATCGTTGGCAGATAACCCCGCAGTCTGGAAAGCGTCCGCCGCGTATTGCTGGACAATCCCGGCACTGTTCTTGAATAAGGTTTCCACGCCACCAACCAGCTGCTCATACTCGCCGTATTCTTCGATAGCGGATTTTGTTAAAACCGTTATTCCCGCAGCGGCGGCGGTGATGGCCGCAGTTCCGATTTTTGCAGCAGTGGCAAGCCCTGATTTCAGCTTTTGGCTAAACTCTGACGTTTTCTTTCCCGCTTCACCAAGCCCTTGCTCATAGTCATCTTTGTCTAGGATGATTGAGGCATATAATGTAAACACATTCACCTTGCGTTCACCTCATTTTCTTACCGAAACCGTAGCCATCCTTGTACATTTCTTGCCCAATCTTGTACAGGGATACGATCTTTTCGTTAACCTTCCCTGTCGGTAATCCGGGAATGTTTGGCATTCGCCCATTGATTCCATCAGAAAAACCGCAGTCAGAAAGTTCTACCATTGCCCTGCGGATTTTATTCGCGAACCTTCGGGCATTCATCTTAAATTTCAGCGCGTATACAAACTTGACAAATTTCTTATACATTCCGTTCCTCCTTCAGCAGTCAAGGCACTTTGCCCGAATAGCCTTAATCGGGGTCAGCCGTTTTTCTTCCATAGACACAGTTTAGAAACTCTCGACGAAATCACCGGAAAGCTGCTCCCACCATTCGCCCATGCTGAGCGTTACGCCGGGAGAATCGCGCCGCTGACCGTTGCCGCCGCGCCCGCTGCAATAGTTGGCAACGCCGATCATCTCATCCCACGCCCTCAAGGTTGTTCCCATGCCTCTATCGCAGTCTCGCGCAAGGCAGAATAATGCAACCCTGTCTTTTGTGCTGTCTGCGTTGTCCGCCGCTTCCTTCGCATAGTGGCCGATCAGCTTTAACATAGTCGGGTTCTTGTCGTATCTGTCCGCAAAGCCGAAATAATCATCTACCGTCAGAATGCCGGTTTTCATCAGCTCAAGCGCGTTATTGTCAATAGCGGAGGGGTCGGCAAGGTTGCTCGTCTGCACTTCCTTTTCCAATGCGCGGCGGAGGTCTGCGGCCTTCGCGTCGAACTCCGCCCAGATGCGAACCGCTTCTTTGCGCAGGTTTGTTTCTACATCTTGGAGTTGGAGCGTGGCGATCTGCTTTTTCGTCGCGTCCGTTCCCGCGTTCTGCATGGCCTTTCGTGCCTGCTCTACTGCGTTATATGCAGCGGTGTATTTTTCCCGTGCCTCCTTGAAAGCGGCGTCAAGGTCTTTTGCAAAGTGGTTATACCGGCTCATTTCGTAGTCCTTTCTGTTGCAAATAGGGTGCAACTCCCATTGTCGTACATCATACAGTTATTGCCGCAGGCCATCCCGCCGGATAGGGGGCAACGTTTCCCGGTCTGTGCCGTTCCTGGCCTGCATCTATCCCCGCTCATAAAGGCGCAGTCATCACCCCGGCAAACGGGGTCTATGGCCGTTGAAAATGGGCAGGACTTCCGGCGGGGCGCTGGTTCATAACTGCGGGTTGGCGATTTTGTCCCCATCGGTACAGTTCCGAATGTGGTATGAACCATCGGCATATATTCTTTGCAAGCTTCCCCCATCCATCTGAACCGCTGGCCGTTGCTGTCAACTTCCGGGTATTGATCAAAAATAGACATTTTTACACCTCCTTATCAATCGTCTTCGTGGAAAACCGTCTTTTTACCTTCTGAATCCTTGAACAAAGTAGCTGATTCATAGCTCACCTCAAAAAGCGGGGTATGGTAGCCTGTATGATCTTTCAGCAGTTCAAGATTTGCGTCATACATGGCGCAGTAAGCGGGGATGACCTGCTTGCCCCACGTCTGTTCATCAATCGCGTGGGAACAGTGCGGGCATTCTCTGGCCTTGCCATATCGAATGTCCCGGCGGTAAACCTCCCAAATACCGCCGCAGTAGTGACATTTGATTCGTAAATAGCCCATATTTTCACCCCCTTCCCTATGCGGAAACGCCCTTTTTGTAAATCACGCGGTCAAGGGCATAGGCAACGCCGTCGATCGTGTGGTTATCCTTATCCGGGAGAACGGAAAGAAAGTTTCCGTCCTTATCCGTGGCATAACTGTAGTTTACAAACTCCCGGTATGCTTCGGGGGTTCGCTTCGGGTCAATGACAATGCGGCGGTGCTGTAACCATTTCACGCGGTATTCCACACACCCGGGGAATTTCCTGCATGGTATGCACTTGATTCCCTCGGCCTGAATGTCGGCGATACTCTTAGGCTCCGCGCAATCGGCGGTAATGGTGTACTGCTCCGCATACTCGCCCACATAATAGGCATAGCTTACTTCCTGGCTCCTGTCGTAGTGGCGGCGTTTGATCTCGGCGGCGATCTGCCTGTTTGACCAGTGCCGTTTATAAATTTCATCCAGAAAATAAACGGTGTCGGTCTTTCGGTCAAAGGCCACACGCACAAAGGCGCAAGGGTCAACCGCGAAACCGAAGTCAAGCCCCATGAAGATATAGCCCATCTCGTTTATTTCTGCGTCGGTGATCTCCCGGATTTCCAAATTGGGGAATACCTCGCCGCCCGTTCCGGTCGCTATGCCCATGTATTCATGCTCATATGCCTTGTAATTCAGCGCTTTCAACCGCTCGGCCTCATATAGAAACGCTTCACCCAGCCACTCCGGGGGGACTTGCGTGTAGTTAGTCAGCAGTGTGACGGCCTTTTCGTCCGGCTCCTGTATGAATACGTTCGCCCAGTTGTTGGCGCTGATGGGAGGGTTAAAGCTGCGGAATACAATTGCGCTGCTGCCCTGGCCTCTCAGGACAGACTGCATAACATTTCGGGTGAAGTTCGCGCCGGGAAGCTCTGAAAATTCCTCAAACCAGATATAGCGGAATGTACCGCGCCGGGGCTTGATGGATTTCAGCTTGCTTGCATCGTCCAGACCACGGAAAAGAATTTCCTGCCCGGTGGGGAGATATGTATAGCTCATGGGGCTTGCACGCCCCCGCCACAGGTGAGAAACGCCCAACGTGTCTATTGCCCAACCGATTTGTGAATAGCAACTATCGCGCAAGGTGTTGCCCACGGCACGGAATACAATGGCGTTTGATTCCCCATCCTGCATGATTCCGCTGACGATCTCCACAGACACAAACGACGATTTGCAGGAACCGCGCCCGCCGGGGAGGTTGTATGTGCTGTGTCTCCCTGCCTTGACATCCTCGTGTAAGGGGTAGTATACAGGCGCTATGTGCTGCTTCACGTCGATGCAGTCGATCAGGGCTTTTGCTTCCTGCTGCCGCCGTCTGGCGGCATTGCTTGCCCTCACACGGCTTTTTAATCGGTCATAATACATCGGCTTCCCCCTCGGTGCTTTCCAGCTCTCTGAGAATGTCGTTGAACTCGGTGAACTTCAAGCCGTAGTCTAGCAGCGTCCGCGCCGCTGTAATGTGGTTTGCGCTCGTTTCTTCATCATCCGCGACAATAGCGCCCAGCCGGTCTATTGCGGCGGTTAAATTCTGCTGTAGCTGCCTCGTTGCCCTGTCCATGATTCCGGCGGCGGCGTGCTTATATGCTGCCGAAAATTCAGCGTCTTGCAGATACGCCCGCAAGGTGCTTTCTCCAATTCCGGCGGCTTTTGCTGCCTCCGCCCTTGTACGGCACACTAGAAGCGCTTGCAGGGCTTTTTCTTTGCGTGGTGTCAATTCATACCCCCCTTTCAATCGGCGCTTTCTGCGGCTTTCTGGCGGTCATAGAGCCGCATAAAGTCGGCAAGATTCATTGTTACGCGCCACGGCTCCCGGCTTCGGCGGTGAAATACGGCGGGCAAACCGTCCTTGAAATGCCGGCTATCTCTTTCGGCCTGCTCCATCCACTCGGAAAGCCGGACTTGTTCGCAGCGTTTGCATTCGATATGGATTCCCGGCAATCCCGCAAGGTCTGGAACCTCGCCAAATGACAGAGAACCGCCGCGCTCAATGGTGTATCCGTATTCCCTCAGAATGGCGGCAAGCTCCCGTTCTCCGTCCGCGCCCTTGCGCTGTGATGTTTTCCCGCTCGTATCGTTCACCCCTTTCAATAAAGTTCTTCGTAAAATCGCAGTTCCCGGATTCTCCCGCTGAAAAAGTGGTTGATGTTGTAGTCACAACGCCGGTACTTTGTCCGAAAGTGCTTGTCGATCATGGCATAGTACCCGTCCGGGGTAACGTCTTCGATACCCTCGCCATCCGGAAAGATATAGGGCATATCTTGGCATATGCGCACGATCTGGCTTGCTCTGATAGGCGGATGCGGTTTGCCCATGTGCTTCTCGTACTGCTCGAAGTAGTACCGGAACACGGACAAGGCATCTTGCAAGCTGTAGACACTCTGCGGGTATACACTCGCGGTTATATCTGCGAATTTCTCAAAATCAAACGTCAATGAAAATCATCCTTCCTTGATGAAATCCCTTATACCAGAAAGAAATATTGTTTGCTCTCTATGCAGTGGGTTGGAATGGAGCGCGTAAGCGGCTCCGTTCCCTTTTACACCCTTATACATAGAGGAAATGACTTGTCATTTCCCTTTTACTTTTCTAGTTCTTAACTCTTGTTCTTACTCTTACTCTTATTCTTAGTCACTCTGTGACGTTTTTTCGTCACAATGTAACACCAGTGAATAAGGCTTTTATGTGTCGCCGTCACATTGTGACGCTCTGCGTTCTCTCAGCCGTCGCATTCTTGCCGCTGAATCGCTTTCACTTCCCGTATTTGCCACGGCCTCGGGGAGAAAAAAGCTTTCGTCGGTAATGTCCTCAACGAGTTTATAACGGCGCAGGGCTACGATTGCATTTGCGACGTTGTCGGCATCTTCACCGATGGCAAAGGCGATTTCTTTTGCAAATGTTTCATCATATCCGTTATAGGAAATAACCCCATCCGTGCGCAGGCTTGCAAGCTGCATTTTTAAGTAGATGATTGTGAAGACCTCGCCGCCTGCCTGTTTCCTCAGTCGGCGCATTCCCTCAGAATCGAAATACCCTTCTTTCAGTTTCAACCACCAAAATCTTTTCTTGTCCTCTGACACTTGCTTAAATCTCCATTTCCAGAATTTGAATCCTTAAAATTATGTTTTCCGCTTTCCATGAAGATTCTGTCTTCATGGCTTCTCCATTGCTTATTCCAACATCCTGTGCAGCAATGTGCTTATACGCCGCCCCGACATCCTCGGCGGGCATTTCTAAAAGCTTTTCTTTCAATCGCCGGATTTTGTCTTTCTTTTTCGCCCTTGTAATGTCCGCCTGAAAAAATGTCTCTGCAAGCGCTTCCCCAAAATATTCTGCAAAGTCTGCATATCTCCCTATTAGCATATTTAACTCCTTTCCACGGCATCCGCCGCGCTTAAAATTTCTTGCGCTCTGTGTCGCATGGAGCGGACGAAACGCGCCTTTTCTTCCTTGTTTGCGGGGAGATAATAGCCGGTCACATTGTCGCTCAATATGGCGGCTCCTGCCCGCCTCTCGGCGGAGATCATAGCCCGGACGGTTCGACCGTCAAGTCCGGTTATGCCCTCCAGCTCACGGAGGGAAACGGCGCTAGCCTGGCCGTGGCTCAAAAGATCAATTATTTTCACCGGCAAGAAACCTCTCTAGCTCGTCAAGGTTGACAAGTGTATAAGCGTAGCTGCCTTTTACGGGCTTGATTGTGCCGTCCTTAAGCCAACGCCGCAAAAGGCGCGTGTTAATGTAGCTTCCGGGGTCTTGCTTCTTGATCTCCTCGACTGCTTTCGGGACTGTTCTAATTCGTACCATGATTAAAAGCTCCTTTCATGTTTTGAAAAAAATAAAAAGTGCCTACCTCTCACGCACTGTTACCATGCGTAAGCGATAGGCACAAAGGCACATTCAAAGGGGGATTTCGCCCCGTTTGTTTTGTCATTCAGTTTCTTTTATTATATCACAATAAGCACGGTTTTGCAAGTGTTAAGCACGGTTTTTCTGCAAAATAGTTTCGCTGAGACAATCCGCCGTTTTGTGCCTTGCTTCGTCTATGGCGTGAGCATAGGTGTCTAGCGTCGTTGATACATCGGCATGACCCAGCATCCCCGCCACGGTCAGCACGTCCACGCCGTTTGACAGCAGAATGGAGGCGGCGGAATGCCGGAACAAGTGCGGGTTAATATGGGGCAGGCCGTGGCGGTTGCAAAACTCGGTTAATTCAATGTTTACATTTCCGGGGTTCATCGGCTTTCCGTTCCATCTTGGAAATACAAGGTTGTTTTGTTCCCAAAGATCGCCCAGCTGCAGCCGGTCTTTCGTCTGCTCTATCCACAGTTTCCGCAAAAGCTCAATGGTTTCATCTGGCAGAGCTACGCGGCGGCTGTTGCCGGTCTTTGTTGACCCACTCTGTATACCTGTTTCGGGCAGATACATCATGCTTTGATCTATCAGCACTTCCCGCCGGATAAAGTCCACCTTGTCCCAGGTCAACGCCAGGGCTTCCCCCCTGCGGCATCCCGTGGAAATGAAAAGGGTTATCAATGCACGGAATGGCAGCGGCTCGCCATCCAGCGCGGCAAGAACGGCTTTTAACTGCTCCGGCTGTAAAGACTTGCTTTCGCGGACGCGCTTTTTCTTTGGCAGCGTGGCGCGCTTCGCTGGGTTATATTTGATAATCATTTCTTTGTAGGCTTGTTCAAGCACCGTGGAAATGATTGCATGATAATCCCTGATTGTTCCGGGGGATAGCGGCTTTTCGTCTCCCGTCGGCTTGAAAAGATCTTTTCGGCCTAAATTCTTTTCAATTATTGCGGCGTTTTGGCGGCTGATGGGCTGATTCTTACATAACCGGCGCATTAAATTCCCGTAGACGCCACATGACCGCGCGAAACTGTTGCACGTTTCCCCCTCCGGTATAAGCTGGTTGAAGTCTACAGCGGGCAGCGCGAACACTTGCCACCGACAGGCTCCCGGCTCGGAAAGCTTCTTGTAAAGCTCGGTTAGCTGCTTCGGGCGGATTTCTTGAATAGGGATTTGCCCTATATACTCGTTGATTCGTGCAGTTTGCCGCCGGACACGCGCCAGGGTTTGCGGCTTGTCCCCGCGCTGCTCTCTTATGGTGCAGCAATACGCGGCGTACTCTGCAAAGGTCTGCCGGTTATCCGCCTGAAAACCATTCATTAGGTCTTGTTCAAACTCTGTTGCAACGCGCTGCAACTCCCTGTTGAGTTCTCGCGCGGGCATAGGTCTTTCCGGCCTCCACGTCTTGTAATGCCTGATTTGCCGGTCGAAGGAATCACGCCCCAGCGTGACCGTGATTTTATACGCCGTGCCGTGCTTCCCCTCTATTTTCCTGATACTCGCCATTGTTTAAGCCCCTTTCCGTGATTTGATTTCTATAACCCCCTCCCATTTGCACCGCTTACAAACGGTCGTAACGCCATAACAAACGGCATCGGGGGCAAGTTTGTGTAGCTTCTGGCCACAGACCGGGCAGCAATACCACAACTGCCCATTCAACAATTTCACCACGCCGCCGCTCTCCTTTCTTGGCGCACACTTGGCGCACAATTTCGGCAAATAGGCGGAAACGGCTTGCATTTTTGGCGCACAATTCAAGGGGTAAAACCTCCATTTTGCGCAAGCCCTGCAATGTTTTCTTTTGAGTGGCGATAATATTGTACATTCTTGGGGCAGTTATCAATATCGTCGCTCCCCCCACGGGGAGCGTGGATTGAAATTCCGGTGAGGCGAACCGCCACGCATGGGCGGGTGGTCGCTCCCCCCACGGGGAGCGTGGATTGAAATCTGAAAAGCCGGCTTGATAAGGAGTACTCCTGCTGTCGCTCCCCCCACGGGGAGCGTGGATTGAAATGACGGTGTCGCCGCTGAAACCAGCATCGGACGTGGTCGCTCCCCCCACGGGGAGCGTGGATTGAAATAACGGGGCAGCGCGGTTGGTATCCCCATCCACGTGTCGCTCCCCCCACGGGGAGCGTGGATTGAAATACCCACGGAGGTGCCGCCCTGGAGGGTGCCGTCAAGTCGCTCCCCCCACGGGGAGCGTGGATTGAAATCGTCCTTAATGCGGCAAGAACTCCGGCGGCATCTGTCGCTCCCCCCACGGGGAGCGTGGATTGAAATGTAAAGCGTAGCCCGGAAAACTGTTTTCTGGCCAGTCGCTCCCCCCACGGGGAGCGTGGATTGAAATCGACCTTAAAATCTACGATACGCCGAAACCGCTGGTCGCTCCCCCCACGGGGAGCGTGGATTGAAATCAGGCCGGCACTTCGGCACTGAAAAGCTTTCGTCAAGTCGCTCCCCCCACGGGGAGCGTGGATTGAAATGTTTAATAAGCTCCTTGTGCCATTCATGGACATGTCGCTCCCCCCACGGGGAGCGTGGATTGAAATTTTCTGGCAGAAGCTTTATTCGATCTAGAAAATAGTCGCTCCCCCCACGGGGAGCGTGGATTGAAATAGATGCAAAGTGATTGCTTCTTGCATCGCCGCTTGTCGCTCCCCCCACGGGGAGCGTGGATTGAAATCGATGCTGGTGTCAAAGCTGAAATCCCGGTCATTGTCGCTCCCCCCACGGGGAGCGTGGATTGAAATCTGGCACATTTGCCTTTGCGGTGCCTGAAGATGGGTCGCTCCCCCCACGGGGAGCGTGGATTGAAATCATGCAGACGGATGCTTCAGCATCTTCTGGTGCGTCGCTCCCCCCACGGGGAGCGTGGATTGAAATCACCTTTTCTCTATTATACTACCATCCGAACACGTCGCTCCCCCCACGGGGAGCGTGGATTGAAATGAAAATATCGCGGCCGTAAAAGGCCAGGACTACGGTCGCTCCCCCCACGGGGAGCGTGGATTGAAATAGATGCCACGCTATGTAGGCATCCTCGTTCGCCCGTCGCTCCCCCCACGGGGAGCGTGGATTGAAATCAGCCGGGGGCGCTGGGCGTGGCCGGACTTGTCCGGTCGCTCCCCCCACGGGGAGCGTGGATTGAAATCTATTACTTTTGGTTTGAAGAAATGCAGGAGGGTTGTCGCTCCCCCCACGGGGAGCGTGGATTGAAATATCCTCTGCCAGCAACTCGATCGCTGCCCGGCGCGTCGCTCCCCCCGCGGGGAGCGTGGATTGAAATGAATTTATGGTTTCCACGTTCTCACCTCGGATTTGGATTGCCTTGCTACACCATATCGAATGTTCATAACGGATTTGAGTTGTGAACACTCATTTTTTATACTTTACGCCGTATAAAACGCCTGTTCTACGCCCTGGCGGATGTGTTCCTGGTAAATGGGGCTTTGGGGTTTCTCTGGAATATCCAGGTAGCCTACGAAGCGGTAGCAGATTTCAATTCGTTGGGTGCGGTTTCTGCCTGTCCCTTCCGTTTCGTGGACGATGATTTTCTCCACAAGTTCTGAAAGCAGTGAGGCCGTTGGGGTGTCCATTTCCAGGAATTTCCGAACGGCCCTCAAGAAACGCTGCTGGTCCTGTTCCGCGCTGTCCGCTTCCGCCAATTGCTGGCGGAGGCGGGCAGTTTTGGATTTCAGATCCATGCTTTCCACCTCGTACTTGTGGGAAAGCCGCAAGAACCACTCGTCCGTGACCTTGCCGCTGACGTTATCCTCATAGAGGCGTTCGTACAGGCGGGTCACGTCCTCCATACGGCACAGGGCTTTTTGAAGTTCCGCATTGGCATGGCTTCGTTCCTGCTGGTGGAGTTGGCCGGTCTTTTGGGTCAAAAGCTCCGCAAAGGCGTCTTCATCACTTACCAGCAGCTTTGCCATTATGGCACGGCAATTCTGCCTGTCCATATTCAACCTGAGCGGTGGGACCGCTCAATCCGGGCGGGTCCCATTGCTCAATTCAAGCGGAACCGCTGCTCAATTTCGCCGGTCGAGGTGATTTTGCAGAGCGGCGTACGCATGTCCTCTGGCAAAAACTGTGCCGCCCACCTCGTCAGGCACTGGTTTAGCGTGTCTGTTTTAACCATTTTCAGAAGCACCAGCATCCAATAATAGCACGGAATACGCTCGATTTGGAATTTCTCCTTCAAAAATTCCCTTGTATGCGCATTTTCCGCCCAATGATGGATCTGGC
>OGXR01000596.1_pt1 | contig 28573 bp, 26 predicted proteins | sample 1576331 | NCBI WGS metagenome assembly OGXR01 (sample SAMEA3541473, study PRJEB24748) | human gut metagenome | biome: human gut; feature: human-associated habitat; material: faeces | place: China | collected 2012 | reverse complement strand
CCGGATGCCGCTGATTCAGCAGACATTTTCCATATGTATATTCACATACAGTATACTCTTCTTTTTCTCCATGTATGACTTTCATCATCGGATAAAATTTCCCATCTTCTTCTACCATATTCTCCTCTATGATCTGAAGCCGATGTTCATTCAAAAATCGTCTGACTTTTCCAATCTCCGACTGTGGCTGCAGGATCATTGTATCCAGCGCATCTGCTACCGTTCTTCCTTCCATCAGTTTATCCATACCATCTTGAACTATTTTTTCTGTTCTAGTATCTATACTTGATGTAGCTTCATCTAAAATCAGTATTTTAGGATCTGCTAAAATTACTCTAGCTATTGTAAGTAATTGTTTTTGACCCGCTGAAACTCCACTTGTCTCATCTCCTAATAACGAATTATATCCATTAGGTAATGTTTTTATAAAATGATGTACTCTGGCAGCTTTTGCAGCTTGAATAACTTCATCATCTGTTGCAGTTTCTCTACCATATTTTATATTTTCTTTTACTGTTCCGTCAAATAACCATGTATCTTGTAATACCATTCCAAACATTTGACGTAATTCGCCTCTCTTGAAATCTTTGATGTTATGACCATCAAGTAATATTGCACCATCTTTTACATCATAAAATCTCATAAGAAGTTTTACCATTGTTGATTTTCCAGCTCCTGTTGGTCCTACAATTGCAATTTTTTGTCCTTCATGTACATCTGCATTAAAATCTTTTATTACAGTATTTTCTTGGTTATAACCAAATTTTACATGTTCAAATTTTACATTTCCTTTTAAACCTTCTGTTGTTGTTCCTTCTACATATGTTTCAACTTCTTCGCTTTCTTCTAAAAATTCGAATATTCTTTCAGTTGCAGCAGCCATTGCTTGTAACATACTTGATACTTGTGCAATCTGGTTTATTGGTTGTGTAAACTGTTTATTGTATTGTATAAAACTTTGTATATCTCCTACTGTAATATTTCCATTTATAGCTAGATAACCTCCTGCTATTGCTACGCCTACATATCCAATATTTGATATGAAATTCATTATTGGATGCATTAATCCTGATAAGAATTGTGATTTCCATGCTGAACTGTATAGTTCTGAATTTGCTTTTTCAAATTCTTTTTGTGCATCTTTTTCTCCATTAAATGCTTTTACAATTGTTAATCCTGAAAATACTTCTTCTACTTGACCATTTACATGTCCTAAGTAATCTTGTTGCTTTTTAAAGTATTTTTGTGATTTTCCTACTATTATTTTTACAAGGAATGCTCCAATTGGCATAACTATTAATGATATTAATGTCATTTGCCAACTAATTGAAAGCATCATTATTAATATTCCAACTAGTGTACATATTGATGTTATTATTTGTGTAACACTTTGGTTTAAATTCATTCCTAATGTATCTATATCATTTGTTATTATTGATAAGACCTCTCCATTTGTCTTTTTGTCGAAGTAATTCATTGGAAGTGAATTTATTTTATGTGCTAAGTCTTTTCTTAATTTATATGTTAAATTTTGTGCAATTTGTGTCATTGCAAAACTTTGGATGAAAGAAAATAATGCACTGACTATATATAGTCCTAATAGTGTTAATAGGATTGTTCCAACTTTTCCAAAGTTTATTCCACCATTTCCTGATATTTTATTTACTAAACCATTAAATATTTCTGTTGTTGCATTTCCTAATATTTTAGGTCCTATTATAGAAAATATAGTACTTCCAACAGCAAAAATAAATACTATTATTAATCCAATTTTGTATTTTGATAAATAATTTTTTATTAATTTTTTTGTTGTTCCTTTAAAATCTTTAGCCTTTTCTGTTGTATGGCCTGGTCTTGGCCCCATTGGTCCTGGCATATTATTTTCCTCCTTCCTTTTTATTTAATTCTTCTTCTGATAATTGTGATAATGCAATCTCTCTGTATGTTTCATTATTTTTAAGTAATTCATCATGTGTTCCTTGACCTACTATTTTTCCATCATCTAAAACAATTATTTTGTCTGCATTTAAAATAGTGCTAATTCTTTGTGCTACAATTATGTTTGTTTTATTATTTGTTCTTTTTGCTAAGGCTTCTCTTAATGCAGCATCTGTTTTAAAGTCTAGTGCAGAAAAACTGTCATCAAATACAAATATTTCTGGGTCTTTTGCTACAGCTCTTGCTATTGATAATCTTTGCTTTTGTCCTCCTGATACATTGCTTCCACCTTGTGCTATTTCTGATTTATATTTGTCATCTTTTCCTTCAATAAATTCTGTTGCTTGTGCTATTTCTGCTGCCTCTATCATTTTTTCATCTGACATACTTTCATCAGAATATTTTATATTACTTTCTATTGTTCCAGAGAATAATACTCCTTTTTGTGGTACAAATCCAATTGCATCTCTTAGTTCTTTTTGAGATAAGTCTTTTACATTTACACCATCAACTAAAAGTTCTCCTCCTGTTACATCATAAAATCTTGGTATTAAATTTACAACTGTTGATTTTCCACTTCCTGTACTTCCTATTATTGCTGTTGTTTTTCCTGGCTCTGCTGTAAAGTTGATATCTTCAAGTATTTCTGTGTCTGCGTCAGGATATCTAAATGATACATTTTTAAATTCTACCAATCCTTTTTTGCTTGGATCTAATTTTTTTGTTGTTTCTTTATCTTTAACACTTGGTTCTGTTTCTAAAATTTCTGTAATTCTGTTAGCTGATACAGATGCTCTTGGAAGTATTATAGAAATCATAGATATCATTAAGAAACTCATTACTATTTGCATTGCATATTGGATAAATGCCAACATATCTCCAACTTGCATTATACCTTGATCTATATTGTGTCCTCCAACCCATATAATTAAGATTGATACTCCATTCATTATAAGCATTAACATTGGCATCATTACTGACATTGTTCTGTTTACAAATATATTTGCTTTTGTTAAGTCTGTATTTGCACCATCAAATCTTTTTTCTTCTCTCTCTTCTGTATTAAATGCTCTAATTACAGATTTTCCTGTTAATATTTCTCTTGCTACACCATTTAACTTGTCTATTAAGTCTTGCAATTTTTTGAATTTTGGCATTGCTACTGCAAATAATATCGCAACAACTAATAATATTGTAATTACTGCTGCTCCTATTATCCAAGCCATTGATGTGTTACTTTGATGTATTACTTTTATTACTCCACCTATTCCTATTATTGGAGCATATACTACTGTTCTAAATAGCATTGCTAATAATTGTTGAATTTGTTGCACGTCATTTGTACTACGAGTAATTAAAGAAGCGGTTGAGAATTCTCTTAATTCTTTAGTAGAGAATTTTAATACTTTAGCAGTTTCTAATACTTTATTAAATATCTTTTCTCTTAGTGTTTTTGCCATTTTAGCACCAACTCTTGATGATAACATCATTATTGTAATTCCTGATGCCATACTGATTGCAGCTAATATTAACATTTTAAATCCTGCGACCATTATGTAATTCATCTGAATTTTGTCTGTATCAACACCTGCATCTTTGTATATTTCTTTTACATATGCAACTGCTGCTTGACTTTTTATTGAATCTTGCATTTCATCTATTTGTTTTGTAGATTCACTTAACATTTGATTTATTTGCTCCTCTGGCATTGTTTTTAATATATCAATAATAGACATATTTTGAAGCATTTCTTTTTGTTCTTCTGGCACATTTATTAGTATTTGTTCTTTTATTTTGTTTGCCATTTCTTCTTTTTGTACTGTTCTTGATATAATAATTGGTTTTGTCATTATTTGCTCAAGTTCTTCTTTTTCATTTTCTTTTAAGTCTTTTATAACATAATTTCCATCTGATTCTTCAGTTGTGTAATTTTCTAATATTTTGTCATCATCATTTGAAAATAATAATATTGCCTCCATGTCTTTTGAACTTATTGTTTCTGGTACTGCATATTCAATTCCTCCTGCTTGTATACCTGTATTTACTATCTTGGAAGTATAATTAGGTAATTCCAAGTCTACTGCTGCTTGAACACATAATAATGCTACAATTGTAAGCACAGATAACCATGATTGTTTTAAGTTTTTTAATATTTTAAGCATCTTTTTCCTCCTTTTTTTCTATTCCATATTTTAAATATTCTATTTCTTTTAAAAACATTTTTCTACAATCCTCTTTTGATTTGTTTTTGAAATTTTTTATTAAAGCTCTCCTTGTAATCACATTTAACATATCACAGATTATCACCAAATCTTCATGATTTTCTATTTTTAAATTGTTTTTATCTATTTGCTCATAATATTCTATAATATCTTGTGGTTTAGTTTTTCTTACTAAATCAAATACATTTTCATCTGACGATTTTAAGTTTATAAATATTTGTTTAAATAATTCTTGGTCCGGATTATTCATGAATTCTTCTATCATTGAATCATATAAGAATATATACAATTTGAATATATCTCCATTTGTCTCTTTTACTTTGTCTTTCAGTTTTGTATTTAATTTTTCAGAATTTTCTCTTAATATATATATAAGTAAATCTTCTTTACTTTCAAAATATTGATAAAAACTTCCTCTCGCAATATCTGCTTCTTCTACAATATTTTTTATCGAAACATTTTCTATTGGTGCTCTTGCAAATTCTTTTTTGGCAGCATTTATTACTTTTTGTTGCTTTTCTTTTGAAAGTTTTAAAAATGTTTCTTTTGGCATCTCATCACTTCCTTTCGACAAAAAAATAACACTATGTCATATATTATAATGACACAATGTCACTTTTGTCAATACTTTTATTGTGAATTTTATGTGAATTATTTAGTCACCCAAGCAAATTCCAATATCTCTAGCAGTTTTTACTAAGTCATCATCCATTGTAACTTTTCTTAGGTTACTTTCTGCAGTGTTTCCTGAAACAGCCCCAATTTTTGTATTTCTTCCAACAACATCTTCTAATGAAACACTATCTAATTTTCCATTTTTTAATACTGCTAACACTCCAAATTGTCCATTTAACGCAAGCTCCATAGCTTTAGCTCCATATTTTGTTGATAGTACTCTATCAAATGCAGTTGGTGTTCCACCTCTTTGCATATATCCTAATGTTGTATTTCTTGCTTCTAAACCTGTTAATTGTTCAAGTTGTTTCGCTACTACTTGACCTACTCCTCCAAGTTTGTTATTATCAACTCCTGCTCCATTGTTTCTTTGGCTTGCAACTGTGATTTCTCCACCTTTTGGTGCAGCACCTTCTGCAACTACAACTATACTGAATTCTTTTCCTTTTGCTCTTCTTTCATTTATTTTGTCAACAGCTTTATTAATATCATAAGGAATTTCTGGTATTAATGCAACATCTGCTCCTCCTGCAATTGCTGATTCTAATGCTATCCATCCTGCATATCTTCCCATTACTTCTAGTACCATTATTCTATGATGTGTTTCTCCTGTTGTGTGCAATCTATCTATCGCTTCTGCTGCAACAGATACTGCCGTGTTGTACCCAAATGTTATTTCTGTACATGCAACATCGTTATCTATTGTTTTTGGAACTCCAATAACATTTATTCCTTTTAATGATAAATCTCTTGCCGATTTTTGTGTTCCATCTCCTCCTAAAGTAAATAGACAATCTATTTCATCCTTTTTAATGTTTTCTACACATATATCTGATAAATCCTTATATACTTTCTCTCCGTTTTCTTCTACTGGGTAATTGAAAACATTGGCATTTGTTGACGAGCCTATTATTGACCCTCCTTTAGGTAATATACCTTTTGCATTACCGGTAGCATCAGTTGCTAACTGTACAAAATTGTTTTGTAATAATCCTCTATATCCATCTATAAATCCATAACATTCTATATTATTATTTTCTGCTGTTTTTATAATTGCACGCATTACTGCATTAAAACCAGAAACATCTCCACCATTAGCAAGTATTGCTACCTTCTTTATCATATGATTTTCTTCCTTTCAAATTAAAATATTCTTATAATATTATACCAATAAATAAAAAAAATACAACCCAAAGTTGTATTTTTTTACTGTATTTATGTTATTTTATGCTCTTGGATGAGCTTTTTTGTAAACATTTCTTAATGCTGGATCTTGAAATTGCATATATACTTGTGTTGAAGATATATCTGAATGTCCAAGCATTGTTTGTATTGCTTTAAGGTCTGCACCATTTTGTAGTAAATGTGTTGCAAAAGAATGTCTTAAAACATGTGGAGTTATATCCTTTGTAATATGTGCTTGTTCTTTATAATATTTAACTATTTTCCAGAACCCTTGTCTTGTTAATCTTTTTCCATTAACATTAACAAATAAAGCTTTTTCATTTTCGTCTTTTATAAGTATTGGTCTTGCTTTTTCAACATATTCTTTTAAAGCCTTTAATGATATAGAGCCTAATGGAATATTTCTTTTTTTACCTACTGTATTACATATAACAAAACCTTGTTCTAAATCAACATTTTCTATGTTCAACGAGATTATCTCTGTAACTCTCATTCCAGTTGCATATGCAAACTCTAACATTGCCTTGTCTCTAGTACCTTTTAAGTCTACATCCTTAGGTTGCTCTAACAACAATTCTACCTCTTGTGAAGTTAATACACTTGGAATTTTCTTTTCTACTTTAGGCGATTGTATATTTTCTGTAGGATCATTTTTTATTTTTTTAGTTCTTACTAAATATTGGTAAAAAGACCTTATTGATGCTAAATTTCTAGATATTGTTGAAGCTTTTTTTCCTTCTTCTTTTAAATAGTCCATATATTCTTCTATTTCTTCATTGCTTGTTTTTGTATAATTCATATGGTTTTCTTCTATATAATCTGCATATTGCATTATATCTCTTCTATATGATTCAAGTGTGTTTTTTGATACTCTTTTGTCATTTTCTAAAAATTCTAAAAATAATTTTATTTGCTTTTCCATTATTGTTATTCTCCTTCTCTCAATTAACATAAACTTTATATATGTTATACCAAATTTCGACTAAAAAGTAAATAGTTTTTCAAAAAATTTTATATGTAATTTATTACCATTTTTAATAAATTAGGTGATATGTATGTTTCAACCACGGCTGATATAACTAGCAAAATTAATATTATTACCGAAAATAATGTATGCCTTATTATCTCAAATTTAATATTTTCTCTTCTTTTATCTTTTATTATCGACTTATATACTTTTATTCCTGTAACTGCTAATGCTAGCAATGCCGGTACAAAAATTATATTTTGCATTAATAAGCTACATGTAGCAAATATAGCTCCTTTCCCTATTCCAAATGTTGCTACAGCTGAAGATATGGTATATCCCATACAAAATCCCCTAAAAGATACTATGCCAAACACTATAGGCAACCCTATTATTGTTGAACCAGCAAACCACATTATTATTGTAAGAATTACATTATCTTTTATAGAGTTTTTTATAAGTTCCATATTGTCAATTTTATAATTGGTCTTTAGTGAATTAGAAAAATTATTAAGATATTCCGTTATCTGCATTATTTGTGTTTCATTTGCATTGTTTATAAATATAACTCCTAAAATTAATCCTATTAAAAATAAAATTGATACTATTGCATATTCTCTTATGTTATCATATATGTGTTTCTTTATAATGTTTGCAATTGTACTTTTTGCAGTTGTTTTTCTCATTTTATTATCATTCCTTCTTTAGATATATATTTTATACATAATATCTATTCAATAAAATGAGTTTTAGAACCTAGCTTGCTGTTAATTTTCCATAAACTCCTCCGCCACCAGATTGTATTTTTATATTACCCTCTCTTGCATCTATTATTGTGTTTGCAACCTTTTCGCCAACTACACTTTCTATATCATCTTTAGACAACTTGTGCAATATATCCATTTCTGTCCCAAAAGTATTTAATAATTTCTCTATTGTTTTTGCGCCCAACCCTGGTATGAAAGTAAGTGGAACCTGATATATATATGGTGGCCTATGTTTTGGGCTTTTAAATTCCTTTTTGTCTTTTATTAATTCTATTCTATCAAATACTCCAAAAGTAACCTTTTCGCTTGAACATTTTGGGCATCTTTCCACTGGTTCTTTTGTTTCTATTACCGAACTACAATTATCGCAAAATGTTCTATGGTATTTACCTAATTTAGGATCCAAACCATAGTTACACAGTACTTTTCTTCCCTCTTCATTTTTCAAAGCTTTTACAACTTCTTTAAAACTTATATCTTGCACTTGCATTTTATTATATTCTCTAGCTATTTTAGGCAATGAATGCGCATCTGAATTTGTTATGAATGTTTTATCTTCTAATTCTGATATTGTATCTGCCAAATATGTATCTGCACTTAATCCTAATTCTATTGCAAATATCTTACTAAATTTTTCTTTAAATATATTTTGCATTCTATCCACGCAATTTCCGTAATAACTTTTAAATGGAGTAAAGCAATGTGCTGGTATTAAAATCCCATTATTTTTTTCCACTATATCTATTAGCTCATAACCAGAAATATCAGACCTTTGCGTGCTTAATGTTATATTTTTTATATGTGTACTCATTTCTTTTGAAAAAGCCTTTATATCGTCTAAGTGCGGAAAAAAGCAAACATTATGTGCCGCTCCCTTTTTCCCATTTCTTCCAATTTCAGATGTTTCCACTTCACTGCCCAATAATATGCATACCTTATCTTTATATATTATTCCACCATCTTCTATTTCATATGCCTGTCCTGTTCTCAATAAATTCTCTATATCTTCTATTACATATGGTGATGCACAATCTATTATTCCTACTATTTGTATTCCTTTTCTATCTGCACACTCTTTTGCTATATTAGCAAAATTCAAACTTTTTGCTGCTGTTATCTTTATTGGTTTTCCGCTTTCACTTCTTCCTATATGTACATGTAAATCTGCAAATATTTCTCTCATTTCTTACCACATTTCCTTTTCCTTTTACAATCCTAATTCATCATAAAATCTTTTTGGCTCTCTTAAAGTTCTTTCCACAGAACTGCTTTCTTTATTTTCAACTATTTCCATATCTGTATCTTTTATTAAATCTGATAACGGGATCCCTTGTATTCTTCCTTGTGCAATAGGATATCTTTTAGATATTACCTTCATTCCATCAACTATGTTATTATCATCTGGAACACTATTTATCCCATCTGCTAAAAAACGTAGAACACCTGAAACACCTGGAATAATTACTTCTCTATTTTCATTCATATCTTTATTGCCTCCATTCTATTTACAAAATCCTTAAATATTTCTAAATATCTATTTTCTTTATCCTTTAAATTTCTAAATTCCAATAGAACTAAGGCTTCATCACATTTAAATCCAATTCTTTCTGGTCTGTCCAGAAGCATTCCACCAAATTGATCAATTAATTCTAAAATATCTGCTTCTGGCTCTCTAGGTTCTAGCCCACTATATCTATTTACTTGTTCACATATTCTGCAAAATCTTTCGTCAAATCCAAGATTTCTTAAATACTCGGCTCCTTCTTTTGCATATGTTTTGATTTTCTCCATATCAGAAAAATTATCAACTTTTTTACAATTACACAATATGCATGCTGTTAAAATTAAATTTTTATCCAAATCAATTTCTGTGTGATCTAGAAATAACTTGGCCAACACCGTCTTAAAAATAACAGTGTTATTAAAAAAAGTATTAGCTTTTTTTCGCAAATAATATGCTATTTCAAGTTTCTTTACCCAGTCTTTTTCTTCCATTATATATGTTGCAAAAGTTTCCATTTCAATGTTTCCTTCCATAATAAATGGGAATGTCTTATGCATACAATTATGTGATTTCCCTTACGCAGATTATATGATAAAAAATATTACATTTCAATAAAAATAATGAAATGTAATATTTTTGTAATATTTTACATGGTAATTATTTTATTAGTATAGTCTAAGTTAGACCAAGAATCGCTTTCATATCCTAGAGTATATACATTGGTCGCAAATATATCAGTTTCTAGCATTTCCTTTAATGCCTTATTTTTAGATTCATCCATATATTTTTTTACTGAAGTTACTATTTGCGCTCTTTTATTATGTTTTACTATTTGTGATATCAGTTTTTTGCCTTTTTCATTAAAACCTAAAATTCTTGCATATGGAGTTGTTTTTTTAGAAGTCATCATTTTTTCACTTGTTATTCCTAGTAAAGCATATATTAGAATTCTTTGTATTCTTGTCTGGGTATATCTTTTACATTTTACTATATTGACAAAGTCAACAACATTATTGCAAGAATTTGCTGCATTTTTTATAGCATTTTCTAATCCCTCTGATACATCTGCAAGTTGAGCAATATCTCCCACCTTCATTTTTCTTAAGTTATATATTATTTCTTTCTGAAATTTTGATAAATCTAATACATAGTGTCCTCTTCTTAGTTCATCTGCTAAAAGTGCATACGAAGACTTAGGCATAACTTTTTGTATTTCTTCAAACTGACCTATTGCTATCATTTTTCTTATTGCTGTTGCGCTTGCAAAATCATCTATAATTATTTCATCATTATATAATACTTTTTCTCTTCTAATTCCTATTGGATTTAATTTGCTTTTTAACTTTTTTATTGCCTTTAAATATTCTATTGCCAATATATTGTTTGCCCCTGTTAATATATTTGCATATTGTTTAATATCATTCAAGTACATCATTACAGCATTTTCTCTAGCCTTTGGAAAGGATATTCCTTTTTTTAGCTCATGGTTTAATATATTGGTATATTCTTTTGGCTCCATATAAAAAACATTTGCTATATTGTTTAAACTAGCAATATCTTTTGCCTCTATACCAAAAGATATTGTATCAACTATTTTTAATGAGTCTAATAATTTTATAGCACCTTCTGCAAAGTTTTCTGCGCTTGAAACACTATATACAGTTGGTAATTCTATTACTAAATCTACTCCATTAGCCAATGCCATTTTTGCTTTTGTCCATTTATCTATAATAGAAGTATTACCTCTTTGTACAAAATTTCCTGACATCACACATATTACAAAATCCGCACCTGTTTCTTCTATAGATTTTTTTATATGATATAAATGGCCATTATGAAATGGATTATATTCAGCTATTGTTCCTAATACTTTTGGCATAAACTCACCTTCTTTATATTGTATTGTTTTTTATTTATTGTTATAATATCATATAATAAAAATATTTACAATTAGAAGGAGAAAATTAAATGGAAGAAGTTATTATATATACTGATGGTGCCTGTAGTGGTAATCCTGGACCAGGTGGTTGGGGAACAATTTTAATGTATAAAGATAATAAAAAAGAAATTTCTGGTGGCTTAAAAAATACTACCAACAATGTAATGGAACTAACTGCTGTAATAGAGGGATTAAAGCTTCTAAAATTCCCATGTAATGTTCATCTTTATAGTGATAGTGCTTATGTGGTAAATGCTTTTAATCAAAATTGGATTAAAAATTGGGTTAAAAATAATTGGAAAACATCTGATAAAAAAGATGTAAAAAATAAAGAGCTTTGGCAAGAATTACTTTCTCTTACCAAAACTCATAAAGTCACATTTCACAAAGTAAAAGGTCATGCAGACAATGAATTTAATAATAGATGTGATGAATTAGCCAGAATGGCAATACATAGTTAGCTTATTATTTACCTTCTTTTTTAGAAGGTTTTTTCCTTATTTCCTTTTGCATTTCTTCTACCTTATCCCCTATATTATCTTTTATTTCGCTTGCACTCTGGGTTATTTTTTCTTTCATGCTTTCAACTTTATCTGACATTTCTGTTTTTACTTCCTTAGCCTTTTGTGCTATTTGCCTTGCTTTTTCTTTTATCTTAGCCTGCAAATTTGGGTATGCTTCCATAAGTCTTTTGTTGAAAAAAGATTTTCCTATTAATACTTCCCTTACCTTTTTTGTAATTTCTTCTGTGTTATCCTTTATTTTACCTACATTTATGGTTTTAACAGTTTTTGTAAAACTTGATATTACATTATATGAAACAATATTATCTGTAATAAATATTGTAAAACAAATTGCAGAAATAATATTTAACATAGAATTTGAAAGCATATTTAAATATTTAAATGTTATTGGATTTAATACATACATAACCAAACATCCCAATATTCCAAATGGTACAACTGTTTCTAGACATATTCTTCCATTTATGTTATATTTTTTAGCGCTATAATCCCACCATCTTGCTTTAAATATTTTTTCCATTATGTAACTTGTAAAATACTCTAATATTCCACATATTATTACTGCCATCAAAAATAATACTATTGGATCTTTGGTATAGTTTTTTAATAAAATTGTAATGGCTAGTCCACCAAATCCATAAATTGGACAATATGGGCCTATTAAAAAGCCTCTATTTACAAATTTTCTTTTTTCTATAGATACTAATGTTGTTTCTATTATCCAACCCAAAATTGCATAAATAAAAAACAGCATAAAGTATGTAAATACATTTCTCATTTTTTTCTCTCCTCTTCATAAACAAACAATTCATTTTTAAATTTAACATATTTTTCTTAATTTAGCAATAAAAAATCCTTCATATTCTTGTGTTGGACATATGCATAAAGTTCCATCTATTGTTGTTGGTAATTGTGGTAATGTTTCCTTGCCTTCAAATTCAATTGGAACAATTTCCATTCCTTTATTCATTATTGTTTTTACTATTTCTTCATTTTCTTCTTTTAATATTGAACACGTTGAATATACCAATTCTTTGCCACCTTTTAATATTTGTACTGCTTTATTTATTAAACTTCTTTGTGTTTTTTTGCATTTTTCAACAAGCTCTAATGTAAAATACTTATTCAAATCTGTATTATTCATATTTATAGTACCACTTCCACTACATGGGCTATCTAGAAGTATTTGATCAAAAGAGAAAAATTTATCTATATTTCTTGCATCTTTTACCATAACATATGCTAGAGCTCCTTGCCTTTCTAGATTGTATTTTAGTCTCTCCGCTCGTATATTACTCATTTCGCAGGCTGTTATATTTGCATTGTTATTAGTAAGTGCTGCTATTTGTGTGGTTTTTCCTCCTGGCGCTGAAGTCATGTCTAAAATATCTGTTTTTTCTGCAGGATTTAAAATTATTGGTGGCAACATAGATGACAAACTTTGTAAATATATTTCTCCATTTTTATACATTTCTAATTTTTGTATCTCTTCTTCATTTCTATTAAGTATTATAAAAGCCTCTTTACTCCATTTTACTTTTTTATACATTATTCCATTTTCAACTAGCCTCTGTTCAATTTCTTCTGCTGTTGTTTTTATTGTATTAACTCTAAAAGTAAGTTTTCTTTCTAACTTATAGCCTTCTATTATTTGATTAGCTTGCTCTTCGTTATATTCTTTATATAATCTTTCCATAAAAAAATCGGGTAATTTGTTCATCTAATTATCATTCCTTTTTATTATTATTCTATCATCTTCTGCTTTATCTTTTATTTTATCTGCTCTATATGATTTTATTATATATTGGCTCTTCCCATCAAATTTTATTGTAACTGATTTAGTATAATCATTGTTACTTTCTTCATGTTTTTCATCTATTATTAGACTAGCATTACACTTTTTTAGTGTTTCAAATGTAGATATAAATCCAATGCCTGTACCGCCAGTTTCTTTGTGTGTTGTTACAGGTTCCAATCCTAATTTTAACAATGTTTCTATTTGAAATTCTATACCTGTATCACATATGCAAAATTCATAACAGTTATTTTTTATACCCAATATTGCTATAATACTTTTAAACTTATTTTTACTAAAATTTATTGCTATTATTGCATCTTTTAAATGATCCCCAATTAAAGTTACTAATCTATCCTTTTCTATAATATTATTAACTAATGGATATACATTTCCTTCTATTTTTAGCTTAAAATCAATATTATTTTTTATACATTCAATTTGCATATATTTAAACATTTCATCAATTTCTTCTATTCCTGTAAGCGATAGCTTTTCCACTTGTTTTATTGATTTCATTTTATTAGAATATTCTTTTGATAAACTATTTATTTTGTTCGTAATAGCTAGTTCCCTTCCAACTTCCATATTTGTATTATTTATAAAGTCATTTACTGTCATCTCTAATGCTTTTTGTCTATTATAGAATTCATGATTAATTTTGCTAATCTTAAACTTTTCCTCTGAAAGAACTTTTATTTTCTCATCCTTTTGTTTAATTTCATTTTCATAATCTGCCATTGTTTTTTCCAATAACTTTTGCTTATAATATAAAACCAATGTTTTTTGAATCATAACAAACATAATAGTACCTAAAATAATAAATGAAATCAAAATATGCCTTGTCAAATTGCCATAATAATTGCCAAATAAGGTGTATACAAATATCACAGCAATACTTATGTTTATAGTTATTATGTCTATATAGTCATTATTGATTTTTTCCTTAATAAAAGCCAGCCCTTTATTAAATCTTTTAATTCTGAAAAGTACACAAATTGTTAGTCCTTGTATTACCACCATTAAAATCATCATAACTATTTTGGCATTATTTACCCTATTTAATATATTTTGTAATGGAAAAATAGCAGCCACGGAAATAACTAATGACATTATACATACCGCAAAAGCCAGTAAAATCGCTGAAGGTCTAATTTTCTCAGTACTTATTTGATTTATTATTATGGCAGATAATATAATTATTATAATCATTACTTCATTTGTTTTAAAATAACTCTTTATTAGAAGGTTTAAAGCACTTAAAAAGAAATTAATAATAAATATCAAAGCACATGTTTTTTTACTATAGTTTTTATTCATAATCCTAGCATATATATAGCTTGTATAGTTTAATAGAAAGAACATTTTTATAAGTGTATTTAATAAATCAATTTTCACTTTTCTCACCTTAATAATTAAATATGACTATATTATAAATAAAAAAAGAGAAGTAATCAATATTTTTTTACTTCTCTTGTATTTTTATAATCCTAACCAATATCTTAACCATTCCCAGAAATCCATTCATATCACCACCTATTTTTTTATTTTTTACAATAAAAAAATATCACTTATATCCATTTATATAAGTGAACAGTAGTGATTCAATTATTTGATTAAATCTGATTTTTGTCATTTAGTGATTATTACTTTTTGTGATATTTTATCACTTTGTAGACATACTTTCTTTCATCTACCAAGTAATATTTGAATTTTGCCACAATGCAATGCATTGTGGCGCTTTTTAGATCATCTTTTTCTTTATTTTATTGGCATAATAATATATAAATTCAGTTGGTGTTGGTACTCCTGTTTCATAATTAATTTTTGCTGTGTAATATGTGGTTAAATCTTCTATTGCAGATATTCGCCAAGCATAAAGTATTGCATTCTGCATTGCTCTGCTTATAGTACTTGTAGACCTTTTATATTTACCACCTAAATATTGTATTATTGATATTTTGCTTTCATTATTTTCTTGCATTATTGCATAATATATAGAGTCATGTAAATACTTTCTGCCTTGTAAATGAGTTCCTACTCCTATCAAATCAAGTTCTTTGTCAATTTCTTCCAATATTTCTTTATCATCATTTGATTCATTGTGTTTAGTATTTTCAGTGTAGCTTATATTATCTGTATACCCATTTAACAATAGTAATGTATCTATTACGCTTTCTTCCGAATAACCTTCCTGTTTTTTATAAAATATAAAATCAACTTTATTATCATGTAAATAATCATAAACAGAGTCTGTGCATATGTTTGTAGTTACTATTATTTTAGGCAATATTTTTAACTTAATTTTCCTTAACTCTTTTAGAAATCCAAATCCACTACCTTTTCCATTTGTTAATTCTAGATCTAATATAATACCGTCTGGCATATTATTTTTTACACAGTTTAACGCTTCTACTTCCGAGTTTGTTATTGCAATAAATTTTATCTCACTTTTTGCTCTTTCAATTTTCTTAAATATTTCACAAGTATTAACATCATCTTCCACTAATAATAATTTCATTTTATTCTCCATAAAAATAAATACCTCTTGTTTTTTCATATATTATCATATTTTTTCATTTTTTTCCACTAATATGTATTGTTTTTTGTCATTTTATAATTTGTTTATAATTTTAGAATTAATTTGATATTAATTTTGTGAGGTTTTTTATGAAAAAGCAAATTGGTTTAAGAATAAAAAATATACGTGAAAATATGAATATGTCAAAAGAAGAATTTTCTAAATTACTTGGTATCTCTGGTCAATATCTAGGAATTGTTGAACGTGGAAAAAGTTGCTTATCCATTGAAAAGTTAAAAAGACTTTGTGATTTAACCAATACCAGTGCTGATTATATTTTGTTTGGCAAAAATAATAATATAAAATCGGAAACTAGTAAAATATTAGAATCTTTTAGTAATGAAGAAATAGAACTTGGTTGTGATACTTTAAAAAAATTAGCAGTTTTTATTAAAAGTATAAATTAACCTGAGTGGCTAAAACCGCTCAGGTTAATTTGTTTCGTTTGTTAGTTTTCTTCAAATTGTGAATTATACAATTTTGCATATGCACCGTTCTTTTTTAATAATTCTTCATGCGTTCCTTGTTCTACAATATCTCCTTGATCCATTACAAGTATCAAATCTGCATTTTTTATTGTAGATAATCTATGTGCTATTATAAAGCTTGTTCTACCTTTCATTAAATTATCCATTGCTGATTGTATTTGTTGTTCTGTTCTTGTGTCTATAGAGCTTGTAGCTTCGTCCAGTATCAATATTTTAGGATCTGTTAAAATAACCCTTGCTATTGTTAATAATTGCTTTTGACCTGCTGAAATATTACTTGACTCTTCATCTATTAGTGCATCATATCCTTTAGGTAATGTTTTTATAAAGTGGTGTACATGTGCAGCTTTAGCAGCCTCTATTATTTCTGTATCCGTTGCATCTTCTTTTCCGTATTTGATATTATCCTTAACAGTTCCATTAAATAGCCATGTATCCTGCAAAACCATTCCAAATACCTGTCTTAACTTTCCCCTATCAAACTTCTTTATATTTGTTCCATCAAGCAATATTGCTCCACTGTTCACATCATAAAATCTCATTAAAAGCTTAACTATTGTCGTTTTTCCTGCCCCTGTTGGACCTACAATTGCTATTTTTTGTCCAGCTTTTATATCTGCATTAAAATCATTTATTATTATTTTATCCTCATCATAGCCAAAATGAACATGTTCAAATTCCACATTGCCTTCTATATCTTTTGTACTTTTAGGATTCGCAATAGTTTTTATTTCTTCTGGTTCCTCCAAAAATTCAAACACTCTCTCCGCTGCCGCTACCATGGCTTGTAACATTCCAGAAACTTGGGCTATTTGATTTATTGGTTGAGTAAATTGCTTATTATACTGTATAAAAGACTGAATATTTCCTACTGTTATTTTGCCTTGTATAGCAAAATATCCACCTAGTATTGCTACTGCCACGTATCCAACATTACTTATAAAGTTGGTTACCGGATGTATTAGTCCAGATAGAAATTGAGATTTCCAACCAGATTTATATAACTCCTCACTTGCTTCTTCAAATTTGTTTATTACTACATCTTCACTGTTGAATGCTTTTACAACAGTGTGTCCTCCATAAATTTCCTCTACCTGTCCATTTACATGTCCTAGATAATCTTGTTGATCTTTAAAATACTTTTGCGATTTAGATACTATTGTTTTAACCAAAAGTGCTGCAATTGGTAGTATTATCAAAGACGTAATAGTCATTTGCCAGCTAATAGAAAACATCATTATTAATATTCCTATTAATGTGCAAATAGCTGTTATTATTTGCGTAACACATTGGTTCAAATTTTGAGATAATGTATCTACATCGTTTGATATTATTGATAATACTTCTCCATTTGTTTTTTTATCAAAATATTTCATAGGAAGTTTATTAATTTTTTCTATTAACTCATTGCGCATTTTATATGTTATTTTTTGTGCCACTCCTGTCATTGTAAATCCCTGCACTGCAGAGAATACCATGCTAATCAAATACAATGTTAATAATGTTAGAAGAATTTCTGCAATTTTTTGAAAATTAATTCCTTCTCCCCCTGATAATTTACTTATTAATCCATTATATATTTCTGTTGTTGCGTTTCCCAATATTTTTGGTCCTACAATTGAGAAAATTGTACCTCCAATTGCAAATATCATTACTATAACCACTGCAATTTTATATTTAGATAAGTAGTTTTTTATCAATTTATTTGTAGTCCCTTTAAAGTCTTTTGCTTTTTCCATTGTCATTGGTCCTTTCCCTGGTCCCATACCTCCCATTGGAGGCTTTTTTGTTTGATTACTCATATTATTCTAGCTCCTCCTTTGAAAGCTGTGATAATGCTATCTGTGAATATGTATCACAATTTTTCATAAGCTCTTGATGCTTTCCTATTCCTACAATTTTTCCCTCTTCTAGCACTACAATTTGGTCAGCATTTAGTATTGTGCTTACTCTTTGCGCAACTATAATTACAGTTTTGTTTTTAGTTTTTTCTGCTAATGCTGCTCTTAATTTACTATCAGTTTTTAAATCTAATGCTGAAAAACTGTCATCAAAAACAAATATTTCTGGGTCTATTGCAATCGCTCTTGCTATTGATAAACGCTGTTTTTGCCCACCAGATACGTTTGTTCCGCCTTGTGCTATCTCTGATTTATATTTTTCTGGCTTTGCTTCTATAAATTCTGTTGCCTGTGCTATTTCTGCAGCTTCTTTCATCTGTTTGTCAGACATTTTAGGATTTCCATATTTTATATTTGATTCTATTGTTCCAGAAAATAGTAAGCCTTTTTGTGGAACAAAACCTATTCTTTTTCTCAATTCATGTTGAGGTACATCTTTTATATTAACTCCGTCTATTAATAGTTCTCCACCAGTTACATCATAAAACCTTGGTATTAAATTTACAATAGTAGATTTTCCACTACCTGTACTTCCTATTATTGCCGTAGTTTTTCCCGGTTCTGCTGTAAAATTAATATCTGTTAATATTTCTGCATCTGCATCTGGATATCTAAATGAAACATTTTTAAATTCCACCAATCCTTTCTTACTGTTGTCAAATTTTTTTGTATTCTCATTATCTTTTATTCTTGGCTCTTTTTCTAAAATTTCATTTATACGATTAGCAGAAACCTGAGCACGAGGTAGCATTATAGATATCATAGAAATAACTAAAAAACTTATTACAATTTGCATTGTATATTGTATAAACGCCATCATATCTCCAACTTGTATATTTCCATTTGCTACATTATGTCCTCCTACCCATATAATTAGTAAAGCCACTGAATTCATAACAAACATTAATGCTGGCATCATTAAGCTCATAGCCTTATTAACAAATATATTAGTTTTCATTAATATTTTATTTGCATCTTCAAACCTTTTTTCTTCTTTCTTTTCTGTATTAAACGCTCTAATTACTGGCAAACCAGTTAGTATTTCTCTTGCAACTAAATTCAAACGGTCAACAAGCTCTTGTAGTTTCTTGAATTTTGGCATTGCTATAATAAATAATGTTAATATTATTCCTAATATACATAAAATTGCCAAACCTATTATCCAAGCCATTGAAGTATGGCTGTTATTTAATACCCTTATAAAACCGCCTATACCTACTATTGGCGCATATACTACTACTCTAAATAACATTGCAATTAAATTTTGAATTTGCTGTATATCATTTGTGCTACGTGTTATTAGTGATGCTGTAGAAAACGCCTTAAATTCCTCTATGGAAAAACCTAAAACCTTTTTGAAAACCTTATTTCTTAGGTTTTGTCCTAACTTAGCTGCAACTCTCGATGATAAATACATTATTATTATTGCTGCAATCATACTTATTAATGCTATTCCTAACATCTGCATACCTGTAAATAGTATATAATCATTTTGTATTTTATCTAAGTCCATCCCTATTTGGGCATATTCTTGCTTTGTAGCTTGTATTGCAACTTGTTCTGTCATATTGCCAAATTTCTCGTCTATCATTTTGCTACTTTCTTCCAAAATATTATTCCTTGTTTCTTCTGGCATATTTTTAATTATTGTTAGCAAATCTGCTTGTTCTAGTATGCTTTGTTGTGCTTTAGGTGTGTTCTGTAGAATATTCTTTTTGATCTCTTTGGCTGTTTCTTCATTACTTATACTATATATTATCATTAATGGTTTTGCTATTAATGTATCAAGTTCTTCTTTCTGTTCTTTCTTTAAATTATTAAGTACATAAATATCTTGATTTTCTAATTCTGGATATTGTTTTAAATATTTTTCATACTCTTTATCCTCCATTTCTTTTTTAGAAATTAGAGTATAACAATTTAATATTTTTTCATCATCTGTTGAAAATAGTAATAAATTTTCCATTTGCTCTTTTCGTATTGCTTCTGGAGAAACATTTTGTATTCCCCCTTGTTGTATTCCAATATTAACTATTTTAGATGTATAATCTGGTAATGCTAAGTCTGTACCTGCTTGCAAGCATAGCAAAATCACTATAATTATTACTGAGATTAGTGATTCTTTTAGGTTTTTTAATATTTTTAGCATTTGCTTGTTATTCCTCCTTTTTATGTTTTAAATGATTTTAATCTTTATGTGTTGCATTAATTATATTATTGTGTTTTTTTGGTAAATTCTTTGATTTTAAAATAAACTTGTGGCCATGAATACACTTTTTCTACTTCTCCTGTTTCTATATTATTATTTGTTGTGCCAACAAACATATATGATTTTATTCCTGCATCATTTATTTCTTTACAAAATTTAAAGCAATCATCTATAAATACATCTATATTGTATTCTCTAGCTATCTTTAATTTGTCAGATGAATTTATTAATAATCTATCATATTCTATTTTGTTCTTTTTAAGCCATTCTTCTGTTAACCCCTCTACGCTCTCTATTCCATCTTGCTCATACCTTGCGGTTATAATATAAATGTTGTTTCCTTCTTCTTTTAATTTTTTTATAGTTTCTGCTACATATTGTTTTGGAGTTGCCTCTCTTAAAACTCTTTCAAAGTGTTTATACCAAAATTTTTTTAATGCTTTCTCTTCCCACTTATACATATTCTCTATTTGATCATATGTAGGTATGCTTCCTAAATTTTTAATATCCCCTGTTCCCTTCATTTCCTCAATATCATATATTTGTGAATCTGCTAACATAATTTCAAATGAATTTGACATTGTATCATCTATGTCTATTCCTATATTCATACTATTTTTGTTCCTTTCTTAATAAATTTATTACATCATTTTTTTATTTTTACCACATAGCATACATTATTTTAGCATATTCTAGTTTATATTACAAATATTTTTTCCTTCATTTTAAATGAATTTCTAATATTGAAGACAAAAATAGGCGATTTTACCCGCCTATTGATATTTCAAAAAAAAATTTTAATTTTATCTTGCCAAACCAGTTAATATCTGTTATTATATATATTGTATTTTAAATATGCCGATGTGGCGGAATTGGCAGACGCACCAGACTCAAAATCTGGCGGGAAACCATGTGGGTTCGAGTCCCACCATCGGTACCACAAATTAGTTTGATAAGGCTAATTGATTCTTAAGAATTTGAAGACTGCACTTCTTCATTTTCTTTTTTTATGCTTATAGCATTTGATAATGCTTGAACAGATAAATCTTTTGACTTGCTATCTAAATGTGCATATATATTTGCAGTAGTTGAAAAGTTAAAATGTCCAAGCCACTCCTGAATTGCTTTCATAGGAATTCCTTTTGCAAGTAATAAACTAGCACAAGAATGTCTTAAATCTTTCAAGCTATAAAATTTTAAATAACTATAAAACTTTCATTATCATTTCTATGACTTCTTTCTACTTTTCCATTATGTTGTGGTGTCCTGGGTTGGATTTTATGATGTTTTATTCCTAATCCTTTTTAACATCCATTTGCCCTTTTTCTCGTTTTAATTTAGCCCATAGTTCGCATAATGTTATTCTAGGATTTCTTCTTACATAATTTCTTATCCAACGTATTTCTTGATTTGTATGTGAATTTGGATGCTTACTATTTGGTCTATGAGATTTATCCATTACGCTTTCTTTTGTTCCATCATATTTTTTATTCCATCTCCATAATGAAGTCCTTAAAATATGGTATTTTCTGCATACATAATCTATATCTCCACAATTTCTATACATCTCTACTGCATATTTTCTTGTATTAATTTCATGTGGAAGGTATCTTTTTTTATTTTTTTCTGTTATACTATTATTCATAAGTGATTTAAATCTCCTTTATATAATTTTTGTTTTGCAACTCAATTATATATGATTTAAATCACTTATTTAATTTTTATTTATTTTGTTTCACATCAATTGTAACACTACAAAAATATATAAATATGCTAAAATAGATAGAACATATACTTAATGTATATAATCTATCTATTTTTTAGTTTATTTTTTAAGTTCTTCTAAAAGCATTTTATTTAATAACTGAGGATTTGCTTTACCTTTAGTTTGCTTCATTGCTTGGCCAACTAAGAATCCTAATGCTCTATCTTTTCCTGCTTTATAATCAGCTATTGATTGTGGATTTGCTTCTAATACCTGCATAACTACTTCTTTTATAGCTCCCTCATCGGAAATTTGTATCCAACCTTTTTCCTTTATAATATCTTCTGGATCTCTAGGATTTTCAAATAACTCTTGCATTACTTTTTTACCAATGCTAGAACTTATTGTTCCTTTATCTATAAGAATTACTAATTTGGCAAGTTCTTCTGCTGTAAAAGGAATTTCATTTGGTTCTATTTCCTTTTCATTTAATATTCTTGATATATCTGAAATAATCCAATTGCTAACAGCTTTATGATTATTACAAATCTTAGATGCTTTTTCGAATAAATCTGATAAATATTTAGAAGCAACTATTATTCTTGCATCTTTTTCAGACATATTATATTCTTTTATATATCTATCATATCTTGTTTCCGGAAGTTCAGGCAAATTATTTTTAACATTTTTTATATACTCATCTGATAATTTTATTGCAACTAAATCAGGCTCTGGGAAATATCTATAATCTTGTGCATCTTCTTTATCTCTCATAGAAAATGTTCTGCCTGACACATCATCCCATCTTAAAGTTTCTTGTGTTACTTCTCCACCATCTTCTAATAAATCAATCTGTCTATCTATTTCATATTCAATACCTCTTGTAATACTTCTAAATGAGTTCATATTTTTCATTTCAGTACGAGTTCCTAATTTACTATCTGATTTCTTTTTTACAGAAACATTAACATCTGCTCTAAAAGATCCTTCTTGCATTTTGCAATCTGATACTTCTATATATTCAAGTATTGATTTTAATTTTTTCAAATATTTATCAACATCTTCTGCACTAGACATATCTGGCTCAGAAACTATTTCAATAAGTGGTACTCCAGCTCTGTTTAAATCTACTAAACTACCTCCACCAAATTCATCGTGATTTAATTTTCCAGCATCTTCTTCAATATGGATTCTTAAAATTCTAACATTCTTTTTATTTCCATTTTCATCATCAATCTCTATGTATCCATGATTGCATAAAGGTTTATCATATTGTGAAATTTGATATGATTTTGGTAAATCAGGATAATAATAATTTTTTCTATCATTTTTACTATCTTTTGATATTTCACAATTAGTAGCTAATCCTGCTCTTACAGCATATTCTACAACTTTTTCATTTAAAACTGGAAGTGTTCCAGGCATTGCCATACATATTGGGCATACATGAGTATTAGGTGCTGCTCCAAATGTAGTTGGGCATGAACAAAAGATTTTGGTTTTTGTTGAAAGCTCTGCATGCACTTCTAATCCTATTACTGCTTCATAATCTTCTCTTGACATTTAAATTGCACCTCCTTTTTTAAATTCTGGTTCATATTTCTCTCTAAATTTATATTCTTGTTCAAAACTATAAGCTGCATTTAATATAGTTTCTTCTTGGAATTTATTTCCAATTAACTGCATGCCAATTGGTAATCCATTGCTATCTACTCCACAAGGAATTGAAATTCCTGGTAATCCTGCAATATTTACAGAAACAGTACAAATATCTGCTAAATACATTTCTAATGGATTATCAGATTTTTCTCCAATTCCAAAAGCTACTGTTGGTGATGTTGGAGTAAGTATAACATCATATTTTTCAAAACCTTTATCAAATTCATTTTTTACTAATGTACGAACTTGTTGAGCTTTTTTGTAATATGCATCATAATATCCTGAAGATAACACATATGTTCCAAGTATAATTCTTCTTTTTACCTCTGCTCCAAATGCTTCACTTCTTGTTTTCTTATACAAATCTTTTAAATCCTTAAAATCATTTGCTCTATAAGTATATCTAATTCCCTCAAATCTTCCTAAATTAGAACTAGCTTCTGCACAAGCAATTATATAATAAGTTGCTAAAGCATATTTTGCAATATCTAAAGAAAATTCTTCTATTTCAGCACCCAACTTTTTATATGTTTCTATTGCTTCTTCTAATTTTTCCTTAACTTCACTATTTATTCCTTCTCCAAAAAATTCTCTTGGAACACCTATTTTTAACCCTTTAACATTTCCTGTTAATGCTTTTTCATAATCCTTCCTAGGTTCATCAACTGATGTAGTATCTTTTCTATCATGTCCTGCTATAAGATTTAAAAGAATTGCACTATCTCTTACGTCTTTTGTTATTGGTCCTATTTGATCAAGTGAAGAAGCAAAAGCAACTAATCCATATCTTGAAACAAGTCCATATGTTGGCTTTAATCCAACCACTCCACAAAAAGATGCTGGTTGTCTAATACTTCCTCCTGTATCTGATCCTAAAGCCCAAGGTACCATTTTACTTGCAACTGCTGCTGCACTTCCTCCTGATGAACCTCCTGGTACTTTAGTTAAATCCCATGGATTTTTTGTTTTCTTAAAATATGATGTTTCTGTAGAACCTCCCATGGCAAATTCATCCATATTAAGTTTTCCTAAAGTGATTAATTTTTCATCATTTAATTTATTCATTACTGTTGCATCATATGGTGAAACAAAATCTTCTAACATTTTGGAACTACATGTAGTTTTTATTTCTTTTGTACAAATATTATCTTTGATACCTATTGGAATACCAGCTAAATTGTTTAAAATCTCACCATTTGCTCTTTTTTCATCAATAGTTTTAGCTTTGCTTATAGATTCTTCTTCAAGAAGTGTAACAAATGCTTCCACATCTTTTTCTTTATCATTTATTCTATCTATATATGCTTTTGTTATTTCTTGAGCAGTCACTTCTTTATTTTTTATTTTTTCTCTTAATTCGTGTACACTTAAATCTATAATATTCATTAATTAGCCTCCTTTTTACTCCTATTCGTAAGCTTTTTTAATTTATAACCTTTGGAATTTTGAACATATTTCTTTCTTTTTCTTTAGCATTTGCAAGTAAAGCTTCATTATCTTCAAATACTTCTACTTCATCTTTTCTAAATACATTTTTAGCTTCATTTGCTCCGATTGTAACATCTAAATTTTCTACAGGTGCGTTATTTACAATATTAGCAAAATTTAAAATATCTTGTAAATTAAGTATATAATTATCAATTTCACTCTCATCAATTTCTAATCTTGCTAAATCTGCAATATGCTTGATTTCTTCTTTACTAACCTTCATACAATCACTCCTTATAAATTATTTTTCATCAATTTTTATATGCACTTCTCTTAATTGTTTGTTTGATACCTTTCCAGGTGCTCCCATCATTAAATCTTCTGCTTTACTGCTCAATGGAAAAGCTATAACTTCTCTTATATTTTCCGCTTCAGTAAGTAGCATAATCATTCTATCAACTCCAGGTGCTATACCTGCATGTGGTGGTGCCCCATATTGGAATGCAGTATATAATGCTCCAAATTTTGTCTTAACTTCCTCTTCCGTATAACCTGCCATTTCAAAAGCTTTAATCATAATTTCTATATCATGATTTCTTACCGCTCCTGATGAAAGCTCTATTCCATTACATACTAAATCATATTGATATGCAAGTATATCTAATGGATTTTCTTCATTTAAATCTTTTAATCCACCTTGTGGCATTGAAAAAGGATTATGACTGAAACTAAGTTTTCCTTGTTCATCTAGTTCGAACATTGGAAAATCTACTATCCAGCAAAATTTAAATACATCTTTTTCTATTAAGTCAAGTCTTTTAGCTAATTCTGTTCTTATTTGACCTGCAAGTTCTGTAGCTCTTTTTTCGTTATCAGCTATAAAGAAGATTGTATCTCCCTTTTCTAAGTTTCCTAACTCTAATAACTCTTTTTTATACTCTATAGGAATAAATTTATCAATAGGACCTTTAAAACTATAATCATCTTGTACTTCTAAATATCCAAGTCCTCCCATTCCTATACTCATTGCATATGAAAGCATCTTTTCATGAAATCCTTTAGACATGTGTCCATTCACTTTTATAGCTCTTACTGTTCTTCCTATAAATGGTTTAAACGTACATTTATTAAAGAATTCTGATAAGTCAATTATTACTAATGGATTTCTTAAATCCGGTTTATCTGTTCCATATTTAATCATTGCTTCTCTGTATTTTATTCTTTCAAATGGATAGTCTGATATTTTCTTTTCAGAAAATTCTTTGAAGGTATTATATATTACTTCTTCTATAATTTCAAATACATCTTCTTGTGTCGCAAAAGACATTTCCATATCTAATTGATAAAACTCTCCTGGTGCTCTATCTGCTCTTGCATCTTCATCTCTAAAGCATGGTGCAATTTGAAAATATTTATCAATTCCAGATACCATTAATAATTGTTTAAATTGTTGTGGTGCTTGTGGAAGTGCATAAAATTTTCCTTTATGAATTCTACTTGGAACTAAATAGTCTCTTGCTCCTTCAGGAGATGATGAAGTAAGTATAGGTGTTTGAACTTCTAAGAAACCTTTTTCTATCATTTGATTTCTTAAATATTGTATGACTTTTGCTCTTAAAATTAAATTATTTTTTAACTTTTCTCCTCTTATATCTAAATATCTATATTTTAATCTCAAATCTTCTCTTACTTCTTGGTCTTTATTTACTTCAAAAGGTAAGTTTCTTGTTCTTTTTCCTAAAATCTCTATGTCTTCAATAAATACTTCTACCAAACCTGTTTTCAATTTAGTGTTTATAGTATCTTCTGATCTTTTTCTTACTTTTCCTAAAATTTGTAACTGTTGATTCAATAGGAATGTGTGATGCTAAATCTACATCTTGAGAATCTGCTGATGTAACTGCTTGAGTTATACCATACATATCTCTAATATCTAAAAATACTACTCCTCCTAAATCTCGGATAGTTTCTACAAATCCTGCTATCCTTACTTCTTTTCCTACGTCTTCTAATGTTATTTCATCGCAACGTACTGTTCTAAATTCTTTCATAAAATTGCTCCTTTCTCTTGCAGAAACAATTTTTACATAAAAAATCGTCCCTGCTAAACTGCAGGGACGAATATATAATCCGCGGTACCACCCTAACTTGAAAGTTGTAACCTTAATTTTTAATTTAAACTTTCCACTTTATTTCATATTGCTCCAATGTGTTTCGATATCTACTTTAACCAAAAGGGCTTTCAGCCGGTGACCCTTATTCTCTAATAGCAATTACATAGATTCTTTCATTTTCAACGCAATCATTTATTCATAATATATTTTAATGTATTTTTTTTAATTTGTCAACTAGTTTCATTTTCTTTTCTTTACGGATTTTAAACACTTTTAGATATGTGAAAACTTTGTAAGCATTATGAATGCTTAATTTTTTTGTCAAATTTCCGAAAAATGTCTTGCGTACCCCCCGTACAGTGGTATAATAATTGCATAATAAAATTTAGGAGAAGAACAAATGAGAATTAGAACCATAAAAACCACTAATACAGTGCAATACGCTATCATTAAAGATGTAAACAAAAACGGAAAAAGAACTACATGTTATATGATATAATTAAAGAAGGAGATGATATATATTTATGAAAAAAATAACTTATGTGACTGGAAATTGGTCTAAAATAATGAGTGCTAAAAACATATTGGAACCATTAGGAATTGAAGTTGACAATGTAAAAATGGAAACAACAGAGATTCAAGCTGATACTGTTGAAGAAGTTGCAATGCACTCTGCTAAAGAAGCAAGTGACAAATTAAAATGTGCGGTATTAAAAAACGATACAGGATTATATGTAGAAGCATTAGGTGGCTTCCCAGGACCATATACACATTATGTAGATGAAAGACTTGGCGAAGACGGACTATTAAAACTTCTTGAGGGAGTTGATAATAGAAATGCTTGTTTTATGGAAGCATTTGCATATTGTGAATACGGAAAAGATCCTATTGTATTTAAGTCTATTACCAAAGGAAAAATAGCAAAAGAAAAATCTGGTACGTATGGTTGGAGTTGGGATTTCATTTTCATAC
>OGXR01000591.1_pt1 | contig 28720 bp, 26 predicted proteins | sample 1576331 | NCBI WGS metagenome assembly OGXR01 (sample SAMEA3541473, study PRJEB24748) | human gut metagenome | biome: human gut; feature: human-associated habitat; material: faeces | place: China | collected 2012 | reverse complement strand
AGGCTATATGTACGCGGTCTGTGCGTTGTCCCGCCTGACGCAAAGGGCGGAAGAATCGTCTTTTTCATAGATTGGATAAGTTCCGCAGCAAAAAACAGGAGGATAAGACATTGCTGGATTGAAATGTAAGAGGAATCGGAATCGCTCTGTGCTTATTGACTCTCTTTATCTTCCTGTCCGGGTGTAGCTCATTGAAGGATGACACTCTTCTGACCGTAAATGCAGTGATCACGGAAGTTGATACGGGAAAGCAAACCATAACGGTAAAAGACGATGCCGATGAAAACACTTTAGGTGAAGAATGTCTGATAGACTGTTCGTCTACTCCTATGGTCTATTGCGACTTTGCCACGCAGAAGGTTACAAGGATTTCTTTTGAGGAATTGCAGGTCAATGAAAGGGTTATTGTGAGTATCAGAAGCTCGGAAATGGAGAAATTCCGAAGCGGCAGCGGAGGGGAAAATACAATCAAGGTCGAACAATTGCAGTTATATACGCAAAGAGCTGCCGCAACACTCTCCTGAACTTCTTAGCCGCTTTTAGCGGTTTCCTCTTGTTTTTAATTCCTTTCCTAACATTTTTTGTTCCACATCTTCCTAAGGCATTTTAGGTGGTCAAAAGCAAAGCCTCGCCAGAGCAATTCCGGCGGGGCTTTGCGGGATTCTCGGCGTCCCGCTTTTTCCTCTCGATGAGCAACACGAAAACCACGCCAAAGCCACCTCGCGCCGTGGGATACCTTAATCAATGAATAGAAGCTATACAGGGACTATGTTGACATTTCAACGTCTCTGTGTTAAAGTTCTTTTGTTGAGACTTCAACATTTGTAGAAGTGGAGGATAGTCATGCAGGAGAGATTTGAAACCTTTACAGTTTTGATTAACAGGATCAGCCGCGACATACGGAAAATCAAAAATCAGGAGATGGCCGACTATCACCTCAGAAGCGCCCATGTGTCCTGTCTGTACTACGTTTATTCGCTGGGAAGCGTGACCTCGGCGGAACTATGCGAGCATTGTGAGGAGGACAAGGCGACCATTTCCCGTGCGGTGGACTATCTGGAGACCAACGGTTTTCTCCTGCGCGACACCGGCGCCAAGCGGTACAAAAGCCCCTTGCTTCTGACGGAGAAGGGGCGGGATGCCGGCAAAAGAATTGCAGAGAAGATCGGCAGCATTCTTGAAACGGTCAGCCATGCTCTCACGGAGAAAGAAAGGATTGAGTTCTACCGCTGTCTATCCACCATCAGCAGAAGCCTTGAGGCTATCGTCCAAAACAATGAAGAAAAGGAGATGTGATGCGATTGAAAACAAGGATCATTGTTGATTCCACCGCGGATCTGGCCCCCGAGATCAAAGAGCGGGTCTATACGGTGCCTCTCACCGTTCATTTCGGTCAGGAGGAATACATCGATGGCGTGACCATCGACCACAGAACATTCTATGAGAAGCTGGTCGAGAGTGATGTGCTGCCCACCACCAGTCAGGCGACCCCGAACGACTTTATCGAAGAGTTTGAAAAGGCAAAGCAGGCGGGAGAAGCCGCCGTTGTCATCACCCTTGCGTCCAAGTTCTCCGGCACGTATCAAAGCGCCGTGATCGCGGCATCGGAGCATGAAAACATCTATGTTGTGGACGGCACAAGCGCAGCGATGGGAACGGGAATTCTGGCGGAGCTTGCGTTCCGGCTTTTGGATGCAGGGATGTCCGCGAAGGAAATTGCGGATGCGCTGGAGGAAGAGAAGAAAAAGATCGTTGTGGTGGCGCTGGTGGATACCCTCGAATACCTCAAGCGGGGTGGACGCATTTCCAAGACAGCCGCATTCGCCGGTGGGGTGCTGAACATCAAGCCTGTGATCTCCGTCACTGACGGCGAGATCCACCTGCTGGGGAAAGCATGCGGCTCTAAGATGGGGAACAATCTGCTCGTTCAGGAGATCGACAAGGCCGGCGGCATTGATTTCAGCAGGCCGGTTCTGCTGGGCTACAGTGGAATTTCTGACGCACTGCTACTAAAATATATCGAAGACAGCCGTCACATCTGGGAGGGAAAACTGAAAGAAATTCGCTATACGACCGTAGGAAGTGTGATCGGAACCCATGCGGGCCCCGGTGCTGTTGTGGTAGCGTTTTTCAAGAATCAATAAAAAGCATATCACACCGCGCATCGGAGATATTCCGCTGAAAAAAGCTGACCGGACGCGATCTGCGGCATTCACACGATGCTGCACAACGCCCTCGACCGCGCAGTCAAAGAACGGCTGATTGTCCGAAAACCGGCAGATGACTGCATTCCGCCCAAAATCCCAAAGCACGAAATGAGGATCCTGCCGCCGGAACAAATCAAATCCTACCTGACGGCAGCAGATCAACGTGGCGTCCTGCCCATGTTCTATCTGGAACTCATCAGCGGTCTGCGCAAGGGTGAACTGGTCGCGCTCCAGTGGTCGGACCTGGATATCGAAAACAAGACGATTTCCGTCAGCAAGCAGGCAGGACGAAACAACGCAGGCGAACCCGATATCACCCGCCCGAAAACGGAAAACTCCATCCGCAAAATCTCAATACCGCAGGATGCCGTTGATCTGCTGATCGCAGAACACCAGAAACACCCCAGCAATCCTTGGATGTTCCCATCCCCGAAGACAGGCGAGATGTACCACCCGGACTCGGTGGTCAACATCCACAAGAAAATTCTGAAAGATGCCGGGCTGGAACACTTGAGATTTAACGACTTGAGACACACATTCGCGACCTTGGCACTACAAAACGGCGTGGACGTAAAAACGGTATCGAGTATGCTCGGCCACTTCGACGCGGGATTTACCCTTCGCACCTACACCCACGTCACACGCCAGATGCAGGAAAGTGTAGCCGAAAAGATGGGTACCATTGCTCCCTGCTTCATAGTGAGGATAGCATACAAGCGCTGCGTTTCACGATTGTTTGCGTTTTGTTTGAGAATTGTTAATTTTGAAAAACACGGATCGAAATGATGTCAACCGGCGCAATTACGCTGAAAGATAAGCCGGGCAGAGGACGGCGCAAAAGTTGCGCCGCAGGGAACAGAGAAATACGCAGGGGCGAACGGGCCGCGCGGCAATGGTCTTGGCTGTTGAAAACAGGACCATTGGATCAGGTGAAAACAAGAAGAGCGGCGGGGAGGATAAGATAACGATCCTCTCCGCCGTTCGCGCATCCATTCCGTAAAAACCATCCGGACAAACCGGAAGGATCCAAACTTTTCCGCGGCGTATAGCTGCCGCTGTTCTGCAGCATTGCGGTAAAAACACACTGCGTCGGGTCATATCACTGGAACTGATTTTCTGCGTGAAAATCAGCGCAGCAGCTGAAAGACGCGGGTCGGCCGGCCTCGACCATTGAGAACGCTGCGGCCGATCTCGACGATATAGCCGTTCTGCTCCAGCTTTTCCACGATGCGCGCGGCTGTGCGGAAGCTGATGTGCAGCTCCTCGGCCAGCTCCGCGGTAAAGAACGTGCCGTTATTTTTACGCTGCACGAAGGTGCTGATCTTCAGAACCGTATTGTTCGACAGCGCGCAGTCCTGCGCGACCTTGAGCAGCTGTGGGTCAAACTGGCTCCGCTTTACATGCATCAGCTCGTTCGGCTGGATGGGGCCGACGAAGCGATCCTCCGCGTAGACCAGATACGCCCGGTTGGAGCCCTCCTCCCATGCACGCTGCGTGCCGAGCTCCGCGTTTGCCAGCGCCTGCTGGAAGTGCAGCCCTGTTCCGATCCCGACCGCCAGTCGGTAGGGCGTTTTGCCGTAGACCTGCGCCAGAAGATCAAAATGGGAAAAGCGGTCCGTTGTATCGGAGAGCACATCATAGCTGCAGATCACGGCGAAATCCTGCTCGCCCATGCGCAGATACGCGCCGCTTACCAGTTGGGCAAACAGAACGATCTGCTCCGCGAGCTTGGCCAGATCCAGTACGCTCTGCACCATCGTTTTCCGATTCAGATAGTAATCACCGCTGAGCTCTGCGTGGATCCGGATGATCACACTGCCTTCCTTCGCCTTTTCCTTCACGTGCCAGGACAGGATCAGACGGCGCACCTCGCTGATATAATTATCCGAGCTCGGCGCCATCAGCACGCAGGGGATGCCCTCGGCTGCGAGCGTGTCCTGCACGTTGCGGATATTTGTAATGCAGACGCTGCACAGGCCACTGCGGTAGCTCTCGCGGTGCGTCTTTGCCGTTGCGTCGACAAAATGCGCCGCATTGGTATCCACGCTGATGCTGACCGGCTGCACGTGATCCATGTCCAGCTCCAGCGAACGATACGTCTTCATAACGGTGACATAGTCCAGCGTGTCTACGCTGACTCTGTAAATATCCGCGTGGTATTTGCTCTGCGCGATCAAAAGCGCGTGGACGAAGCTGGCTGCGTCAACATTGACATACCGCGCCAGCACCGCCCCATGATCCACGCGGCTCACCATCAGCTTATACGGCTCGCTTCTTGTGTAGAGGACGCCGTCCAGCTCCGGCAGACAGCGCCTCAGCGACTGTGCCGCCTCATCGACCCGCTCATCACTGGGCATCTCAATTCCGACAGTTTCGATATTCTCAAATGTTTCGGCTACGATCTCCTGGATTTCTCTGATTGACGAGCCGTGTCCGACCAGCGCAAGTCTGAAGCTCATGACGCTGCGCCTCCTCTGTGTTTTTTACTATGATAATTTAATGACGATTTATTGTCAATATACAGTCCGGAACTTCTCTACTATAATTATCATGCAAGAAAGCATCAAATAAAATTCTTTTCGAGAGGTTTTGACATGCATTACTATGAGAAAGAAGTGGTCTGCGCTCTTCTGGACATGGGCGGCTGTATCAGGCTCATGCGGGATGTCCTGATCGACTATTCCGCGGGCCGCACCATCCAGACGCTGCGGAGCGTCCTGCCGGTCAGCGAGCGAAAGCTGCTGGGGCTGATGCCTGCGGCGAATACAGCTGCCGGAATTATGGGTGTAAAGGCGATCACAGTCTTCCCGGACAACTTCCAGCGCGGACTGCCGTCGCATCAGGGCGTTGTGCTGCTGTTCGACCTGGATACCGGCATGCTGAAGGCGCTGCTGGACGGCGACGCCATCACCGGCGTCCGCACCGCTGCTGTCAGCGCTGCCGCGACCGACGCGCTGGCGCGGAAGGATGCGCATACGCTCTGCATTCTGGGTTCCGGCCTGCAGGCAAGACGCCATCTGGAGGCAATCCATCTTGTGCGTGAGATCCGCGAGGTTCGCGTCTGGGATATCGTGCCGGAAAGCGTCCAACGCTATAAGACGGACATGGAGGCTCAATTCGGCATTCCTGTGGTCGACTGCAGCGGCAATGTACAGGCTGCTGTCTCGGGCGCGGATATCGTCTGCACCGTGACCGCGGCGCGCGAGCCGATCCTGTTTGGCGCGCATCTGTCCGCCGGGACGCATGTCAATGCCGTCGGCGCGTGCGGCGCGGCGAACCGGGAGCTTGACACCGAGGCGATCCGCAGAGCGCGTCTGTTCTGCGACAGCCGGGAATCGTGCATGCACGAGGCGGGAGATTTCCTGATCCCGCTGCGCGGCGGCGAGGTTGCTGAGTCACATCTGCTGGGTGAGATCGGACAGGTTCTGTCCGGCGAGCTTGCCGGACGGCTCAGCCCGGAGGACATTACGGTCTATGAATCGCAGGGGCTGGCCGTTGAGGATCTGGCCGCCGGAAACTATGTATTTGAAAAGGGGCAGAAAATGGAGGCGGTTGTATGATGATTGAACCCCTGTATGATTTTTCTCTGACTGCGGAGCAGGAGGCAAGAGCCAGAACGCTGCATGAGAGCAGCATCATTCTGGACATGCTGTTCCAGGGACCTGTCGGAACGTACTCCCTGCCGGAGGGCGCGGAGGAGGAGCTGCTGGCGCTGGCACAGGAAGCCTGCCCCGGCGACGAGATCGCCCAGTGTAACTGGGCAACGGCTGAGATTCTGCGCCGGATGATCGGCGGCTCATATTCGCAGCTGTATAAGGACTGCTGGTATGACAGCGGTCTGACTGGCGGCTGCCGCCAGCTCAGCGTTACGGACCGCGATGAGGCGCTGCGCTCGGCAGTTGAGCTGCAGGCTGAGTTCGATACTTACCCGTGGCTGGTCAAATGCACGTCGGTCGAACAGATCCGCCGCTGCAAAAAAGAGGGCCTGAAGGCCGGTATCGTCACCAGCCAGGAGGCGGAGGGCTACAGCAAGGATCTGAAGCTGCTGGAGCTTCTGTACAATTATGGCCTGCGTGTGCAGCAGCTGTCCTATAACAATCAGAATCTGATCGGCGCCGGCTGCATGGAGCCGAACGGGGGAGCGGGATTGTCCAAGTTCGGTATCCGGTTTGTGGAAAAGTGCAACGAGCTTGGTATCGTGGTCGATACCGGACACTGCGGCTATCATACCACGATGGATGCCTGCAAGTACAGCAAGGCGCCTGTCATCGCATCCCATACCGGCGTGGAGAAGGTCAACTTCCATGCACGCTGCAAGAGTGATGACGAGATCCACGCGATCGCCGATACCGGCGGTGTTGTCGGTATTTTCGCAATGCCGTGGTTCACGGGCGCGGACCCCGAAAATACGACAGTAGATGATTTTATCGATCATATCGATTATGTCGTCAGGCTGGTCGGTATCGATCATGTCGGCATCGGCACGGACTGGCCCATGCCGCAGACCAAATGGGCGGCTATTACCTTTAAGAAGTACGTCGCCCCGACGATTGGCTTCGCGCCCGGCAACGGTCCGTCTACCGAATGGATCCATGGGCTGAAGGATTACCGCTCGTTTATCAATGTGACCCGCGGCCTTGTCGCGCGTGGATATTCCGACGAGGCAATCCGCAAAATTTTAGGTGAAAACTGGCTGCGCGTCTTTGAGCAGGTCTGGAAGAAGTAACGCCATTTATCAATCAAAAGGAGGACCTTTTTTATGAAACGTTTTGTAGCAATCCTGATGGCCGCAGCCATGCTGCTCACCGTACTTGCCGGCTGCAGCGGCAGCACCAAGCCTGCTGACACCACACCCGCAGCTGACAGCAGCACGGCAGCTGCCGAAACAGAATCCGCAGCGCCGTCCGCAAGCGCCATTACCGTTGTACTCAACGACGTCGGCAACAACATGGACCCCAGTGTTGCCAACGCCATCAACACTTCTACCATCATGAGCCATGTCTATGACAATCTGCTCAACTGCAATCTGGATTTCTCGCTCCAGCCGGGCGTGATCGCCTCCTGGGAGCAGCCGGACGAGCTGACCTATGAGCTGACTGTCGGCGACGGCTTCATGTTCCAGAACGGCGAGCCGCTGGAGGTCGAGGACGTTGTCTATTCCCTGACCCGTCTGGAAAATGTTTCTCAGGCAGCCGACCTGTACGTGCAGATCGACAGCGTCTCCGCTGAGGGCAATGTCGTGACCATCGTTTTGAAGGAGGCCAACAGCGGCTTCATCCGCGATCTGGTTGAAGTCCCCGTCCTGAACAAGTCCTACTGCGAAGAGGTCGGCGACGCATATGCCAACGCACCGATCGGCACCGGCCCGTACATTATGTCTGAGTATGTCCCGGGTGAAAAGGCTGTCCTGACCGCATGGGCGGATTACCCCGGCCAGAAGGCCTCTATCGAAACCATCACCTTCAAGGCGATCGCAGAGCCCTCCGCAGCCTATATCGCGGTTGAGGCAGGCGACGCTGATTTCACTGAGATCGACGCGACCGATTATGCCCGCGCCGAGGCCAACGACAACCTCGTTTTCTACACCGGCGACACGACCTACACTGCGTTCGTGGCCATGAACACGCAGGAGCCGCCGTTTGACAACGTCAATGTCCGTAAGGCGATGGCCTATGCCTACAATAAGGAAGGCTATCTGAATGTCAAGGGTGAGAACTACCACACGATCGACTCCATGTTCCCCATGATGTCTGAGTATTATTACGCATCCGACGATGCCATCACCTTTGATCTGGAGAAGGCCAAGGAGCTGCTTGCTGCCGAGGGCTATGACGAGAGCAACCCGCTTACGTTTGAGATTATCGGTTATTCCAACAATGACGTTGTTATGCAGGCGTATCAGGCAGATCTGAAGTCCATCGGCGTCAATGTGGAGCTCGTCACGCAGGAATTCGGCGTGTTTCTTGAGAACATGGTCGGCATGAACTTCCAGATGCTTACCGGCGGCTGGGGCGATACCACCGGCAACCCGCTGACATCTGCAGAGTGCTATTACTCCGGCAGCTTCGGCTCCCAGAACATCTCCTTCTACGATAACCCCGTCTGCGACGAACTGTATATCACCGCCAAGACCTCCAACGACACAGCGGAGATCAAGGATGCCTGCCAGCAGATCCAGCAGATCGCGTGGGAGGATGTCCCGATGTTCCCGACATTCGGCCGTACCGAGGGCTATGTCTACAATAAGAATCTGGACGGTGTTGTCATCTCGCCCAGCGGCACGCTTTCCTTCCGCACGGCGACGCTTGGCTAAGTCTGAAGACCCGTTTTTCACAACACCAAGGGGGCGCAAGCCCCTTTGGTGTTGAACCATAGTCTATTCACAGAGGAGCTGCGCCATGATCAAATATATACTCAAGCGCATCGTTCAGGTGATCCCCGTCCTGCTGGGCGTGTCGATCATCGTTTTCCTGATGCTCAGTCTCAGCCCCGGCGACCCGGCGCGTCTGGCGCTCGGCATGAACGCGAAGCCGGAGCAGATCGAAGCCTTCAACCATGAAAATGGTCTGGATCAGCCTGTTCTGGTTCAGTATGTGAACTACATGAAGGGCCTGGTGACAGGCAATCTGGGCGTTTCCTATACGACCAAGCAGTCTGTTGCCAAGATGATCGCTGTCCGCCTGCCCGCCACATGTATTCTGGCCTTCGGCTCGCTGGTTTTGACGTATCTGATCGCCATTCCGCTCGGAATTTTGCTTGCGGTCAAGCAGAATACGTTCTTTGACGACGCGTTCCGCGTGGTTGCGCTGATCGTATCCTCAATCCCGGCCTTCTGGTTGGGCCTGCTGCTGATGCTGCTGTTTTCCGTCAAGCTCGGCATTCTCCCCAGCAACGGCTTTGATACGCCGCTGCACTGGATCCTGCCGCTGCTGTGTTCCTGCTTCGGCACATGGGCCGGCTCTTCCCGGTATATCCGCGCCATGGTGCTTGATACGATCCGGCAGGATTATGTCCGCACCGCCCGCGCAAAGGGGACGCCGGAGCGGCAGGTGCTGTTCCGCCATGCGTTCAAGAACGCGCTGCTGCCGCTCATTACGTCCATCGGTTTTTCAATCGGTAATTTCTTCGGCGGCTCCATCGTTATCGAGCAGGTCTTCGGCATCAACGGCATGGGCCGCATGATGCTTTCTGCACTGCGTGAAAAGGATATTCCGACGGTCATGGCCGGCGTTATCATTACCGCCATAATGATCGCGCTCGGCAATCTGGTCGCCGACCTGCTTTACGGTGTCGTCGATCCCCGTATCCGCGCCGTCTATACCTCCGGCGGCAAGAAGCTCAAAAAGAAGGAGGCCGCCGCATGAGCCTGCATCAAGACCCCACACAGACCGCCGTCCGCAGGCAGAAGCGCTCGCTCTGGACGGATGCATGGCGGCGCATGCGCCGCAGCCATACGGCGGTTATCGGCATGATCCTCTTTGCGCTGATCGTGATCGTCTGTTTCAGCGCCCCGCTTTTCAGCGACTATGACGCGCAGGTCATCAACAGTGACCTTGCCTTGATCCGCAAATACCCCGTCGAGGGTCATCCGCTCGGCACGGATGAGCTGGGCCGCGATCTTCTGCTCCGTATTCTCTGGGGCGGCCGCACGTCCATTACCATCGCGCTGGCCGCGACGGTCGTTTCCTCCGTGCTTGGCATTATTCTGGGTGCGATCCCCGCTTATTACGGCGGCGCGACGGACAGCATCATCATGCGCACACTGGACGTGTTCATGGCGATCCCGTCCATGCTGCTCATGATCACGCTGGTCAATATCATGAAGCCCACCACGTTCAACCTGATCATCGCCATGTCCATCAGCGGTGTGCCAAGCATCGCGCGCATTGTGCGCGGCCAGATGCTTTCGGTCATGCGCAATGAATACGTTGAGGCTGTGCGCGGCATGGGCGCGTCTGGCGTGCGCATCGTGGTCAAGCATGTGCTGCCCAACGCCATCAGTCCGCTGATCGCGCAGATCGTATCCTCTGTGGCGGGCGAGATCACCATGATTTCCACGCTTTCCTACATTGGGCTTGGCGTACAGCAGCCCGCGCCGGAATGGGGTTCCATGCTGGCGGCCGGACAGCAGTTTATGCGTGACCAGCCCTATCTGACCATTTTCCCGGGTCTTGCCATTGTGATCACCATTATCTCCCTGACGCTGATGGGAGACGGCCTGCGCGACGCACTGGATCCGCGCATGAAGCGCTGACAGGAAAGGATGGATTGAAGCTATGGAAGAAAAAAATCTGCTGGAGATCCAGGATCTTGTCATCCGGTTTCATACCGACGACGGCGTGATCGAGGCTGTCAACGGCATTTCGCTCTCGCTGAAGGCCGGTGAGACGCTGGGGCTGGTCGGCGAGACCGGCGCCGGCAAGACAACGACGGCGCTGGCCATTATGGGCCTTGTCGCCTGTCCGCCCGGATGCATTGAGCGCGGCAGCATCGTTTTTGACGGACAGGATCTGTCCAGACTCAGCAAGCACGAATACCGGAAGCTCCGCGGCAAGGAAATCTCGATGATCTTTCAGGATCCCATGACCGCGCTGAACCCCACCATGACGGTGGCCGACCAGATCGCGGAGGCTACGGCAGAGCGGAGCATATCTGCGGCAAAAATTTTGTGACCGTCTCGATTCTGCTTGACGCAGATGTGAAAGAACAGCTCGATTCGTTCTGCGACGAACACGACACAACGCCGGGACAAATTCTGACGACTGCGCTGGAGTGGATGGTTCATCACCCCGAGGAAGCAAAATCATATTTGGAAAACCTGACGAAGGAAGATACATCATGGAAAAAGAAAAACTAGATCTGGAAGCGCTGCATACCGTTACACCGGAAGAATTCCAGCAGCACTTCGATGTACTGACGGAAGAAGCCAGGACCGGCAATGTGCCGCTTCGCATTCGCGCAGAAGACGGCTCGTCGGATCTGCTGCTGTTCGCGTGGAACGATTTCTTTGCGCATTTTCATGAAATCTATCCGCCGGAAAAGCGAGTAGAAATCGAAGCAGCCTGTCAAGCATTTCATGAATCTGAATAAGAAGAACACAGCACCGGATGTGCTGTATGTTGCCTGTCCCCCTGCCTAACTTAGGCAGGGAATTTTTTATGCAGACGCAAAATATTTTCCGCAAAATATTTTCAAAACTGACTGTTCAAAACGCGGTTTTCTGTCGGATTAAACAGAAGAACTTTTTGAGGAAGCCTTTGGCGAGTCAGAAGTAAATATTTTGTGAACATTTGCGAAAAGGGGTCTAAAAAGTGCGTTCTCGCTGCCTACCACATGAGGGGACTTTTTCGGAGGGACGCGAACAGGCGGCGCAGGCGCGGAAATGTAAATGATCTGTGAATTTTCACAAAAGGGTTTCTAAAAATCACGTTCCCGTGGCCTATGCAGTGAGGGGATTTTTTTCGGTAAGACACCGCTCAAAACGCAAAAATCTGTCGGATCAAATAGAGGGTGTTATCATGCAGCATAGTGTGCCGTACAGTATCGCAATTTATGAAAAGGCCATGCCATCGGATTTGAAATTTGAGCAGATGCTTGACTGCGCTGCCAGAAATGGTTTTGACCGGCTTGAAATCAGCATCGATGAAACCGAGCTGCGCCTGTCGCGCTTGGACTGGAATGATGCGCAGAAGCAGGCGCTGCACCAAGCGGCACAGCGGGCAGGTATTCCAATCCGAACAATGTGCCTGAGCGGACACCGGAAGTATCCGTTTGGTGCGCATGACGCTGCGGTTCGGGAACGATCGCTCGAAATTATGAAAAAAGCGGTTGATTTCGCGGCCCAGACCGGCATTTCCATTATCCAGCTGGCCGGATATGATGTTTACTATGAATCGGGAGACGAACAGACCCGCGGCTGGTTTGTGGAAAACCTGCAGAGGGCTGTGGAGTTTGCTGCTGCATCCGGCGTTGTACTTGCATTCGAAACGATGGAAACGCCGTTTATGGATACAGTCGCCAAGGCCATGTCGTATGTACGGAAGGTGAATTCACCGTGGCTGGGGATTTATCCGGATATCGGAAATCTGCAAAATGCTGCTGTTTTATACGGACATGATGTAACGGACGATCTGGCGTCAGGCACCGGCCATATTTTCGCCATGCACCTGAAAGAAACAAAGCCCGGCGTTTACCGTGATATGGCCTTTGGAACGGGCCGTACGCCCTACGACGCATGCTTGCGTATCGCAAAGCAACAGGGGGTGCGGATGTTTACGGGAGAATTCTGGCATCAGCCGGACGAGACAGACTATGAGACGATGATTGCTGCAGCGGCAGCTTTCCTCAGAGGCCATCTGGATCGCGTTTACCGCAGCTAGTTCCTGCTATAACAAAAGAGGGTGCTGCCTCCGGGAGGCAGCACCCTTTTCTGATTTAGCAGTCCGTCAAATCAAGCTTTGCGATATTTTGATAAAAGAGCTGATAAGACTGTTCCTTTCTTTTGGGGTCCGCATTTGGCAGGTTTTGCAGCACGACGCCGATGGGACGGAATTTCCGGTAATAAAGCTCGTCGGCAAGTATATTCTCGTCGAGCCCGACTGCGTGAATTGTCTCAATCAGCATGGCGCGCGAACGCGGATCGTCATAGAGCTTTTTGAGGCAGGTGCGCGGTGAATAATCGTAAATACTCCGACTCTTGACGCGCAGATCTGCTGAGCAGGAGATTTGATCGGAGGAATTACCAACCAGAATCCGGTACAGGCCGGACTCGCAGGCCCAGATCCCATATTCCGGGTCAAAGCTCTCGAGCATCTGCCGGGTGATCGTGAAGCGGACAAGCTTCTCCTCGCCGGGAGCCAGCTCGATCTTTTCAAAGCCCTTGAGCTCCTTGACGGGCTTGTCCAGCGTAGATTCTACATCGGAAATGTACAGCTGTACGACCTCCTTGCCTGTGCAGCGGCCGATGTTGCGTACACGCACGCTTGCGTGGACGCATTCCGCTGCGTCCGCGTCCATCCGGTCGTGGTTGAGCTGAAGATCGCTGATCATGAAGTTCGTATAACTCAGACCGTAGCCGAAGGCGTAGGCGGGCTTGATCTGGCGTTTTTCATAATAGCGGTAGCCGACATAGATGCCCTCGCCATAGAAGACCTCGCCTGCGGAGCCGGGGAAATTGCCGAAGCTCGGGCAGTCGCGGTAGGCGGCGGGGAAGGTCAGCGGAAGCTTGCCGGAGGGATTGACGAGGCCATAGAGGATCTCAGCCGCAGCGCGGCCGCCCTCCATACCGGGGAAGAACACGCACAAAATCGCGTCGACATCGGATGCAAAGGCGGTAACGTCCACGGGGCCTGCCACGTTCAGAACCACGACCGCATGCTTGTGCAGCCGCTTGGCTTCTGTGATTGTCTGCTGCAGCAGCTCCAGCTGATCGTCTGGCAGGGAGAGTCCTGTGCGGTCGCTGCCCTCCTGACCGGGGGCCTGAACGGTTATGACGGCGGCGTCTGTCTGCGCAAGCGACTGCAGGCCGAAGAAGGTGTGCGCTTCGCCCGCGATTTCGGCCGCGCAGCGGTACATGCTCGTCCACTGGTCTGTGTAGACCTCCGTGCTGCCGTCGCCGGTCTCATTGAAGCGGCGGCTGCCCTCGCCGACGAACGTCACACTGGTATGCGGGTCGAGCGGCAGCAGGCCGTTGTTTTTAAGCAGGACGATGCCCTCCGCGGCGCAGCGGTGCGCGGCGGCGCGGGAATAGCCGCGGTCGATGGCGGAATATCTGCGGCCGCGCATTGCCGGCGACTGGACAATTGCCTGCAGCACACGGCGGACGCTTTCGTCGAGTACCGAAAGCGGCAGTTCGCCGCTTTCAACCGCGTCCAGAATGGGCTGGATGTTTCGCGGGCCTGGCTGATCGAGATCGTTGCCGGCGGAAAGGGCCTTGACCTGATCATAGGCCGCGCCCCAGTCGGAAACGACGAAGCCGTCGAAGCCCCAGTCCTTGCGCAGCACATCTGTCAGCAGCCAGTGGTTCATGGCGCAGGATTCACCGTTGATCTTGTTGTACGCGCTCATGACGCTGCGAACCTTGCCCTCCTGCACGCAGGCGCGGAAGCCGGGGAAGTAGAGCTCGCGCAGCGCGCGCTCTCCTATGCGGACGTTGATGGAGTGACGGCAGGTTTCCTGATTGTTCGCCGCAAAGTGCTTTACGTTTGCAAGCGGGCCCTCTTCCTGAACGCCCTTGACGAATTCCGGCGCAAGCTGCGCCGTCAGGCAGGGATCCTCGCTGTAGCCTTCGAAAACACGGCCGTTGAGCGGATCCCGGTGCAGATTGACGTTCGGCGTGCCCAGCACGACGTCAACGTGGTAGGCATCCATTTCCCGGCCGACGGCACTGGCGCACTGGTGAACCGCTTCGAGGTTCCATGTCGCGCCCAGCAGCATGCCAGTGGGGAAGGCACCCGGTGCCTGCGGCTGCGGGACGATTTTCCGCATTTCTGCGCAGGCGGTATCATAAATTGTCTGTTCCTTTTCGGTCAGCTTCTGTCCCTTGTCAAGCTTGATCAGAATCCGCTTGATTGTACCGGAGCTGATGGTGCCGAACATACCGATCTCGACGCCGGACTGACTGCTCATACGCAGCCGCGTCAGAAGATCGCCGTAATACTGTACCAGGTTGACGCCGGTGCAACCGTCCAGAAGCCGAACGGACGGGATGCCGAAGCGCTCGATTGCGCAGGTCGCAAAGGGGGAGCCGCCTGTTACCAGGCGGGCCTTTTCCTCAAGCGTCATTTCGGAAATAATTGCCTCAATGGAGCCAAAATCAGTCAGCTTTGTTGCCATAGCAGACCTTCCTTTCTCAGCGCTTGACACGGGCGCTTCCGCCGTTGGCCAACGCCTGCGCTTCCTCGCGCGTCACCAGATCCCAGTCGTTGCGGATCGTGTGGCACAGAGCGGAATATGCGGTTGCAAAATCCAGAACCTGCTGATCATCATGCCCCTCGAGCATACCCCAGATCAGGCCGGATGCAAAGCTGTCGCCGCCGCCGACACGGTCGTTGATCTCAATGTCCTCGTATTTGCGAGAAACAAAGAAGCCGTTCTTTGTCATCATGCAGCCCTGCCAGTTGTTGAGCAGCGCTGTTTTGACCTCGCGCAGGCTCGTGCCGACAACCTTGACGTGCGGATATTTCTGCATGACCTTTTCGGCTACTTGACGGTAGCTCATCGGGTCAATGGAGGAGAAGTTTTCATCGCCGTGCTCTGCTTCAATACCGAGCATCGTGCCGAAGTCTTCTTCGTTGCCGAGAATAACGTCAATATAGGGCATCAGAGACTCCGCCGCGCGGCGGGCGTCCGCCTTGCTCCAGAGCGTGCTGCGGTAGTTGAGATCATAGCTTGTGGTCGCGCCGTTCTGCTTCGCAGCCTTGAGCGCGTGCAGAACCTCCTCCGCCGTGTGCTCGCCCAGTGCCGTCACAATGCCGGTGGTGTGGAACCAGCGGGTGTCAAGCACGGATTCCCAGTCGATATCGCCCGGCTGGATCTTGCTGAGCGCGGTGTGGCCGCGGTCATAGATCTGATAGCTTGCGCGCGGGCCGATGCCGACCTCAACGAACGCCAGACCATTGCGCGTACGGCCGATCTTGTCAAACGGCTCGACAACGACGTTCGACATATCGACACCGTACATTCTTGCATGCTCGACGATATATTTGCCCGTCCAGTTGTCGACCAGTTTCGTAACATAAGCGGTCTTCTTCTGCGGCATCAGACGTTCGACGCTCAGGTTGGAGATGTTGACGCAGCAGTTGAGCTCTGCGGCTGCAATGCCCAGCTGCAGCGTGTCAGACTGTCCGAGACGGTCGTGGTTCGGCGGCGTCATGCGGATGTTCGGTTCGCCGAAGCTCATGAAATCATACTTTGCCATGCGTAATTCCCTCCGTTCTGATGCTTACAGGCAGGATCTGTACGGGATGTTCTGCGGATGCTCGAAGCAGTCCTCGAAACCGCGGCGATGGTGATAATACAGCTTGTCCTTGTCCATCGGGTAGGTGTACTTGCCGCCGACCTGCCAGAAGAACGGGTGGAACTGGTATTCGTTGCGCGGCTTTTTGAAGTCGTAGACAAGACGGATCTCTTCGCAGTCGGGCTGGAAGTTCGTCCAGACGTCCCAGTGGATGGGGATCACGACCTTGCACTTGAGGCTTTCGGCCATGCGCAGGATGTCGATGGAGGTCATCTTGTCCTGATTGCCGACCGGGTTCTCGCCGAACGAGCCGAACGCGACGTCCACGTCGTAGTCCTTGCCGTGCTTGGCGAAGTAGATGGAGAAGTGGGAATCGCCGGAGTGATAGATGTTGCCACCGGGCGTCTTGAGCAGATAGTTGACGGCCTTGTCGTCCATGTCCGTCGGGCACTTGCCGGTCAGCTCCTCGCGGTCCGGGCCCTGCGAGTCAGTGGTGACGATGCAGGTGCGGTCAAACGAGTCGAGCGCGATAATCTCGATATCCTTGACCTTGATGTGGTCGCCGGGCTTCACGACAATGCAGCGCTCGGCAGGAACGCCCCACTTGATCCAGGTCTCAACCGACTTCGTCGGGCCGATGAAGGGAACAGGGATCGTATTGCCGTTTTCGTCTGTGGTTGTCATGCCGCTGTTGATGACATGGGCGGCCCATTCCGCGCTCATGTGATCTTGATGATAATGCGTGGCTAGAACCGCGTCGACCTGCTTGAATGCGAACGGGTCGAATACAAACGGGATGTTGCGCAGGTTCGGCTGCATCAGGCGGCCGCCTGTCATGTTGGCCATCTGATGGCCGGGCTTCATCTTGTTGTCACCGTGGGTGCGCTTGCCGTTGCCGCACCAGAGGTCGATGGTGATGTTGGCGCCGCCGGGCGTTTTCATCCAGATGCCGGTGCAGCCCAGCCACCACATGGCGACGTTGCCCTCCGGCACGACTTCGTTTTCAATGTCCTCAACCAGCCAGGTGCCCCACTCCGGGAAGGTGGCCTTGATCCAGGAATCTCTTGTCATTTCCGATACCTTGCTCATTGTTATTTCTCCTCTGTCTCTGAAACGTAGTACAATGCAATTTCGTTGGTCTCACGGTTCGCGGCGACAATTACGTCGCGGCTCGCGCGGTCAGAAAATTTAAACGCGTTGGCGCTGCCGCAGTCATGGTCAATCACCTGCGCCTGATATGCGCCGTTTTCATACGAAACGAGCATCAGATCGCGTGCCCCCTTGCGGTGGCCGACAATCCATACGGGCTTGCCGCAGAGCGTGCAGGCCCAGGTCGCGTGCAGCATCTCAAGTTTTTCGGGGTGCTGCCAGACCTTTTCATATTGACCGGCGGCATTCTTTTTGCAGACATACAGCTCGTCGCCGTGGAAGGGGCTGATGCAGCCGAGTTCCGGCTCGCCGTCGCCGTCAAAGTCGCACAGAACGGTGTCGCTGACGGGCTGATCATACAGCTGACGGATCTGCCAGCCGGCCTGCTCGTTTTCAGGCGGAATGAACTGGAACACGCCCTCGTCGCACGTCACAACGCCGGTCTGGACGCCATGGTCAAAATACATGCTGTAGCCGTGGTTATGGCACATGCCGTCCTTGAGCAGCGTCAGGGGCAGCTGGTGCGTCTCGTCAAAGCCGTCGAGATTGTCCGGAAGCAAAGCGGCAAAGGTTTTGCCCGGCTTTGTCCAGTCATCCTTATAATCATGGCCGCTCTTGAGGCAGCAGACAAGCAGATAGGCTTTGCCGTTTCGCTGTAGAATGCCGAACCGGTGGACAAACGGTGCTTCGACCAGCGTGCGGATCTGCCAGTCGTTTTCACCGCGGCGGGTGGCAATTACAATTCTGGCCTCTGCCGAGTCATTCGGCGAATAGAATTTATGCGTTGCCAGAAACTGATCCTCACGGCCCGGAACCTGCTGCATCGTCATGACGCCGCCGGGTTCGGTCCATACAGTCTCCAGCTTCTCGCCATTCTCACTGAACAGATAGCACGGCGCGTGCTTTTCCGCCGCCACAAGGAAGCGCGGTTCGCCGTTCTGCTGGAACGGCGCAATGGAATAGCACTTTTCCAGCTCACAAATCGACTTTTTTTTGACAAACATGCTTGCTTCCTCCTTACCGGATCAGATCACATCGTCCTGGCCGGAGATCCGGAAGGCCAGAGGCTCATCGGTGTCACGTGCGCCGACATGAATGGTGCACACGCCGTTTTCGCAGGTGGTTTCCGTATGGACAGCCGGATCAAGCGGCTGCGGATTCGCGCGCAGACCCTTTACTGTTACGCTGAACGCTTCCTTCGGCGTTTTGGTCAGCAGCAGATAGCACGTGCCGTCCTTGCGCGTATAGTTAAGCGTGCAGGCGGGAAGATCTTCCGATTTGCGCGTGCAGATGCGCGTGTCATAGATGGCCGCACCGTTGCGGCGCAGCCAATCGCCCATGACGCGCAGGCGCTTTTCCTGCCAGTCGGGGATTGTGCCGTCTGCTTTCGGGCCGACGTTGATGAGCAGATTGCCGTTATTTGCGACTGTCCCGGCCAGAAGATCGAGAAGCTCGGTGCAGCCGATGGCGTTCGACTCGTTTTCCATCTGGTTATAGCCGAAGGAAAGGCCGAGTCCGCGTGTCATTTCCCATTTCTCGGTGCGGTTCTGCTTGCCGGACTGGTATTCCTTGACCAGATAGCCATGGTAGAAGCCGCTGAAGCGGTCGTTGACGACAGCGTCCTCGTTGGAGTTGTAATAATGTGCGAGCAGGTGTTTGAGCGCATCCTCGCCGACCTCGGGCCAACCGATGTCATTCCAGAACAGGGAAGGCTGATAGGTGTCGATCAGCTCCTTGCACTGCGAATAGACAAAATCGGCATATGCGTAGGTGGGCGGGCAGTAGCTTCTGCAGTTCGCTTTGCTGAAGACGGGCTCATCATAGAACGTCCAGTTGTAATAGCCGGAGTAATACAGGCCCATCTTCATCTGCGCGTCACGCACAGCCTGGGTCAGCTCGCCCGTGATGTTGCGCATGGGGCCGCGGCTGGTCGTGGAGAAGTCCGTGTACTTGCTGGGGAACAGGCAGAAGCCGTCATGATGCTTCGTGACCAGCACGACGTATTTCGCGCCGGCCTGCTTGAACAGCGAGGCCCACTGCTGCGGGTCCCAGTTTTCGGCCTTCCACATGTCCGTGAAGCGCTCGTAGGGGAAATCTTTCCCGTAGGTCTTGATGTGGTGCTCGTACGTTGGGCCCTTGCCAACGCGTACGGAGTTGGCGTACCACTCGGCATAGGGATTGTTGGTGTACCAGTCGTACTCGGTCGGAATTTCGCCGAGCTGGAAGGATGGGTTTGCGTAGGCGGGCACGGAATACGGGCCCCAGTGGATGAAAATGCCGACCTTCGCGTCGTCATACCACTGCGGGATCGGGTGCGCGCGCAGCGACTCCCAGTTTGCAAAATAAAGTTGAGACATAATTGTTCCTCCTGTCAGCCTTTGACTGCGCCAGCCATACCGCTGACAAAATATTTCTGGAAGATCAGATAGACCAGGAATACCGGCAGAATCGAGATCAGAACGCCGGCGTTGAGCAGACCGTAATCAACGGTAAACTCGCCGAAGAAGCTCAGAAGGCCGTTCGGCACGGTTTTCATGGTGTCGGTCGTGATGAGGACGCTCTGCAGCATGAACTCGTTCCAGGTGTACAGGAAGTCCATGATGACGGCAGAGGCGATTGCGGGCTTGGCCAGCGGCATGATGATGCTCCTGTACAGACGGAAGTTCGTGCAGCCGTCGATGCGCGCCGCGTCGTCAAGCTCTTTCGGAATGCTCCGGAAGAAGCCGCGGAACACGAGCGTTGCCAGCGGAATACCAAAGCCGAGATACGTCAGGATCAGACAGTAATACGTGTTCGTCAGACCGGCGCGGGAATAGACGATATTCAGCGGGATCAGCGCCGCCTGTTGCGGCAGCATCATGCCGATCAGCACGAAGATGAAAATCCCGCGCGCATGACGGACATGCAGGCGCGTAAGCGCAAAAGCCAGCAGGGAAGAGATGAACACGCTGATGGGAACCTTCAGACAGGTAACAATCAGACCGTTGCGGATATAGCGGTCAAGATGGCCCTTGCTCCACGCGTCCGAATAGTTGTGCCATTGCAGCTTCTCCGGCAGGTCAAAAAGACCCATGCCGCTGAAGAAGTCGCTGTTACTCTTGAGCGAGGTAATAAACACGGTCACGATCGGCACCAGCCAGATCAGCGCCAGGATGGTGAGCGACAGATACAGCGCTGTATTATTTTTCTTTTTCATAGCTGCCTCCCTTACTCATCCTTTGTTGTGTACAGCACGTACGGAATGATAATGACCATCATCATGACCATCATGACGACGACAATCGCACTGCCCGTGCCAAGGTTGGAATACGAGAACGTCTGCGCGTACATATAGGACGCAAGCGTCTGCGTGGAGTTGACGGGGCCGCCGTTCGTCATGACATAGACAACGTCGTAGACCTTCAGCGAGGCAATGACAAGCGTTGCAAGCACGATGACAAACGTTTCCTTGAGCTGCGGGATCGTGACGTTGAAGAACGTCGCAACCTTGCCGGCACCGTCGACGGCAGCTGCCTCATACAGTTCCTGCGGGATACCCTGCAGGCCTGCGAGGAAATACAGCATCGGCTGGCCGACACCCTGCCACAGCGCGGCGGCGAAGACGCAGTACAGCGCGATTTTCGGGTCGGAAAGCCAGCCTGCGCCGCTGGTCTGGATGCCGAGCAGATTTAAAAGCGAATCGAGGAAGCCGATGTTCGGGTTGTAGATCCATTTCCAGATGATACCGATCACGATCCAGGACAGCATATAGGGGAAATAGAAGATTGCACGGTAGACCACGCGTCCCTTGAACTTCCTGTTCAGGAGCATTGCCAGGAGCAGCGCGATGGTCATGGTGAACAGCAGCGTCAGGATAATCCAGATGATGTTATTCTTCAGCGCCGTTTTGAAAACAGCGTCTGTTGTAAACAAATTTACATAATTCCGGAACAGAACAAACTTTTTTTCGCCGAGACCGTTCCATTTGAACAGACTCAGAAACGCCGTATAGAGTGCGGGCAGCACGACAACACAGCAATAGACGAGCAGTGCCGGCAGCATAAAGAATATGGCCGAACGATTTCTTTTTTTCATGGGCAAAACACCTCTCCTTGGGGGATTCTTCCCGGATAGAACAGGATAGATGCCCTGAGCATAAATCCAATGTGAAATACGTTCAGGGCACCTATCGATATGGGTTTTCATATGGGATGGAACCGGAACCGGCTCCACCCCGCTTGAAGGGAATTACTGATTGGCCAGATAACTGTCAATCGCAGCCTGGATCTGGGCGCCAGCCTCTTCGGGAGCGACAGTGCCGAGCACGACACCGTCACTGACAGCGAAGTAGGTGGACATGACTTCTGCGGGAACCTTCAGGTCGGTGACGCAGTAGGTGCCCTTCTCGTCGATGAGGCCAAGCAGGCCGTCAACCAGCTGGAAGATCTCCGGCAGCTCAACGCCGATGGTAGCGGTCGGCTGCTCGATGGAATCATGAGCGGCAACGCTCTCAGCGCTGTAGTAGTAATCCCAGAACAGCATGGCAGCTTCGAGCTTTTCATCGGAGATGTTCGCGTTGAACTGGCAGAGCTTTGCGTATGCGCTCAGACGGCCGGAGGTCGTCGGGAACGGGAACCAGCCGTAGTTGTTGATGTCGTCACCGTTGGCGATGATCTGGGAGCAGAAGGCGGGGTTCTCAATGGTCATAGCACACTGGCCGCTGAAAACGAGCATGTTGGAGGAGTTGGAGTCTTCGGTCAGGACGCTGCTGGGGAAGTAACCCTTGTCGATCCATTCCTTGACCTTTTCCCAACTCTTGGCAACAGCTTCGTTGCCGTCCCAGCTCTCACGCATGAGCAGGAGGTTATCATGTTCTTCTTCCGTGCCGTAGCACTCGACGAGCGCTTCCTGCGTTCTCATAATGGCGTTGCCATAGGTAGCGAACGGGGTGACACCGTTGTCGACCAGCGTCTGGCAGGCAGCCTCGAGCTCTTCGAGGGTGGTGGGGATCTCAATACCGTTCTGCTCAAGCAGATCCTTGCGGTAGAAGACAACCAGTGCAATCAGGTTCTGCGGCAGACCGATGATCTTGCCGTCGTAGGTCGCCTGCTCAAGAGCGCCGGCGAGGAAACGGTCGGACCAGTTGTGCTCGTTGGCGTAGTCCGTTAGATCGAGACACAGGCCGTTCTCTGCATAGTAGTCAGCGAAAGCGCCGCCCCAGTTGTACCACATATCCGGCAGCGTGTTGGACGAAGCCGCGATCTTGGTGTTGGTCTTGATGTCGGCGGAGGAGAGGTAAGTAGCTTCGATCTTGATGTTCGGGTACTTTGCTTCGAAGTCAGCGATGATGGCTTCTTCAGCAGCCTGTCTCCAGGTCGGGGTCCAGAACGTCAGGGTGATGGGCTCTTCGGAAGCGGGCTGATCAGCCGTATCCTCGGCCGGAGCGGGCTCGTCGGTCGTTTCGGCCGGAGTCTGCGTATCGGTCTGCGCAGGGGTGTCGGTGGTCTGCGTTTCGCTCTGCTTGGCGCAGCCGGCGAAAACTGCCAGCATCATCAGCAGGGCAAGGAGCATGCAAATTACTTTTTTCATGTTTCCAATCCTTTCGTGTCATGTAGTGCGTACATTTATTGTACGTTTATATTCTATAATCCGAAACGGCCTCTTGTCAATTCCGTTTTGAGCGTTTTATAGCTAAAAAACGCGCGTTTATTTTTTGCAAATTGCACAAAACGATCATAAAATAGAATTTTCGAGCAAAAATATGTTCAAGAAATTCATTTAACAGACAGAAAATCACTGCGCAAATAGCCGCGCAGCGGTGCGGCTGCAAAGATCAGTTCAATTATTTGAACTTTTTATTGACAAAGTTTCAAAAAGTGTTACAATTAAAGTAGCAGAAGATGGATGCTAGGAGGTTCCCATGAAGCAGAGCAAATTTGTGATCTCAACCCGCCGCGATACGATCCTGACGTATCTGCACAACCACGGGACAGCCAAGGTAGACGAGCTCAGCGTGCTGTGCGGCGTATCGCCCCTGACCATCCGGCGGGATCTGGACGCACTGGAGCAGTCCAATATGGTTATCCGCAATTTTGGCGGCGTCCAGCTGATGCCCCTTTCGGGCGGTATCACCCCCTTTGAAAAAAAGGAGATTGACCATCACGCCGAGAAGGCCGCCATTGCCAAGGCAGCAGGCGCATTTATTGGTGATGGCTCGACGGTCTTCATCAATTCCGGGACAACCGTCCTGCAGGTGCTTAAATCCATCACAAGTCAGGATGTCACTGTCGTGACCAACAATGCGCTGGCCTATCAATATGAAGAACAGATGCATGGAACGATCATCTGCACGGGCGGTACATACACGAAGCTGACGCGCTCCTATGTGGGCGAACTGGCAGCCGATTTGGTAAACAAGGTCTATGCAGATATCTGTATTCTTGGCGTCAATGGCATTGATTCCGTCCGCGGTGTCACGACGGCGATCCTGCAGGAGACGATGATTAATCAGAACATGGTTAACCGCTGCCTTGGGCCTGTGATTGTCGTTGCAGACGGCAGCAAGATCGGTAAAACTTTCAGTTTTGCGAGTCTTGATCTGCATCAGGTCAATATTCTCATCACGGATGCCAGCGCGGATCCAAATGAGCTCGAAAAATTCCGGAATGTGGGAATTGATGTCCGAATTGAGTCCCTATAGAAAGCGCATTATGTTATGACAACAAGCAACTTCAAAAATCGGGAGGAAAATATGAGAATCCCATTTCAAGGCGACTCCATAACGGATTGTCTGCGCAGCAGCTATGACAGCGGCACTTTTGTGGGAAGCGGCTATTCCTGCCTGATCTAGGCGGATCTGTGCCTGAATCGCACGGATGTTGAGGTGCTGAACTGCGGCATCAGCGGAAACTGCGTGACGAATCTGCTTGCCCGCTGGAAAAAGGACTGCATCAATCTGCATCCGGACGTTATTTCGATCCTGATCGGGATCAACGATGTCTGGCACGAGCTATCTCAGCAGGAGGGCGTGGATGCGGAGCTGTTCGAGGAAACCTACCGGGAACTGCTGCGATACACAAAAAGAATGCTCCCCGAAAAGAAGCTCATTCTGCTCGGCGCGTATCTGACGCATGGAACGGCGACAGATGGTACACAACGGGATGGATTCTATAAGGAGCTTGCGCTTCGTAATTCCATCACGCACCGCCTTGCCGCCGAATTCGGAGCAGAATTTTTAGACCTCCAGAAGATCTTCAATGAAGCGTGTGAAATGCTTTCGCCGGAACACTGGACGCAGGACGGCGTACATCCCACAGCTGCGGGTCACCGGCTCATTGCAAATGCGTGGGAAAAAAAGATGCAGCCAACTTTAATGACTGCCGAAAAATAAGATGGAATTTTAGAATAAACAGAAATATCAAACGTAGAGATGCCCATATGAATTACGCAAATAAAGCACAATCATGACGTGGAAACGATACCCCAAAGCCGAAGAAGTCGCATTCTACCTTCGTCTCGGACAGAATATTCATCAACTGCGTAAATCAAGAAAAAAATCGCAGGAAGAACTTGCTTGGCGGGCAGATTGCAGCCAGAAGTATATATCGAATATTGAGCTGGGGAAGGCCAGACCAAGTGCAGTCCTTTGTGCCAGAATCGCAGCAGCGCTCCATTGCTCCACAGATGCGCTTTTCGCAGATATACTTTCCAGAGAGCAAACTGAGGCTCTCATTGTTACTGCCTCTGAACGTGCTCTGATGCACGAAGTCTTAAGGGCTGTAGAAGATCGTGAAAAATAACGGCATCCACTGAGTGCCCATTGTCAAATGTAAAAACTGCGCCGCAGTAAACAAAGAATAGGGATTTCCAAGACACACAAAACCAGATGAAAAATATTCCGATCTTCCGAAAAAATCAGTAGACTTTGTGCCGGTTCTGTGGTAGTTGTTTGTGCTACCGAAGAAAAGGAGGCACAGACATGGCAAAGAAACGAGCGAATGGAGAAGGCAATATCCGCAAGCGAAAAGACGGGCGCTGGGAAGGACGGTACACTGCTGGGTACGACGAGAAAACCGGCAAACGAATCACCAAGAGTGTCCTCGGCAAGACGCAGGCAGAGGTAAAAGAGAAACTTGCAAAGGCAGTCGCGGAAGCGGAAAGCGTCGATGTACGTCGCGCAGACGAATACACCCTCGGCACATGGCTGCAAACGTGGTACGAGCTATACGCAAAGCCACACCTGCGATTCTCGACTGCCGAATACTACCGGCGCGGTATCGAACTGCACATCACGCCGCGTATCGGGGATATTCCGCTGAAAAAGCTGACAGGGCGCGATCTGCAATGGCTCTACAAAGACCTACAGGAACACGGGCGGCTCCGCGAAGCGCAGAAGAACAAGCAACCTGGTCTCAGCGACTCGACGATCCGCGGCATTCACACGATGCTGCACAACGCCCTCGACCGCGCGGTCAAAGAACGGCTGATCGTGCGTAATCCGGCAGATGACTGCATTCCGCCCAAAATCCCGAAGCACGAAATGAAGATCCTGCCGCCGGAGCAGATCAAGTCCTACCTGACGGCTGCTGAGCAGCGTGGTGTCCTGCCGATGTTCTATCTCGAACTCATCAGCGGGTTACGCAAGGGCGAGCTGGTAGCGCTGCAATGGTCGGACTTGGACATCGAAAATAAGACGATTTCTGTCAGCAAGCAGGCGGGACGCAACAGCGCAGGCGAACCCGACATCACTCGTCCGAAAACAGAAAACTCGATCAGAAAAATCTCCATCCCACAGGATGCCGTCGATCTGCTGGTTGCAGAACACCAAAAACACCCCAGCAATCCGTGGATGTTCCCGTCGCCGAAAACCGGCGAAATGTACCACCCGGATTCGGTAGTCAACATCCACAAGAAGATTTTGAAGGATGCAGGGCTGGAACACCTGAGATTTCACGACTTACGTCACACATTCGCAACGTTGGCGCTGCAAAACGGCGTGGACGTGAAAACGGTATCCAGTATGCTCGGTCACTTTGACGCAGGGTTTACCCTTCGCACCTACACCCACGTCACGCGCCAGATGCAGGAAAGCGCAGCAGAAAAGATGGGCAATTTCATGGCGCAGGTCATGTAAAAAAGCAGAGAGCGGCGGAGAGGATACCAAGCATATCCTCTCCGCCGCTCTTTGGACATTTCGTCGTGTGGGTCAGGCAAATTCGCCGCCCGAAAATCCGAACAAATTAAAGAGAAAACCGGCGAAAATCTTACGATTTTCACCGGTTTGGTGGAGCTAGTGGCCGGACTTGAACCGGCGACCTGCTGATTACGAAGAGTAGAAAATCTATAAAAATAATGATTTTTAGACATTTTCAGCACTTTCTGCTCGGAAATCAATGCTCTTTACACATCTTATTTCCACTGTTTCCGTCCGCTCCTTTCGCCGTGTGGGTCAGCGTGTGGGTCAAACCAGAAAACCTAGCGCAAAAACTGCGCCGCAGTAATCAAAGATTACGGGAAAAACACCTGTGCAGAGGTCTCGCAGCGTACTGACTATTCCGTTGCCCGACGAATCACCAAATCGAGATATTTCTCCAACGAAATCTCGCCAGCAAGCATCTGGCGACACCACTCCATGGTTTGTGCATCCGGGTGCTGCCCCTCAACTTCTAGTGACCAAGTAGATTGGCGCATGATCCATTCAATCTCGTCAGGACTCATAGCAACCTCCCGGCAAATAAATTCCAAAACCAGTATAACTCGACGTGCGGCTTGATACAAGTCGCTGTCTCAGGGCCACTGTCCGTTTGGACGGTGGCTATTTTTATGCCGTCAAAAAAATTTTCAAAACAGGCTGTTCAAAACGCAATTTTCTGTCGGATTAAATAGGAGGACTTTTCAAAAACACTAACGGCGCATCTCTGCGTAAACATTTTGTGAACTTTCGCAGAAGCGGGCCTAAAAAGTGTGTTCTCGCTGCCTACCACATGGGAGGACTTTTCAGAGAGACGAAAAAATGTAAATGATCTGTGAATTTTCACAAAAGGGTTTCTAAAAATCGCGTTCCCGTGGCCTATGCAGTGAAGGGATTTTTTCGAGGTCACACCGCTCAAAACGCAAAATTCTGTCGGATTAAATAGGGAGGGTTATTGATGGACGTAAAATATCTTCTCCCCTGAATTAAAAAATTTGCAGAGAAGGGTGTCAAAAACGGCTTTTAGCGTCGGATTAAATAGGAGGATGTTTTGAACGGCGAAAAAATTTCTGATTTTTTTGAAAACAGGCTGTCAAAACTGCGATTTTTATCCCTATCAGTAATGAGCGGCTTTTTTGTGATGACCAAAATTTTTTCGTACAAACGCAGTAAAAATTGTGCAATTAAAGGCGAGGAGAAAAATTTTTGAAAAAAGTTTGGTGCAAAAGCCCTCTGAATACGGATAAAGGGTAGGAGGTGTTTTTTCGGACAGACAAAATACAGACAGGAAAAATGAACACGAACAAAGGAGGACAACATGAAAGAATCAAACTACAAAAGCTATGACGAACTGCCGCTGTTCCTGAACGCGGCGACAGTAGCGAAAGTGCTGGGCATTGCGCCGTCCAGCAGCTACGAACTGATGCACGAAAAAGATTTCCCCGCACTGAGAATCGGTAATCGGATCGTCGTTCCGAAAGAAGCGTTCATCCGCTGGGTGGAGTAGCATACAGGAGGGTGCAAATGAAGCGCAGTCTCTGGCCGGCACGCGATTCGGTCAGGGACTACTACCCACTGCCGAAGGAGATTTTCTCGCTGGGTCTGAACGCAGCGGAAATCGCGATCTACGCCTACCTGCTGTTCTGCGAGGATCGGCAGACGTTCCAGTGCTGGCCGAGCTATCGAAAAATCAGTGAAGCGGTTGGGTTGAGTCCGAACACGATTTGCAAACACATCCGGTCGCTCGAAGAACGCGACCTGCTCGTCACAGAGCCGACGCAAGTTACAACGAAGGATGGTCGCAAGCGAAATGGCAATCTGCTATTCACAATCCGACCAATTCAATTCGCGCTCCAACAGGACTATGATCGGCAGATGCGGAAACTGGACGAGGATGCCGCAAGGAGGAAATATGCCGGTTTCATTGAAAACACAGGCTGAACGCACAGCTAAAACGCCAATCCCAGCCCGTCGCGCCTGTGTCGGCAGTTTGTGCGACTTTCGCGGCACAGCCGAGCGTGTACCCGCCGGAAGCCCGAAGACCGGACGTTGCGCCAACGTGCGGGAGTGTTGCAGGAATGCCAAGCGCAGAAAAAGAACGGCTGCAGGCGGATTTCGGCAGAGGGAGAAACCGCAAGCGGCGAAGCAGGAGAAAAGGCTTGGCGCTTTTTCGCACCAGCCGAGCCACTTCTGCCCGCAGTGCGGGCAGTTTCGGGGGATGAAAATGGCGCTTTTCTG
>OGXR01000581.1_pt1 | contig 28978 bp, 29 predicted proteins | sample 1576331 | NCBI WGS metagenome assembly OGXR01 (sample SAMEA3541473, study PRJEB24748) | human gut metagenome | biome: human gut; feature: human-associated habitat; material: faeces | place: China | collected 2012 | reverse complement strand
ACCTTCCATACCTACGGGGTCTTTAATGATGGAGGATACCAGAACCAGACCTGTCAGCAAGCAAACTACGATTGTATCCCAGAATACACCGGACATGGAAATCAGAGCCTGTCTGGAAGGGTTTCTTGTAGCTGCACATGCGTCAACGATAGGAGCAGAACCCAGACCGGATTCATTTGTGAACAGACCACGAGATACGCCGGCACGGATACATGCTACTACTGTTGCACCAACAAAGCCGCCGCCTGCTGCTGCAGGGTTGAATGCGCCTTGTACGATTGCTGCGAAAGCTGCGGGAATATGAGCACCATTGATTACGCAGATTACGATACAACCTACGATGTACAGACCTGCCATCAGAGGAATCAGCTTTTCACATACCTTGGAGATGGACTTAACGCCGCCCAGAATAACCAGACCTGTGATAACCATCAGAACGATACCTGTTGCGATTTTAGGAATGCCGAATGTACCGTTCATGGATTCTGCGATGGAGTTTGCCTGTGTCATGTTACCGATACCGAAGCAAGCGATACCTGTAAAGATTGCGAACAGGACACCCAGCCATTTATGACCCAGACCTCTTTCCAGAGCGTACATGGGACCACCGATGAAAGAGCCATCGGCTGCTTTTACACGGTATTTAACTGCCAGAGTTGCTTCACCGAATTTTGTTGCCATACCCAACAGACCTGTGAACCACATCCAGAATACAGCACCGGGGCCACCAATACCGATTGCAGTTGCAACACCTACGATATTACCGGTACCGATAGTAGCTGCAAGAGCTGTTGCCAGAGCTGCGAAGCCGCCGATATCACCGGATGCCTCTGCATCGGGTGTTACGGAAAGTTTGATACCTGTAAAGGTCTTTCTCTGAATGACTTTTGTTCTGATTGTTAACAGCACATGTGTACCAATCAGCAGACACAGCATAATAGGTCCCCACAAGAAATCCTTGATGGACAGCACCACATTGTTAAAAGCTTCCATATAATTCCCTCCCTAAATAATGAATTATAATATTAGAATAATCACGCGGCCTGAATTTTTATTCAGTTTCTTCATAAAAGCTTTTTCAAAGTTTTTTCCTATCCCCACGAATACAAAAAACAGAAAAATCCTTGCTCAAACGGCTCTGAAAAAACTGTATTCAAACTTCAAAACCTGATATTATTTTACCGCATCCCACGCAAAAAACAAGCACTTTTTTCCGGTGAAGCGTGGGACACATTTTGTCTTTATGTGCATTTTGTATGTCTAAACTATAAAATAACGCAACTTTATATAACAATTTTACAATGCCCAAAAACACACAGAAAACAAATGTCCTTCCCATAAAACAATGCAGTTTGACGCAAACAGTCCGCTTGGATATTGATTCCACCTGTTAAATTGCACAAAAAAACTGCATCTTCCATCGACTTTTGACATTTTTTCTTTTTTTCTAAATTTGTAATTTTTTTCCAATTACCAATTTGTGCAAAATAAACAACAAATCCTCTTCCATATTTCTATCAGAAATGTTATTTTCTTCCAGTTTATGCATTATAATATTCATGCTAATAAACTATTTTTTATCGCATGCATCTGTCCACAAGCAAAAGAACACCCCCTGCGCTTTCGCACAGAGGGTGTGAATTTTATACGTGGGTCATGCTCAATATGAAATTGGATTCTTTCCTGAAAGGAAGATTATTTGTCCAGCTGAGGAGCAACGTCATCCATCCACTTCATCAGACCACCATTTTCTGCATTCTTATCCCATACATATTTCTTTGTTTCGGAAGCGATAACACCGCTCAGACCAATCAAAGCTACGCAGTTGGGGAATGCCATACAAGCGTTCAGTACGTCAGCAACGTTCCAAACTACATCCAGTGCAGCTACACAGCCTACCAGTACAACAAATGTCCAAACAACACGGAAAGGCATGATGGACTTAACACCTACCAGATATACCCAACATCTTTCACCATAGTAGGACCAACCCAGAATTGTGGACCATGCGAATGTCAGCAGACCGAATGTCAGAACTGCGGGACCGATTACGGGAATCGCATTGAAGGCACCTGCTGTCATCTGCGCACCTACCAGACCTTCCATACCTACGGGGTCTTTAATGATGGAGGATACCAGAACCAGACCTGTCAGCAAGCAAACTACGATTGTATCCCAGAATACACCGGACATGGAAATCAGAGCCTGTCTGGAAGGGTTTCTTGTAGCTGCACATGCGTCAACGATAGGAGCAGAACCCAGACCGGATTCATTTGTGAACAGACCACGAGATACGCCGGCACGGATACATGCTACTACTGTTGCACCAACAAAGCCGCCGCCTGCTGCTGCAGGGTTGAATGCGCCTTGTACGATTGCTGCGAAAGCTGCGGGAATATGAGCACCATTGATTACGCAGATTACGATACAACCTACGATGTACAGACCTGCCATCAGAGGAATCAGCTTTTCACATACCTTGGAGATGGACTTAACGCCGCCCAGAATAACCAGACCTGTGATAACCATCAGAACGATACCTGTTGCGATTTTAGGAATGCCGAATGTACCGTTCATGGATTCTGCGATGGAGTTTGCCTGTGTCATGTTACCGATACCGAAGCAAGCGATACCTGTAAAGATTGCGAACAGGACACCCAGCCATTTATGACCCAGACCTCTTTCCAGAGCGTACATGGGACCACCGATGAAAGAGCCATCGGCTGCTTTTACACGGTATTTAACTGCCAGAGTTGCTTCACCGAATTTTGTTGCCATACCCAACAGACCTGTGAACCACATCCAGAATACAGCACCGGGGCCACCAATACCGATTGCAGTTGCAACACCTACGATATTACCGGTACCGATAGTAGCTGCAAGAGCTGTTGCCAGAGCTGCGAAGCCGCCGATATCACCGGATGCCTCTGCATCGGGTGTTACGGAAAGTTTGATACCTGTAAAGGTCTTTCTCTGAATGACTTTTGTTCTGATTGTTAACAGCACATGTGTACCAATCAGCAGACACAGCATAATAGGTCCCCACAAGAAATCCTTGATGGACAGCACTACGTTGTTAAAAGTTTCCATTTACAATTCCCTCCCAAAAAATGTAATTGATTATAAGTGCAATAAAATTGCTATTGAAATCTTAACAGTTTCTTTATTCTATCTTAACGTATTCTTTATATCATGGCTAAAAAAATTTTCCGTCCCCACGAAAACGGATACTACGTTGCAATCGAATCTATGAAACCTGTCTTTCGATTTCTGCTTTTTCAGTGTACGCGATTTTCCCTGTAAATTCAAGCATTTTTTTATATCGCAAAAATTAGAAAAAAGCTTCATTTTATTGATTTTACACAGAACCTTCGACAAATTATCACAAAAAAATCATGGAAAACGCACTGTGCTATTGCTCAGTGACAAATGTACTTTTTAACTATATCTTAACAACATCTTTATACCTTTTTGCGATACCCATCGGTAAATCTGCATAAAAAATCATCATTTTTTTAAATTTTTGCAGTATTTTCTCCATTTTTAATTAGTTTACATAACGCAATAATTGTATTTTGTCATTTTGTACAAAAAAAGAGACACTAAAATAGTGTCTCTCCGCCTGCAAAATTCTGTTTTCGGCTTAAAATATTCAGTGGCAGTGACCGCCGCAGTGATGGTCATGCTCGCTACAGTTTTCATGATCGTGGTCATGGTGATGGGTACATTCTACCGCTGCATTGTATTCCAATGTACCGTCCACATACGCCTGCGCCTTCTCATCCGCATTGCCGCTCACACCGCCGCGCAGTTCAATGCCCTTCTGCGCCAGTGCAGCCTTTGCACCGCCGCCGATACCGCCGCAGATGAGCACAGTTACACCATTCAGCAGCAGAAAATCCGCCAGCATGCTGTGTCCACTGCCCATTGTGGGAACAATCTCGCTGTCCACAATCTTTTTATCCTCTACGGTGTAGAATTTAAATTCCTTTGTATGCCCAAAGTGCTGGAATACTTCGCCATTTTCGTAGGTCACTGCAATTTTTGTTTTCATTTTATTCTCTCCCCTGTTTTTATTATCTCATTTTTTCCAGAAAATCTACCATAGGATCCAGCCATTCGCCTTCGTATTCCTCTGCTGCACCTCTGTCGCATTTTGCTGCAATCGCAGGGTCAATGGGCAGCTTGCAGACAACGGGAATATTGTGCTTTGCCGCAATCGCTTCAATCTGGCTTTCCCCAAAAATATGATGGATACCGCCGCAATCGGGACATTTAAAGTAGGACATATTTTCCACGATACCCAGAATGGGCACATTCATCATTTCCGCCATTTTTACAGCCTTATCTACAATCATGCCAACCAGCTCCTGCGGAGAAGTTACAATAATAATGCCGTCAATCGCGATAGACTGGAAAACAGTCAGCGGAACATCTCCTGTGCCGGGTGGCATATCGATGAACATATAGTCCACATCCCCCCAAACAACATCCTTCCAGAACTGCTTTACAGTTTCCGCAATAACCGGCCCTCTCCAGACTACGGGGTCTGTGTCATTATCCAAAAGCAGATTAACAGACATCATCTCAATGCCCTTTTTGGATTCGCAGGGCAGAATCCCCATCTGTGTGCCATACGCCTTTTCTGTCACACCAAATGCCTTAGGGATGGAAGGGCCTGTGATATCCGCATCCAGAATAGCTGTTTTTTTGCCCCTTCTGTTTGTCAGAACCGCCATAGTAGAGGTTACCATGGATTTCCCAACGCCGCCTTTCCCGCTGACAACAGCAATCACCTTTTTGATTTTGCTGTGTTCATTGGGGGGTACCAAAAAATCCGCCGGTTTTCTGCTGCTGCAGTCAGAAGAACAGCTGCCGCAGTTGTGAGAACAATTTTCACTCATCAAATTCATCTCCTAAATTTCTCTTATTCTTTTCATCCTTCATTTCCTTCCGGCAAAGCTGTCCGCATTTTCGTCCGCAGCCGGCATTTTCCCGTTCGCAAATGTCAATATCTCCGCCTTCGATAAAAAGCATCTTCCCATTTACCAACGCATCCGCCAGCTTCCGCCGTGCATCGTTATAAATGCCCTGCACCGTGGTTCTGGCAATGCCCATCTGCGCGGCACATTCCTCCTGCGTATAGCCTGCCAAATCAATCAGACGGATCGTCTCGTATTCATCCACCGCCATGATGATGCGTTCCTCGCAAAGCTGGCTGCCCATAGGCGCAAAGCTGTTTGTTCGGGGCATCCCACAGACGCGTCTGCACTTTCTTGGTCTTGCCATAGAAACGCCTCCTTATTTTTGACATATACCGCTTTCTCCAGTATACACTTATTCTGACATATGTCAATATTATAATTAAAAAAGTCGTATGTATCTTTTTACATACGACCTTCTCTCTTTTTCTGATCCGCTTTATTCTTCCTCGTATCCGTAATTTTTCAGCAAAAGCCCGATTCCCATAAGCACCGCAAACAAAATCAGATAGTAAAGCACCGCCTTTCTGAGAGATACAATCGCCGCCAGAACCATAAAAGCACTCGCAATTACCCCCAAAGCAGGCACCACTACGCGATAAAAGAAGCCAAGCTCCTGTTCTTTTTTCATCTGCATCACGAAAATGGGAATATACATCGCATAAATCGTTACGATGGGCAATTCAGAGCTATCGAAGCAGAAGGGCCCGAACCAGGGCTTTGGTGCCAGATTCGCACCATAAAAATACGTCAGCCAGAGCATCGCCATCATCAAACCAATCAGCGCAGAGTTTGTCGGCATTTTCGTCACTGTATCTACTACCTTGAACACCTGCGGACGAGGCCCTTCATCCCTGACACCCATGGCATAAAACGCTCTGGTACACGCCATCATCAGCCCGTTCAACGTGCCCAGGCAGGAAATGACAACAAAAATGAACAGCAGTGTACCGCCAAGCTGCGTGAATACGGTTTCAAACGCAATCCGCGCACCCGTCTCGCCGCCTGCCATCATGACCTCATTTTTGACTGCGCCAGCCAGCCCGATATAATACAGAATATAAACCAGAACCACAAAGGCAGATCCGAAAATCAGCGCCAAGGGCAGGTTTTTCTTCGCATCCTTCAGCTCCGCGTTGATGGAGGTTGCACAAATCCAGCCCTCATACGCAAAGCAGGTGCCTACCACTGCCGTAAAAAGAGGATTTTTACTCGTAAAGGTATGTACTGCCGTTGTTGTAAAATTCTCTACCAGAATCCCGTTTTTCAAGCCGAAAATCGTCCCGAAAATCGCCATCAGAAATAAAGGAATCAGCTTTGCCGCCGTTGTGGTCACCTGCAGTCTGCCTGCCAGCTTCGGCGCAAGCGCATTGATGACATAGCTGCCCACCAGAAACAGCCCTGATAACGTCATAACCTGCGGCCCGACGATTTCCCAGCCCATCAGAACGCCGAAATATCTTGCCGCTACCCACGCCACAACGGATGTCATGGCAGGGAAATAAATCACCGCCGCAAACCATGCAAAAAAATAGGCATATCTTCCCCCTACCAGAACCTCTGCATAATCCACAACGCCGCTGACCTTTTCATGCTTTGTTGCCATCAGCGCAAAATTATACGCGCACAGAATCATCACCAAACCGCCCAAAAGCCACGCCAAAATTCCTAAGGAAAGGTTGCCGCCGGTTGCCGTCAGCACCTTTTCCGCTTTAAAAAATACACCACTGCCGATGACAATCCCAACTACCATGGCAATCACCGTCAGCAAGCCGTATCTTTTTTCCAAACCGTTATCCATATTGCTTTTTCCTCTCCTGTTTCTTTCACACTCACACGCATATCCGCACCAACGCAGTTATGCTTTGCATTATAAAAGTACCATTTTTTCCCAGAAAAAGCAACTAATTCTTAGAAAACTCATCTTTCTTTTTTCCCCAAGAACACAAAAAAAACCCTTCCTTCGTCAGGAAAAGGGTTTTTAGATGTGTCCCAATAAGGAGCCTTGCATTTATACAAGCCTGATTTTATCTCTCGTGATTTCCTGCAAGCTTTTGCAGCTTGTCATCGTCATGGCATCCTTCAGCTCCGCTTTCAGCTTTTCCGTATACAGCTGCACGCCTTCCGCACCACCGCCGTAAGCCGCAATTACATAGGGTCTGCCAATCAGCACCGCATCCGCACCAAGGGCAAGCATTTTAAATACATCATCCCCCGTGCGCACACCACCATCTACAAATATTTTTGTATCCGTGCCGACTGCCGCACGAATTTCAGGCAGCACCTCTGCTGTCGAAAGCCCATGATCCATCACTCTGCCGCCATGGTTGGAAACCACAATCGCATACGCACCTGCTCTGACCGCCTTCTGCGCCGCTTCCGCCGTCATAATGCCCTTTACGATAAACGGCAAATTGGTTGCCGCAGCAATCTCTCGCAGCTCCTCCTCCGTTTTCAGCAGCATAGGCGGATTCGCCAGACCTGCATGGGGCAGACCTGCGCTATCAATATCCATAGCAAAAGCAAGCGGATGCACCGCCTCGACCTCCTTCAGCCGTTCCTTCACCACTTCGACCGCCCAAGGCTTCAAGGTAGGAATCCCCCAGCCGCCATTCTCCCGAATTGCCTCCAGCGGCTCATAAAAATTTTCTGCCTTAGGGCCGCCGCCGCCAAACGCCAGAATCCCTGCCGCCTTTGCGCCGAGCATCACCGCATCACAATACAGCCTGTCAGTCATATCCTCTGTATAGGTATACGGAATCAAGCCGATAGGTGCAACGAAAATCGGCGCAGCAAAGGTTTCCCCAAAGAGTGAAATTTCCATATTTCGCTCCTGATTGCCGCCTGTGACATCCATTTCCAGCTTTACATGCTCCCCAAGCCATGCCACGTTCCGCTGAAAGGTGCGAGAAGCCCCCTTCCCGGCAGGTCCCGGCATCACGCCCCTGCAGGCAATGCCGTTACATTCGGGGCAAACCCTGCATCTGGGTGCCATTCTTTTTCTTGCGTTTTCCAGAACCTCCTGATAGGTCATGTTCTTCCCCTCCTAAAAAACTTCCAAACTCTTTCTCTGTCTTTTTCAAATTCCATCAAATTCCGTCTGGGCAAATCATAGCACATCTTTCCCCTCCTGCAAACAGAAATTTGCTTTTCTTTCGATAAAATGCTACACTGATAAAAACCGAACCGAAAGGAGCAACTTCATGCTGATTTATATTATTCTGATGCTTGCGCTTGCCTATTTTTTTCAGAAGGAAGGGCAGAAGCTTTTAGCAGGCAAATCCAAGCTTCTGGCGGAATTCTGTCAGGATGCCTACGCAACAAAAACCGCCCTCAGCACCCTGCGGATTCTTTGTCTGTCCTCTGCTGTCAGCGGCTTCTGGATGCTGATTGCCTTCCTGCTTTCCAAAACCATCCATAAATTTCTCACGCCCTTTGCCCTGCTTTCCATCCTTTGCTACAGCATCGGATTCATCCTTGCCATGCTGCGGCTCAGAAAGCTGTAAACAAAAACCGAAAGAATCTCTTCCTTAAAATAAAATAGAAATTCTTTAGGTGTGTCCCAGTAAGAAAACATGAAGAAAATGAAATAGCTGAAAGCCTGCGGATACAAGGAAGTTTCCCGCAGGCATCCTTTGACTTAGGCTGTCAAGGGGAACTGACGCAGTAGCCGTAGCTTTCAGCATTTCAGAATGCAAGGTTTCTTATCTGGGCGCACCCTTCGGTTCTTTTTTTATTTATCGCAGGAACAGCCGCAGTAGCAGCCTCTGTATCCTATGATACGGCGCATATCTGACAGGCAGATCCATCCATGTATGCTTATTTACAATACTCTTTTCATGGCTAAAGGTTTCAAAGCTTTTCTTTCCGTGATAGCTGCCCATGCCGCTGCCGCCAACACCACCAAAGCCCATTCTGCTTGTTGCCAGATGGATAATCGTATCGTTGATGCAGCCGCCGCCAAAGGGCACATATCTGAGGAATCGCTCCGCAAGGGCCTTATTTTGCGTAAAAAGATACAACGCCAGCGGCTTTTCTCTTTTACAGATAAATTCCTCCGCCTCCGCCATGCTGTCCACAGACAGAATCGGGAAAATCGGTCCGAAGATTTCTTCCTGCATCACGGCATCCTCAGCCGTCACATCATCCAGAATGGTTGGCTGAATCTGCATCGTTCTTTCATTCCGGCCACCGCCGAATATCACCTTTTCAGGGTCAATCAAGCCCGTCACGCGGTCAAAATGCTTTTGGTTAATCATCTTCACATACGCGTCATTTTCCGTTGCATCCGCACCGTACATCCGCACAATCCATTTTTTCAGATAAACAAGAAATTCATCCTTGACGCTTCTTTCCACCAGAATATAATCCGGTGCAACACAAGTCTGTCCGCAGTTTAACAGCTTGCCGAACGCAATCCGCTTTGCCGCCAGCTCCAGCTTTGCGGTACGGTCAACCACACAGGGGCTTTTGCCGCCCAGCTCCAACGTCACAGGGGTCAGGTGCTTCGCTGCCTTCGCCATCACCTCTTTGCCAACCGTCACACCGCCGGTAAAGAAGATATAATCAAACCTCTGGTCTAGGAGTGCCTGATTTTCTGCTCTGCCACCCTCCACCACAAATATATATTCCTCCGGGAAGCACGCCCGTAAAATCCTCCGTATCACCGCAGAGGTTGCAGGCGCATAAGCAGAAGGCTTGACCACCGCACAGTTGCCTGCCGCAATCGCCCCAATCAGCGGCTCCATCGTCAGCATGAAGGGGTAATTCCAAGGGGACATGATAAGTGCCACGCCATACGGCTCCTTCACCGTAAAGCTTGTAGCAGAAAACTGCGCCAATGGACTGCGGACATATTTCTTTTTCGCCCAGCCCTCCAGGTGCTTCAGCATATAGGATAATTCTGCCAGAGTCATCCCCACCTCACACATAAACGTCTCTGTTTTGGATTTATTCAAATCCTCGCGCAGTGCTGCGTAGATTTCCTTTTCGTGTTGGCGAATGGCTCTTCCTAAGCGTTTCAATGCCTTTTTTCGGAAGGCAAGCGGAATGGTTCTTCCGCTGCGAAAAAACGCCCGTTGCTTTTCCAGCTTTTTCTGCATCTTATCTCGCTCCCTTCTCCATGATTTTTTCATACATCCCTGCCAGCTCCTTCGCATCCATCAGCACCGGCACAGGATAAAGCGGATTGCCCTCCGCCGCGGCATGCTTCGATAACGCAGGAATATCCTCCCTGCGGATTTCCTTGATTGTTTCGGGAATCTGCATGTAGCGGTTCATTTCCTTTACCCAGAGGATAAAGGAGGCCGCCGCCCTGCGGTCACTCGTATGCTTCGGCACCATCCCGACACAGCGCGCCAGCTTCGCCAGCTGCGGCACACAGGCATCTCCGTATTCCTCTAAGAAATACGGCAAAATAACAGCGTTTGCAAGCCCATGTGCCACGCCGTATTGTCCGCCAAGGGAATGTGCGATTGCATGGACATAGCCCACATAGGATCGCGAAAACGCAATCCCTGCGCAGTATGCCGCCTCCAACATATACGCTCTCGCCTTTTTATTCTGCCCATCCTCATAAGCCTTCCGCAGATTTTCATAAATCAGGCGCACCGCATGCTCTGCCATAAAGCGCGTCTGCTTCGTCGTGCTGCCGCCGATATACGCTTCTACGGCATGCGTCAGCGCATCCATGCCCGTCGTTGCGGTAATGCCCTTCGGCAGTCCCAACGTCACATGATAATCCAAAACGGCATATTGCGGAATCAGGGAAAAATCATTGATGGGATATTTGTGCTTCGTGCCGCTGTCCGTAATGACCGCCGCCAATGTGGTTTCACTGCCTGTTCCTGCCGTTGTCGGCACCGCAATCAATAGCGGCAAAGGCTTGCATATCCGCAATAAACCCTTCATTTTATAAACAGGCTTCCTCGGCTTCACAATTCTTGCTCCCGTTACCTTCGCGCAGTCCATCACAGAGCCGCCGCCAAAGGCAATCATTGCCTGCGCACCGCTTTTCAGATATACCGCACGCGCCTGCTCAATATTCTGAATCGTCGGGTTTGCTACCACTTTGTCATAAACCGCGCAGAAGATGCTTCGCCGCCGCAGCTCCTCCTCTAAGTGCTTTGTCAAGCCAAGTCCACGAATACTTTCATCCGTCACCAGAAGCACCTTAGAAATGTTCCGTTCCTGCAATACATCGGGAATTTGGACAATGCTATGTAAAATTTTCGGTTCTCTGTAGGGCATGAACGGCAATGCCGCACGAAATACACCTTGAAATGCCCTGCAATATACCCGTTCTAACCGTTTCATCTGAATCTCCTTCTTCTTTCGTTTTCCTCATGATACGCGCAAAAAGGTAAAGCGTCAAGCAAAGAAAGTTCTTTGTTTGCTACATATTATTTATTAGGGTTCACCTTTGACAGCAAACAGATAGTCTCCACATGGAATGGTCGCTCCCTATGAATTACTGATTTTGACATTAGTGTTTGGGAGCATATCTTCAAACCATTTAACGATAGGTCGAAGCTATCGTTAAAAAGTGTAAACGTTAGGTAGTTCTTATTTTTTAAGTTTAGGAAGATTAACGCCTTTTACATTTACTCCTAGTATTACTGCTCCCAATAAAAGTGCACCTGCAGTTAACTGAGTTCCATATTTGACAAGATTATCTATAAACTGTTTATTTTCAGTATCCTTTGCAGATATTCTATCTGCTACCTCAAGCATTTGCTCAGTTATACGATTTCTTTCCTCAGGCGTAAGTTCCTCTTTCTTTAAAACTTCGCCTAAGTCATCAAGGATTTTACGGTATGCAAGGATTGCATCCTTCTGGCTATCTTTATTATTTTCCAGAGCCGTATCACATACATTCTTAAACTGTTCCAACATTTTTCTGCTAGACTCAGCATATGCCGGAAACTGATTGATGATACTTATTGCAACATCTTTATCCATATTAGGGATTAAAGAGGCAAACTCCATGATTTTTTCTTTTGATAAATTTCTAAATGAATCAATTTGCAGAGCATCTTTTACTTGTTGCTCCGTTAGCATTTTAGCCATTTTGTGTCCTTTCTCCTTTACTTTTGAATTGTTTCGATAACATAAGTCTTTCCCCGGAAAGGAACCTCGTCACCAATCCGGCAACCTAAAAGACTTTTTGCCAATGGCGGAATCTTTGTGGAGTTCTGAAAATAATTTACCAGTATCGTTTTAGGCTCATCCGTTTCCTTAATACGAACATTCACTTTTTGACCAATAACTATATACTCATCCTCAGCACTATCTTCAGTGCTTTCCTCTTCTGGCACTTCATTGCCATCAAGATCCATATCTTCATACTCTTCAGACTCATCCTCAATTTCCACACCTTGCTGATCTCCTTGTAAAATCCTATAAATATTCTCAATGAGGATGTCCGCAATTTCATCTTCATCAAGACAATCCAAAACAACTCCCCCACCTACTGCATTTAAAAATTGTAATGATGGTCTTATATGTACCCTGGGCGAAAGTTGTATATTTTTCTCTTTGAAGATCTTGAATGCTTTAACAATACCATTTAAAATAATCGGATTTGCAGAGAAATTGTTACTGTAAAAAATCTCCGTAATTTTACTACTTATATCGTTGCTTCCTATAATATCAAGTTTTTCAAATGGGTTTGTATTACTTGGATCATATGTATTTCTGCCAACCCACCAACACTTCGCTATAGAATTTCTAAACAGTCCTGCTCTTGTACCACCAGAAAAGAAAAATCTCGATTTGATATTTGATACCGCTTCTTTCTGATTTTTCGGAGATTTTGTATCATAGTCCCATATTTTTCTCAGATAACCATAATAGACAGAGTGACATAATCCTGCCCACAGCCTTTCATCACAAGCCTGTGACTCTGTTAAAAATGACAAGTGCTGATAAATAATCTTACAGTTAGCAAATTCAACTTCACCTTTTGACATGTCAGAATCAATTGGTGCTAATTGGAAATCCTGTATATCTTTGAACTCAACAAATGGATCTCCTCCGCATACTTTCCATAGCCATTTATTATCTTTTTCTGTGAAGTACATATTATAAACTATATCAAGATTGGATTTGAGGATGTCCAATGCTTCTTTTTTCATAAAATATAATTTCATTTAGATATCCTCCTCTTCCTCACTATTCTTAAACAAATCTGCAAATTTTCTTAATGCAACATTTAACGGCAGCTCCATTGCTTCTTGAGCCAACTGAACAGATGTCTTATCAGAATTCAATATTTCATCTTCCAAATCAACTCCACGTTTCTCATATGACTTTGACATAGAAATATACCAATTTCTCCTTGCATAGTTATCAATGCCATTTTCTTGTTTTAATTCTTCAAAAACGTATACCAGTGCCGGGAAAACCATCATAGAATTCAATATCGGCTGAAATTCTTCTTTATCACAGAAACGAGAATATATCTCATATTCCTGCAAACCCAACCCAATACCGATTTGTGCTGTTGAAAGATCCACCTCCATCGGCTTTGGTTCCGTTGTTAATCGCTTATACACTTTAAAAATAGAACTTGCACTGTTAAATTCCTCGTAATTCTTTACAATATCAATTGCCGGTATATTTTTATACGCAAGAATACTTCCTTTCGACAGGTCGAATGACAGCCCCTGGTAATCATCGTCCCAATTAGAATTCACAAAATGAGAAATATCTTTTTTTGTCACCATTAGAACGATAATTTCTATTCTTCCGTTTATTCTTCCAATCGAAATTTCCTTGCTTACATGGGTTGAAATATCATGAAGCGCAGTTCTGAAAGATGTATTGACACATTCAATATGAATTATGTATTCAGCATCACCCGCTAAGATCATACTTTGGAGTTCTTTGTTATCCATTTCGATATAGAAATTAAACAGCAGATTATTTACGCCATTCATCTCATACTTCACCTCAGCATCAAAAACTGAATTAACGTAATCATCTCTTTCTTCGCTAAGTACTGGATATGTATATAACCTTTTAGTTATGTTCATACACATTTACCTCCATTGCATAATCCCGGTTATCAAACAAAGCAATTTCAAACTGGACTTTTTCATTGCCTTTCATACTAGAAAAGCTAACGCCTTCAGAACTCTTTTTTATGTCTGTACACCCCATCAACTCAGATGCAGAATGGATTGCAAGTCGATTTGATTTACCATTTTCACCAACCGTAACAATTTCAACGTGTCCTGCACGAATATCCCGTGGCAAAATAAATGAAACTCTATATGTGTTTCCTGATGTCTTTATGACCCTAACATTCTTAAGTTCTTGATTTATATCTCCACCATATCTTTTATGCACAGTGTCATGTCCGCCTGCTGCCGTTCTTCCTTTATGCGTATCCCTTTTGCTTCGATGTCTCGTACCGCTCAAATTACGTGTTGTTAGGGCATTGCCATCAGATCTCACAATTCCTTCGGTATCCGTGTTCTTCGACTTTCCGTTCCCTTCGCTTCCATAAAACAACCCTTTTGGCTTCGTTTTTGATGTTCGAGGTTGAATTGTAATGGATCCAATTGTATCCTGGAGACTTTCTTTATTGCTGTCATCTCCACGCTGATTAATCTTATCTGATTCCTTCTGAAGAACACCAGCCAACCCTGCGACTTCAATTTCATCATCACTAGAATGCTCGCCCAACCTTTGAATACATTCTCTTATCCAATCTTTTAATTCATTGTTATATTCCTTTGCAAGAGGCACATTAGTTGAGTGTCTGCTTGGCAGCCACTTATCATGTGCCGGAGTTTCCATTTCTCGAAAGAACTCATTAAGCTCTTTACCTTCCATTTCAAGCACGCCAGAAAACGAAATGATTCTTGACATATTTCCAAGTGCAAATAACTTCATTCCTGAAGATCTTGTAATCAAAATTTTTCTATTCAACTTTTCTGATGAGTCAACTAACACTCTGAGTTTCAACGTGCCTAATCCATGAAAATCTCTTGAAAACACTTCTGTTTCTGGGCTAGTTAGTACTTGGTAATACCAATATGCATTTTTTATTTTTGCATTATATACACCGAGATATCTTGACAATGTTGAACTGTCAATTTTTTTACCATCAACCGTTACGCTCAATAAATTCTTATGAATTGACATTAAAAAATTTTCAAGTACCTCATTAACAACATCCCTATCCCATTCTGCACCGGCATTAAACCCATACACAAAAACATCTGTTCCTATCTCAGATCTTTTATAAAGTCTTTCCAACTCACTGATAGAATCAACAGGTAAGTTACCTTCCGGATTTCCGTAATAACCAATTCCTGTTGTCATTGTATTCATACTATTGCTTAAATCCTCTGGAAAAGATATAAAGCGTGACATTCCCTGTGCAGCAGTCTCTTGAACTTCATTCAGAGTTCTATAAAAGACCAATCTATAATCCGAATTTGTAAATGGTGCATTCTTTCCTATCCCAAAGGCTCCGGCTTTATCACCCGTTTTTGTCGCACCACCATCAAGTTTCGTCAATGCATTCCAGCCTTCATCACTATCCTCATATGGATGGCTAAGTCCAGTTGTGTTAAAATCGCTAATTCGCAAAACAACTGTAGTAGGCTTCTTAATTGCATTTAAAGCCTTTGTCAGTACCTTAATAGTCTTTTCACTATTCTTTTTCGACCAATAATCATAAGCCTTCTGAATTTTAGAAGCATACTGCTCATATCCAGGAATATCAGAAGAAGGAATTCTATACTGTTCAAAATCAACTTTGATGGTTGTATTACTGCCTTCCACCGCTGCATCTAATGAGTTCTGACAAATTTCTCTTGCCAATGACTGTATCTCTGTTCCTGTAAATGTTTCAATACCCGCATCCGACACTCCACGCACTTGTCCAAATCCATTATGCGGAAACTTCCACTCTATAGTCATCTAAATCACCTCAACGTAAATTTACTTTCCTTATTGCTATTATCTTGATACTTACTTTTGCAAGCTTTTAATTCTGATTCTAATGCAGAGAAAATCTTTTTTACGTCTTCATCTGTGTATTCGTAAGTTGCAGTATTTGAGCAATTACTCAATAATCTTATCATATCAATGATTTTATTTGTTCTAGCTTCAGCAACTCTTATAAATTTATCATGTTTTGACTCAGCCATATTTTTCTCCTTTTCGTTTTATTTTTATTTTATTTTACACATTTCGATATTATACGTCAATACATTCCATTTATTTTGAAATTATTTTTTATATGTTTTAATTATTTGCAAAATTAAAACGCCCAGACTTTCGTCTGGACGCCACTGATTCTTTGTATTTCACCTTAAAACATTGATTTCCATCTTTGCTTTAAAACAAACCACAAATCTATCATCATATACTTGTATTTGCTCAATGTACTTCCTTACCAATTTGTCATCGTACTCGCTGATTTGAGGTTCTTGCGAATCGACATAGACTGCAAGTTCATTGATTCGTTGCCTTATCCCTTCCGTATTTGCATGCTTTACCAGTTCCAATTGTTTCTTCTGCCTCAGTTCTTCCATCTCATCTGCACATTTTGAATAATCCTTTTTTCCATGTACCAATTCCAGTAATTTCTTCTGTTTTTCATCAATTTCTTTATTAATTGCCTCTATTTTATCAGAATTGTCTTGACCAATAACTTCAAGAATATTCTCTTCTAAAATATCTTTCACATCCTTAGAACATTCCAGAACTGTATTCATAGCATCAACTACGGCTTGCTGAAGTTGTTCTTCCGGTATTGTTGGAGCAGAACAAGCCGATGGACCATTCTCCACTCTCGTGCAGCACCTCCATACTATGTATTTCTTGCCGCGACTGTTCCACACAACTCGTCTGTAAATATCCCCACATTTCATGCAGGTGCAAATACTTGAAAGTGCATACCTGCTAGAGTAGATACGGCGTTTCTGCCCATCTCTTCCGCTTGTCATATTGGCTCTCCTTAGCATTTCTTCTTGAACCTGCGTGAAAACATCTCTAGGTATAATTGCTTCCTGGCTATTTTTTACATAATACTGAGGAACAGTTCCATCGTTTTTTATTCTAGTTTTTTCAATAAAATCCGTTGTTATGGTTTTCTGCAGAAGTGCATCGCCAATATATTTCTCATTTGAAAGGATTCCCCGAACCGTACTCATATGCCATTTATAACGCTTTCCTCCGGTTTTAATATGATCTCGTTCCAGTCCCATTGCGATATCTCTAAAGCTTGCCCCTTCCAAATACTCTCGAAAGATACGTTTCACAACCTTCGCTTCTTTCTTATCAACGATTAGGTTTCCTTTGGTATCCTTTGTGTATCCAAGGAAATGCTCATGATTGACCTGTACCTTTCCTTCTTGATATCGGAACTGCAGTCCCAACTTTACATTCTGCGATAAGGATGCTGACTCCTGTTGTGCCAGCGAAGCCATGATGGTAAGAAGCAGTTCTCCAGATGCCTCAAGGGTATTGATGTTTTCTTTCTCGAATATGATAGCAATATTCTTTTCTCTCAACTGTCTTACATACTTTAGGCAGTCAATGGTATTTCTTGCGAATCGACTGATGGACTTTGTAATAATCATATCGACTTTCCCTGCCATGCAGTCATTGATCATTTCATTAAAGCCTTCTCGCTTTTTGGTATTAGTACCAGAGATGCCATCATCCGTATAGATTCCGGCAAGTTCCCATTCCTTATTTCTGCCAATATATTCTGTATAGTGCTGAACCTGCATTTCATAACTTCCCGCCTGTTCATCGCTGTCAGTACTAACTCGGCAGTACGCTGCGACTCTTAATTTAGGCTTATTTTCTTCCTTTGATATTCGATTTCCTGCTCGTATTCTGGCGGGAATTAATGTTACATTCTCATTCATTTGCTGCCTCCGTGATTTGACTATATGCATATTCTGCCTGCTTGTATGGATCATCGTATTGCACTGCTACCTTTCCAATAGTAAAGGTTCCGATCTCTGCTTTTGGATGAGGTCTGTATGCTCCTATCCGATTTTGGCTTTTCGCTTTGTTTTCTCTGATTTCCTGCGCCTTTGCAAAAGTATCCACATCTACGATCTGTGGATAATACTCTGTGCCAACATACACTCTATTTTTTAGAAATCTGCCAATTACCGAGTGCATTTTTTCAATTCCGACTTTCTTGCCTGCCGCTCTTATGGAGCCACATTCAATGTATTCTCGGAATAACATTCTCACTCTTTCTGCATTTGGTTCATCAATGACCGCTTGCCCGTCTTCAATAATGTAACCGTATGGAGTATGTGTCACACCACCACCAACCTTTCCGTTATATTCAGTCCGCATTTCAGATTGAAGGTTATCTCATCTCTGCTATGAACTGTCATCGTATCAACATATTCCAGGAACATCTCATCTTCGAATTCTGTGATTTCTGCTTTCTTTGAAACAAACCGTAAGAGTTTCTGTGCCTCATCCAAATGAGTAAGGTCACCATTGATACTCTTCGAAATCAGCTGTTTCTCCCTTGCAAGCCTGTCAGCTTCTGAGGTCAGCTGATTCTTTTCTGCGTGGAAAATCTCCGGCTCGATATAACCGGAACTCAGCAGATTCGTAAGAACCGTTGTCTGTTCCACGTTCTTTTCTATTTGTTCTTCCAATGCAAGCACCTGGTGCAGTCTTTCCTTATTGTTTGCCCCTCTTAGTCCTTCAATAAAAGGTTTTAGTACTTTTGCATGGGCTGTTTGCAGTTTCCGAATCATTCTGAGAAACGCTGTCTTGATATCCTCATCACGGATGTACATCATAGAGCAGTCATCATTATCTGTAATATGCGTATTGCAGCACCAAGCAACATAATTTCCACTCGGCTTATAGTGCTGTCTCCTCTTAAATGTTGATCCGCATTCGCCACAAATTATCTTCCCGGAAAATGCATAAAGATGATGGTACTTTCCAATACCTGTTTCAATGCTTTTTTCTTTTGCCCTCTGATGGATCACTGCTGTTGCCTTATCAAAAATCTCATGGCTGATAATCGGCTCATGATGATTCTTGCAAAGGTACATGTTCTTCTCTCCGTAATTGATGTGTCGATTGTAATTATCATCGGTATATGTCTTTTGAAAAATTACATCTCCAGTATATTTTTCATTCTGCAAAATTCCTCTTACGGTTGACGGATGCCACTTGGTTCCCTTCCTGCTTTGAACACCCCTTTCATTGAGTTCTCTTGCAATCACGTGAGTTCCCATGCCATTAATGGTCATGTTAAAAATATCTCTGACCACTGCAGCTTCCTCTGGAACAATAACCATCCTGCCCTCTTCATTTTCATATCCATACGGCGGATAGCTGATAATGAAAGTGCCTTCTTCAAAACGATGCTTAATCGACCATTTGTTGTTTTGAGAAATGGATCTTGACTCACTCTCTGCAATGGAACTTAAAATGGAAAGCATCAATTCTGAACTCATGTGTTCGGTATCAATATTTTCCTTTTCGAAGTACATATAGATATTTAATCTTGCCAAATTTCTTACCATCTCCAGACAGTCTGCTGTATTTCTTGAAAACCTGCTGATGGACTTTGTAATCACTCGGTCGATTTTCCCATCTTCACAATCCTTCAGAAGTGCAAGCAGTCCATCACGCTTTTCAACCTTTGTGCCGGAGACGCCTTCATCATAATACAGTCCTGCATATTCCCATTCGGAATTCGCACTAATGAAATTGTCATAATGTTCCTTCTGTGTTTCCAAACTTAACAGCTGCTCATCTGATCTGGTAGATACCCTAGCATAGGCAGCAACTCGTATTTTCTTTTTTTCTATGAAACTCTTTGTGGCCTCAATCTTGGTTATCCTTGCCATTGTCTCACCTCCTTGTTTTGGCAGTACTATATATCACTCTGAAGGGTGTAATTATCAAGTTATATATCCATCAAATCCCCATAAAACGGAGAGAATTTTCGAGCATTTAATTCCGATATTCTGTCGTATTCGTCAATGGAAATCAGTCCTTCATCAAGCAGATTTCTTGTTATTTTCTGTGCCATCTCATAGTCAAAATCCTTCTGCATAGATTCCTTTGTCATCATACGAGCAGGAACATGATCGGGAGCAGGCATGTTCTTACTCACTTGCATCCTCGCCACCTCCAAATCGGCCATTGATATAACAGCTGTGACTGCAGTATTTACGGTTCTTATTCCCATAGGAAAAGAACGTCTTACCACAGCATTCACATACACACTCATAATTTGCTTTCCTGTCCACATCTTCCAAGTGGGTATTCCACCACTGATTTCTGCAACTGTCTGAGCAGAATCTTTTCTGTTTTCTGCCAGGATTCTGACTGACTGGCTTTCCACAACACTCGCATGCTTTGACCATTACCTCATCCGTTACAGTCACTGTGGTTCTGACTCCACCTAGTCCGTTTCTTTTACAGAATGTTTTAACAGTATTGATGGATACCGATAATGTATCCGCAATTTTCTTATAGCTCATGCCGTTTTCACGATATATTTGTATTATTTTTTTCTGATTGTCTGTCATCAGGGCACCTCCAACTCTTTGAGGTCATCACCTCTATCAGTGTAAGGACAGACATCACTCTTTTAAGTACCAAAGTGCAAAAAATAATGCTCATCAGAGGTATTCATCTCCAATGGGCAAAAAATCTGTTATATTTCTGTTATTTTAATAAGAATTCATTCACTCTTTTCCGCACAGCATTGCCGTTATATTCAACTGCCGTCAACCTATTCTTTCTGTCAGTGCCGCTTCATAACTTGCCTTTGATGGCTTCTTTTTCAAGTTCATCTACTGTTTTAGTACTTAAGGTTTCTCAGCCATTTACAACCTTGCCGTTAGCATCAAAGACATAATAGTCTGGATTGGATGCCGCACACTTCTTCGCATTATCCAACGACTTAAATGCTCCCTTCTGCGACTTGACATCCGCCCAGGACTTACGCACACGATAAAGTCCTGTTGCTGAGGGAGATGGTGTAACAGAACTGCCGCCAAGATTAGCGGTAACCTTCGCTGCCAAATCGTCAAGTCTTGAGTAAAGCCAATCTCCCGGACAGGATTTATTGGCAAACCATCTGTGGACAGTAAGTACCATCTCATCAGATTTTGGTGAGTAATTCAGAGTCTTATTTTTATCCCCAAGCCAAATGAGTTTCTTCTTTCCATTACGTTTACAGATATCTACGCAAAGTTTAATAAGAGTTGCATACACAGTGCTGTTCATAGTATATGGATGTTTAGTATCGGATGCACATTCAATAGTTACTGCTCTCTGATCATTCGCATTAGATGAAGAACACCAAGAACGATTCTTCTCTTCCACATACATTCCGACTCTTCCATCAGCCCCAATTCCATAGTTACAGCTTGCCTGTCTGGACCTTGGTGCAAAGATACTTCCTAAAGTTTCTACACTGCACTGTCCTACTACACAATGTGGGGTGATTCTGTCAATCGCATGAGTTCTTTGTCCGGAATGATTTGGACTGAGTTTGGTATATGCCACCATTTTATTGTTTGTATAATCCATATCACTTTTCCCCACTTTCTGCTCTGTTGTGAATCTGCTCCAACACTGCTTTGATTTTTTCCGGCACAGGCAATCCCAAATGAGCGGCATTTTCCAAAAGGCTCACACCTTCATTGGAAATATAGAAGAAAATCACCGCCGTCCTCAAAACACTGCCTGTCCCGACAACATCTGCATCCAGTATATTTGCGATGCCTACTAACATAAAAATCAGTACCTTGCGGCAGATGCCACGAAACCAAACCTCACTGGAAAGAGTATGATCATTGACTGCACACATAACACCTGTCACATAATCCATTGTGGCAAAGGCAATCAGCGTATAAAGCAGTCCGTCACAGCTACCGAGGAAGTACCCAAGCCATCCTCCCAAGGCAGAGAATATCAGCTGAATTACATTCCAAAAATCCTTCATTTTCATCACCTCCAATAAAAAAAGACGGTCACTCCGTCTTATATCCATTTAGATCATATCCTCGTTCCTGAAGTAATTCCTTTACTGCTAAAAGCTGTGTTTTCGGCACAAGCCTTACGGCTTTATTCTTTTCATCACAGGTTCTTCTCTGATTGATTACCAACTGAAAATACATCTCTGTCATTTTTCATTTCCTCCCATCATGGTTTCGTAAAAGTCAGCCAAAGATTCCATTAAGGTTAAATTGCTCTGCTCCTGCTGTTCATACATATCCGCCTGCATTTCCATAATGGCAAGTTCTGCGTCATTTGGCTGATACACTACAGGTTCTTCCTTTGGCTTTGGAACAGTGAAACAGCCGTCTGTTACAGAATATTCCACACCATTATAAAAGTAAGTTTTACAATCCGTATAAAGCAGATATTCGCCTTTCTCCAAGTCAAAGCATTTCACTGCAAATTTTTCTTTTTCTATCGGCTCGGCAACAACCGCCGAACCGTAATGAATCCAGTCCGGCATTTCTTTAGCCTTATACCAGATTTCCGTTTCATTTCTTACTTCAAACATCAAATCACCTTCCTTGATATGTAACGGTTACGGAATGAATGTAATAGCTTCTTGAACCCGAATAATATTCTACAAGCTGTACCTGTTCACCGGCAGTGCAGTACATACTGAAGGTTTTGGATACTGTGGCAGATGTACTTGTCTGAATTGTGCCGATACATGGCATAAGGTAAAACAGCGTACTGCCTCGGTCTGAAATATACTCACCCCAAGATACAGAGGATGAATCTGTTTTGCTTACATAGCTGGCACTGTTTACCGATGAGGCATCATAAGACGCATTTTGGTCAATGGTTCTTCCACCTACATAACTGTAGTTATTGCTTGTAGCATTATAGCAATAAGACGCTGTTGCGGTGATGATTTTTCTTACCTCAATATTTGAGGAATAGCTTTGTGCATTGGCTGTCACTGTAACTTTATAAACACCGCTGACAGGAGTGACAAACTTTGCAATACAAATATATCTGTCCGAATAGGTAGCGGATGTAAGGGATGTGGTAAATACTGTTACTCCTGTTCCTGTCTGGCTTGCCTGTCTTTGGGAAATGAGATAACTAAGCTTTTGGCTAAGCACTCCCGTACTGCTTGCACTGTTGTTGGTAACGGTGTAGGAGCGGATGTTGTCAAGGTATCCTGCTCTTGACGCTGTCCAAGAGGAAAGCAGTGCATTCAGCTTACTCATAACTGTTCCTGCCGTAGCACTTCCGCCGGATGCGTTTGCCGTACCAATTAAGCTGCTGATGAGATAGCTTAATTTCTGGCTTAATGTACCGCTTGCATTGGCTGAAGTGCTTGCGGAAGTATTGGAAATAATGGCATTTAGTTTGCCGTTTACCGTTCCGTCAGTCGCAGTTCCACCTGTGTCATTTTTCTTTCCGATTAGTTTTTTCAGTGTTGCAAATACTGCTATGTCCATAGGTTTCCTCCTTTCAATTCTGGCTGACAACGCTTGTAATCACATCATCTGTAATGGTCGTTACCGTTGTACTGTTTAAAAGAACATGACTGCCATCAGAGTCCCATGCTTTTGTGACACAGCGGATAACGGTATCTCCGATATTCGTAACTCTCTCCGCAATCTTTACCTCATTCAGCACCATGGTTTCCGTAATAACCGTATCGGTGATGTTTGATGTCACCACTGCCCCAATACGATAGGCAATATTGTCAAAGTCAAAAGTCTGTAACTGTGAAATATCATTCAAAACGCCTTGGTACCATTCATTGACAGCACTTTGCAGATGTGAAAACTCTTTCTGCTGATTGGCAAGCTGTGCATTTGTTTTATTCTCCTGTGCGGAAAACTGAGTATTCATTTTTTCCTGCACTTCATCGCTGAACTGCTGATACGCTTTGCTGTATGCCGTAAAATAGTCGCTTGCCGTAAAGCCTGTCAGTGTACAGTACACACTGACTCTTTCGTCCGTAATGTTATGCTGGGTAAGGCTTGCTGCACCGGAGGCAACGTAGATTGTGGCAAGTGGAATTTCAAATCTGTCCGCTGTCTGAGTAAGGGAAGGTACAACAGGATTTGCACTTGGCGTTCCTTCCAAAACATACACACCACAGAGTCTGTTTACAAAGTCTGCCCTTGCCACCACTCGGTCATATCTGCCGTAATGAACATCTCCTGCCGTAATCAAAATGTTTTCGTCCTCGTCATTGGCATAAAATCTGCCGTTGATAAAAAACGCACCTGCCGCAACAGTGATATACATATTTCCATTTAAGGCTGTTGCCTGCAGACCTGTGGAGTCGGCACCGTAGACACCGTTTGAAAACAGCTTGCTGAAATACAGAGCGAACTGCTCACTGGTATAGGTTCTGTCATAGTTTCCCTCACTGTCCATCACAGCGTCAAAAGGAAAGTAGGTTATACTCATCAAAACACCTCATTTCTTTGTAAAAATCGTTGGAATGGCGTCCCCGTAGGTAATCTCCATTTCGTATGTCTTTTCATAAAAATGCGTTACCTTTTCAATGGGCTTTGCCAAGGAAAGACCGCTGTCCGTATCCGTCAAAAGCACCGTATCTCCAAGGAAGTAGTCCTTGTTGTACTGATACTGCTCGGAGTTTAAAATTACAAACTCCGCACCTGTTGTTTTGGATTTTTCCTTCAGACCTTCCATTAAATCCTCGACTGAACTGCCTTTCTCCACATACTCTCTGCGAGAAAGTCCTTCTGCATCTGTTTCACCGTATGCGGTGTAGCTTTCTTCTTCAGTTTCGGTTTGCTCGGTATAAAGGTATGCCACATTTTTATAATCCGATGTTTCTTCATAAATATCTGTTTCCGAAATATTGTTGAACTTGTCCCCGAAAATCACCGTACTGCTTCGGTCGGAAACAGGCACACAGCAGAATACAAGCCTTTTCTCTTGAATATCGTACTCCAGTCGAAATCCAAATCCGCCAAGCTTACTGACGAATTTCAAAATACTCAGACAGTCATTTGCCTCATAAATACGCTTTACTGTGTTTTTAGCAGAAATATTTTGTTTCTTAACCGCCATACAATCTATTTTTCGTTTTGTATTTTCGGGAGAAATAAAATTTTCCCGTATCAGACGGATACAGGCGTCCTCATAGCTTTCACCAACGGGCACTTCAAAGCCTTTGACGCACCGCCACGAAAGAATGGACGTAATGTGTCTGCCTGTGATTTCGTATTTTCTCAAATCCTTGCTGTCGGTTTTATGCTTGTTCTCTGCCAAGTAAGCGTTATTTCCAACTACAAGAACATCCTCCGTAACCTTTATGTTTTTATAAACCTCGTTATCTGTAAAAGATAACTGAATATCTCCCACATCTCGGATACATTCCGAAAACTGGATACTGCTGTAGGACTGGAGTATGTCCTTCAGCGTAAAATCAGAATAAATGTCAACTCTCATAAATCCTCCTTACAGTACCAACGGATTGTAGTTAAAATAAACTTCCAGATTGGTTACATTTTCCTCCGCACCGTATTCAATCTCATTTTCTCCTACAAAGAACTTGAAAAAACTACTTTTGAGTGCGTTTAAAACAGAAAAATCCTTTTTGCCGTTTTTATAGATAACAGGCTGTTGTTTTGTAAAATCGATAAGCAGTTCATCACCCTTAGCCATTTCAGCCGTAAAATACACGCCTTCGCCTGTTTTTCGGTTGATGATATACGGATTTAAAACCGATCCGAAGGAGGATACAAACCGCACCGTCCAACCGCTGTCGGCATCTCCGGTATTATTGATTTTCGTTACAAGCTGTGCCGCCTTTACACCAAAAAGAGTATAGGGTATAAAATGTTGCGGAAAGAAAAAAGACGGTTTCATACTGGCAAGGTTGTCGGTAATCGTCTGCTCCTTCCAATAAGTGCCGTAGCAGATCAGTTCCGTTTCCAAACTGCCTTTGCCATTGGTATAAGAAAAGGTCGGTATGCTTTTGGGATAACAGGAAATGGATTTTGTATAACTTCCGTCCGAATATTTCAGCAAGCCTTCCGTTTTGGGATTGAACACACTTTTTATGTGTTTTTCAAACAGACGGTAGTTGCTGTCAGCTTGAAAAACAGCCTTGATGGTGATTTCCCTCGGCTCCAAATCAAGGTTTTGCAGAGTTTCTCCGTCCTGTCCGCTGTTTTTATCGGTATAAAAAGAAGCATCCACATCTTCATCAAACGCTGTTGGTATCAGATTTGATAAAAATGAGATGCTTACGCTTTGGTTTGTTGCCGTATTGGTATAGATTAAGGTTTCCGTGGCTTTCATTTCATCACACTCCCGTAAAGCCAAGCTTTCTGAAGGTTCTTTGCAGTTCTTTCTGTTCCTTTCGTGCGGTGTTTTCCGAGGAATTGTAAAAATTCTGCGTCACTGTTACATTGGTATCTCCGCTTTTGGTGGTTACGCTGCTTTGATATGTCTTGTTTTCCTGTGCTGTCAGCACTCGTTCACCCTTGTGAAGAATAGCCTTGTAGCCGTCAAACGGAACATAGTCCAGACCGCCTGCATGAGAGCCGTCTGCAACGCCATTCATTTCATCATTTGCCGACCGCCAGAAGGCAAGCTTGTCCTTCAGCCAGTTGATGGTATCCGTTACCCAGTCCTTCAGACTTCTCCAGATTTCCTTCATGCCGTTCCAAAGACTGCTGAAAGCATTAACGCCCGCATTGTAAAAGGAAGAACCCATATTTACAAGAGATGTTACCAGTTCATTAAACTTGTTTACGGCATTTGTTTTAATTTCCGTTACCTTCTGCAAAACAGCGGTTTTAATGGTATTCCATATAGACACAAGCTTTGGATAAAGAACATTTGTAATGAGATTTAAAATGCCGTCCTTCAAAACGGTAAACAGGCTTAAAATGCCATCCTTCAGAACAGTAACGATATTTGTAATATCACTGCTGATATTTTCCCAGTTTCCACTGAGAACATCTGCAAACACCTGTGTTGTAGCAACAATTAAGTTCAGTGCCGTTTCCACAATCACCTTCACAGCGTCCCATACAAAGGAGAAGTTAGACTGTATCTCTGTTAATACGGTACTTAAAATCTCCTTTATGCTGTTCCAGATGATTTGAATGTTATTCCGAAAATCCTCGTTGTTTTTATATAAATCGGCAATAATCAGTATCAAAGCCGTTACTGCGGCGGCTATGGCGGCAATTGGGGCAAGGGGCAAGGCAAGATCTGCTGAAAAAGTCGATATTGCCGTTACCGCCGTGCTAATCATTGGTGCAAGAGAGCCGATACTTGTCATCAGCGTTCCCAGAACAACAAGCAAAGGCCCTGCGGCGGCTATGAGCGTGCCGATAACAACGATTATGGTCTGTATTCCCGAAGGTAAAGATGAAATCCATCCGCATAATTTTTGTATTCCACCTGTAACTGCGTCTATGGCAGGAGAGAAGGTATCCAGAATCACACCGCCCAAAATAATAAATGTGTTTTTCACATCATTTACAGCTTTGTTGATTTTAGAACTGTTTGTCTGTAATTTTTCAAAGGCACTGTCCGTTGCTCCTGTGCTTTCACGCATTTGAGCAAGTGTAGTGTTAAAATCATCAGCTCTGTCACCCAAAAGAATCAAGCCTGCCTTGCCAGCCTCGGCACTGCTCCATAAATCACCGAAGGAAAGATTCTGTTCATCTGCGGAGTCCTTTAAAATAGAAAGCACATCCGCAAGGCTTGCTCCGTTTTCCATAAGCTCCGCAAAGCTTTTTCCTGTCTTATCCTTTAAAATATCGGATACCGTTGTACCGCTTTTTCCCAGTTCATTCAGCATGGAGTTCATGTAGGTGGTGCTTTCTGCTGTGGCAACACCATTTGCCGTCATTTTGGCATAACCCGCACAAAGCTGGTCTAACTGGACATTGCAGGCATTGGCAGTAGGAATTACCTTACCCATTGAGGAGGATAACTCTGCTACGGTGGTTTTTCCGAGGTTCTGCGTCTGAATCAGCATATCGGAAACATCGGTAACCTCCGATGCCTCCATACCGTAGGCATTTAAAATGGTTGTCAGTACGTCCAAAGCCGCACCTGCATCGGCAAAGCCTGCCTTTGCAAGCTTGGTGGAATTGGTTACGAAATTTACCGCATCTCCTGTTTTCTGTCCGGCGGAAATAGCATTATATACATTGTCTGCAATTTCATTGGCGGAAATGCCTGTCTGGGAGGACAACTCCAATATCTGAGAGCGGAGAGAATCCAAAGGAACCTCCGTAGTATCGGCAATGGTGCTGACCTTTGCCATGGCGTCCTCAAAATTCACAGCCGATACAGCCGCCGCAGTGCCGATTCCCGCAACAGCGGCGGAAAGGGGCATAATTGTTTTGCCTGCGGCTGTCAGCTTTCCGCCTGTTTCCTTCATTTTCTCGCCAAAGGAATTGATGGTGACATTAGACCTTGCCACATCCTTTTCCAACTCCTTCAACTGATTTTCCGTTGTAATCAGTTCTCTGCGGAAGGCATCATATTTGCCTTGGTCAATTTCGCCGTTTCGGTACTGCTCCTCAACCTGTGACTGTGCGTCTTTTAAGGTCTGGAGTTTTTTCCTTGTTTCGTCTGCCTTTTCCGTAAGCAGTCTGTATTTTTGTGCCAACAACTCCGTATTGGAAGGGTCAAGTTTTAATGCCTTCTGCACCTCGTTCAGCTGTTTTTGTGTGGTGGTGATGGAACGGTTGGCACTGCTCATAGCCTTGCTTAAGTCTGTTGTGTCTGCACCGATTTTTACAGTAATGCCTTTAATGTCATTTGCCATACATTCACCTCTTTTAGGGCATGAAAAAAGCACCTTAACCTGTTATGGTTAAAGTGCTGTGTAAAATAATTATTAAATTGTTTGGAAGTTAAACAAACTGGAATTGTTCGAGCTTTTCAAATACTAACGTCCTTAATTCTGTTCAATAATTGATTTATAGTAGTTACCAAAGTCAGCAAGTGAATTAACAATTGGAAGCATTTTT
>OGXR01000579.1_pt1 | contig 28988 bp, 35 predicted proteins | sample 1576331 | NCBI WGS metagenome assembly OGXR01 (sample SAMEA3541473, study PRJEB24748) | human gut metagenome | biome: human gut; feature: human-associated habitat; material: faeces | place: China | collected 2012 | reverse complement strand
CCGACAGTACACAGCGCAGGAGATTTTGCCGGCAAGCTTACGGAAGAGGGCGCAAAGCTCCTTGATCCGACAGGAAAGCTCAAACCCGGTATTCCGTTCTGCCCGCCAGAGGGCGATGCAGGCACCGGCATGGTGGCAACGAACAGCGTTGCACAGAGAACCGGCAATGTTTCGGCAGGAACGTCGATATTTGCAATGATAGTCCTAGAAAAGCCGCTCTCAAAGGTGTATCCCGAGATAGACATGGTAACAACGCCGGACGGCAGTCCCGTTGCGATGGTACACTGCAACAACTGCACGACCGATCTCGATTCGTGGATAGGTCTGCTCAAAGAGACTGTGGAGCTGATGAGCGGGAGCGTTGACGTGCCGAAGCTCTATGACACATTCTACAACAAAGCTCTCGAGGGCGCTCCGGACTGCGGAGGACTGCTCTCCTATAACTATTATTCCGGCGAGCACACAACGGGATTTGAAGCCGGCAGGCCGCTTTTCACAAAGCTTCCGGACAGCAAGATGAATCTTGCAAACTTTGCCCGTGCAATACTCTTCTCGACGATGGCAACTTTAAAATTCGGCATGAACATATTGACTGAAAAAGAGTTTGTCCGCGTTGACAGACTTCTCGGCCACGGCGGATTGTTCAAAACCCCCGGTGTCGGTCAGAAGCTCATGGCGGCCGTGCTCGAGACTCCTGTTGCCGTTATGTCGACGGCAGGCGAGGGCGGCGCATGGGGAATCGCTCTGCTTGCATCATATATGAAGAACCGTGCGGACGGCGAATCGTTTGACAGTTTTCTCGATTCAAAAGTATTCGGCAATATGCTCGGAGACAGCGTAGCTCCCGACGCTGAAGACGCCGAGGGATTCAAAAAATATATGGATCGCTACAGAGCGGGTCTCGCTATAGAACGCGCGGCAGTAGACAACCTGAACTGAATATATTTTTCAGCCCTGTGCTTTCAAAAGTGCAGGGCTTTTTTATTTTTTCACCCTTTGATTTGACAAAAAAGACCTCGGCGGCGGCTTATAATTGAGTCATACCGTTTCGGGAGGTGCGCGATGAGCAATGTTATATATGTCGATATACTGCTGATGATAAATCTGCTCGTCAACTTTCTGATGCTGTCGGCGGCGGGCCTTTTGGTGAAAACCCCAACGCGCAGTTGGCGCATTTTGCTCTCCGCCGCGATAGGTGCGGTTTATTCATTGATAATCTTTCTGCCAGATATGAATCTGTTCTTTTCGATAGCCTTGCGAGTTATTTGTTTTGCGGCGATGCTTTTCACCGCGTTCTCTATACGCTCGGTTAAAGACTCTCTCAGAGCGGGCGGCGGCTTTCCTATGGCGAACTTCGCCTTTGCGGGAATCACGCTCGCCATATGGCTGATGTTCAAACCTGACGGACTTACATATAAAAACGGCGCGGTGTATTTTGATATCAGCGCTGTTACGCTCCTGTTGACCTCCGCCGCCTGCTATGCCGTTATACGACTCATCTCCTATTTTATGCGCCGAAACGCGCCCGACAGCCACACGGCAACAGTAAGAATAAATTATCACGGAAAAGATGCTGAATGCGCCGCTCTCATAGATACTGGCAGCTCACTGAAAGAGCCGTTTTCCTCATATCCTGCGATAGTGTTTGAGTACAGCGCGATAGCTTCTGTTCTGCCGGATGAAATAAAAGAACTCGTGCGCAGGGAGATAAAGGAAGACGAGGCATATGCCTGCCGCGGAGTAAGATTTATAAGCTTCAGGTCGGTCGGCGGGAGCGGGCTTCTTCCGGCGATAAAAATTGACAAAGCAACAGTAAAAACCGCCAAGGGCATTTTTGTATGCAGCGAGACTTATGCCGCGATATATAACAATTCGCTGTCCGGCGGCGAATATTCGGCACTCATAGGAAACAATTTCTTTGACAGAGCGGAAAGGGGAGGCTCAAAAAATGAAAAAGCTGAAAGCAGTAATACAAAAACTGATAAACTGTTTTCTCAACCGCAGAGACCGTGGCGAGGTACACTACATAAACGGCTACGAGATACTGCCCGCCCCGCTGAAAAAAGATGAGGAGCGTGAGATATTCGAGCGCATCGAAGCGGGCGACGAATCCGCGCGCGAGCCGCTCATAGTGCATAATCTCAGGCTTGTGGTCTATATAGCGAGAAAGTTTGAAAACTCCGGAGTAGGAATAGAAGATCTTATATCAATAGGCACTATCGGGCTGATAAAAGCCGTCAACACATTCAGACCGTCAAAGAACATAAAGCTCGCGACATACGCTTCACGGTGCATCGAAAACGAGATACTCATGTTCCTGCGCAAGACAAATAATATAAGAAACGAGATTTCGCTCGATGAGCCGCTGAACGTGGATTGGGACGGGAACGAACTGCTTCTGTCCGATATTCTCGGCAGCGAGCCGGATACGGTAAATCGCGGCATAGAGGCAGAGGACGAAAAAAGTCTGCTCCTGCGCACCGTTGATGCCCTTGCCGACCGCGACAAGCTTATAATGCGAATGCGGTTCGGACTCGGCGGCGGAAAAGAATATACGCAAAAGGAAGTTGCAGATATGCTAGGCATATCACAGAGCTACATATCAAGGCTTGAAAAAAGGATAATAGAACGCCTGAAAAGAGAAATGAATGTCATGTGATTCGACGCACCCTCAGCGGCATATAATGCCGTTGGGGGTGATTTTTTTTGAACTGCTGTGTGACGGATCTGAGGAACAAGCAGGTTATAAATCAAAGGGATGGGAATATACTCGGCCCCGTGTCGGATATTGAAGTTGACACTTGCTCGGGCAAGGTAGTTGCAATTATCGTATTCGGCAGACCGAAATGTATGGGGCTGCTCGGACGGTGCGACGATATAAGAATATGCTGGGAAGACATAAAAGTTATAGGCGAGGATGCCGTACTCGTGTGCTACAATCAGCAGGCGTGCTGCGCGCCGCCGAGAAAGGGCGGAAGATTTTGCGACATATTCAATTCTTTTTGAAATAACTTGACAAATACTGCTTTTTATTGTATTATATTGCTGCACTTTATCGAATAAAAGCTTTAAAGCGCAAAACAAAGAAAAAGCAGAGGAAGAAAAAATGGAGAACACCACCGTCTGGATAACTATCGCGGTATATGTTGCGGTTATGATAATAATCGGCATTGTATCGGGACGAAAATCAAAGAGCATAGCCGATTTGACGGTCGGCGGACGAAACGCCGGAGCGTGGCTTTCGGCGCTTTCTTACGGTACGGCATATTTTTCGGCAGTTATGTTTGTCGGCTACGCCGGCGGCACGGGACTCAACTACGGTCTTTGGGGTATCGCCGCAGGAATAGGCAACGCCGTGTTCGGCTCGTGGCTCGCCTGGCGTGTGCTCGCCCGAAGAACGCGCGATGTTTCAGACAGGCTCAAAATAAAAACTATGCCTCAGTTCTTTGAATTGAGATACAACAGCCGCGCCATGAAAATATTTGCCTGTATGGTTATATTTATTTTCATGATCCCGTATTCGGCGTCGGTCTATAAAGGTCTCGCGTCGGTTGCCGATGTTCTGCTCGGAATAGACGACAAAATATGCATGATAATTATCGCAGTTCTTGCCGCAGTGCTTCTGCTGCTCGGCGGATATCTTGTTCAGGCTCGCGCGGACTTTGTTCAGGGAATTGTCATGATGTTCGGCATAACTCTTCTTATAATTTTTGTCATCCGCTGCGACAGAGTCGGCGGTATAGAGGGTCTCAGAGAATACGCTCACTCGGCAGAGGGACTTCCGAAACTCGGACTCAAATCCGCAACTTCGCTCATCGCAACCGTGCTCATGACCAGCTTCGGCACATGGGGACTGCCGCAGATGATACAGAAATATTTCGGCATAAAGGACGACAAGCAGGCGAAGCGCGGCATAATAATATCCACATTTTTCGCTCTTCTTGTCGCGGGCGGAGGATATTTTATAGGCTCGCTCTGCCATAGATTCTTCACTGCCAACGAGATAGCATCATTCAAAAAGCCGGTGCAGGACTATGTTGTTCCGAATATGCTCAAGGTCGCGAATCTTCCAAATATACTGCTCGGAATTGTCCTTGTCCTGCTCATAGCAGCGTCGGTTTCGACTCTTTGCTCCATAACGCTTACGGCAAGCTCGACATTCTCCATGGACTTTGTTAAGAGTGTGCTCAAGCCCGGAATGAAAGAAAAGAAAGTAACTGTTCTCACAAAAGTTCTCTGCGTTGTGTTTATTCTCTGCTCCTATGTTGTCGCAAATACAGATACGCCCATTCTCGATATGATGAGCTACTCCTGGGGTATAATTTCCGGCTCGTTCCTTGCGCCTTATGTCGTTGCGCTGTTCTGGAAGCGCATGAACAAGCACGGCGCCTGGGCTGCGATGATAGGAGGCTTCTCTGTCGCGATAGTTCCTGCGATATGCAAACTGCTTGTTGAGTTCGGGGTCAACAACAGCACAGCATCAACGCTTGCGGGATTCGGACCGCTTTTTGCCTGCATAGCGATGCTCCTTTCGATCGCGCTCTGCTTCATCGTCAGCGCAATAACAGGAAAAGATGACAAGAATGTTACTGAATTATTTTATAACGGTATTGTCGAAAAAGAGTAACAGTGGTATAATCTATAGGTGATTTCCGAATACCCTGTCGAAGTATAAAAGAGGGAGACTTCAAGATGTTTTTTCAAAAGGAAATTGAAACAATGAAGCGCAGCGAGCTGGAAGCGCTGCAGCTCGAAAGACTGAAATGGACGGTTGATTACTGCTACAAAAATGTGCCGTTCTACACAAAGAAGCTTGACGAGGCGGGTATCTCCGCCGACAAGATCAAGAGCCTGAGCGATATAAAATACATACCGCCGACTACAAAAGCCGATTTGCGCGACAACTATCCGTTCGGTCTGTTCGCAAGACCGATGAAAGAGATGGTGCGTATTCACGCTTCGTCCGGCACAACAGGTAAGCCCACAGTCGTTGGATATACGAAGCACGACCTTGATCTGTGGTCGGACTGCGTTGCCCGTATTGCCGCCGCAGCAGGCGCTACCGACGAAGATATCGTTCAGATATCTTTCGGTTACGGCATGTTCACGGGTGCTCTGGGTCTTCATTACGGACTCGAAAAGCTTGGCGCAACGGTTGTTCCCAATTCGAGCGGAAACACCGAAAAGGCGCTGATGTATATGCGCGATTTCGGCACTACCGCGCTCGTTGCAACTCCGTCATACGCGCTTTATATGTGCGAAACGGCAAAAGAGCTTGATTATCCGATGAGCGACTATAAGCTCCGCCTCGGTCTGTTCGGCTCGGAGGGCTGCACACCCGAGATGAGGACTCAAATTGAAAAGGGTTGGGGACTATTCGCCACAGACAACTACGGCATGAGCGAGCTTATGGGTCCCGGCGTTTCCGGCGAATGTGAGGAGCGCGACGGACTGCATTTCTGCGAAGACTATTTCTATCCCGAGATAGTCGACCCCGAAACACTCGAACCTCTTGTCGAGGGCGAGACAGGCGAACTGCTTGTGACTACGCTGACAAAAGAGGGTCTTCCTCTGCTCAGATACAGAACCCGCGACATCACAAGACTCAACTATTCTCCCTGCAAATGCGGAAGAACAGGCGTCAGGATGGACAAGGTCAAGGGCAGAAGCGACGATATGCTAAAAATACGCGGCGTAAATGTGTTCCCGTCGCAGATTGAAAGCGTGCTTATCGGCACGGAGCAGATCGGCGCAAACTATCAGCTTGTTGTCCGCCGCGAGGGATTTTCAGATACACTTGAAGTCCGCGTTGAGCTTGTTGACGCATCTCTGCTTGAGAGCTACGGCGAAATCGAACGGCTTCAGAAGAAGATAATGCACAATCTCCAGACCACTCTGGGTATCCAGTGCAAGGTCAGCCTGCTTGAGCCCAAGACACTCGAGAGATTTGTCGGCAAGGCGCACAGAGTTGTTGATTTGAGAAACGAGAAGAAATAAATCCGGAGGCAAAAAATGAGAAAGTTACTTTTAGGAAACGAGGCCGTCGCAAGAGGCCTTTACGAAGCCGGATGCCGTGTTGCATCGAGCTATCCCGGCACCCCGAGCACCGAGGTGACGGAGAGCGCGGCTAAATATGACGAGATATACTGCGAATGGGCGCCGAACGAAAAGGTCGCTATGGAGACCGCAGGCGGCGCCGCCATAGCCGGAGCGCGTTCTTTCTGCGGCATGAAGCATGTCGGTCTGAACGTTGCCGCGGACCCGCTGTTTACACTCTCTTATACAGGCGTAAACGCCGGTATGGTCATAGTCGTTGCGGATGACCCCGGTATGCATTCATCGCAGAATGAGCAGGATTCGCGCAACTATGCAAAGGCATCAAAGATACCGATGCTCGAGCCCGCAGATTCTCAGGAATGCCTCGCTTTCACGAAGCTCGCATATGATATCTCCGAGCGTTACGACACCCCGGTTATAATCAGACTCACTACGAGAATCTCTCATTCCCGCAGCCTTGTTGAGATAGGGGAGAGAGTCGACAACGGACTCAAGGAGTATGTCAAGGACACACAGAAATATGTCATGATGCCCGCCATGGCAAAGAAGAAGCATGTCATAGTTGAAGAGAGAACAAAGGCTCTCGAAGCCTGGGGCGACAGCGAAGCTGTTGACCTCGGCGTCAACAAGATTGAATATAACGACAAGAAAATCGGCATAATCGCTGGCGGAATTGCCTACCAGTATGCCAAAGAGGCTCTCGGCGATAAAGCGTCTTATCTCAAGATAGGCTGCCTCTATCCGCTGCCCGAAAAGATAATCCGTGACTTTGCGGCAGAATGCGAAAAAGTCTATGTCATCGAAGAGCTTGACTCTTACATAGAAGATCACTGCCGCAAGCTCGGAATAAATGTCATCGGCAAGGAACAGTTCACGCTTCTCGGCGAGTATTCGCAGAGCATGATAAAGAAAGTTATCCTCGGTGAAGAGAATGCTTATCTCAAGGCAGATATAAACGTTCCCGCGCGTCCGCCCGTACTTTGCGCCGGATGTCCGCACAGAGGTCTGTTCTATGCTCTCAAGAAGCTCAAAGTCAATGTCAGCGGTGATATCGGCTGCTATACGCTCGGCTCGATGGCTCCTCTCGGCATGATGGACACCTGCATCTGCATGGGCGCATCCGTCTCTGCGCTCCACGGCATGAACAAGGCTGACGAAGCCGGAAGCCACAAGCGCGTAGCCGTTATAGGTGATTCTACATTTATCCATTCCGGTGTTACGGGTCTTATAAACATCGCATATAACCAAAGCAATTCGGTTGTTATCGTCCTCGATAACAGCATTACCGGCATGACCGGACATCAGCAGAATCCGACTACCGGACTTACAATAAAGGGTGACCCGACAACGGCAGTCAGCCTTGAGGCTCTCGCTCACGCAGTCGGAATAAACCGTGTTGTTGTCGTTGATCCTTATGACCTCGCAGCAACAGAAAAAGCAATAAAAGAAGAGCTTGAAGCGGACGAGCCCTCGGTAGTTATATCCCGCCGTCCCTGCGTACTTCTCAAATATGTTAAGACCAAGCCACCCGTCAAAGTCAACACCGACAAGTGCGCCTCCTGCAAGATGTGCATGAAGATCGGCTGCCCCGCGATAAGTATGAAAGAGGGCAAGGCTCACATTGACTTCACCCTTTGCGTCGGCTGCGATGTCTGCAAGCAGCTGTGCAAATTCGGTGCGATAGAATAAGAGAGGAGCGGGAAAAATGGCAGTTAAATCAATTATGATAGTCGGCGTCGGCGGCCAGGGTACTCTGCTTGCGAGCAGACTCCTCGGCAGCGCGCTTATAGACAGCGGATACGAAGTCAAAGTTTCCGAAATACACGGAATGAGCCAGCGCGGCGGTTCCGTTGTTACATATGTTAAATACGGCGATGAGGTTTTTTCGCCCACAATTGAGCAGGGTGAAGCCGATATAATCCTCGCCTTTGAGAAGCTCGAAGCCGCAAGATGGCTCAGCTTCCTTAAGCCCGACGGCAAATTAGTCGTCAACGATCAGTGCATTGACCCTATGCCGGTCATAACCGGTGCGGCCGAGTATCCTCAGAACATATCAGAGGCAATAAAAGCGGCAGGAGCTTCCATGATAGAGCTTGACGCGCTGTCGCTCGCCGTCAAGGCGGGCTCGGCAAAGGCAGTCAATGTTGTTCTCATAGGCGCAATGGCGAGTCATATGCAATTAAGCTACGAAACTTGGACAAACGCCATAAGGAACACAGTGCCCGAAAAGTTCCTCGATATGAACCTCGAGGCATTCCGCCTCGGCTATGAGCACGAAAAAAGCTGCTGAAACGCATTAAAGGCAGACAGTCAGCAAAAGGAGATATGATACGATGGCAAAGTATTTCAGCCCTGAAATTGAGACAGCGTCGCGCGATTATCTGCACGCAATACAGAGCGCAAGACTGATAAAAACCGTAAAAAGATGCTATGAAAATATCCCGTTTTATAAGGCAAAGTTTGACGAAATAGGACTCAAGCCTGAAGATATCCACTCGATAGACGATATCAGCAAGCTGCCCTTTACAGTAAAGCAGGATCTCAGAGATCACTATCCGTTCGGACTTTTTGCCGTGCCGAGAGATGAGCTTGTCAGAGTTCACGCCTCGTCCGGAACGACCGGAAAGCAGACTGTTGTCGGCTACACGAGAGGCGATATAGACCGCTGGTCGGAGTGCGTGGCAAGAGCTCTTACCGCTGCGGGCACAACGCCCTCGGACTACATCCATGTCTCCTACGGCTACGGACTTTTCACGGGCGGTATGGGTATTCATTACGGTGCGGAGAAGCTCGGCGCGACTGCGATTCCCGTGTCGTCCGGCAACACAAAGCGTCAGGTGCAGATTCTTCAGGATTTCGGCTCAAATGTGCTCTGCTGCACTCCGTCATACGCTCTGTTTATCGCAGAGACACTCAAAGAGATGAATGTCGATCCCGCTGAGCTGCCGCTTCGCATAGGTATTTTCGGCGCAGAGCCGTGGAGTGAGAACATGCGCACCCAGCTTGAGAATATGCTCAAAATCAAGGCATATGATATATATGGCCTCTCCGAGATAGCGGGTCCCGGCGTTGCATTTGAATGCTGTGAGCAGTCCGGAATGCACATCTGCGAGGATTATTTCTATCCCGAGATAGTCGATCCCGTGACCCTCAAGCCGCTGCCCGACGGCGAATACGGCGAGCTCGTGTTCACATGTATCGGCAAAGAAGCTCTTCCGCTGCTCAGATACAGAACCCGCGACATTTCCGCAATAACGCATGAGAAATGCGCCTGCGGCAGAACGCTCGTCAAGATGCTCAGACCCAAGGGCAGAAGCGACGATATGCTTATTATCCGCGGCGTCAATGTTTTCCCGGCTCAGGTCGAGCATGTTATTCTTTCGCTCGGCATGGATCCGAACTATCAGATAATAGTTGACAGAGCGAATAATCTTGATATAATGACCGTCTGCATCGAGATGTCAGATCACATGTTCTCTGACTCGGTCAAGCAGATTGAGGCTAAAGAGAAAGAGATTTGCGGCGCCATGCAGTCCGTTCTCGGTGTCTCCGCAAAGGTGCGTCTTGTTGAACCGCACTCTCTGCCGCGCTACGAAGGCAAGGCTTCGAGAGTTATTGATAACAGAAAAATATAAAGGAGGAAAACCAAATGGCAATCAGTCAGATTTCGGTTTTTGTCGAAAACAGACCCGGCAGACTTGCCGACATAACGGCAGTCCTCGCCAAGAACAGCATCGATATCCGCGCTCTTTCCGTTGCGGATACCTCGGACTACGGCATTCTCCGCCTTATCGTTAACGACCCCAAGTCGGCGGTTGAGGCGCTCAGAAGTGAGGGAATGACCGCTTCCGCAACTCAGGTTCTCGGCATAATCATTCCCGATGAACCCGGCGGACTTGCGCGCGCTATCAAGGTGCTTTCAGATGCACAGATAAGCGTTGAGTATGCTTATGCGTTCATCACGCCTTCGGTCGGCAACGCCTATGTTATCATCAGAGTCGAAGATAACGATAAGGCTTCCGAGATACTCAAGGGCGCGGGAATCGAGCTCATTGAGCAGGACGATATCTTCAAGAAGTAAAGATTTTTTAACGCCTCTGATTAAAAAATCAGGGGCGTTTTATTTTAAAAGACAGGATTAGAATTGATGAACAACAGTCAAATTATTTCTACTGCCATGGCGCAGTCCGCAACAGACCTCGGATGTGCACCGGAAGACTTTATAAAAGACAAAAATATTATCGTTGAATCAACAACAAGCCAGAATGCGCGAAAATATTTGAAGCTTCCGTTTATATGCGATCTTGTGTCATACGGAAACAACATTGTAGCTTCCGTTGACATGAAATATAAGGACATTGTGGAGCAATATATAAATAGATTTGCGCCGGAGCACTGCTTCGAAACACCGAATATGCATATTCTAAACGACGCTTTTCAGGCGCACGGTATGCGTGTTTGTTTCATGGCTGAGTATTTTCTGCCGCGTATGGAGTCGCTTCAGGAACTGTCATGCCGATATGAACTCAAGGTTATGTATCCGAATGACTTCAAGGATTTATATCTGCCGCAGTGGAGCAACGCGCTGTGCACCGACAGAAAAGATTTAGATGTGCTGTGCGTCGGTGCATACGACGGCAATACTTTAATAGGGCTTGCCGGAGCTTCAGCCGACTGCGATACGATGTGGCAGATAGGAGTCGATGTTCTGCCGGAATATCGCAGGAAGGGCGTAGCTGGTGCGTTGACAAACAGACTGGCGCTGGAGATTATAAAACGCGGCAAAGTCCCGTTTTACTGCTGTGCATGGTCAAATATCAAATCTGCTGGGAACGCAATAAAAAGCGGATTCAGACCCGCATGGGTGGAGCTGACCGTAAAGCCCGCCGATTTCGTTGATAAACTGAACGGAATAAAAATTTAATAGATAAGCTAAAATGTCCTCGCATGGATACTGCGGGGACATTGGTATTTTTCGGGACAAAGCCTCATATTATTAGATAAAATAATGGAGGTAAAATGCTATGGACATAAACGCGGCAGCAAAGGAATACGGGAACGGTGTTATAACTTCACTGAAAAAGAATCGCAGAATACTTATTATGATGCTGCTTTTTGCAGCAGGAATGATAATAGGCGCACTTTCGCTGAAAAAGGCTGATAGCTATCTTTCAGGCGCATTTTCGGATATGTTTTCGGTTTATATAAGATCAAAAAGCAGTCAGTCTCTCGGCATGAATTTTATAAATTCGCTGGCTGTCAACGCCGCATTTATGCTTGCAGTATTTGTATTCGGGCTGTGTGCTGTCGGGCTGCCGCTGATATGTATTCTGCCAATAATACGTGGAGTGGGGATAGGTATGCTGTCGGGCTATCTATACTCAAATTTTGCTCTGCGCGGGCTTGGGTACTGCGTTTTGGTGATATATCCCGGGCTTATACCGGCTATTTTTGCGCTCCTGCTTGCTTGCAGTGCCGGAATAAATTCATCATATGAAATGCTCCTCTCACTTTCTTCAGCTAAAGCGCAAAGAGGGGAGGGGAGCATAAAAATTTACTGTATGCGTTTTTTGATAATATGCATTCTTATCGTTCTTGCCGCTGTAACCGACGCCGCCGCAAGCAGACTTTTTTGCAGGCTGTTCAGCTTTTAATTTTCATCAGAATCAGATTCAGACTTTTTACGGTTGATTTTGACTTTATTAAGCGGGTTGGAATCAACGGCACTGCGCAATTGTTCGTCGACAACATGAGTATAAATTTCAGTCGTTGCCAGATTCTCATGGCCGAGAATCTCTTTTAGTTGCAACACATCGACATGGCCGTATTGATACATGAGCGTAGCGGCCGTATGTCTTAGTTTGTGAGTTGAAAATCCCTGACCGCTGAGCCCGGATTTTTCAAGATACTCGTCAACTATATGCTGAACCGTTTTGGGGCTGATCCTGGTCTTGCGGTTGCTCAGGAACAGCGCTTCTTTGTCTTTCACGCCGTCAACCGGACGCACTTTCATATAGTCTTTTATCGCGCTTACACACGCATCATTGAGATAAACCGCGCGTTGTTTATTTCCTTTTCCAGTTATTATAATTGTATTATCCGGTTTTATATCAGAATAATTGATTGAAACAAGCTCCGAAAGACGCATTCCGCAGTTCATAAAAAGAACTAAAATGCAATAATCGCGCTCCTTATTTTTACCATCTACGGATTCGAGCAAACTCACAGCCTGTTCAAGAGACAGATATTTCGGCAACGATTTCTTTATTTTCGGCGATTCCAGATCCTGCATAGGGTTTTCATCAATGTAACCCTGAACCTTTAAATAACGATAAAAGCGTTTGATAGAAACGACTTTGCGAGCTCTGGCTGTCGTATCATTGCCGCGCTCGGCGCGACAGTATTCCAAAAAGCCGTACGCAGTCGGTATACGGGCAAGCGAGATAAAATCGATATCAAGCTTTGAAATATCAATTTCATCTATAGGAGTGTTTTTATACTGCGAAAGGTTTTCTTGCTTGAGCATGTACGCAAAGAAAAGCCGAAGATCCGAGGCGTATTCGCAGACAGTAAGCTGTGATTTGCCTTTGACACTCGACAGATAATTCAGATAATCCCGCACCAATCGCGGCAGGCATACAAAATCCTCAGGTTTCATACACAGAACCTGTATAGTCATATAATAAAGTCCCCTAAATTATACAAAACATTTATTTTGTATAATTTTTAAGGTTCATTTGTACAATATGACTATACTACTTCCTCTCTTATAAAATCCAAAATATCAGAATAACAATTATTAAAAGCTGTTCTCTCTGCTCGAAGCATTATATATTGTAATAAGTCTTGTAGATTGACTTTTTGTCTACATATTAATGTTTGTAGTCTTTTTATTCTGTCCTCATATTCTGTATCTTTTGCTAATCCATATTGTATTATTAAAATATACAGTCTTTCTCGGTCAGTCATTTTTGAACACCTCCTTTAGGTAAATATCCAACTATAGCATACTTGACTTTTACACTTGTATTAGGTATTCTTATTTCTTGACCTTTAAATTCTGAATAATCTATGTTCTGATAAACTGATTGACAATCACGCTTTATATCATGACCCCTTGCATAATAAACATTGCCTAATATTTTTGTAGTATCTTTAGTAACATATTTAGTGATATAAGCTGATACAGCAGTTCTATTATCATCTAATTCGATTGCAGTTGAAAAGCCGAATTTCCAGTTGTCTAAATTATACACTTTCCGACCTTTATTATCAAGTTTTACATAGGTTAATTTTAAATTGTTTCCGCTACACAAACCATGAAAATGAATAGCTCCGTCTTTATGATATTCAGGAATCAACAAGCAATTAAAATCATATCGACTAACCATATTATTCAACCATTTTATCAATTTTCTATTTATTTCTTTCTTATCATATCTATCTATTTTTGTTTGGTCTAATGTTAATGTTATAAAATATTGCCATAAATCACCATTGATAAAAGCAATATCAAATATTTTATCTTTTGCACGTTTAAGAGAATCGTCACGAGTTATTGGTTCGTCAGATTTAGTATAATCATCTCGTTTGTTTATTTTGTTTATAAGTTCTACTTTATCAGGATTGAAAATAAATTTGTTAAATACAGTATATTTCAAAATGTCATTAGGATAAATTTTTACACGAGAATTGTATAATACATCACTGTCAATTAAACAATCTCGATACAAGGTTTTCACCTCCAGTGAGTCATATTTGTGGCTAATATCAAGTATAAGGGAACGGGACTCAGGAAGCCCCCTCCATTGGAGGGGTGCTTCCCTCCTCCCCCTGCTCCGCTGTCTGATTGAAAAGGATATCATCCCAGAGCGGAAGGGGAATGTCGGGTTTTTCATCAAAGGTGAAAAGAGTCATAAATTTACCGTAATAAGGTTTACGCCAAAAAAGGAAATTGCCGACAGGGATTTCGCAGACATCCCAAATTACCTTTTGCATACCCGCTTTAAACATACGACCAACAACAGCAGTATTATTATCTGCAATTTTTGCAATAGTAGTGTGTGAAGCTTCTATGTGCGTAAGGTGCAGGAAACCTTTTGTCAGGTAAAATGTTTCATCCGCAGCACGGCGGACATTAAGGTCGAGTGCGTCATAAGCCTGAGTCGCGATAAAAAGCCGAGTATCATTTTTACGCAAAAAATTAAAAAATTCATCATCTGCCTGAGTCCACTTAGCATAAGCACGCGCAGGCCACACAGTTCGAGCTTCATCGATAAGTACGACAGAATGTGACAAATTAGCGTTATAGAGCCACGCCTTATCAACATCGGCTTTATATACACCATTTACAAGGCTTTTCTTCATGGGAATCTGATAGACTCCCTGATAGGGATATTGGCAATAAACTTTATATCCCAACTTGAGATATTCTTCAGCAATCAGCGCAAAAACAGAGCTTTTACCAGTTCCCCTATCGCCTGTTATTATGGTGCAATACGGTTCCGATATATGGCGTTTTAACCTTTTATTTAGAAATCCTAACATTTTCCATACCTTATTTTATTGAAGATTTTAACAGCAAGCCCGACAACAAAAGGCACCGAAATATATAAAATATATTCGGGAAACGCGAACGAAGCAGAAAAAAAATCAACAAAAAAATCCTTGAAATTATTTAAAAAGTCCATAAGTACCTCGAAAAAGCCCGCCAAAGAAAAAACATTGACGGGCTATATAAGTTTATCTACGACGTCTGCGACGCTTACCACTGGACGAAATGCCGCGAACACCAAGTCTGCGGATAACACCAATAGCAAACATAACAATACCGCCGAGAAGAGCAATAAGCACAGGCACAAAAATCAGCGGGTTGTTTGTAATGGTAGTTATAACATTCGCAAACATGCCAATAATAAGGTCATAAACGGTAGTCATAGCACCAAGTACACCAGCTATACTCAAGAGAACCCCTCCTTTACGCTAAATTAATTAGTTGATAATGATTATCTGCGCCCCTTGATACCGAACTTTCGGACAACCTTTATAGCGAGTCCAACAGTACCGGCAACAATGGCGAATATAACCATCCACAGAAGAAGGTCATTTTTAGCAATCATATCGACAAAATCGGTAAAAATGCCCCAAAACCATGTAGAAACAGAACCAATACCAGAAGCGATATTGCTAAGACTTGCAATAGCAACAATGGTAGTACCTTCGCCCATTATTTAAGCTCCTTTCTTTATATTTTTAATTATTATTAATCGGCTTCAATATTAATATTAGCTGACTTCTTTGTAGGAGCAGCTTTTTGAGACCGAAAATAATCATGTTCCATTGCTTTAAATTTGTTTGTATTTTTCTTGTAATTCGGATTGTAGAATTTGTAACCGCCTACAGTAACATAAGGCAAATTGTTTTTCTTGAAAATATCTTTTGATTTGTTTTTAAAATGAACTTTAGAAAACATTCTTATAGGATTATGAAAACCACTAAAATATAAATCGCGTTGCTTTATTAAATTAAAATTGGGATATGAAGCATCTACATTAGACACATCAGGAATAGAAGTTACAATAAGAACTATAACCGAAATTATTGTTCCGATGAGGAACAGCGCAAAGATGAATACAAGGCGCGAACTTGTCACAACTGATATTAAATCAGAAATGCAATCCTTGAAGAAATCCCAACAACTCCCGAGCGCGGGAAAAGCCGTTGTAGAAATCCATGTGTAGATATCTGACATAGAATCACCGCCTTATTGCCTGATACAAAGCTACACAGATAGAACCCGCAACAGGGACAAGCAGGAACAGACCTACCCCCGATGATACTAAACTATTAACATAGCTATGTAATTCCATAGTACGCAGTTGACTAAACCACATAGTGACTACATCAAGCATTTAATCACCTACCAAAAACACGAACGAGTGCGCCGACAATGCCGAGCGCAAGCGGTACAGCTATAAAAGCGATTAGTAGCGGATTATCAGACAGAAAAGTAAAACCGCCTGAAAGAGCCGTCCATGCACTTGTAAGAGCGTCCAAGGCTAAAACCCCTTTCAAAAGATATTAAAGATTATAGAAATAACCTTATAAACAAAATAAATACTTGCAACCACAAAGCCGACAAGAACGAAATACTCTATAAATTCAAGACCCGCAGGAGGTGAACCGATAAGTTTTTCTAATGCTTCAAGCATTTAATTTCCCCTCCTTTTTCGTGAGAAAAACAAGCTAAGAACAGAGCACGAAGCACAAACCAACAAGAGAGTATACAGAAAAATGTTTTCTTTAGATAGAAAATAATTATCTGTCTGCCTGTCCCCCTTATCATCAATAAAAGTAACATTAGTATTAAGAATCTTCGTTACTGTTATATCCCGATACTCGTAATAGCTTGAAGTATCCGTTCTATATTCGAGCGTCCCAAGGGAGGTAAAACGTGCCGGATAACTTTTTCCGGCAGAGGTATAGATATACCCTGAGACCGTAGAATTAGTAACGTTACATATATTATTACCGCTACCACTAAAACCGAAATAATTGTTTTTGTAGTTATTCGGACAGATAAACGTAATTTTCCCAAGGGAAGATTCAACCTCAAAGAAAGCACCTCCTGAAATCGGAACATATGATGGAAATTCTGTTGAATACTCGACAGCAAAACACGGTAAAGAGCTGAAAACCAAAACAAGCGCAACAGCAAAAATTGATATTATTTTTTTCATTACTTTTTCCCCGCTATGAATCTTCCAATAATAGCAAAAATACAACCAATAACAATAAATGCTATTATAGGTATACCGTAAATTTCATTACCAAGAAAAGTAAAAGCACCCTGAAAAGCTGATATTAAATCTTTCATGATTGCGATTCCCTCCCCAAAACTTTATACAAAACAGACACAATAACAAGAGCAATACAAGCCACAACAAAAGAAGTGGGCAAAGCAGAAACAACCTTAACAAGGAAAGTAACACACTTAACAAGAATATTTACAAGAGATAATAACAAATTCCCTATAAACTTGAAAAGCTCAAGAATGAATGTAAAAAAGTCTTTGATATATTCAATTATTTTTAACATTCAATCACCTACCTACAATTTTACGAATAACCAAAAATACAATACCGAACGAAATAAGAGCCAAAACAGAAGCAGGAGCGACACCCATAAAACCATCAAAGAGCTCGGTACCCTTTGAAATATAATCTTTTGCAGTATCGCCAGCCGTTTCTATAGTATCTGAAAATTCATTTAATTGGTCGAGCCAACCATTCATAGTATCAATAGCAGATTGAAAAGCTGATATATCAGTATCAAGAGGAGGTTCGTCACTTCCTGCATCCTCTATTTTCTGAACGCCTTTATCAATGGAATTATCCAAATCCTCAGTAGTTATATCTGTAATGGTAAAATCATTGACATAAAAAGTAAGCTCTGTAGCACTATATGAAGCGTTACCGGACTGATATAAAGTACCTTTAACAACAGGCACAACATTCATAGAACCCTCAGGTAAAGTAAAATCTATAGAAACAGATTTACCAAAATTAGACATATTAATAGTCTGCGAAAGGTTGAAAAGAGATATCAAAACTGTATCAGGAGTAGATTGATTAGCAAGATAAAACGAAAAAGAACCGCTTGAGCGTGAAAACGAAACAGAAAAAGTAACGCGATATTTTCGCCCACCTTGCAACTTTGAAAAAGGTGTCATTGAATTAAAATGGTAAAAACTTTGTGTTTTGTCATTACTCGCCCAAACATATTTAACAGCTGTATAACCATTGCTATTAGTCGGAAAAGTAACTGTAGGCGTATTGCTACCACGCCATATATTAGTAGGAATAAAGCCTGTTACAGACTTATAATAATAAACAGCGCTTGAGCTTGTAGCGGGAGCAGAAACAACAGACGGCGTGTTATATGTTTTATCATTAGTAGATGAATATAATTGAGAACCACTATCGGATGAAGTTATAACACCCTCAAAAGCTCCATTATATGGCACTTCACTAATAGCATATCCGTCTATAACTTGACTTTCTGCAAATGCGGGAACGCATGAAAAAACCAACACGAGCACCACTGCAAATATACTTATTAACTTTTTCATGTTTTCCCCCCATAAATATATATAAGGGGCAGGAGCTTCTATAGGAGGTATAAAAATGAGAAATCATAGAAAAATTGGAGTGTCTTGGCTGAAAAAAAGAGAAGCTACTGCCCCTTACAGGCTATTTAATTGTTTTTGAGCTTTACTCGGCAAGAGTGATTCTCATGCCATACTCAGGATGATTGCGGATTGAAACACGCCAGCAAACCTCGGCAAATTTCTTCACGCCGTTAAGCGACTCAAGAAGTGTTGCAGGAACTGAGATTCTGACGGTATCGCCGTCCTCACAGTAAACATCTGCGGTATAATATGTGTTGCCGTTAGACTTGCTAACTGTGCTATGTGTGCCGAGGAAATTACCTGTAAGATTAACTATCATGTTTTATCTCTCCTTAAAATATGTTTTTGATAAATTCAATAAATGCTCTGCCATAAAGACCGATGAGATTAAAAATGTTATACAACATCATCATTACCCCCTGAAACTTCCAATACTTCACACATTATGTCATACTCACGAAGAAGCAATTTTTCAAGATAATGAAGGTCTGCACGACGTACAGAACCAGGCAACCCGTCCGTACAATCATCAAGAAGAAAATCAACAAATTGCATACAGTTTAAGCAATGCGAGAAATCAACAGAAGTAAAGGAAGTCGAATAGCAGATAGTTTTTGATTTTTTCATTTTCAGTACCTCATTTAAAAAAGTAACAAAACTGGTTCCAAGCTTTAATCTCTTGAACTATACTAGAGTGCATTTCCGTAAAATGATTACAAATACAATCTGATTTTACATCAGAAAATATAAAATACTCACCACAGCAATACCCAAGCCGAACTTTTGTCCCGCAATGCGGGCACGAACTTAAAACAGGAATTTTCATTTTTCGTACCTCCTGAGAGTTGTGTTTTTGTAGTTCATTTATCGACTACAACTAAAATTATAGTCGAGTTTTGAACTATTGTCAATAGTTCATTTGTGAACTGTGGTATAATCTACCTATTGAACAAAAACGGAGGTATTAATTTATGAATTATGCACAAAGATTGAGAGACGCGAGAGAAGATAAAGACCTAAAACAATCAGATGTCGCAATAATACTAAAAACAACACAATCATATTATGCACAATATGAAAATGGACACAGAAAACTACCAATAGAGCACTTAATAACCCTGTGCAAATATTACAACTTGTCAGCCGACTATATGTTAGGCTTCATCAACGACCCAAGACCACTAAAATAAGCCGAACCCCCGAAGAAATCTTCGGGGGTTCTACCTTTAGGGCATAAATACAATTCGTTGGAGCGAATTGTATTTACTGGCTTCTACTTCTACACTGGCTGTCACGATATCAAGGCAATAAAAATTTTTTTCGCAAAGGGCACGCGAAAAAATTTTTTATTGACCCTACGGGCAACCTTGATATCGCGCCACTTTTTCTGATAACCGAAGATGCCGAGGGGGCGGGACGGAAAGCAAGGCAACAAGCCACTACGAACTTTGAAAACTTAATAAACAACTAAGTTGTTTGTCTCCCCCTCGTCCTCTTAGGATATCAGAAAAAGAAGATAAAAAGGTAAATACCTCGGGGGACAAACAAAAAGCAAAGCTCGCAGGGCTGAGCCGAAAAAAACCGCCTGAGCGAACCAACCACTCAGACGGAGAAAGGAGAAAAGCCATGTACACCGAATACGGATATATCGGCGAGGACGGAATAGAGTACGCGACCGAACAAGAAGCGTATGAAGCCCAAACCGATAAAGATGAATAGTTAGCTGTTCCCCTGTTTGCGGTCAGGGTAACCAAAACCGCAACACTATAATATCAAATTTGAAAGGATTTTGCAAGATGAAAGAAACAAGAAAAATATCAATGTACAATATAAGAAACGAATGTATAAAAAATAATTGGTACACAAAAGGCGATTGCGATGATTATGATAATATACTCACCTTTGCAAACAACTTAGAAAATGCAACAACTAACGACCTTGAAACAATAGCAACCGATATTAAAACACACAGTGAAACAGATTATGAAATTGAAAGCATTATGTTCGTATTAGCAAATGACTGTTGCACAACATTCATAGAAGATTGAAAACAGTCTTAGTTTGGTAAAAAAAGACCCTCCCACTTCGGGAGGGTTGATTTTATGCAAAATGTTTATTTTTTCTTTATGGTATCATTTATTTTGTATAATTTTAGCGGGAGCTTTAGTCAATATGACTATTGATTCAGTTTTCCCTCCCTTCGCACAAAATCAGAACTCTATCCCAAACAACCGCTTAGTATTCTCGGTTGCGGTATCGACAAGCGTCTGCACATCGATATTTTTTATATTCGCTATCGCCTGCGCAGAATATGCAATCATATCAGATGAACATCTGGTTCCTCTGAGCGGCACCGGCGCCATATAAGGACAGTCGGTTTCAAGTAAAATTCTGCTGATATCCGTCGATGCTGCGACTGCAACAGGTTTCTTCGCGTTTTTGAAAGTAACTGCTCCGCCGAGACCGATATACATTCCGAGTTTTAAAACTTCCTGCGCCATTTCAACGCTGCCGGAAAAACAATGGACTACGCCTTTTGGTCTGTATTTTTTGAGCAAAGTCATTGTGTCCTCGTGCGCTTCCCTGTCGTGGATTATAACAGGCAGATCGAGCTCTTTTGATAGTTTCAACTGAAGCCCGAAAATCTCTTTTTGAAGCTCTCTTGGCGAGAAATCATAGTGATAATCGAGCCCAATCTCCCCTATTGCGACGCATTTTTTCTTTTTTGTGAAATCAATTATTTTTTTTTCTATTTCGCTGATATTAGCGTTTTTTAATTCTTTTTCAGCCTCATGAGGATGAATTCCGCACGCACACCAAAAAAAAGGATATTTTTCAGAAAGCTCCGCAGATGTTGCGGAGCTTTTCAGGTCACTTGCGCAGTTTATAACAGCGCAAACGCCCTTCGACGGCAAGGACGCTATCAATTCGTCCCTGTCGCCGTCAAACTGTTCGTCGTCGTAATGGGCGTGGCTGTCAAAAATATTGTTTATCATCTTATCTTTGCTCCGACCGGGATGTCGTCAACGAAAATCACCTTTACATCATCGTCTGCGCAGTCAGCTGCAAGAATCATTCCGCAGCTTTCAACGCCGCAGAGCTTTGCGGGCTTGAGGTTTGACACAAGGATTATATTGTGTCCGACAAGATCCTCGGGCTCGTACCACTTGGCAATTCCGGAAGCAACAGTGCGAAGTCCGCTGCCGTCGTCGATAGTCAGTTCAAGCAGCTTCTTTGCGCGTTTTACAGGCACGCAATCCTTAATTTTTGCAACTTTGAGCTCGACTTTTGCAAAGTCGTCAATGCCAATCATTGCAACTCCGGGAATCTCTTCTTTCTTCTCTTCGAGTGCCGCTTCGGAGACGGAAGTCTCCTTCTCTATCTCCTCAAGCATCTTTTCTGCGTCGATTCTGTTGAACAGCGGAGTCGCCGTTCCGACATGTCCGCCGGCTTTGAGCGCGCCAAAGGACTGGATGCTCTCATAAGAAGATATATTCGTGTTGAGCTGCTCAAGAATCTTGTCCGAGGTATCGGGCATAAAGGGCTTGAGCTGAACGGCAATTATTCTGATGCTCTCAAGGAGATTATAAAGCACCGTGCCGAGCCTTGCGCGCTTATCTTCATCCTTTGCGAGCAGCCACGGAGTCGTCTCGTCGATATATTTGTTGCTGCGTCTTGCTGCGCTGAAAATAGCCTCAAGCGCATCCGCAACATGGAAATCATCCATGCATTTATCAACCGTCTTTACGCTGCCGAGAACAGTATTTTTGAGATCCTCATCGACGGCTTCCGGAGCTTCGGGAGCGAGTATCTCGCCGCCGAAATATTTATTTGACATTGCAATCGTTCTGTTGACAAGGTTGCCGAGCGTGTTTGCAAGCTCGGAATTGTAGCGCTCAATTATGGTGGTATAAGTGATCGAACCGTCAGCGGCATAAGGCATCTCGGAGAGCAGATAATATCTGATGGCGTCAACGCCGAAATGTCTCACAAGGTCGTCCGCATATATAACATTGCCCTTGGACTTTGACATCTTGTCCGTTCCGAAAAGCAGCCACGGGTGTCCGAATACTTTCTTGGGCAGTTCAAGACCGAGAGCCATGAGCATAATCGGCCAATAAATTGTGTGGAAACGAAGAATGTCTTTGCCGATTATATGCGCGTCTGCCGGCCAATATTTGTTGAACAGCTCGGAGCTGCCGTCGGGATCATAGCCGAGAGCGGTGATATAGTTCGAAAGCGCGTCTATCCAGACATAGATGACATGCTTGTCATCAAAGTCGACCGGAACGCCCCATTTGAAGGACGAACGGGAAACGCAGAGATCCTGGATACCTGGCTTTATGAAATTGTTGACCATTTCCTTTTTGCGGCTCTCGGGATAGATAAAGTTCGGGTTCGCCTCGATATAATCCTCAAGCTGCTTCTGATACTTTGACATTCTGAGAAAATATGCCTCTTCCTTTGTCGGGACAAGCTCGCTGCCGCAGTCCGGGCACTTGCCGTCAACGACCTGGGACTCTGTGAAAAAGCTCTCGCAAGGCACGCAGTACATGCCTTCGTATTCGCTCTTATAGATATCGCCCTGGTCATAAAGCTTGCGGAATATCTTCTGAACTACCTTTTCATGGTAATCGTCGGTCGTTCTGATAAACTTGTCATAAGTTGTGTTGAGCAGATCACAGATGCCGCGTATCTCCCCTGCCACTTTGTCAACATATTCTTTCGGGGATACGCCTGCATTCTTTGCGTACTCCTCTATCTTCTGACCGTGTTCATCGGTACCGGTAAGGAAAAACACATCATATCCCTGCATTCGCTTATATCTGGCTATGGCATCGGTGAGAACTATCTCATAGGAATTGCCTATGTGAGGCTTGCGCGATGTGTAAGCAATCGCAGTTGTGATGTAATACTTTTCTTTGGACATGATTTGTTTTCCTCCTCGTATGTAAATACTTATATATTATACCATCTTTTTTATATTTTACAAGACAAAACCGTGCCTTGCGGCACGGTCATCGTGTTTTCTTTTTCATATTTGCGGCAAGTATGCCTCCGATGCAGGCGCATACGGCCGCAACAGTTACCGCAATCGCTGTTTTTATGCCTACACTGCCGCCTGCGGCCGCGGCGGATACAACAACGCAGGCAATGAGCAAAACTGATGAACACAGTCCCAACATAAGTCCGTTTTTTCTTATCGGGATAACAGAAAAGAGTCCGGCTATAAACGCCGCTATTGCGGCACACACAATTGAAACGGGCGTATAAGCTCCCGACGAAACACCTTTTTTGAGTATCACCGCAGAGGCAATCGAAAGCAGTATAAAAAATATTGCGGCGCCAAGCGCATTGCCGATAAGCAGACTTATCAGAAGAGTTTTCTTATCATTGGTTTCCTTTCGCTCTCCCCTTTTGGCAGGCATAAAAAATCCCCCTCATACCGTTTGTTAAAAAAGTATGAGGGGAAGTCTGATTTTATGTCAGATTACTCGGCGTCCGCATCCTTGTTCTTCTTGCTCTTCTTGCGGCTTGCCTTGCTCTTTGCCTTGGCCTCTTCCATCTTTGCGGCCTTCTCGGCTTCCTGAGCTTCCTTCGCGGCAGCTCTCTCAGCCTCGAGCTTCTCGTTAGCGGTGTTGTTGGTGCTGATAGCCCATCTCATAATCTTGATTCTGTTTCTTTCAGCGCCGGTCTCTATAATAAGAGAATCATCCTTAACAGTGACAACGCGTCCGACGATACCGCCGATAGTGGTGATCTCATCGCCGACCTCGATGCTGTCGCGCATCTGCTGCTCTTCCTTCTGCTTTTTCTTCTGGGGACGGATCATGACAAAATACATGACCGCGAACAGAAGAACCATCATAACGATAAGAGAAATCTGGCTCTTGCCGGCATTCGCACCGTTTGCAGCTGTACCGCTGGCAAGGTTTAAAAACTGTACTAAATTCATAATGAACCTCCAAATGATAATAGAATAATTATAACTGCTGTTTCATATTTATGCAAGCATTTATTGAAATTTTTAGACTGATGCGAGCGAAAAAACATAATCTTTGTGCACAATGCCTGTCTCAATAAAGGATATTCCGCTGCATTCGAATCCCCTTTCGGTTATTTCGAGCGATATATCGCTGACTGTACTTACCTTTGGACTCAGCGCCTTGAAGCAGGCTTCTTTGACAGACCACAGCGTAAGCAGGTTTTGCGTATCTGTCGCATATCCTCTCTCGGCATCGTTGACGCATATTTTATTTATGAGCTTCGGATTGACATCACGCTTTTTTTCAATGTCAACTCCGATTGGAAAACTGCTCACTGCACAGACTGCATAGTCGCCGGAATGACTGAGAGATATATAACATCCATCGCACAGCGGCTTCCCGCTACCGTCACAAGTTATTCTGATTTCGTCCTCATCAATACCCAAAAAGTCGGCAGACGCGCGCCTTGCGGCGAGATTCGCGGCAAGCGAGCGTTTTTTGTCATCTTCAAAGCGCATCCTGGAAACGCGCTCGCGTTTCTGCGGACAAAGAAAATTCATTTCGCGCTCGTACTGCTCGTTGGTCAGTTCGTTTATATTTATAAAAAGTGTCAGTGCCATTACTTTGCGTGTATCTTCTGACCGTCTTCAATATCTTCGGACGGTATCTTGACTATCTTATCCCCTACCGAGCAGCCGGAAAGTATCTGATAATGCTCTCCGTCAAAAAGTCCTGTTGTAACCTCGGTTTTCTTAACGGTCTTTGAATCCGGATCATAGAGATAGATATACGACTTTCCGTCCTCGTACTGTATCGACTCAACCGGGACAAGAGTGGCGTTCTTCTGAGTTTCGAGCTTTATGGACATATCAACCGAAAGACCGATTATAATGCTCTTGTCGGGCTGTTCGATCATCGCTTTCGCCTCAACTTCGCTGCCGCCGGATGTTGAACCGAGAAGCGAAGTAATGCTTGACGAGGCAGATTCAGAGGCGGTGGGGCTTATAAAGCTGACGTAACCGCTGAACTTCTTGCCTGTTGCGCCGGTTATCTCGACCGGCTGGTCGAGTTTTATTTTATATATATCCTTGCCGCTAACACTGAAAGTCGCAGAGAGCGGATAATATTCAACGACTATACCGCCGGGAGTTCCCGGGAAAAGCTGATTGATAATGCCGGAAAAATCCTTTGTGTCTGATGTTGCGGACGAAAGAAGAGAAGATATATCAATACTGTCGAGCGAGACTGTTGAATTGCTTTTCGGCGTATGATATGTCTCGCCGCTGACGATATTTATTTCCCTTACAACGCCGTCATTCTCGGCAACCCAGCCTTTTTTCAATGCGTTCACGGCCTCAACGGTACTGTCAAGATCGTTTTTGGCGGATTCGGCAACGGAGAGATAGAGCGACGCGAGCGTATCGCCGGACTGGAGCTTCAGTATCCCCTGCCGCGCCTTAAGCTCAACCAATTCAAGCTGCGCCGATATCAGCTGCTTTTCCTCGTCGGAAACCGAAAGGAGCTTGAGTATCGACGAAATCTGATTGTTCGCGCCGTTAATTATATTCTCGAGATGCTGGAGTATCTCCGAAACCTGAGTGCCGGAAGAGAAGAGTCTGTCAACTATTTCTGCCGCCAATTTGCTGTCACCGAGGAGCTCGGTGAGCTGCTTTTTCAGCGAGATAGTTTCCTTTGTATCGTCCTTCGGTTTTGCCGCATCGACCTTTTCGCTGAGTTTCTCTATCTCTTGCTGCTTCTGCTCTATCTGCTTTGAGAGCGACTCAAGCTGAGCCACGGAGGCGTTCGCGTTTGAAGCATACTTTCTGTACTGCGACATGGCGGCGTTATAGTTCTCTCGCTTCTGCGCCACAACGTCGCTGAGTGAGCTTGTATCAAATGTCGCAAGCACATCGCCTTTTTTAACGGCATCTCCGACTCTGACATTCACGCTCTTGACATATGTGCCGTCAAGTATTTCGAACGACGCCTGATTTTCGGAGTTCACAGTGCCGGAAAGCTTGAGCGTTTCGGTGATATCGCCGGCAGTCACATCCGCCAGGGCAACCGCAGTGCGTGTCTTCTTGCTTATCATAACATAAGCGGTGACACCGAGTGCAATGATAAGTAGCGCGGCGACGATACTGATGACGATTTTTTGCTTTTTGTTGAGTATCTTCTTTGTCATCCCAATTCTCCATCATGTATTTTCTTATATATTACACTTATGTTTCGGCGAGTTAAAGTACATTTTGTAAACTTTTTTAAAAAAGTCGGATCCATGCGGCGAACACACGAATCCGACATAATTATTTAGTTGCAGCGCTTCCAAAGCGAGGGCGAAAACAAAGCGAGAACCGGGAATATCTCCAGTCTGCCGATTATCATGTCCGCGCTGAGAACAAGCTTGCTGAACCACGAAAATCCACTGAAATTGCCCATTGGACCGACAATATCTATTCCGGGTCCGATGTTATTCATGCACGATATAACCGCAGTTACATTGGTCGTGAAGCTAAAATCATCGATTGAAACAAGAAGCGTGGATGCTATCATAACAATAACATATGCAACAAGATACATAGAAACATTTCTGACGAGTGCTTCATTCTGAACCTTTCCGTCAATACGGAGCACTTTGACGCTACGCGGATGAACAACGCGCTGCATCTCGTTGCGAAGAGCCTTGAATAATATAAGGACTCTCGACACCTTCAAGCCGCCGCCGGTAGAGCCCGCGCACGCGCCCATGAGCATGAGCACAACGAGAATATATCGCGAAAGCTCAGGCCAAAGCGAAAAATCAGTGGTAGAAAATCCGGTTGTCGTGATAATCGACGAAACCTGGAAGAAGCTGTGATGAAAAGCGTCAAACCAGCTTGCCAGCGGGAACGGCGGCTCGCACAGCGGCTTCATGGCGATGCTCATGAGCTTCATGGGGTTATCGTCCGCCGCGACGCGGTTGGAGCTGAGCGCCCCGCAGCGGCGGCAGCGGTGGATGATGGCCCATTCCCCGCCCTTGCGCACCCAGACCGCGACCGGGTCCATGATCCCGCCGCAGTCGGATGCCCGGTCGCCGGGCTCGAGGTCGACGTGGAGGCTGGAGAGGCAGTTGGGGCAATGGTTGCGGTGGTCACTCCCTGCGTTCTGCGGGGTGCAGAGCCGCCCGCAGACCTTGCAGGTAAAGCTGTCATTACAGGCATGTGTCTTATAATAGCCTTTTTCGAACGTTTTGCGTTTGTTTTCCCGATTCATGGTGGATCCTCCTGAAGATCGAATCGTAAAGCTTCGGGAGGCGCGGCGTGTGAGATTTGCCGGACCTCCCGGTCAGCCCACACGCTCCGATGCACAGGTGATCAGCTTCAAAAAGTTCTCCTTTTTATGCAATGATCCGCGCGGCCGCTGAAGCCGCCCGGTCTAGTTCTATCATAGTCCCGCCGCGGCCGCCTGTCAATCTGTTTTCCGGGTCGACGGCGCCGGTTTTCTTCCGGGCCGCTGTTTTTTGCACACTTTCCGCACGCTGCGGCTTTACAGGTCCCGCGCAACAAGCTATACTGTACAGCAGAAAAGTGAGGGATATTCTATGAAATACGCATTCACGCACGGAAAGCTCCTAGCCGCCAACGAGGGGATCTCCGTCCCGGGCGGACATATGGCCGGGTCGGTCGCCGTGGCCGCGCACTCTATTCCTGAGGCGCTCGCGCAGCTGGATGCCGCAGAGGCGCAGGGCGTCGACCTCATCAAGCTGATGATCACGGGTGGCGTGATGGACGCGAAGGAAAAAGGCGTCCCGGGCGAAATGAAGATGCCGCCGGAGATGATCAAGGCCGTCTGCGACCGGGCACACGCCGCGGGATACCGCGTTGCGGCCCACGTCGAGTCGCCGCAGGGCGTGCGCGCGGCGCTGGAAAACGGCGTGGATTCGATCGAGCACGGCGCAAAGCCGGACGCGGAGATCCTGCGCCTGTTCAAAGATACCGGCGCGTTTCTCTGCACGACGATCTCGCCTGCCCTGCCCTACGCGCTGTTTGACCGTTCCATCACCCACGCGACTGAGGTCGAGCAGTACAACGGCACGATCGTCTTTGAGGGCATCATCGACTGCGCGAAGGCCGCGCTTGCCAACGACATTCCCGTCGTGCTCGGCAACGACGTCGGCTGCCCGTGGATCACCCAGTATGATTTCTGGCGCGAGCTGTTTTATTTCCACAAATATACCGGCGTCTCCAACGCCTTCGCTCTCTACACCGCAACGAGCCGGAGCGCGGAGCTCGCCGGCATCGGCAGCGAGACCGGCACCGTTGCGCCGGGCAAGTGTGCGGACCTGATCGTGACCGCCGCAAACCCGCTGGAGGATCTGCGCGCGCTGCGGCACGTCGGGATGGTCATGGCCCGCGGCCAGCTGACCGGGCATCCGCGCTTCAAGCGCCGCCCGGAGGTCGAAGCGCAGCTCGACCGCTTTTTGACAGACGAGTCCGGCGCGGCTGCGCGCTGAGAAACGGAGGACAGGCTTTGCTGTATCTTGGATTTTTGCTTCTGGCCGGCATTCTGCAGGGCGTCATGGTCTCGCTCAACGCGCAGATGGGCAACTACTTCAGTCTGTTCGGCATCTGCTTCTTTGTCCACGGCATCGCGCTCGTGCTGCTGCTCGGCTATCTGCTGGTCAAGCGGCAGCCGCTGCGGTTTTCCGGCGCGCCGTGGTATGTGTATCTGGTCGGCGCGATGGGCATCGGGATCGTCGCGACCTCCAGCTGGTG
>OGXR01000575.1_pt1 | contig 29149 bp, 26 predicted proteins | sample 1576331 | NCBI WGS metagenome assembly OGXR01 (sample SAMEA3541473, study PRJEB24748) | human gut metagenome | biome: human gut; feature: human-associated habitat; material: faeces | place: China | collected 2012 | reverse complement strand
GGTCTTTGCAAATACACCATATCTACCAACTGTATTCCACTCTCATAGATTTGGTGGTCATAATTATCTATAAAGAAATTTGATATGATATGCGAACGGACAAAACCACACTTTTCATAAAATGGTATTGTCAATGGGCTATCACCTGTTCCTACTTGTAGAATAGCATATTGCTCTCTATATTTCTCTACGATAAAATCAATTAAGGATTTTGCATAACCTTTGCCTTGATAGTCTGGAACAGTTGCAATGTTCTTGATTTCAAGCACATCATTTCCTTCATCGGTAACGATGCACTCGCATTTAATCCCATTATCATCAACCACATACATTTTGCCTTTATCAAGGTATCGGTCTATCATATTTTCCTGCTCATCTGCCAATAACAGCAAATCAAGATATTGTTTTTTATCTTCTTTGACTTCAATAATTCTCATCAATCGCACCACTAAATTCAAAGTTTCTGTTCCTTACAAATTCCGATTTGTCAGCCTGCTGAAACCACGAAACGGATAGCGCAGAGATGGGTCAAGTCCCCTCACGCCGTTTCCCTGCGGAAGAGGCGGCGGAAAATCTTCTCACCCCAGTCGAACAGGCGCTGTATGGCGAAAAACACCGTGGGGGTCATGAGCAGCAGCGTCAGCATCAGAAGGTTCGTCTGCACCGTGCCGGAACGCAGCTCGAACAGCTCCCCAAGGCAGGTGAACACGACGATGAGACACACCAGCATCGCGCCCCACACGATCCTGCGGAACGTCCCGAAGGGCTTGCACACCTGAAACAGCACCATCATGCCCACAACCGCGAGGATACCCGCGCACACCGTGGCGATGGACGCCGCCGGGAGGTCAAAAACCACCATAAACGCCTGACACACCAGCACGGCAAACACGTTGGTCAGCCCGCCGGGGAACGCCCGGCGCAGAACCCCCCGGAGGAAATGCCCGGTCACCCGGTCGTAATTCGGCTCCATGGCGAGGAAAAACGAGGGAATGCCGATGGTCAGCGCGGAGATCACGGTCAGGTGCATGGGCTGCAAGGGATACGGCCAGTCCGTGAACAGGGAGATTACCGACAGGAACAGGGAGAAAATATTCTTCACAAGGAACAGCGTAGCCGCTCTCTGAATGTTGTTGATGACCCGCCGTCCCTCCGCGACAATGCCGGGCATGGCGGCAAAATCGTTGTTCAGCAGCACGAGACTGCCCAATTGGCTGGCGGCCTGGGCGCCGGAGCTGAAAGCCACGGAGCAGTCCGCCTGCTTCATGGCAAGCAGATCGTTGACGCCGTCGCCGGTCATGGCCACGGTGTGCCCCTGCTTTTGCAGCGCCGCCACAAGGCGGCGTTTTTTCTCCGGCGTTACCCGGCCGAAAACCGTGTTTTCCGACACCGCCCGGGAAAAGTCCTCATCGGTTTCCAGTGTGGAAGTGTCGATATACCGTTCCGCGCCGGAAATGCCCGCCCGGGCGGCAATCAGGCTGGCGGTGTGGGGATTGTCGCCGGATATGACCTTCACGGTCACGCCCTGACGGTCAAAATAGCCGAAGGTCTCAGCCGCCTGCTCCCGGATGCGGCCGCTGAGCAGGATCAGCGCAAGGGGCGACACCAATGCCGGATCCAATGCGCCGGGGACGGGGTCGCCGTCGTACCGGGCGGCCAGCAGCACCCGGCAGCCCTGCTCCGCCCAGCCGTCCACGGCGTCCCGGTATTCTTCAAACCGCTGCGCCAGAATGAATTCCGGCGCGCCCACCAGAAACGCGCCCTGCCCCGCGAACACCGCCCCGCTCCACTTGGTCTCCGGGGAGAAGGGGATGCGCTTTTCGCAGACCCAGTCGGTTTCGCCGTCAAACAGCTCGTGAATGGCTCTGCCCGTGGCGTTGTCCGGCTCTGACGCGCCGTACATGGCGGTGAGGACGGCCTCCAGATATTCCGGGTCGCCGCCCGACAGGGGGACGACGTTTTCCACCTCCATGTCCGGCTCGGTGATGGTGCCGGTTTTGTCCACGCACAGCACATCCACCCGCGCCAGGGTCTCGATGCAGTTCATGTCCTGCACCAGCACCTTTTTCCGGCTCAGCTTCACCGCCGACGCCGCCATGGCGATGGAGGTCAGCAGATACAGCCCCTCGGGGATCATGCCCACCAGCGCCGCGACGGTTCCCTCCACGCTGCTTTCCAGTCCCAGCTTGAGGACGCAGAACTCCTGATAGAACAGGATAATCCCCACCGGCACCAGCGCGATGCCCACGAAAAGGATCAGCCTGTCCAGAGAGCGCATCATTTCCGACTTTTTCCCGCCGGGGTTTTTCTGGGCTTCCCGGGAAAGCCGGGCGGCGAAGGAATCCCCGCCCACGGCGGTAAACTGCACCCGCCCCCGGCCGGAGAGAATGGCCGAGCCGGATTTGACTTCGTCCCCGGGGGTTTTCGTCACCGCGTCGGCTTCGCCGGTGAGCAGTGACTCATCCACCCACATTTCCCCGCTGCGCAGGATCCCGTCGGCGGGGAGGGTGTCGCCGGAGGCGAACTCGGCGATATCGTCTTGGACAATGGCTTCCGGAGAAATCTCCTGCCGCGCACCGCTGCGGATGACGGTTACGGGACGCTCCGCCACCAGCGTCAGCCGCTCCACCGCCCGTTTGGCGCGGATTTCCTGGATGATGCCGATGACGGTGTTGATCACTGCCACTACCAGAAAACCCATGTTCAGGGGGCTGGAACCGCCGACGATGAGCATCACGGCCAGAACCACGAAAATCAGGTTAAAAAAGGTGAAGCAGTGGGTCAGAACGATTTCTTTTTCGCTTTTGCCGGAATAGACCGGCTTCCCCGCGGGAGTGCGCGACTGAACCTGCTGCTCGGTCAGCCCCAGCGACGGGTCGATTTCTTCCATAAAATCTCTTTCTTCCATGGAGAAAAGCCTCCTGATTATTGTTCGGTAACGGGAAATCCGGCGGTCTTGTCCCAGATGACCAGCAGACTGCCGTCCCTTACCGAAATGTGCACCGGTTCCCCGGTAAAGTGGTTGCTGACGCCCAGGGGGAAGCCGCTGGTCAGCACGCCGTCCTCCAGCGCATAGTACAGCCCCCGCTCCGTCACGCCCCGGGCGTCCGCGCCCATGCAGAAAACGGACAGGTTCCCGCTCAGCCCCGCCGGGAAGGCAATGCTGCCATTTTTGACGACGGTGACGATCGACCGATTGCCCACAAGGTAGCCCACGGCGCCCCGGTCGGCGAGGAATTGCAGCGTCTGGAAATTGGCAACGGTGTGGTCAAGCCGGGGGCCGTCCAGGCTCCCGTAAAGCAGAAATTCCCGATACCCCAGCTCCAGCCCCCGGCGAACGGCGAGCATGGCATCGGTATCGTCCTTTTCCACCGGGAATATCTCGGCTCCCGGCGGGGTGAATCCCAGAGAGTCAAAGTCGCCGATGATCTCATTCGGTTCAATTCCCAGCTTCCGGGTATGCTTTAAGCCGCCGTCGGCGGCGATGATGTAATCGTCTTTTTCCAGCGGCCGCGCCGGCGCGTCAAACTCCCCGGCGCAGAAAATCACACAGCAGCCCATGGTCTCCCCCCTCTCGTGAAATCTTCTTTCTATTCTACCACATTTCGCCGTAAAGAAAAGGGGCGGGGGTGTAAACAGTTCTTGAATTTTGCGGCCTGCGGTGTGGGAGTAAGCCGTCTCGTTAACGCCAAACGGCGTGACCCTTGCGGTCACGCCGTTCTTACTCATGATTCTGCGCTGAACAGAATGCGGTCGCTGCTGACGCCCTGCTCGTGGAATACCTTCAATAGCTGCTCCGTGGTCATGTTCTCCCGCTCCGCGCCCGCCAGCTCCAGCACGATCCGGCCGTTGTTCATCATTATGGTGCGGTTGCCCAGAGACAGTGCCGAGGGAATGTTGTGGGTGATCATCAGGCAGGTGATATGGTTCTCCGCCACGATTTTCTTCGTCAGGGCAAGCACCTTTTCCGCCGTGGCAGGGTCGAGGGCGGCGGTGTGTTCGTCCAGAAGCAGAAGCTTCGGCGTCACCAGCGTCGCCATCAGCAGCGTCAGCGCCTGACGCTGACCGCCGGACAGCAGCCCCACGGGGTGATCCATCCGGTCTTCCAGCCCCAGCTCCAGCTGCGCCAGCTTTTCCCGGAATCCGGCGCGATCCTTCGCCGTGACCACGGAGAAGGGCGACCGTTTTTCCGACGCCCGCAGGTAGGCCAGCGCCAGATTTTCCTCAATGGTCATGTTGGGCGCGGTGCCTTTCAGGGGATCCTGGAAAAGGCGGCCGATGAATTTGCTGCGCTTGAAATCCGGGAGATTGGTGATGTTCTGCCCGTCCAGCCGAATAGTCCCCTCGTCCACCACGAAGGAACCGGCAATCGCCCCGAACAGGGTGGATTTGCCCGCGCCGTTGGAGCCGAGAATGGTGACGAAATCGCCGCCGTCTAAGTGCAGATCAATGCCGTTCAGGGCTTTTTTCTCGTTGACGGTGCCGGGGTTGAAGGTTTTGGAAATGTGACTGATTTGCAGCATCAGACTTTCCCTCCTTTGGTTGCGGGGCGCACCGCGGATTTGATGGCCGGCAGGCCGATGGCCAACGCCACGATGACGGCGGAGATCAGCTTCAGGCATTCGCTGGGCAGATCCAGCCGCAGGGCAATGGCGATGATGAACCGGTACAGAATGGAGCCGAGGATTGCCCCCAGCGCCTTCATCCAGGTCTTGCCCTTGGGCATGAGGGTCTCGCCGATGATCAGGGAGGCCAGGCCGATGATGACCATGCCGGTGCCAAGATTGATATCGGCGGTCTTCTGGTACTGCGCCAGCACCGCGCCGCTGAGGGCAGTCATGGCGTTGGACAGGCACAGTCCCACGGTGACGGTGAAGGCGGTGTTAATAGAGGATGCCCGTACCATGTCCGGGTTATCCCCGGTGGCGCGGATGGAAAGCCCCAGCCGGGTTTTCAGGAACAGCACCAGCAGCACCCCCATGACGACGGTCAGCACCGCCGCAGGGATCAGCTTGTAAAAGCTTCCCAGGTAAGGCTTCACCAGAGAGAACATGGTGTCGGCCTTTACCATACTGACGTTGGAGGAAAAGCCCATCACCGCCAGATTCACGGTATACAGCCCGGTATTGGTGATGATACCGGCGAGAATGGAGGGGATTTTCAGCTTCGTCTGCAAAAAGGCCGTGATGAATCCGGCGCAGGCGCCCGCGATCATGGCGGCGGGAAGCGCCAGCAAAGGGTGTCCCGCCACGGCGATGGTGGCGGACACGGCGCAGCCCAGGGTGAACGCGCCGTCGGTGGTCATATCGGCGATGTTCAATATCCGGAAGCTGAGAAACAGCGCCAGGGCGACCAGGGCGTAGATGCAGCCCAGCTCCAGCGCGCTCATGATAACGGCGGTTGAGATCATGGTTGACCCCTCCTTCTAAAAACAGCATGGTTGGGAGGGGCCGCGCCCCTCCCGATTGTGTGAGGTTTTCGTCTGCTTACTTATTCGCCGGTCTTGACTTCTACCACGGTGTTGGCCATGGAAGCGAAGGCGCTGTAGTCAATGCCCAGGGTCGCGGCGGTTTCGGTGTTAACGGTGATGATGCCGCCGTCCATCACGTGGAACTCGGGAACCGCGCCGCCCAGCAGGATGTCCATGGCCATGTCGGCGGTGTAGGTGCCCAGCTCGGTGTAGTTGACGCCGCAGGTGGCGAAGGCGCCGGTGGCCACGAAGGAATCCGCGCCGGTGTAGTGGGGGATGCCGGCCTCGTTCAGGGTCTCGGCGACGGTGACTTCGGCAGCCATGACCACGTTATCGGTGGGGGTGAAGACCGCGTCCACGCGGCCGACCATGGAGGCGGCGGCTTCTACAATCTCACCGCTGGTGTTGCCGGTCTTTTCCACAAAATCGATCTGCTTTTCCTGAAGATACGCTTTGGCTTCGGCGATGGGGGTTGCGGAGTTGGCTTCAGAGTTGGAGTACAGCAGGCCGACAGTCTTGATGTCGGGGTTGGCGGCCAGCATCATGTCCAGGATGAAGGCGGTGTTCAGGGCGTCGGAGGTGCCAGTAACGTTACCAAGGCCGGTGAGACCGGCGGCTTCGGGGTCGGAAATGGCGGCGTAGACAATGGGAATGTCGGTGCCGTCGGCGGCGGTGACCATGCACTGGGCGGCGAGCGTTGCGATGGGGATAATCAGGTCAACGCCGTCGCCTACCACCTGTGCGCCGATCTGGTTCAGCACGGTGGCGTCGTTCTGACCGTTGAACTCCTGAATGTTGACCTTGATGCCCTTTTCCTGCTCCAGCGTCTGAAGCTGGGCGACGATGGCGGTGCGGATCTCATCCAGAGAAGCGTGATCCAGCTGCTGGACGATGGCAACGTTGAATTCCTGGGCGGCGGGGGTGGTGTCGGCGGCGGTTTCGGCAGTGGTCGCGGAAGTAGGGGCAGCCGTGGGGGCGGCAGTTTCGGCAGTACCGGATGCCTTGCATCCGGCGAACATGGTAAGCATCATCATAACGGACAGAACCAGAGAAATAACCTTTTTCATAATAAAATACTCCTTTTTGATAGTCAAATGATTGTTGGATGGGTTTGTGGGTTTTTCCTGGGGTCGCCATCGTCTGCCTGGAGCGTACATAGGTATTTCTCCTTTCTGAAAGTAATAAAAGGGAATAAAAAAGTCCTTGTTCCCCTAAGGGAACAAGGACAGAAAAAACAATTTTCTGCGGTACCACCTTGTTTGCCGGAAATCCGACCGCTCTGCACGGCGCCAACACGCCGTCTGCCCGTTAACGCTGGCAATGCGTCAGAAGATACTCTGGTCACCCATTTCCCTCTGCCCTCGGCGGCCCATTTGCTGCCCCGCTTTTCGCTCTGCTCTCAGCTACGCAGAACTCTCTGTGGATGCGCCTTGCAGCTTTACTTCCGCTTCGTTGGTTTCGATTTATGTTACGCCCTTTATACATCATTTGTGTACGTTTGTCAAGAACTTTTTTTCGCGGAGCGCGGACTTTTTTCTCAATACTCCCGCACCACGGCCTTGACGACGCCGATGATCTCCGCGTTGGTGCCGTCGATGGGGCTGTAATTGTCATTTTCCGGCATGAGCCAAATCTGGCCGCTGCGGCGGCGCAGACGCTTGACCGTGGCCTCGTCCTCGATCCGGGCAACCACGATCTGCCCGTCGTCGGCGGAGGGCTGGGGACGGACAACCACCTTGTCTCCGCTGAGGATACCGGCGTTGATCATGCTGTCGCCCCGAACCCGCAGAGCAAAGCACCCCGGGTCGTCCCAGGGCATGGTACCCTCCTGATTTTCCACCGCCAGGATCGGTACGCCAGCGGTGACGACGCCCACAATGGGAATCTGCCCCGGGCGCGCGCCGGTGACCAGCGCCCGCTTGCGTCCCTTTGCGCCGGGGGACTGGAGCAGCCCCTTCTCCTGCAGCGCCTGCAAGTGGTAGCTGACGGAGGCGGTGGAGCGCAGACCCACTGCCGCCCCGATCTCCCGGACGGAGGGGGAATAGCCGTTCTCCTGAATAAATCGGTTGACATAATCCATAATCAACTGTGCTTTGTCGCTGGTTCTGGGCATAAGCATTTCCTCCCTGGGTCGTCCTGATACTAGTTTTCAATAAAACGGTTAAAAGCCGTTTTATTCGGCTGCTGTTTCAGCAGCCAGCGGCGTAGCCGCAAAAAACGTAAGTCCATACATTTCTCGCCGCCACCGGCGGCCTGCGAAGGATTCGCAGGATAAAATGGTGTTAACCATTTTATCGAGAAATAGTATGATAGTTTGCTTTTGCATATTATAGCACATATGAGCGAAAAAAGGAAGCCCTTTTTGAAAAACTTTTTTGACACTTTTTCTTTTCAGGGGCGCTATACTGGGAACAGAGTCATGTTTTTGAGAGGAGCGGCGTTATGAACCGGGATGTGGAGCAGCAGGTATGGCAGCGGGTGTTGGGGCAACAGGAGCCTCCCCGGGGGAGTCTGCGGCCGATGGAGCTGGAAGCGATGGAAGCGGCGGCGGTTTACCGGAAGCTGGCCGGACAGTTTTCCGGCAAAGGGCGGGAGCAGCTTCGGCATCTGTACGATATGCAGATGGAAATGCTTGCCTGCCTGCGGGGAATTGGGCGTTTGTCCGGCTGCAGGGGCGGGAAAAACGCGCAGATCGCCCTTCCGGAGGAACCGGCGGCGAAGGCGCTGGAACGGCGGTATCACTGCGCCCGGCGGGCGGTGACGGAGTATACGGCACGAACGGTGGATGGGGATTTTGGCATCGTATTTCAGCACCTTGCGGACTTAAGCCGGGAGGAGTGCGCTGCGCTTGCGCGTCTGCTGGGGTCATATTGAGACAACAAAAATGCCCTGCCAGGAAGCAGAGCAGTTGACAAAGCGGAAGTTCCGGGATATACTATGGATACAGGGGTGCTACCAGTAGGACGGCTCCCCAAGGATTGGTTAAGAAGTAACCGTGACTTTGGAGAGTGGGCGGTTACTTCTTATCATCATGTATCTGGATAACCAGAGAGACAATAGCGACAATGACCATACAGAAAGCAAATAATTCTTCCCATGTAACCATGATCGTCCCCCCTTCCTTCGGTTAGGGGGCAAAGAAGCATCACCCCCGAAAAAATCGAGGGGAATCGCCTACCGGGGTACTGGTAGCACCTCCGATAGCGTAGCACAGATTTCGACAGATTGCAAGGGAAAAGAACCGGGACATGACCGTCTTGCGGCGGGGCATGTCCCGGTTTTTCGCCATCTGTCATACGATTTCTCGATAAAATGGTTAACGCCATTTTATCCTGCGAATTCTTCGCAGGCCGCCGGTGGCGGCGAGAAATGTATGGACTTACGTTTTTTGCGGCTACGCCGCTGGCTGCTGAAACAGCAGCCGAATAAAACGGTTTTTAACCGTTTTATTAAAAACGAGTATCAATCGATATTTTTAAGTCCGTCATACAGTTCATTAAAGGACTTCTGCCCTGCGCATCTGCCAAAGGAAAGTTCCCTGTTTTCCCCGAATTCCAGCAGAAAGCACTTTGCCATTTCCTCCACGGTCTGCTCAAGGGCGGTAAAGAATTGCTGGTAGGCAAAGTTGCTTGCCGGACTGCCTTCCTCAAACGTGTTGATGATCAGGGATTCCGTCACCTGGTCAAGAGGATACATTTTCAGATGCATCAGCTCGTGGACAATGACTTCCTCAAGATTTTCCTTCCTGGGATTGCTCACGTTCAGCATCAGAACGGCTTTTTTGTTGTCGCAGTCTATTTTGAAGTCGCCGGTCTTCCTCCATTCGGAATCCTCTACAAGTTCCAGTTTCACATCCCAGTTGGGGACAATTCTGAGCTTTTGGCACCATTTTTCAAAAAGCGCATTCAGTTTTCTTTCGTCCATATCAACATTCCTTCCCAATTTCTCTTTCGCGTATACCACACACGAAAGGCCGCTGCAAGAACATACAAAATATCACCGCCGTGAAACGAACGTTTCACGGCGGTAAACACTCATACTTCCTTGTACATGGCGGAGGCATCGTCCTTGCGGACGGTCTCCGCTACCTGGAGAACCTCCACGGTCACCGTCCGGGCGCCCATGGAAATCTCGATTTTGTCTCCGACCTTCACGTCGTAACCGGCCTTAACCACCCGGCCATTGACGCTGATGCGGCCGTTGTCGCAGGCCTCGTTGGCCACCGTCCGGCGCTTGATCAGGCGGGAGACCTTCAGATACTTGTCAAGCCGCATCGCTTACTTTGCAACGTTGTCCTTCAGAGCCTTGCTTGCCTTGAAGGCGGGAACGCGGGTGGCGGGAATCTCAATGGCTTTCTTGGTGTGGGGGTTGCGGCCGATGCGGGCTTTCCGCTCCTTGGTCTCAAAGGTTCCGAAGCCGGAGACCTGCACCTTGTCGCCCTTCACGAGAGCCGCGGTAACGGCGTCGATGGCGGCGTTGATGACCCGCTCGGTGTCCTTCTTGGTCAGGCCGGCACCCTCGGCGGCGGCGGCGATCAGTTCAGTTTTATTCATGTTTATATCCTCTTTTCTGAAAGTGAAAATATTTTGAAGCCGACATGAAGTCGACGTTTAGATTAACATAATTCTACCCAAATTGCAAGAGATTTTTCAAAAAAACTCACAGCTTCAGGATTTTTGCGATTTTTTCGCCCTTGGGCAGCAGCAGACAGTCCTCGTGGGTGATGACCTTGAACTTGACAGCGGTAAAGAAGTAGCTGACCACGCCCACCAGCACCGGCACGGCGCACAGAATCAGTCGGCCTGTGCCGATCTCCCGCACGCCCACGGCCTTCAGCGCCCACAGCGCGCCCCAGGCGAGAACGCCCATCACCGCCGCGGCGAAGAAGGAACGCAGAAGGTTGGGCAGAATCGCGGGGGGCTTCGGCAGCAGACGGCGCATGGACAGGATGTTCAGAATGCTGATGACCACATAGCCCATGAGCAGGCCGGTAGGCGTACCCAGAATGTTGATAAGCGGCATCCCTGCCAGCACGTACACCGCCACCAGATTCACCACGCCGCCGATGAGCATGTTGATCACCGGCCGGCCGGCGTGGCCGTGGGCCTGCATGATGGCCGTGGAGACCAGCACCAGGGCGTTGAAGAGGATGGTAAAGCCCAGAACCGTCATCAGTCTGGTGGCCATCGCCAGATTCCCGCCGGAATATCCCCCCAGCAGGGCGGTGATCGGCTCGGCAAGCAGGGCAAGGCCAAAGGCGCAGGGCATGGCGATCAGCCCGGTAATCCGCACGGCGGATTCCTCGGTGGCCTTGGCCTCCTCGTCGCCGCACAGGGTCAGGTGGGAGGTGATGGCGGGAATGATGCTGATGGTGATGGGGGTAATGAAGGCGCAGGGCATGTTGAAAATGGTCAGGCACATGCCGTAAACGCCCCGCATGGTGTCGGCGGCGGACTGGGTGTAGCCCAGATTCAGCAGCTGCCCCATGTAAATTTTGGTTTCCAGCATGGTCATCAGCTGCAAGGCGGCGGAGCCGAAGGTGATGGGGATGGCGATGGCCAGCAGCCCACGGGCGGTCTCCCGGTAGGAGTGGGGTTCCTCCTCCGTCCGGGGCAGGAGGGCGTAGCTCTTCCGGAAGCGGCTGAACAGATAAATTGCCGAGACAAGGCAGCTTGCCGTGACGCCTAAAATCGCGCCGCCTGCGGCCAGAGGAATCTCGTTGGTCATTTTCAGAATTGCCAGCGCCGCACCCATGCCCACGATCAGCTTCACCACAGCCTCCAGCACCTGAGAAACGGAGGTGGGCAGCATGTTCCCCTGCCCCTGGAAGAAGCCCCGGTAGGTGCTCATGACGCAGATCAGCAGTACGCAGGGGCCAAGGCAGCCGATGGCCGCCCAGGCGTCGGGCTGGTTCTGGAAGGCGGCCAGCTGACGGCAGAATACCGTCATCAGGAAGCTGCCCGCGATGCCCAGCACCAGGAAAATACCCCGGGCGGTGCGGTAAATCCGGCGCACCTGATTGTAGTGGTCAAGAGAGCTGGCCTGAGAGATCATCCGGCTCATGGCCACGGGCAGCCCGGCGGTGGAGATCATCAGCAGCACGTTGTAGATGTCGTAGGCCGTGTTGAAGTAGCCGAAGCCCTGTTCGCCGATGATGGCGTTGAGGGGAATTTTGTACAGAGCGCCGATGACCTTGACAATGGCGGTGGCCATTGCAAGCAGGGCGGTGCCCTGAAGGAAATTCTGCTTTTTTTGCATGTCAGACATGGTTTCATCCTTTCTGCGGGGAAATGCGAGGGGAGTTTCCTTATTTCGTCTCTTCAAACAGCCGGGGGATGGCGTATTCGGTCAGCTCCTCCACGACCTTTTTCATGTCGATGGTGGGGAATCGGCCGTTTTCATACAGGATTCTGCCCCGCACCATGGTCATGGCCACGTCGCCGCCCTTGGCGGACCAGACGAGGCCGTTCAGGACGTTGTGGCAGGGAATCAGATGGGGCGCGGAAAAGTCGATGAGCGCGATATCCGCGTCCATGCCAACCTGAAGCATTCCGCATTCCTTAGCGCGTCTCTGCGCCTGCGCGCCGGAGACGGTGGCCATCATCAGGGCGGCGGGAGACGGCAGGGCGGCAGGATTGCCGCTTTCCTTCCGGGCGGACATGGCGGCGAAGCGCATGACCTCAAACATGTCCAGATTTCCGCACTCGATGGCGCCGCCGGTGCCGAGAGCCACGTTCATCCCCGCCTTGACGGATTCCAGGATAGGCGTGGAGGACTGGCCGTTTTTGTAGGCGGATACGGGGGTCGCCACGGCGCAGACGCCCTTCTTCCCCAGCAGTTTACGCTCGTCCCCGGTTAAATATGTACAGCCCGCGGCGGTAGTGGGACGGCTGAACACATTGTGGCAATTCAGCAGCTCCCCGGGGTTCATGCCGGTGCGTTCCAGACAGGAGTCCACCTCGCTCTGGGTCTCCGCCAGGTGCAGCTGCATGCCCAGCTCCTGCTCCGCGGCGTAGCCCACCAGACCTTCCCAGAGCCGGTAATTGCTGATGTACTCGCCGTAGATTCCGGCGTCGATCTTGATGCGGCCGCCGTCGAAGCCGTTCCACTTCTCCGTGACCTTCACCAGCTCCCGGCACTGCTCGTCGGTCTCGAAGTCAAAGTCCTCGTTTTCGTCGATGAAGCGGTAGCTGGACAGCGCCAGATTGGCCTTGATGCCGGACTCCGCCACGGCCTCGGCGGTGGCGTTGGGGTAGTAGTACAGGTCGGAAACCGAGGTGACGCCGAAGCGCAGGCACTCGGCAATGGCGAGAGACGCCGCCGCCTTGGCGCTGCGGGAGTCCATCTTCGCTTCCTTTTGCAGCAGCGCCTGAAGGGCTTCGGTGTTGCCCAGATCGTCGGTAAAGCACCGCAGGGCGGCGGTCGCCAGATGGGTGTGGCAGTTGATGAGGCCAGGAATGGCCACCATGCCGGTGCCGTCCACAATGGCCTTGGGCGCTTCGGCGGGGGGCTTTCGCTCAATGGAGACGATTTTTCCGCTCTCGATGCCGATATAAGCGCCGAAAATGACCTCCATCCGGGGATTTATGGTCACGGCTGTGACATTGGAAATGAGGGTGTCCAAATTGGCACACTTCCTTTCGTGTAGCGTGGGCGTTATTTTGCCCCATCCGCCATGAGGCGGAACAGTGCCTGCTTCTGCTCCAGCACGCCCGGGAGCAGTTCGATGTACTGTTCGGGGAATTTGGGATTGTGGAACCGGCGGAGGGTGCCGTCAGGGAGGTTGACCTTGTTCATGCCCCCGCCGCCCAGAGAGAGGATGGTATGCACTTCCTCCATCATGTAGATGTTGTACAGGCAGTCTAAGTTGTCCCGGCTCCAGCCCACGTTTTCGAAGCTGCCGGACATGTATTTCTGGCGGTAGAGATAGTAGGGCTTGTAGCCCAGAGTCCGGAGGGTCTGCTCCGCGTAGGCGACCATTTCGGCGACGTCCCCGGCAGTGGGGAGATTTTCCCGCTTTTCAAACAGGTCGGCCCCTTTTTTCAGGGCAAGGGTGTGGACGGTGATGTTGGCGGGGTGCAATGCCGCCACGGCGTCCAGACTGCGGCGGAAGCCCGCCGTGGTGTCCGCGGGAAGCCCCGCGATCAAATCCATGTTGATGGCGCCGAAGCCCGCGTCCACCGCTTCGCCGTAGGCGCGAAGCACATCCGCCGCCTTGTGGGGGCGTCCGCAGGCGCGAAGGACGGCGTCCTCCATGGTCTGAGGGTTGATGCTCATGCGGTCAGCGCCGCCGGAACGGATGATTTGGAGCTTTTCTGAGTCCAGCGTATCCGGGCGGCCGCCCTCTACGGTGAATTCCACGCACCGGGACAGGTCAAAATTGTCCCGGATGACGCCCAGCAGGCGCTCCATCTGGGGCGCGGAAAGGGTCGTGGGGGTGCCGCCGCCGATGTAGAGGGTGCGGACGGTTCTCCCGGACTGCGCCAGGAGCTTGCCCGTGACCGCGATCTCCTGCTCCAGCGCCCGCAGATAGGGTTCCAGCAGTTCCGTTTTCCTGCCGATGGTGCGGCTGACGAAGCTGCAATAGGTGCAGCGGGTGGGGCAGAAGGGAATGCCGACGTACAGCGATAAATCCTTGGGCTGCAAGAGATTTACCGCCCGGACCGTGGAGACCGAGCAGTCGACGGCCAGCCTCCGGCGGTCGTCGGTGACGTAATACACGTCCCGCAGCAGCTCGTCTGCGGACTTGGGTGTGCCGCCCTCCAGCAGATGCTTGGTAGTGATTTTCGTGGGTCGGACGCCGGCCAGTGCGCCCCATGGGGGCGTAACGGGCAGCAACTGTTTCGCGGCCAGATAATAGCTCTGCTGCAATGCCCGGCGGCGCAGGCGGACGGTCTCGTCAGATGCTTTGATCCGACGGGTAGCCGCGGCGGTGATGCCGTTCACGGTAATTTTCGTGACGGCGGTAAGCCAGATTCTCCCCCGGTGGAGGGACGAAACCGCCTCCCCCTCCGTGCCGTCGGGAAACAGGGACAGCTGCAGCTGCTCTACGGCATAGCGGTCGTCATGACCGTGTAGTGTTAGTTTCATAAGAACCTCGGTTATCGTAGATAAGGGTTATACCGCTTTTCCTCCGCCAGCGTCGTATCCATATCGTGGCCGGGATAGACCCGGTAGTCGGCGGAAAACCCGGCCAGACGGCGCAGAGAAGCCCGCATGGCCGCGCCGCTGCCCCCGGGGAGATCGGTACGGCCGCAGGAACCGGCAAACAGGGTGTCCCCGGAGAACATGGCGTCGTCAACCAGCAGGCACACGGAGCCGGGGGTATGGCCGGGGGTGCGGATGACGCAGATCGTCAGCCCCGCAAGGTGCAGGGTATCCCCCTCGCCGTAGGTCTTGGTGTAGTAGAGCGGCCCCGCCGTTATCTGGGGCGGCAGGGTCAGCTCGTCGGCGCAGAGGTAGACATCGCAGCCGGTCTCGGCGGCGATCTCCTTCACGCCGCCCACGTGGTCAAAATGCCCGTGGGTCAGCAAAATTGCCTCCACGGTCAGCCCCAGGGCATTCACCTCGTCCAGAATCTTCTCCGGGGTGTAGCCGGGGTCGATGACGCAGCAGGTTTTGGACGCGCTGTCGTTGACGATATAGCAGTTGGTTCCGTAAGTCCCAAGGGTCAGCGTGTGAATGTTCAGCATAAAATCACCTATTTTCGTCTGGGGGTGTCCATCAGCTGCTCCGTGTCCAGAATCAGGGTCACGGGGCCGTCGTTGACGGATTCCACCTTCATGTCCGCGCCGAAGCGGCCGTGCTGAGGGGGATACCCCAGACTGGCGCAGTCGGCGAGGAACTGCTCGTACAGCCGCTCTCCCAGCTCCGGGCTTGCGGCGTCGGTAAAGCTGGGGCGGCGGCCCTTGCGGCAGTTGCCGTAGAGAGTGAACTGGCTCACCACCAGCACCTCGCCGCCCACCGCGTCCAGCCCCAGATTCATTTTGTCGTTTTCATCGGTAAAAATCCGGAGTCCCAGGGCTTTTTCCGCCAGATACCGGCATTCCTTCTCAGTGTCGTCGGGGCCGACGCCCAGAAGAATGAGAAAGCCCTTCCCGATTTTTCCCGCCACCTGGCCGTCAATGGCGACGGAGGCGGAATTGACTCTTGTCAGTACAGCACGCATGACGTTTTCTCCTTTATTTCGGTCAATTTTGACCTCTGCGGGAGCCGACCACGTCCCGGATGTTCAGCAGCTTCGTCCGGACGGATTCCAGCTCCGCCACATTCTTGACCTCGAAGCGGATGGTGATGGCGCTGCGGCCGCCGGGCAGGTCTTTGCCGCTCATTTCCTTGACCCGGACGCGGGCGGTGGACAGCACCATGGCCACGTCCAGAATCAGGCCGTCCCGGGTGATGCAGTCCAGCTCCAGGGTCGTCTCGAAGGGCTGCTCCTCCTGGGTCGCCCAGCGGACGCGCACCCAGCGGGCGGCCTGACGGGGATCCTCCCGGCTCCGGGCGTTGGGGCAGTCCGCCCGGTGGATGCTGACGCCGAAGCCCTTGGTGATGAACCCCACAATGGGGTCGCCGGGGACGGGGGTGCAGCATTTGGCGAACTTGATCATGCAGGAATCGATGTCCTCCACGATGACGCCGTTGACCGCGTGGCGGTTCTGGATGACCGCTTCGGAATCGGGGCGGAAGCGCAGGGGGCTTGGGGGCAGCTTTTCCGCGGTCTGCTGCTTCAACGCCTTGTTGATATCGTCCCGGATGCGGCCGACGGCCTTGGCGGCGGTCAGCCCGCCGTAGCCGATGGCGGCGAACATATCGTCCCAGGTGTCGAAGGACAGCTTTTTTAGGAGCTGCGCTTCCAGCTCGGGGTCGGTGGCGGCGGTGAGGGGCAGCCCCACCCGCTTCATTTCCGACTCAAAGGACGCTTTCCCGTGGGCGATGTTTTCTTCCCGCTTCTCCTTCTTGAACCACTGCTTGATCTTGGTTCTCGCCTGATTGCTCTTGCAGATGGTCAGCCAGTCCCGGCTGGGGCCTTTGGCGGATTTGGAGGTCAGCACCTCCACGATATCGCCGTTTTTCAGGGTGGTGTCGATGTTGGCGATGCGGTTATTGACCTTCGCGCCGATCATGGAATTTCCCACGCCGGAATGGATGGCGTAGGCAAAGTCGATGGGCGTAGAGCCGGCGGGCAGGGAGACGATCCGTCCCTTGGGGGTGTAGACGAACACCTCGTCGTCGAACATGTCGATCTTCATGGACTGGACGAATTCTTCCGCGTCGGAATCCTGCTGGCTTTCCAGCAGACGGCGCACCCACTCAAAGTCCTTCTCCGTCCCTGTCCCCGTACCCTGCTTGTATTTCCAGTGGGCGGCGATGCCGTATTCGGCGGTCTCGTGCATCTGCCAGGTGCGGATCTGCACCTCGAAGGGGATGCCCTGAGAGCCGATGACGGTGGTGTGCAGGGACTGGTACATATTGGGCTTGGGGGTGGAGATATAGTCCTTGAACCGTCCCGGCACCAGGCTGAACAGGTCGTGGACATGTCCCAGCACGTTGTAGCAGTCGGGGATGGTGTCCACGATGACCCGGAAGGCGTAGATGTCGTACAGCTCGTCAATGGTCTTGCCCTGGGCGAGCATTTTCCGGTAGATGGAATAGACGTGCTTGATCCGCCCGTAGGTGGTGTTGTGGATGCCCACGGAGGTCAGGCGCTGGGTGATCTTGTCCTGAATGGTGCGCATGAAGGCCTCGTCCTTCTCCTTGTGGGCCTGGAGGTAGGACATGATCTCGTTATACTCCATAGGCGCGAGGTAGCGCAGAGAGGTATCCTCCAGCTCCCACTTGATCTTCTGCATACCAAGGCGGTGGGCAAGGGGCGCATAGACGTCCATTGTCTCCCGGCACTTCTGGATCTGCTTTTCCGGCGTCTGGTACTGCATGGTGCGCATGTTATGGAGCCGGTCGGCGATTTTGATCAGCACCACCCGGATGTCCTTGCTCATGGCCATGAACATCTTGCGCAGATTCTCCATCTGCGCCTGCTCGGAGGAGGAGAAATTCGCCCGGGTCAGCTTGGTGACGCCCTCCACCAGCTCCGCCACGGTGGGGCCGAAGATTTTTTCGATGTCCTCGTGGGAAGCGTCGGTATCCTCAATGCAGTCGTGGAGCAGCGCGCCCAGAATGGCGTCGCAGTCCAGCCCCATCTCCGCCACGATCTGGGCGACCGCCAGGGGATGGATGATGTAAGGGGAACCGTCCTTCCGCTTTTGCACCTTGTGCTTCCGGTTGGCGTAGTCCACGGCACGGTCGATGAGCGCCATGTCCGCGCCGGGCAGATGCTTTTTGATTGCGTCGCACATGGACGCGTAATGTTCTTCAAAGGATTCCATTTCAAACTCAGCTCTCTTTCGCGTGCAGCAGCCGCTGCATGGTCTGGCTCCGGCTCAGGTCGGCCTTTCCTTCTCCGGGGGTCAGGCGGATGGAAACATACTTATGCTGCCGCTGGACGGTAAGCAGCCCCACGTCCCGGAAAATATCCAGGCAGGTGAGCATCTGCCCCAGATTCAGGGGCTTTCCCGACCAGCGGACGATCTTGCGGCACAGGCACACAGGGGATTCCTGCACCGGGTTCGCGGCGTCCAGATACCGCCACACCAGCGCCAGCATCTTCCGGTCGGGCAGCAGCGCCGCGGCCTCGCCGGGGGTCAGATTCCCCCGCTGCATATCCCGGTAGGGCGCGGCGTCGGGCAGGCACTCGGCATTGCAGCTGGGGCGGATGTCGATGACGTTCATCTGCACGGTGCGCGTCCCACGGAATTCATTTACCTGGGGGGTAAAGGCCACGTCCACCAGGTCACCCGGCTGGATGGACACCGTCTGGGGATTGGCGGAAAAATAGATGGCGTTCAGGTACGTATGTCCGCTGCACAGGCGCAGACGCATATGCCGTCCGCCGCCCACCATGCTGATGCGGTCGATGGTCAGATTCTTCACCATCAGCACCGGCTTGGGGCAGCCGTTGCCGCAGGGCTCCAGCATTTGCAGGGCGTCCACGTTATGCAGGGTCAGCAGCTCCGGGGAAACGGCGCAGTCCACGTCCAGAACGGTTCGCGGCACGTCGTCGGTGTAAAACTTCGCGGCCAGGGCGCAGATCTGACGGCGGAACTCCGGAATGTTGGCGCGGGTAATGGTAAAGCCCGCCGCCAGCTCATGGCCGCCGTAGCTTTCCAGCAGCGGTGACAGGGCGCTTAAGGAGGCGAACAGGTTGAAGCCCCCGTGGCTGCGGGAGCTGGCCTTGCCATGCTCGCCGTCCAGACAGATCAGGAAGGTGGGGCAGGCGTATTCCTCGGCAATGCGGCTGGCCACAATGCCCACTACGCCCTGATGCCAGCTTTCGTCCGCCAGCACAATGGCCTCCGGGGGCTTTCCCATGGGCAGCATGGACACGGCCTGCCGGTAAATTTCCGATTCCACGGCCTGGCGCTGCCGGTTCAGCTCGCACAGTCCCCGGGCGGCCTCGGCGGCCTTGTCCGGGTCGTCGGTAAGAAACAGCTCCACCGCAAGATCGATCTGTCCCATCCGTCCGGCGGCGTTGATCCGGGGCGCCAGCATGAAGCCGATGGAGGACGCGCTGACGGTCTCCGGGGCACAGCCGCACTCTGCCATCAGCGCCGCGATGCCCGGGCGCTTGGTATGCGCCAGAGATTCCAGACCTCTCGCCACGAACACCCGGTTCTCCCCCTGCAGGGGCATCACATCCGCCACGGTGCCGAGGCATACCATGTCGGCGTATTCCTCCAGCACCGTTTCCTGAGAGCCGCACAGGGCAGAAGCCAGCTTGAAGGCCACGCCCACGCCGGAGAGATTCTTATGGGGATAGCCGCCATCGCAGCGGTGGGGGTCCACCACAGCAACCGCGGCGGGCAGCGTCTGCTTGCACTCATGATGGTCGGTGATGACGAGATCAATGCCCAGCTGCTTACACAGCTCCGCCTCGCTCACGGCGGTGATGCCGCAGTCCACGGTGACGATCAGCTTGACGCCCTCGGCGTGGAGCTGGTGGATGGCGATGGGGTTCAGGCCGTAGCCCTCCTCCAGACGGCCGGGAATGTAGCTCACCACGTCAGCGCCGTGGCGGCGGAGAAAATCCGTCAGCAGGCAGGTGGCGGTGATGCCGTCCACATCGTAGTCGCCGAACACGGCGATCTTCTCCCCCCGGGACATGGCAAGTCCCACCCGGCCGGCGGCCTTGTCCATATCCGTCATCAAAAAGGGGTCAAGCAGGGGCGCGTTGCAGTCTAAGTAAGCTCTGGCCTGATGATCGTCTTCCATTCCCCGGGAGGCCAGCACCATGGCGGCCAGCGGAGCGTAGCCGCTGCCAACCAAGGCGTTGACAGCCCCCGCCTCCGGCTGGGACACCTTCCAAATTCCGTATTTCACGATTCATGCACATCCAGTAATAACATTTTCCCTATATTATAGCAAAAACGAACGGGATGTACAATAGGTTGTTGGGAATTTTCTTCTTTAGCGGGTTTCGGGGGCATCCCCACGCCCCGGCGTGACCTGCATGATGGTCACGGCGAGCAGGGGGGCGAAGATCATCCCGCCCACGCCCCAGAGCCTGTAGCCGGCGTACAGCGCCATCAGCGTCACGAGAGGGTCAAGACCCAGGTGCCGTCCCACCAGCTTCGGCTCCAGCATGGAGCGGGAGAGCGTGACCACGGCGTAAACGCCCAGCAGGCCGACGGCCTTCGCGCCCTCCCCCTGCAAAAAGCAGATCACCGCCCAGGGAACCAGCACGGTGCCGGTACCCAGCACGGGCAGCGCATCCACCAGCGAAACCGCCAGCGCCCACAGCGGGGCGTAGGCAATCCGCAGCACCACGAACCCCAGGGTCAGGATGGTAAACGTCACGCCCATCAGCTTCAGCTGCGCCATCAGCCACCCGCCCACGGCGTTTTTCATACGCTTCAGGGCGTCCGCGGCGGGCTTGAGCTTTTCCTCGGGCAGACGTTTTTTCAGCCAGCTTTTGATCTTCGGCAGCCGGGCGGAGATCAGGAAGGAGGAGATCACCGCCGTTCCCAAACTCAGCGCACCGTCGGGAATGTGGCTCAGAATGTTTCCCGCCAGCCCCAGAATATACCGGATGACCTTGTCCAGCAGAGATGTTCCATTGGAGAAGAAGGAGGTCACGTTCTCGCTGAGCAGGGGCTGCACGCTCTGGGGCGTGTGGGACGCCAGCTCCAGCAGCCAGCTTTGCAGCAGGCCGATGCCGGATTTTGCCGTATCCTCCAGATCGGGCAGCACCCCGGCCACCCTCCGCAGCTCCCGCAGAGCAAAGGCGCAGAGGATCAGCACCAGCATGGCAAGAAAACAGAAGGCCATACTGACCCCGATGCCGGAGCACACGCACCGGGGAACCCGCCGCTTCTGGAGAAAGCCCACCATAGGCTCCGCCGCGAAGGCCAGCAGCGCCCCCAGCAGAAAGGGAAAGCACAGGGGCAGAAGAAACCGTGCGGCCAGCCACACGGCAAAAAACGCCGCCAGCACGGACAGGCTTTTTTTCACTGCGGGACGCAAAAAGATTCCTCCTTTCCGACAAAAACTCTGATAATATGGGGTTGCATTCTAAGAAAAGTATGTTACAATACATTGTGGAGAAACAGGTGTTGTTCTATCACATACAAATTGAACCAGTTTTAAGGAGGTTCGACATGTCGACCAAACCCAAATACTATATTGTGGAGTCTTCCGCCCTGCCGGAGGTTTTCCTGAAAGTAGCGGAGGCAAAGCGTCTGCTTTCCACCGGCGAAGCCTCCACCGTCAACGAAGCCACCCGCATGACCGACATCAGCCGCAGCGCATTTTACAAGTACCGGGACGCCGTGCTGCCCTTCCAGAGCATGATGACCGGCCGGATCATCACCTTCCAGCTGCTGCTCCACGACGAGCAGGGACTTTTGTCCGAGATCCTGGGCGTCTTTGCCGATGCCGGCGCCAATATCAGCACCATCAATTCCATCGTCCCCACCAACGGAACGGCAGTCGTGACCATCTCCGCGGAGACCATCGACCTGACCATCACGCTGGAGGAGCTGATGAACCGCCTCTCCGCCATCCAGGGCGTTCTGAAGGCCGACGTGCTGGCAGGATAACTGTCCATATTCCGAATTGCAAAACCGCCGCCGCATTTCGCGGCGGTTTTCTTCAGGCAGCACCGCGCAATTCGGCAAGAAGTCTCAGCCAGGATTTTGTTCCAATTCAAAGTTTCAAAAATGGAGGAATACTGTATGTATTTCCCATTTTTGAAACTGCGGAAGTGGGGCAAAAAGACGGCTGAGACTCGCAGACGCAATTGCGCGGTGCTGCCTTCGTCACACTTCGCCCATCCCTGACATACGATGAACTGGGAGGGGTGCGATATGCTCATCGTGCAGAAATACGGAGGAACGTCCCTTGCGGGAATGTCGCGCCTGCGCGCCGCGGCCCGTAGGGTCACGGGGCTGGCCCGGCAGGGAAACCAGGTCGTGGTGGTGGTCTCCGCCCAGGGGGATACCACGGATATGCTCATCGAAAAGGCTACCCAGGTCAACCGCCGGGGTTCTGCCCGGGAGATGGACGCTTACCTCGCCGCCGGGGAGCAGATGTCGGCGGGATTGATGACCATGGCCATCGGCGCCATGGGCTACAGCGCCGTGAGTCTCACCGGCTGGCAGGCGGGCATCCGAACCGACGGTGTCCACGGCAGCGCCCGAATACAGACTGTCGACGTTTCCCGCATCCGCCGGGAGCTGGACGGGGGGAAGATCGTGGTGGTGGCGGGCTTTCAGGGGGTTGACCCCGAGGGGGACATCACCACATTGGGGCGCGGCGGCTCGGACACCACGGCGGTTGCCCTTGCAGCCTGGCTGAAAGCCGACCGCTGTCAGATCTTCACGGACGTGGACGGTGTCTACGACCGGGACCCCAGAATCTATTCCGACGCCACCCGCTTCGGGCAGATCAGCTACGCCAAAATGATGACCCTGATCGAAAACGGCGCCCAGGTGCTCCACGACCGCAGTGTAGAGCTTGCCCGGGAGTACGGGATTCCGGTGGAGGTACTCTCAGCCTTCACCGGAGAACCCGGCACCATCGTAGGGGATTTGGAATCATCCTACCCAATTGGAACGTAAGATATTCCCCATAGGGGCAAAAAAGCGTACAGAAAAAGGAGCCGTCCCAGGCCGTGCAGCAATACGGTCTGGGACGGTACATTTTTATCAGGTTAAACAGCGCCTCGGCTTTGTTTCAACTTCTGTCCCCTGCAAATACTGACAACAGCCGGGCATTTCTCCCCATCTGCTGTCTTATACGAGTTTTTAATAAAACGCTTAAAAGCGTTTTATTCGGCCGCAGGATTGCGGCCAGCGGCCACTGCCGCTAAAAAACGAAGTCAATACATTTCTTACCGCCGCCCAGGCGGTCTGCCGTGAAACGGCTTTCATAAAATGATGAAATCATTTTATTAAGAAATAGTATTATTCAAGTTGTTCGGAATCCAGGAAAATGCTTTCCCTGCGCAGCTTGTCCCAGCGGAATTCTCCCGCAAGCTCCCGGGCGGAAACCGGCTCGTTCTTCTCAATCAGCCCGGCACAGAAGGCCAGCGTGCCGATAAGCTTTTCCGGAGTGACGCGGGCGCGAAGCTGCCCCAAATCCAAATCCCTGTCCCGCTTGCTCAGGCGGCGTCCGTCCGGGGCAAGAAGCATGGGGACGTGGGCATAGGCCGGATGGGGGAAGCCCAACAGCGCCTGCAAATACATCTGACGGGGAGCCGAGCTGAGTAAATCCATCCCACGCACCACCTCGGTGACGCCCGCCTCCCCGTCGTCCACGGTGACGGCAAGCTGATAGACGTAGACACCGTCTGCCCGGCGCACCACCATGTCTCCGCAGTCGGTAGCGAGATTGCATTCATAATGCCCCTGCACCCGGTCTTCCACCGCCCACACCCTGTCCGGCACCCGAACCCGCCACGCAGGGGCGCGGTGAAAGGCGGAACGCTGCATTTCCGTCAGATTCCGGCAGGTGCCGGGGTAGACGTAGGTGCCGTCGGACAGGTGGGGGGCGTTGACGCTGTGAAGCTGGCTGCGGGTGCAGTAGCAGGGGTACAGCAGCCCCATTTGGGCGAGTCTGTCAAAATACGTATCGTAAACGGCACTCCGCGCGCTTTGGGGCGGCGTTTCCCGGTCGTAGTCCAGACCCAGCCAGCGCAGGTCTTCCCGGAGAATCCGGGCGTATTCCCCGCTGGTTCGCTGGGTGTCCAAATCCTCCATCCGGAGAACCATTTCCCCGCCCTTGGAACGCACGGACAGCCAGGCAATCAGCGCCGCAAAGACGTTGCCCAGGTGCATCCGTCCGGAGGGGGTGGGGGCGAAGCGCCCCACACATTTTAGCTCAGCCATTTGATCCACCACCAGATGATACCGGCGATACCGGCCAGTTCTCCAAGAAGCAGCAGCACAAGACCGCCGGAACCTTTCTTCCGCTGCTTTTTCCGGCTTTTGCGGTCGGCAATATAATCCTCCGCGTAATAGGCGTCGTCCGTTTCCTCGTCGTCGTAGACCGTGCGGTCGAAGTCCACGGCGTAGTTGACCGGGCGGCTGTCATGCCGGGTGAGGATTTGGAAATCCTCGCCGTCCTCGTCCACATCTTCCTCGTCTTCTTCCCAATCTTCCTCCAGAAGCTCGTCTTCCATCTGCTGCAGGGCCTTGCCGGGGTCGTCAAAGAATCGCACAGTACATCACTCCCTTTGCCCGTTATTGTACCGGATAGCTTTGCAAATGTAAAGCGGATATTTCCTTTGACGTACAGGCTGCGCTCTGCTATAATAATACACCGAAATGCGGAAGCTTGGAGGAAGACACCATGAGAATGAGAAAAATGCGGAATCTGGAACCCAGAATGGAAAAATGCGCCGCCTACCGGATCGACCGGCCGGAGACGCTGCGGGGCAGCTGGCGGAGCCTGAAGCCGGACTGCACGGCGCTGTGGGTGGAGGTCGGCTGCGGAAAAGGAAAATTCACCGCCGAGACCGCCCAGGCTAACCCCGACGTGCTGCTCATTGCCGTGGAGCGGTGCCGGGAGGCCATGGTGGTGGCCATGGAGAAGGCCAGAGATATGGCGCTGAAAAACGTGTTCTTCATCGACATGGACGTGGCCAAAATGGAGGAGATTTTTGCTCCTGGGGAGATTGACCGGCTGTTCATCAACTTCCCCGACCCATGGCCCCGGAAGAAGAACGCCAAGCGCCGCCTGACCCATCGGACATTTCTGGACAAATACTGCCGCACCGTCCGGGAGGGCGGGGAGATCCACTTCAAAACCGACAACGCCCCCCTGTTTGCCTACAGCCTGGAAGAATTTGCCGCCTGCGGCTTGGAAGTGAAGAATGTCACCCATGATCTGCACAAGGACGGCATCGTCGGCATCATGACGGGGTACGAAGAAAAATTCCACGCCCTCGGCACCCCCATCAACCGGTGTGAGATCGTGTGCAGACCCTTTGTCCTCCCCCCGGAGGAGAAAAAGCAGACAGAGGGACAGGAAGAGGCGTGACCCCTTTCTTCCCACAGGAGGAACCATTATGAGCTATTACGCGGGCAGCTGTGACGTTGCCGTGATCGGGGCGGGACACGCGGGAATCGAAGCCGCCCTTGCCGCCGCCCGGCTGGGCAACCATACCATTCTCTTTACCATCAACTTGGACGCCGTGGGAAATATGCCCTGCAACCCCGCCATCGGCGGCACCGGGAAGGGACACCTGGTGCGGGAGCTGGACGCGCTGGGGGGTGAGATGGGCGCGGCGGCTGACCATGCCTGTATCCAGTACCGGATGCTCAACCGGGGCAAAGGCCCCGCCGTCCATTCCCTCCGGGCTCAGGCCGACCGGGTAAAATACCGGCAATATATGAAGCACACATTGGAATTGCAGGAAAATCTGGAGCTGAAACAGGCGCAGATCGTGGAAATCCTGACCGCAGAGGGCGCCGTCACCGGCGTGCGCACCCAGCTGGGGGCGGAATACGGCGCGAAGGCCGTGGTTATCGCCACGGGAACGTACTTGGACAGCACCGTCATCACCGGCCAGAGCGTCATTCCCTCCGGCCCCGACGGGATGCACCCCAGCGTGGGACTGGCGGACAATTTACGCGCTCTCGGGCTGCACCTTCGCCGCTTCAAAACCGGCACGCCCCCCCGGGTCAACCGCCGGAGCATCGATTTTTCCAAAATGGAGGTGCAGCCGGGGGACGAGACGGCGGAGCCGTTTTCCTTCCGCACCACCCACAAGGTCAACAATTCCGCCGTGTGCTATCTGACCTACACCAACGAGGAGACCCACCGGATTATCCGGGAAAATCTGTACCGCAGCCCCATGTACGACGGCACCATCTCCGGTGTCGGCCCCCGGTACTGCCCCAGCATCGAGACGAAGATCGTCCGTTTTGCGGACAAGCCCCGGCACCAGCTGTTCATCGAGCCATGCGGGCTGGATACCGAAGAAATGTACATTCAGGGCTTTTCCTCCAGCCTGCCCGAGGATGTGCAGCTGGCCATGCTGCGCACCGTGGCGGGGCTGGAGCACGCGGAAATGATGCGTCCCGCCTATGCCATCGAATACGAGTGCGTCGATCCCACCCAGTTAAAGCCCACGCTGGAAACCAAGTGCATTTCCGGTCTGTATGGCGCGGGGCAGTTCAACGGCACCTCCGGCTATGAGGAAGCCGCCGCCCAGGGGTTGGTGGCTGGCATCAATGCCGCATTGAAAATTCAGGGCAGGCTCCCCCTGATTCTCACCCGGGACACCAGCTACATCGGCACCCTCATTGACGATCTGGTGACCAAGGGGACGGAGGAACCCTACCGCATTATGACCAGCCGGTCGGAATACCGTCTGCTGCACCGTCAGGACAACGCCGACCAGCGCCTGACCCGCATCGGCGGCCAGATCGGCCTGATCCCGCCGGAGCGGGTGCAGGCGGTGGAGGAAAAGTACGCCCAGGTGCGCCGGGAGGTGCAGCGCTTGGAGAGCAGCGGCGTTCCCGCGTCGGAGCGGCTCAACGCCATGCTGGAGGGGAAGGGGACTGCCCCCGTGGCCAATTCCGCCCGTCTGGCCGACCTTCTGCGCCGCCCCCAGGTGAGCTACGCCGACATCGCTCCCTTCGACCCGGAGCGGCCGGAGCTGAGCGCCGCCGTCACCGACGAGGTGGAGATTCAGATCAAGTACGCGGGCTATCTGACCCGGCAGGAAAAGCAGGTGGAGGAATTCAGGAAGGAAGAAGCCCGCCTTCTCCCGGAAAATCTGGATTACGCCGCCATCCCCGGCCTGCGGCTGGAGGCGCGGGAAAAGCTCGCCGCCATACGTCCGATGTCCATCGGTCAGGCGGGCAGAATCTCCGGCGTCAGCCCGGCGGACATTGCGGTGCTGCTGATCTATCTGGAGCAGACAAATGGGTAGCAGACTGCGTGAATCCAACCCGGACGTGCAATCGGTATTTTTGCTGAAAAAGAATAGGAGCAACCATGAAACAAAATAGAAAACTGACGAAAGTCTTGCTGATGGTGTATCTGCTGGCGCTGACATGGATCATACTGTTCAAGCTTCAGATGGATTTTTCCAACCTGCGGGACATGAACTACAGAAGCGTCAATCTTATCCCCTTTGCGGGTTCGGGAATCATAAATGACAGGGTAGACGTGTCCGAAATTCTGCTGAATGTCGCCGCCTTTGTGCCCTTTGGCATTTATGTTTCCATGCTGAAGCCCGATGGGGGATTCTGGAAAAAGGTTTTGCCGATTTTCTGCGTAAGCCTTTTTTACGAGGTCATGCAGTATGTTCTCGCAATCGGCGGGAGCGATATCACCGACCTGATCGGGAACACATTGGGCGGCGTGGTCGGAATCGGTGTGTTTGCCGTGTTGTACCGGCTGTTTGGCAGAAAGGTTATCAAAGTTCTGAACGTTCTGGCGCTCATTGGAACGGTTGCCGCAGTTGCATTCCTGGCATTGCTGGTCATTGCGAATCTGTAGACAGCAACAGCGGGTTGCTTGCCAGCGTGGGAATCCTGTGGTACAGTTATGCCAAGGAGGTGCTTTTCATGGATACAAAGGATGTTTTGTATAACTTAAGAGCAAAAAAGGGACTGTCTCAGGACGAGCTGGCGGAAAAAGTTTTTGTCACGCGGCAGGCGGTGTCCCGCTGGGAAACCGGGGAAACGACGCCGAACGTGGAAACGCTGAAGCTGCTGTCAAAATTCTACGACGTTTCCATCAACACGCTGCTGGGGTCTCCCAGGCAGCTGATCTGTCAGTGCTGCGGGATGCCGCTGGAGGATTCCACCCTCAGCCGGGAAACCGACGGCTCTTTCAACGAGGGATACTGCAAGTGGTGCTATGCAGGCGGAAAATTTACCTATTCCAGCAAGGAGCAGCTGATCGATTTCTGCGCAAAGCACATGGCAAGCGAAAGCTGGCCGGAGCAGCAGGTTCGCGCCCATATGGAAGCGCTGGTTCCCACATTGAAGCACTGGAAATAATCGCAGAACGAAAAGTCTCTGCCCGACATCGTCAGGCAGAGACTTTTTGTATGCCGTTTGAAAACAACCGCTTTACCGTCTTCCTCCGAAGGGGTAGCCGTTCCGGCCGCCGCTCGGGCTGTCGGAGACGGTCTGCTGGGTCTGCTCGTTGGCCTGCGCCGACTGAACCTGCTCGCCTACGGTGACGGTGAGTTCTATGGTCGAGCCCTGACGGTAGACGGTCATGGTCAGCGTGTCGCCGATGGCGGCCTCGCTTACCAGATTGACCAGATCGCTGCTGCCGGTGATCTCCGTGCCGTTGACGCTGGTGATGACGTCGCCCGCCTGAAGTCCGGCCTTGGCGGCGGGGGAATCATCGGAAACGGCCTGAACGGCCGCGCCGGCGGGGATGCCGTAGAGCTGGGTCTGCTGGTTCACGTCGGAAACGCTGACGCCCACATAGGGCTTGGAGATGTAGCCCTTTTCAATGATGCTCTTCACGATAGAAAGAACATGGTTGATGGGGATGGCGAAGCCGATGTTGTCGATGGACGCGGAGGAGGAAGCGGAGCTGGAATACTTGGCGTTGGTGATGCCGATGACCTCACCGTAGAGATTAAAGAGCGCGCCGCCGGAGTTGCCGGAGTTGATGGCGCAGTCCGTCTGAATGAGATCCATGGTCAGGGAATTGGAGAGGGTGACCTCCCGATCCTTGGCGCTGACAAGACCGGCGGTGAGGGAGAAGGTCAGCTCGCCCAGCGGGTTGCCGATGGCCACCACGCTGTCGCCCACGTTCAGGTTGTCGGAGTCGCCCAGAACCACCGGGGACAGCCCCTGAGCGTCTATCTTCAGGACGGCCACGTCGTTGCTTTCGTCGTAGCCGATGAGGGCGGCGTCATAGGTGTCGCCGTTGTACATGGCTACGGTGATGCTGCTGGAGTTTTCCACCACGTGATAGTTGGTCAGGATATAGCCGTCCTCGGTGAGGATGAAGCCGGAACCTGCCGCGGCGGAGGTGGTCGGGAAGCCCCAGTAGTTGGTGGTGATGGAGGTGGTGATGCCGACGGTGGAATTGACGTTGGCGGCGTAAACCTCCGCGGCGGTCATTTCCTTGCCGGAATCCACGGTG
>OGXR01000573.1_pt1 | contig 29191 bp, 22 predicted proteins | sample 1576331 | NCBI WGS metagenome assembly OGXR01 (sample SAMEA3541473, study PRJEB24748) | human gut metagenome | biome: human gut; feature: human-associated habitat; material: faeces | place: China | collected 2012 | reverse complement strand
GAAGAATATGAAAGAAAATAATGCACGGAAAAAAAGCGATCTGAAATGTGCAAAAACTGATTATTTTGTGTGAAATTGTCGAAAATAGTCGAAACAAAAATTGAAAAATGAAATATACATATTGACAATAATGCAAAAAGAAAATATAATTTTAAGGAATTATATAATTTCAGTAACATAATTTTATCAAAAAAATTAAATCAGTTACATTTTTTCTAAAAGTTATAACTTAGAATCTTATTATTTAAATAAAATTATTATTTTTTATTTATTATATTCAAAAAGGAGGAGTCATTATAGAAGAAAAAGTATTAAAATTAAAAAAACTAATGAATAGTGATAAGAAAGAAATTATAAAAGATATTATTAATGATATATTAGATCTAAATATAAAAGAGATTAAATATGATAAAAATATAAGTTTGTCTAATATGTCAGAATATGAGTTTGAATTAGTAAAGGTTAAAGTAATTTTAGAATCAAATGATGAGGTTGAGATGTACTTAAAGATGATAAAAAATAGTAAAATAAAAGAATCAATATTTTGCTATTGGTGTACAATTTATGAAGAAGAATTATTAAAAACAGAAAATGAAGAAGATGTAATAATAAACAAAGTAGCAATTTCAGATTTGACAAAAACGAAATTTCAGAAGAGAGTTTTTTTGACAATAGAAAACAACAGAAGAAAAATTTTAGAATCAGGAACAGAAGTTAATTTCATAGAAATAGCAGATTATATAAATGAAAAAAAGAATACAAAAGAAGAAATTAAGAAATTATCTCAATATTTTAAAATAGAAGATGAGGAGGTTTTGCTAGTAGGCATAAAAATGAACAGATATTGATTTTTGATATAAGGTATAGTATAATAAAAATGTAGAAAACCAAAATAATTTGAAAGGAGAAATCAAAATGCAATACAAATACATACCACAAGGGGTCTGTTCAATGGAAATGATTTTTGATATAGAAAACAATATAATAAAAAGCTTAGAAATAGTTGGAGGATGTCCAGGAAATACTGTAGGTGTAGCAAGATTAGTTGCTGGAAAAAGTGTAGATGAAGTAATAGAAATGCTAAAAGGTATACAATGCGGTAACAAAGGAACATCTTGTCCAGACCAAGTGGCAGAAGCTCTAGAAGAATATAAAGAAAATCATTAAAAAATAATAGATGCACTACTTTTTGATAGTGCATCTACAATATATTAATATAAATCTTTTTCAGATATATTCGAATTATTTTCAGAATCTTTATTTCCATTATCTATTCCTAAATAAGGTAAAATTTCAGAAAGCATTTTTCCAGCAGTAGGTGCTGCGATTTGACCACCATTGTGGTTAACACCTTCGCCTGGATTTTTCAAAATAACTAGTAAAACAATTTTTGTATTCTCAACAGGTGATATAGCTAAGAATGAAGCAACATAACCATCATAAGAACCATTTATAGGTTCGGAGGTACCTGTTTTACCACCAATTGAATATCCAGACATACTATCTTTTATACTATCATCATATTTGACTTTTTTTCCTGTACCAATTTCAACAACAGATTCCATCATAGAAGCAACTTTATCGGCAGTTTCTTTTGAAATTACTTTACGAACTTCGTTTGGAGTAAATGTTGTAACTTCACCTGTGTCTGTATTTGTAATATGGTCAACTATTTGAGGTTGAAGTAAAACTCCATCATTTGCAATAGCAGAAGCAGCTGTTATCATTTGCAATGGTGTGATAGTGAAACGTTGTCCAAAAGACATAGTTCCTAATTCATGGTCATTAATTTTATTTATGTCATAAAATATACCACTTTTTGGTTCGCCTGAAAGAGAGATTCCGGTTTTTTCAAAGAAGCCATATGCTTCATAATATTTATAAGTACGATTTTTGCCAATTCTTAATCCTAAATCAACAAATGCAGGGTTACAAGAGTTTTCTAATGCTTGTCGTAAGCTTTGTAAACCATGTGAGTTTGGATATTTATGACATTTGATTGGTCTTGATTCACCAGGTACATAATAAGCACCTGTACAATTAAAGTTTACAGTGTCTGTATCAACAACATTTTCTTCAAGGGCTATTGATGATGTAACAATTTTAAATACAGAACCAGGTTCATATTCATCAGTAACAGCTTTAGGGGTCCACATTCTGTAAAGAGCTTCATTCTTTTTTTCAGATGAAAGCGAATCCCAAGTTTTTGCTAAATATGAATTTGGTTGGTTTTGATTATTGCAATCATAACTAGGATAATCAGCCATAGCTAAAATTTTTCCGGTAGAAGGATTCATTGCAATTGTAATACCACTTTCACACTTATACTCATCAACTGCTTGAGAAAGTTGTTTTTCAACAATACTTTGAATATTAGAGTCAATTGTTAAAGAAACATCATAACCATTTTCAGCTGCAATATATGATTGGTTGGAATTTGCAATTTCTGATTGGCTAGCATCCTTTAGACTTACTGATTTTCCAGCAGTACCACTTAAAAAAGAGTTCCAAGAAGCTTCAATACCAGTTGAACCTTGATTATCTGCACCTACAAATCCAATTATAGTAGAGGCTAGAGTCTTGTATGGGTAAGAACGTGAAGTTGTTTCTTCAAAACTTATTCCAGTAGAATATTTTAAATCTTTTTTCCAATTATTTATTGCATCTATTTTATCTTGTTCAACTTCAGATGCTACAAGAAATTTATCAGTAGTATTCAAGATTTTTGTTAATAAATCATTATAATCAAGCTCTAAAATTGACGCTAAACTTTGAGCGACTGCAGTTTTATTTGCATCAGTTTTTATAAGTGAAGGTGTTAGATAAATTTTATCTGTTTCATAGCTTATAGCTAAAGCATTTCCAGTAGAATCGTATATAGTACCACGCTTAGCTGATATTGTTTCAGTCAATGTTTGTTGTGATGTAGCTAGTTTTTGCAAACGATTGCCATCAACAAATTGAAGATATGCAACACGCAAAAGTAAAGCTATCATTAAAAATAATGAAATAAATAAAATTAAACCAATTTTCTTTGGAGAAATTTTATTTGCAACATTTATATTACTTTTTGCTTTTATATTTTTTTTCTTTTTCATATTATCACCATTCTTTTGTAAAATTTTATATTATTTTATAATAAAACCTTATAAAAATCAATAAAAAACCAAAATTTAAGGAGGAAAAACATGTTATCAAAAATAAAATCAATAGCTTTAAATGGATTAGACGGAAATTTGATTGAAATTCAAACAGATATAGGAAGTGGATTGCCAGACTTTGATATTGTAGGATTACCTGATACAACTATGAAAGAAGCAAAAAAAAGAATAAAAACAGCTATAAAAAACTCAGGAATAGAGTTTCCTAATAAAAAAATCTTAATAAATTTAGCACCAGCTAATATAAGAAAAGAAGGCAGCTGTTTTGATTTAGCAATGGCAGTTCGGAATATTAGTTGCTATGGGGAAAATTACAAAATTTGAAATAGATAAAATTGCAAATACAATATTTCTTGGAGAACTCTCATTAGACGGAAAAATAAATAGAATAAATGGAGTGCTTCCAATGTGTATTGAAGCAAAAGAACTTGGGATAAAAACGGTAATATTACCAAATGCGAATGCAAATGAAGCAGCGATTATTGCTGAATTGGATATAATTCCGGTAAATACTATTGAAGATGTAATCAGATATTTAAACAATGAATATAAGATTGAGAAATATAAAACTACAAATACTGATTTTCAAGAGAGATATAATATAGATTTTGCAGAAGTAAAAGGTCAAGAAAATGTTAAAAGAGCATTAGAAATAACTGCTGCTGGTGGTCACAATTGTGTTATGATAGGAAGTCCTGGTTCAGGTAAAACAATGTTAGCAAAAAGAATTGTAACAATATTGCCAAAACTTACGATAGATGAAGCAATGGAAATTACCAAAATTCACAGTATTGCAGGAATGCTAGAAAATGATGGAATAATAATGAATCGACCGTTTAGAATGCCACATCATACAGTACCGATAAGTACAATGGTTGGAGGAGGGAAAGTTCCAAGACCTGGAGAAATAAGTTTGGCACATGATGGAGTATTATTTCTAGATGAGTTGACTGAGTTTAATAGAAATATTTTAGAATCATTACGTGAACCATTGGAAAATAGAGAAATAATTATTAATAGATTAAGTGGAAATTACATATATCCATGTAATTTTATGTTGATAGCAAGTATGAATCCATGCCCATGTGGATATTACGGTGATATAGAAAAAGAGTGTAAATGTACAGAACAAGAAAAACATAGATATTTAAGAAAAATAAGTGGTCCATTAATGGACAGAATAGATATTCAAATAGAAGTAAAAAGACCTAAATTTGAAAAAATAAAGTCTAAAGGAAAAGAAGAAAGCTCGAGTTCTATAAGAGAAAGAGTAAATAAAGCAAGAAATATACAAATAGAAAGATATAAAAAATATCATATATATTCAAACTCTGAAGTTAATAGCCGCATGATAGCTGAATTTTGTAGGCTTGACTCAAAAGGAGAAGAATTGCTCCAAAATGCGTTTTTGAAATTCAAGCTTAGTGTAAGAGCATATGAGAAAATATTGAAAGTAGCAAGAACTATAGCTGATTTAGAAGGAAAAGAAAAGATAGAATTTAATCATGTTGCAGAAGCAATTCAATATAGGTCTTTAGATAGATATAATGCGATAGAAGAAGGGGGCAAGCCATAATGAAACCAATAATAATTGAATACTCAAGTAATGAATATCCGGAGAGATTAAGAAAGATTCAAAATCCACCTTCAAGACTATATGCATTAGGGAATATAAAACTTTTAGATGAAATAGGAATTGCAGTAGTTGGCTCAAGAACAAATACACAATATGGTGAGAAAATGTGCAAAAGGTTTGTAAAAAAATTAATAGAATACAATATTAATATAATAAGTGGACTTGCTTATGGGATAGATAGTATAGCACATAAGAAATGCTTGGAAAATTTCGGAAAAACGATAGCAGTATTGCCATCTGGATTAGAAAATATTTGTAGACTTACAAATAAAGAAATATTCAATGAGATATTACAAAATAAAGGACTTATTATATCAGAATATGAAAACAATGTTAGTGCGGATTCAAAAAAGTTTTTGGAAAGAAATAGAATTGTTGCTGGTCTTGGATTAGGAACTCTTGTTGTAGAGGCTGGATATAGAAGCGGGACAAGTGTTACTGCAAGATTTACAGTAGAAAATGGTAACTCATTGTTTTGCATACCAAGTAGTTTAGAAAATATAAAAGGAAAGACTACTAATTTATTGATACAACAAGGTGCTAAATTAGTGATTTCAGCAGAAGATATTATAACAGAACTTTCTAGAACTAATCCTAATATAAGATTTATAAAAATGGAAAATAAAAGTGCCAAAAATTTTCTTAATGTAGAACCAGAACTGCAAAAAGTTTTTCAAATTATAAATAATGAACCTAAAGATATTAATCAAATAGCGCGAAGAACTAGAATTCCTGTAAGTGAAGCAAATTATAAGATTATGATGTTACAAATAGATAATAAAGTAATAGAGTTACCAGGACAAAGATATATAAGAAATGAAGGTGAAGACTAAAATGAATACTAGAAAATTCGGAATAATAGGAGAAAAGATAGCTCAAGGATATCTAATTAATAAAGGGTATGAAATACTTGAAAACAATTATTATACAAGAAGAGGAGAAATAGATATTATTGCAAAAATAAATAATACTATAAGTTTTGTAGAGGTAAAAACAAGAAATAATCTTGAATATGGTTCTCCTGCGATGGCTGTTAATGGAGTTAAAAAGAAAAATATAAAAAGTGCTGCCAAAATATATATATGCCTTAAAGATTTATATAATTATGATATTAGATTTGATGTTATAGAAATTATTATCAAAAATGGTAAATGCAAAATAAACCACATGGAAGGAATAATTTAACTAAACTTGACAAGATGCTTAAAAGTTGGGTATAATAGGCAATGAAAGGAAGCTGAAATGAATATATTTGAAGAAACAAAAAATATAATGAGAAAATATAATATAAAAGCTAATAAAAGTTTAGGACAGAACTTCTTAATAAATAGTGAAGTTGTAGAAAAAATAATTGAGAGTAGTGAAATATCTGATAAAGATATGGTAATTGAAATTGGACCAGGTTTAGGAACATTAACTAAATATTTATTAGAAAAAGCAAGAAAAGTTTTGTGTGTAGAACTAGATAGTAAAATGATAAGAATTTTACAAGAGAGATTTTCTAAATACGAAAATTTTGAATTGATAAATGCAGATATATTAAAAGTTGATTTGAATGAAATAATTTGTGAAAATAAAAGAACAGGAAAAATAAAAGATGTTAAAGTTGTAGCAAATTTACCATATTATATTACAACACCAATAATAATGAAATTGTTAGAAGAAAAACTAGATATTCAAAGTATAACTGTAATGATACAAAAAGAAGTTGCAGATAGATTAATTGAAATACCTGGTGGAAAAAATACAGGAGCAATAACACATACAGTATATTATTATTGTGAATCAGAAAAAATAATGGAAGTACCTAATAGTTCATTTATTCCAGAACCAGAAGTGACTTCAGAAGTAATTAAATTGAAGTTAAGAGACAAACCAGCAGTAGAAATTGAAAAACCTAAGGCAATGTTTATGATAATAAAAAGTGCTTTTATGCAAAGAAGAAAAACATTATTAAATGCATTAACAAATACCAAAGTTTTTCTAAATAAAGAAGAAGGTTTAAAAATATTGAAAAAAGTAAAACTGAATGAAAATGTTAGAGCAGAAGAATTATCTATTCAAGATTTTGCTAATATTGCAAAAAGTATTGTGAGATAGAAAGGAAGATAATTAAAATGAGAATAATATTTATGGGAACACCTGATTTTGCAGAAAAATCATTAGAAGCTATATATAATGCTAAACATGAAATAATAGCAGTAGTAACAAATCCTGATAGACCAAAAGGCAGAGGAATGAAAATGGTAGCATCACCTGTAAAAGAATTTGCAGTATTAAAGAATTTGACAATATATCAACCAGAGAAGATTAGAAAAAATGAAGAATTTATTAATACAATAAAAACGTTAAAACCTGATGTTATATGTGTAGTTGCATATGGAAAAATCTTACCAAAAGAAATCTTAGAGATTCCTAAGTTAGGTTGTATAAATGTTCATGGTTCCTTATTGCCACAATATAGAGGTGCAGCACCGATACAATGGTCTATTATAAATGGAGACAAAGTAACAGGTATTACAACAATGTACATGGATGTAGGAATGGATAGTGGAGATATGATTTTACAAGAAAAAACAGAAATTGGTGAAAATGAAACAACTGGTGAATTATGGGATAGACTATCTGAAATTGGAGCAAAACTTTTAGTAGAAACATTAAAACAAATAGAAGCAGGGACAGCACCACGAATTAAGCAAGGAGAAGAATTTACAATTGCTCCTATGCTTGAAAAAGAAATGTCAAAAATAAATTGGAAAGAAAAATCAGCAAAAGAAATAAAAAATCTTGTAAGAGGATTAAATCCAATAATGGGAACATATTCATTCTTTGATGGCAAAAAAATTAAAATTTGGAAAGTAGAAGTTTTGCCAGAAGAGAATTATGATATTGAAAATGGAACAGTTATAAAAGCTGATGCGAAAGAAGGACTATATATAAAAGCAAAAGAAGGAATTATATCAGTTTTAGAAATTCAAGGTGAAAATGCTAAAAGAATGAATATTAAAGACTTTTTAAGAGGAAACCAAATTAAAGTTGGAAGTATGTTTGAATAAAAAATAATAAAAATGTGAATAATGTACCTGAAAGAGAGGTATGTTATGGAAAAAATGATTACACAGCTAAATGAATTTTTAAGCGATTTGGAAATGTTTAATATCAAATTGCAAAATTATCACTGGAATGTTGTTGGAAAAGGCTTTTTTACAACACATGAGAAACTTGAAGAATATTATAATGAAATAAGAGAGCAAATAGATGAAATAGCAGAACATATTTTGATATTAGGATATCAACCAGTAGGAACAATGAAAGAATTTATAGAAAATTCATCTATACAAGAAGCCGGAAATGAAAAGATTAAAACTTTAAATATTGTAGAAGAATTAATTCATGACTTACAAATATTAAAACAAAAATCAATTCAAATAAAGCAAGAAGCGGAAAATAAATGTAATTACGAGACATCTACACTTATGGACGATTATCTGACGAACTATTCTAAAAAAATATGGATGCTTAATGAAACTCTTAAATAAATCATAAAAATAAGAATCACTTAATAAATATAATTAAGTGATTTTTTTTACTTTTTTTACTATACAAAAAAGAAAAATAGTTATATAATGTAGGCAAGTTTGCAAGCAAATGCTTAAAACTTAATAAATGATTGAACACAAAAAAGTGTATAAATTGAAGGAGAGAAAAAATATGGAATTAAAGAAAGTATTAATAGGATTAGAAGGGCTAAAAGCAAAAGGAAACTTAGATGTTGAAATTAATAACTTAGACAGTAATTCAAAAAATATAAAAGAAGGAGATATGTTTGTTGCAATAAAAGGATTTAGTACAGATGGACATAAATACATAAATAATGCAATAAAAGCAGGAGCGAAAGTTGTTATGGTAGAAGAAGGAGCTGACTTAAGTTCAATAGAATTACCTGATGATGTTACATTAATTATGGCAAAAGATACAAGAGAAGCACTTGCAATTTGTAGTTGTAATTTTTACGAAAATCCATCAAAAAAATTCAAACTAATAGGAGTAACAGGAACTAAAGGAAAAACAACTACAACATTTATGATAAAAGAAATTTTAGAAAAAGCAGGACATAAAGTAGGCTTAATTGGTACAATTGCTACATACATAAATGGTAGAATGGTTTCAGAAAGTAGTAGAACAACACCAGAAAGCATAGAGCTTCAAAAAACATTTGCACAAATGGTAGAAGATGGTGTAGAATATGTAGTTATGGAAGTATCATCACAAAGTTTAAAATTACACAGAGTAGATGGATGTGCTTTTGATATAGTATTATTTACTAATTTCTCAGAAGATCACATAAGTGAAAAAGAACATCCAAATATGCAGGATTATTTTGAATCAAAATTAAAATTATTTAAGATGTGTGATAATGGAATAATAAACGTAGATGATATACAAGTAGCAAAGATTCCAAAATTATTTCCTGAAAGTAAAATAATGACATATGGAATAGATAATTATTGTGAAGTACTAGCTAAAGATATAACAATAACAAATTCATATGTGGACTTTAGAGTCAAAATATCAGATAGAAATGAAAGAGTAAAAGTAGACATTCCGGGAAGATTTAGTGTATATAATGCATTAGCAGCAATATGTGTAGCTAAAAAACTTGGAATTCCATCAGATAAGGTAATAGAAGCACTAGCAGAAATAAAAGTGCCAGGTAGATCAGAAATGGTACCAAATAAAAAAGAAATACCTATAATGATAGATTATGCACATTCACCAGAAAGCTTACAAAACATTCTATCTGCTGTTAAGAGTTATACAAGAGGAAAAGTAATATCAGTATTTGGCTGTGGAGGAGATAGAGACAAAACTAAAAGACCTATAATGGGCGAAATATCTGGAAGAATTGCTGATTTTACATTTATCACATCAGATAATCCACGTACAGAAAAACCAGAAGAAATTGTAAACGAAATAGAAGCAGGGATAAAAAAGACAAAAGGAAATTACAAAGTAGTAGTAGATAGAACAGAAGCAATAAAAGAAGCAATTGAAATGGCAACAAAACTTGATATTATAGTTTTAGCAGGAAAAGGACATGAGCCATATCAAGAAATAAATGGAAAAAAATATCCTTATGATGAAAGAATTATAGTAAAAGAAATAATAGGATAATAAAATACAAAAGTTAACACAGAAAGGTTGATAAAATTGGGATTTCAAACAAAAACATTATTGTTATCATTTGCAATAACAATAGTATTAGGATTTATAATAGTACCAATATTAAAAAAATTAAAAGTAGGTCAAATAGAAAGAGATGATGGACCAGAGAGCCATTTAAAGAAACAAGGAACACCAACAATGGGTGGAATAATAATAATGCTAGGAATAGGAATAGTAACAATAGCAGCATATATTTATTATAGAACTGTAGATGTAGAATTAGCTAGAAATTTATTACCAATATTAGGGTTAACAATAGGATTTGGAGCTATTGGATTCATTGATGATTTTAAAAAATTAGTATTAAAAAATACTAAAGGATTAAAACCAAGTCTAAAGATGTTAGGATTATTAATAATATCAGTAGTATATATAATATATTTAATAAAAGGATTAAATTTAGGAACAGATACATATATACCTATTTTAAAAGAATATGTAAATATACCTATTTATGCATATATACCATTTGCAATATTAGTAATACTTGCAACAACAAATGCAGTAAATTTGACAGATGGAATTGATGGACTTTCTTCAAGTGTATGTACAATAATAATTACATGTTTAACTATAATTGCAACAACACTTGGAGTAAAAGAAATAGTGATATTTGGAGCAATAGTAATAGGAGCAGTTTTAGGATTTTTAATGTTTAATATTCACCCAGCTAAAGTATTTATGGGAGATACAGGTTCATTATTCTTAGGAGGTGTAATATCTGGAATTGCACTATATTTAAAAATGCCACTTATATTATTACTTATAGCATTAATACCAGTAATTGAAACACTTTCAGTAATAATACAGGTTACTTACTTTAAGAAAACAGGAAAAAGAGTATTTAAAATGGCACCAATACACCATCATTTAGAATTATCAGGATGGAGAGAAAATCAAGTTGTAATGCTATTTAGTGTTATCACTTTGATTGTGTGTGTTGTAGGGCTTAAGATAGTATAAGAAAAGGAGAAGAAATGGCTAAGAAAAAGAATAAAATGGAAGGCTTTTCTAAGTTCTTAAATAATTCAGTTGACTTCACACTGGTAATAACGGTATTATTGCTATTATCATTAGGATTAGTTATGGTATTATCAGCAAGTTCACCCACAGCATTACAAAAATATGATAAAAGCTATTACTTTTTTGTAAGACAGTTGATTTTTGCTGTACTTGGATTGTTTGGAATGTATTTCATATCTAAAATAGATTATAGAATTTATCAAAAGTTTTATAAACATGCATGGATTCTTTCTATAATATTATTGATATCTGTTTTTGCATTTGGTAGTGATAGCCATGGTGCAAAAAGATGGATATATATTACAAAATCGCTTTCTTTTCAACCTTCAGAGATAGTAAAATTTTTAATAATAATATTTTATGGAGGAATACTTGTAAAAGATAGAGATGATTTAGGAAAGTTTTGGAAAGGATTAGTAAAACATATTTTGTTTTTAGTACCAATAATAGCTTTACTATTATTAGAGCCACATGTAAGTACATCAATGGTAATAATAATTACATGTTGTATTATGATGATAATGGCAGGATGCAAATTCTGGCAGTTCCTAGTTTCAGGAATAGTAGCGGTAGGAGGCATTGGTTCTATTGCAACAGTATTGTATATGGCAAGTGCTAAATTTCAAGAAAAATTTCAATATATTGTAACAAGATTTATAACATTTACAGACCCATGGAAAGATGCAACAGGAGATGGATGGCAAATAATACAAAGTTTATATGCTATAGGTTCAGGAGGATTATTTGGAGCAGGATTAGGAGAAAGCAAACAAAAATATTTATATTTATCAGAACCACACAATGACTTTATATTTTCTATAATAGCAGAAGAATTAGGATTTGTTGGATGTATACTGGTATTTGTACTATTTGCAGTATTTATATGGAGAGGAGTGCTAATTGCAATGAAGGCACCAGATATGTTTGGGAGTTTAGTTGCAGTTGGAATTACATCATTAGTTGGTGTGCAGGCTATTATAAATGTGGCAGTTGTTACATCTTCAATGCCTGTTACAGGAATGCAATTACCATTCTTTAGTTATGGTGGAACGGCATTATTTATATTGCTCTGTGAAGTTGGGGTATTGCTTAGTATATCTAGAGCTGGAAATAAATAAAAGGGTTGTAGTTTGAGAAAGGAATGAAAAAAATGAGAATTATAGTTGCAGCGGCAGGAACTGCAGGACATATAAATCCAGGATTAGCAATAGCAAATAAAATAAAAGAAGAAGAACCAGATTCAGAAATAATATTTATAGGAACAAAAAGAGGATTAGAAAATGATTTGGTTCCGAGAGCAGGATATGAATTAAAAACAATTGAAGCATATGGGTTAAGCAAAAAGATTTCGATAGAAAATTTCAAAAAAATGTATGCAACTTTAATGGCAACAGGAAAGGCTAGAAAAATAATAAAAGAATTTAAACCAGATATAATTGTTGGAGCAGGAGGATATATTTGTGGACCAGTGGTATGGGCAGCTAATAAAGAGAAGATACCAGTTGTATTGCACGAAAGCAATGCATTTCCTGGCAAAGCAGTAAAAATGTTAGCACCTAAAGTTAATACAGTTTTAATATCTTTTGAAGAAGCACGTTCAAGAATACCCAAGGCTAGAAATATAGTATGTACAGGAACTCCTGTAAAAATATCAAAAAAAGAGTATACTGTTGATGAGAAAAATAAGATATTAAATAGTCTAAAAATAAAAGAAGATTTACCAATTGTATTGATATTTGGAGGAAGCCAAGGAGCTCAAAAAATAAATGAAGCAGTTATTGGAATATTAGAGAATCAAATGAATAAAGACTATCAAATTATTTGGGCAACAGGGCCAAAACAATTCGAAATAATAAAAAAGGAATTATCAGATAAAAAAATAGATATAGAAAATGTAAAAAAAGCAAAAATTTTGCCATACATATATAATATGGAAGAAATAATGAATATTTCTAATATAATAGTTGCACGAAGTGGAGCAATGACAATAACAGAAATATCAAATTTAGGAAAAGCATCAATATTAATACCATTACCAAATGTTAGTGGTGACCACCAATTACATAATGCTAAAGTATTAGAAAATATAGGTGGTGCAAGAATAATTTTAAACAATGAATTAAATTATGAAAATTTAAATTCAAATATAGAAGAAATTATATTAAACAAAAATACAATAGAAACAATGTCAAAAAATGCATTAAAAGTTTCAACTTCAAATGTTGAAGATAAAATTTTTGCAGAAATAAAGAAAATTGTTAGGGAGTAAAAAGGATGTTTAAAAAAGTAAAAGCAAGAACAATAATATTTGCATTAATTATTTCTAAAGTATTATCAAAATATGTAATTTATCCAAAAAACAAATTTATAAAAAGTGATGAAAAAACAGAATTAAAAGATAAATTAAGTGAAGTCTCAACAAAGAAAAATCAAATAGAAACAATTCTTTTGCATATGACAATGTGCAGAATGTGAATTTTCAGATTGTCAAAAAACTTGTGGTTATTCATACCGATGAAATTATTAACTGATAATAATTAGAAGCTCAACAGCAGTTTTCTGCTGTTGAGAATTCGCATATTTTGAGGTGAACTACTTGAAAAGTGATATAAACAAGTTTAAGGCGGTATTGGTTTTGCTTACTGTTTCACCGCTTTCACTATTAATTCTTCTTTTCCTCAGTTTTGAGGGAGATTCGGTAAACATTCCCTTAATTTGCATTACAGAGGTTATTTTTTGGGGATGTATGGTTGCAGGTTATGCTTTGCTTGCAATGATTAATAAAAGCCGAAAGTCAAAAATAAAAGGCAAGCAGACACTTAAAAAGACAAAACCGGGTGTTATCTGTTTTGTCTCAAACAGATTTGCCATTGTTTTTGATATGATTATGGGACTTTCGTTTGTGCTGACGATTATATTTTGGATATTTCCTGTTTTGAACTGTGCTGTGATAGAAACTTTCGCAGTATTTCTCTTTTCTCTGCATATGCACAGTATCTTTAACGGGGTGAATTATAAATATATAAAGAGTATATCTGACAAAAAAGAAGGAGAGTAAACAATGGATTTGAATTTTTCAAAAAAGACCAGAAAAATCGTTGCGTCATTGCTTGCTGTGGCAATCCTCCTCGGAGTTCTGCCCGTTAGCGGCTTGACAGGCAATTCTTCGGGTGCTGAGAGCAGCAGTTCAGAAAATTCAACAAAGACTATTTATGTAAATTCAACAAAACAGCCTATACTGTTTGATTCTGCCGGTAATTTTAAAGAAATTATACCGAAAGTTAAGAAAAACATTTATAGTACAGAAGCTGAAAACGGTGACAAGATTGCTTTATTTACCGATATAGGTAATGGCAACTCCGTAGTCTTTTATAAAACAACAGAATGGACTCCGTCTGCGTATATGTGGAAAGAAGACAGTTCGGAAAATCCTGATAAAAATGCCGCATGGCCCGGTGAGGCTATGAAAAAATACGGCGATTCTAACAGTAGCCTGTACTATTATGTTTATAAGTCAGCTAAAGGATTTGACAAAGTTATTTTTAATGACGGCAACGATCAAAATGGTGATCAGACCGATAATAAAGATTTAAAGGCTTGGAATGTATATACAAAGACAAGTGCTGGTAGGCCTATCTGCGATTCTTTAACCAAATGTGATGTCAGCGACAATTTTAATGTGTATGAATATGCAGATTTAAAATTAAGCGGTAAAAATATTTCAGCACCGCAGGGCATGGGTGCAACAATTGAAATTGCAGGTACAAAATATACTGTTTGCGGTGACGGCGCTAAAAGTGAAATTACTTGTTATGAGGATGATGAAATCACTTCGCTTACTGCAAACACGGTTGATGGGTATACTGCCAAGGTAACTAATAGCGTTGTCGGTGACAATCAGATTACATATTCCGTCACTTACACAAATAAGACATACGGTATGCAGTTTTCCGTTGAAAACACAGTTACTTTCATTAAAAATCCAAGACTTGTTCTTGAAGGAAAATGGAATGTAACTTTTGACGGTAAGCCTGTAAATGACGGGGACACCATATGTAAGCAGGAAGGTATTAAAAAGGAATTAAAGGCATCTTTTGATATTGAAAAAGTTACTTTTAAGGGAACAGAAATAACAAAGGGTTACGAAACCGCAATAACTTTGAACGACAATAAGTTTAATTCGTCTTGTGAGTCAAGTAATTTAAAAGATAATAATACACTTGTTGCAACTGTTTCCTACAATGGAGATACTTCAAATTGTGAATTTAAATTCAGTTATGTTGAGGGAAATTCTGTATTAGAGGAAAATGATGAAGATTCCTCCGTATATTTTGAAGGCAAAAATATTTATACAAATACAAATAAAGATGAAATAACTCTTAAATTAACAAAAAGCGAAAATGTTGATGATGTAACATTTTCACTGAGAAAAGGTGTTTCTACACCTGACAGTTCAAACGAGATTAAGGATGCTGTCAAACGTGAAGGCGATAAAGTTATCATAGATAATACTAAGCTTAAATTGTCGGATATAAAAGAGGCAACTCTTACACTTAAATCTGAAAAATTCGGTATTTCCGATGATTATACTTTAATCTATGACACTATTTCTAAGGATAATTTTACATACAGCAACACCAATGAAAACGGCAGATATTTTGTAAATGCCCATACAGGAGTTACAGTAACCTTTAATCTTGTCGGAATAGATGAAAAACTCTTTAATGACGAAAATGCAGAAGTAACTTGTGGTAAAGAAAATGGCGTTAAGATTTCTTTCGATAAAGATATCAAAAAATGGAAAGCAGCAATAAAAAAATCGGCTGGTTATACATTTACATTTAGCCATAAAGGCTTTGTGCAAACTGTAGAAATAACGGACAAAGACCTTTATCTTGATGATAAAGCCCCGGTAATTACAGGCTTTTCATTCCAGAAGGCTCAATCCGATCCTGATAAACTGCTTTCATTCTTGACCTTCGGTATCTATAGCAACGATAAAATTATTGTGACTGTCAATGCAAAGGATGAGGATATTTTATCAACTTCATCGGGTATTAAAAATATAACACTCTATGACGATGGCAAAATTTTAGGAACGCAAACATTCAATGATTATAGTACTGAAAATACTGCTGCATTTACATTGGATGAATCAGATAAAGCATATAAATTGTATGCTGTTGTTGAAGATGCGGTAGGATATAAAAGCCAAAAAACAACTTTTGATTTAGGAAAGAAAAAAGATAAAGACAGTTATGATGTTATTGAATATAATTCAGAAGATTCAAATGGTTGCTTGCCTGAACTTGTAAGTTATAGCGGTAATGACAAATTTTCTGACAAGTTAACCGTTACACCTGAAAAGTTTGAACATCATCATGAGAAGGGTAATTTGTTCTCATATAAAAATAATGGCGAATTTTTCAAGATTGAACTAAGTGAGAGTTTATCAGCACTTTCAGAGGCAACGGTTACAGTTAGTAAAGAAGGCAGTGTAAATTCTTTCTCTACTAATCCTCCTATTACTTTTGATACTACATCAAAAGATGCCAAGAAAGATAATTGTAAACTCGAATATAATTTAGAACTTGCCAAAGTATTTAATGAAATCGGTGTAAGCGGAAGTGATATTTCAGGTAATTATACAATTACAGTAGTAGCTATCAATAATGCAGGTGTAAGCAGTAAAGCATACACATATGATTTTAGTATTGATAATACTGCTCCGAAACCTGATACATTTACAATCAGCGGTGAAAGTTCAACAGAAAAAATACTTAAGTTCTTGACTTTTGGCATTTATTCTAAAAAAGAAATAAAAGTAAATGTAACGGCTAACGATGAAAATCCGTCAAGCGGTATTGCAAGCTATACTCTTTATGATAAAAAAGGCAATGAATATAGTAAAATTGCCGATAGTAAAGACGGTGCGTTTACAATAGATAGTCATGATAAAGCATACAATTTGTTCGTTACTGTAACAGATGAATTTGAAAACACATCGGACTGCTATACCTTTGAATATAAGGGTTCCACAGATAAGAACAAGGTAAAATACAATGCTATCAAATCATCAGATGCAACTGAACTTGTAAGTTATATCGGTAATGATAAATTTGAATTGAGTATTTCACCTGAAAACTTTAAACATCATAATGAAACTGGTAATTTGTTCTCATATACAGAAAATGATGAGCTTTTCAATATCAAATTAAGCGAGAGTTTATCAGCACTTTCAGAGGCAACGGTTACAGTCAATAAAGACGGCAGCGAGAAAGAATTCTCCGATACTGTTACTTTTGACACCACGTCAAAAGATGCCAAGAAAGAGGATTGCAAACTCGATTATGACTTAAATCTATCTGAGGTGTTTGAACAGATTGGTGTAAAGAATGAAGCTATTTCAGGTAATTATACAATTACAGTAGTAGCTATCAATAATGCAGGTGTAAGCAGTAAAGCATACACATATGGTTTTAGTATTGATAATACTGCACCAGAACCTAAAACATTTACAATCAGTGGCGAGAGTGCTACGGATAAGATACTCAAATTCTTGACTTTTGGTATTTATTCTAAAAACACCATAAATGTGAAAGTAGCTGCAAATGATGCTGATCCGTCAAGTGGTATTTCAAGCTATACTCTTTATGATAAAAAAGATGGTGAATACAATAAACTTGCTAATGTTACCATTACTAATAGTGAAAACAGTAAATTTGCTGAGTTTACAATAGATAACCGTAACAAAGAATATAATCTGTTTGTTACGGTAACGGATAAGTTTGATAATACATCTAACTATTATACATTTGACTATACAGGTTATGAGAAAGATAGTTACGACGCTATCAAATCATCTAAAGCACCCGAAGTTGTAAGATACGATGGTAAGGATAAATTTTCTGACAAGTTAACCGTTACACCTGAAAACTTTAAACATCAGAGTGACAAGTTGTTTTCATACAAAGAAAACGGTGAAGCGTTTAAACTGGAATCAAGCGAGAGTTTATCAGCACTTTCAGAGGCAACAGTTACAGTTAATAAAGACGGTAGTGAAAAAAAATTCTCAGATACTATTACTTTTGATACTACATCAAAAGATGCCAAGAAAGAGGATTGTAAACTTGATTATGATTTAAAACTTGCTGAAGTATTTAAAGCTATTGGTGTAAGCGGAAGTGATATTTCAGGTAAATACACAATTAAAGTAAAAGCTACAAATAATGCAAGTGTGACGAGAGATGACTATACTTATGAGTTCAGTATTGATAATACTGCACCTGTGATAACACTCTTTGCAATTGAAAATGGAAGTCAAAATCCAATAGTTGACGAAACATCTTCACAGGAATACAGATATTATTTCCAACATAATACAAATGTTACTGTTACAGCTAAAGACAGTGCATCGGGTGTTAAGGAAATCCATTTCAGAGCATACGATGTAGTAAAGAAAGATAATGCAGTAGACGAAACGAAGACAGTTTCATCAAATAATAATGCTGTATTTGAAGTGCCTGCAAACTTCAAGGGTGAAATCTATGCTTATGCTGTTGATAAATTTGACAATAGAAGCATAGACAAAAACATCCAAGGTGAGGGCGAGAAAAAACCTGATGACTTAATTGTTGAAACACAGCAGCACCACAACGGTAATGCAAGTGTTACTATGTCAAGAACAAAGGCGAGCTATAAGGATAATTCGGGACTTGACCTTTACAGCGGAAATGTAAACGCAAGGGTAGTATTTGAAGACGCTTATGCAGGTATTAAAGACGCTACAATTACTGTTTACGATTATAAAAATGATGTTACGGGTACAATTTATGCTGAAATCGGAAACGACGGCAGTATCAAGAAGACTGAGGTTACCGGTTCTGTAAATAATATTATATTTAATGACGATTATACAACCTCAAAAGATAATCTTCTTCCAAAACTTGTTATTGATTATGTTGTTACGGATAACAGTAATAATATTAAAATTACAACATCAATGACTGACAGAGCAGGTAATAAGACAGACAATGTTAAGGACAGCTTGAGCATTGACAAGACTAAGCCTGTTATTGATGTTAAGTATGACAACAACGAGCATACTACATACGGCGGAAATGATTATTACAAGGCTGACAGGACGGCTACCGTAACTGTTACATAGGGTAACTTTTACGAGTCGCTTGTTGAGGCGGCAATTATGAGAAACGGCGGCAGATACACAACAATCGGCGGCTGGACTCACAACAACAATACCGCAGATCCCGACAAGTCAACTCATGTTGCTAAGATTGTTTACAACACAGACGGCGACTTTACATTTGACATTGCCGTTAAGGACAAGGCTATGAATTCTGCCGACAAGTTTACTCAGCAAAAGTTCACGGTTGACAAAACAGCTCCTGTAATTGACGTTTCATTTGACAATAACTCTGCAAAGAACGGCAACTACTACAAGGCTGACCGTACTGCTACTATCAAGATTACGGAACATAACTTCAACAGCGGAAGTCAGTATGTAAACATTCCCGTAACTGCAGAGGGAGCAACTGCTCCGTCAGTTGTAGGTTGGTCAGGTTCAGGCGATGACCACAATGCAACAGTTTCGTTCAACAAGGACGGCAAGTATTCATTTACTGTTGACTATACCGACCTTGCAGGTAACAAGGCTGTTCAGAAAAAGGTTGATTCGTTCTATATCGACAAAACCGCTCCCGAAGTTGAAATCACAGGTGTTGCAGATCATCAGGCTTATAACGGCACGGTTGCTCCTGTTGTAACATACAGGGATGATAACTTTACAGATGATCACGACTTCCGATTCACAAAAATTGATATCAACGGCAAGAGTGACGATACTTCTAAGTTCGATTACGATACCGGCGGCAATGGCGTGACAGAATTTATTTATAAGTACAGAGATTTTGCCGAGGTTCTTGAAAATGACGGTATTTATAACTTCACCGTTGAGCTAAGCGATAAGGCAGGCAACAGCACATCAAAGAGCGTTACATTCTCGGTTAACAGATTTGGCTCAACATTTAGAACAACCGATGAACCAACGGAAAAGCTCATTAACAACGGTTACACAAATGCCGAGCAGGATATCGTTGTTGAAGAAATCAATGTTACTCCGCTTACAAAGCACAGCGTAACACTTGCCAAGAGCGGCGGAAATAGTACAGAACTTGTTGAAAATACCGATTACACATTTACTTCAAGCAACAACGGCAATGAGTGGTGCAAGAGTGTTTATACCGTAAACAAGAAGAACTTCTCTGACGAGGCTGCATATACAGTTACAATTATGTCGGTTGATAAGGCTAAGAACACAAATAACAACCGTATGGCAAATTCTTCTCTCAGCACAGAACAGAAAAATAAGCGTGAATATGCAATTTCATTTGTTGTTGATAAGACAAGCCCTCTCGTAAGTATTACGGGTATCAAGGATAATGAGCTTTACAAGGAAGCAAGCAAAAAGGTTAAAATTGTTTGTGAGGATGATAATAAGAGCAAGCTGGTTGTAACTCTTGATAACAAAAAGCTTGCCGAGGGTAAGGATTACACGATTGTTGATGATAAGGACGGTTCTATTGCAGGTATGCTTACCGCAGAAATTGTTCTTAAAGCAGAAACAGGCGGTATTAAAGAAAATCTTAAGGTTACAATCGGTGACCTTGCAGGAAATACAGGTGAAAAGAGTGTTGATAACTTTATTCTTTCCGCTAATATATTCCAGAGATTCTTTGCAAATCCCGTACTGGTAATTTGTACTTTTGCAGGTCTTGCACTTGTTATTGCGGCAGTAATCTTCTTTGTTGCAAAGAAAAGAAAAAAGGCTGAATAAAGTCAGACAATATTTTTAATGATTCGGGCGTATCCTCTTTTCGGGATATGCCCGAAAAAGAAAGGTGGGTAAGATATGCTTTTCGGCGGTGATATCGTAAATGATACTTACAGTATTGTTGAAGAAATCGGCAGCGGCGGTATGGGAGTGGTGTATCTTGCCTATCACCTCAGACTGGAAAAATATGTTGTTATGAAAAAAATCAAGAACAGAAATCTTGATTCTTCCTTTCTGCGAAATGAAGTGGATATTCTCAAAAAACTTCATCATCCGTATCTTCCGCAGGTATATGACATCATCGAATACGAATGTGATTTTTATACGGTTATTGATTATATTGACGGCAAGGACCTTGAACATTTTATCAATGACGGTTATGTGTTTACGGAAAGTCAGTTAATCAAGTGGCTCCGACAGCTTTGTGAGGTGCTTGACTATTTGCATTGCAATAATCCTCCGATTATCCATACGGACATTAAACCCGCAAATATAATTGTGAGGGATAACGGCGACATTTGCTTAATTGACTTTGGAATTTCATTGAGTGCCGATGACGCTGTAAAGGGTTACAGCAAGAATTATTCGTCACCCGAGCAGTATATGAATGTAATGAATATATTGAACGGAACTCCGGAATTCAACGCTCCGCTTGACGGACGGACAGACATTTACAGCCTTGGTGCTACTTATTATCATCTTATGACAGGATGTATTCCCGATATTGAGGACGAAACACTTCCGCCTCTTGAAGAATACGAACTTCCGTATTCTCAGCCGTTTGTTTCGATAATAAGCAAGGCTATGGAGTGGGACATAAAGAAACGCTATAAATCTGCGGCAAAAATGCTTTCGGCTGTTGACAATATCAAAAAACAGGATGAGCGTTATAAGAGATACATATTATTGCAGGTTTTGTCTTCAGTTGTTTCGGGAATTATGATAGTTTCCGGCGTGCTTATGTTTGTGTTCGGTAATTATGAAATTGCAGGTACCGAGCTTGCAGAGCAGTATGATTTGTTTGTTTCATATTGTGATAAAGGCGACACGGTTAATGCTGAACTGCTCGGAACGGATTTGCTGAATAATTCAAAATATCGCAGTGTTATGACCGATAAAACAACGGCTGAAATTCTCCGCTATATGGGCGACTGTTATTTTGATGAGGGCGATTTTGCCAATGCCGTTGAAAATTATAAGTCGGCATATGAAATTGCTGACGATGACAATGCCGAAGTTTGCTTGAGAGATTACGCAATTGCCCTTGTAAAAGGTAAAAGATTTTCAGAGGCTCAGAGCGTTATTTATATGGCAGAGGAAAAATTTCCGAATTCATCTGTCAATAAATTACTTCAGGCGGAAATTGAATATGAAAACGGCAATTTGGAAAATTCTTTAAATTATGCAAATGAATGTCTTAACACCGAACCGAACGGCGATAACGCATTTGCTGCATTTTTGCTCAAAGGCGATATTTATACGGACAAAAATCAATACGGCGACGCTGTATCAAGCTATGAGAGTGCAAGGAGTATTGATGAGAATTTAAGTGTCTTGAGAAAACTCGGACAGGCATATCTCGGAATGGGTTCGCTTGGTTCGGGAATGGAAAACAGCGGTCTGCAAAAAGCAAAAGAATGTTATTCAACCATTCGTGACAGATATTATCTTTCCGCAGAGGACGGAATAAATTATTCACAGGCATACAGCCTTTCGGGAGATTTGTCGGGGGCAAGAGGTTTGCTTGATGACCTTGCAATAACTTATCCAGATGACTGCAGGGTATATATGCAGCTGGCAATTGTCAGCGATAAGCAAAATGATACTCAAAGCAGAGAGTATTGCGAAAAAGCGAGAGCTTTGTATAAGGAATCAAGCGACAGCGTTAAGCAAAATGTCGACGGTAACAGATTGAATGAAATTAAAAATTTGTACAGGCGATTTTTTGGAAGTGTGTGGTAAAAGGGGTGTTTGTATGCTGTTGGTTTTTGGCATAGCACTTGTTATTGCCGGCATAGTTCTGTTGGCAGTGACTCAGATTGTTCTTTGGAAAAAAATAAAAAAGTTTAATGAGGAATGGGAGGACGAGCAGAATGAAATGTCCTAATTGCAGGTGTATTGTTCCGAATAATGTAAGCAGATGCACATATTGCGGATATGACTTTATGTCGGGAAGTGCCAAAACATTGACGATTGAAGAAGCATATAAATTTAAAACATACGATTATGATTACAACTGTGATAATTATGCAGATGAATTTTATGCATACGATGATTATTATAATTGTGAAAACTATAAAACAGAGAATGCGTCTGCGTACAGACGGGAAACTGATGATAACAGTTCGGTTATGTTAATTTCTGCACTTATGCTCCTTGCGGCAACATTGTTGCTGTTGAGTGTGGTTGCAATTATTATTTGACGGCAGAGGGGAATTTGAGAATGAACAAGAAAACTATGCTTTTGATTATACCTGCAATATCTTTGCTTGCCTGTTGTATTGCGGCAATATGCGTTATATGTATTCCGTCAAGCTACGAGGTTTATACGAAACAAATTCAAACGGCGGAGAAATATCTTGCAGACAAAGATTATGACGGCGCTATAAAATATTACGAAATGGCAAAGGCTGCGGATGAAACTCAGGAAGAACCTTATCTTAAACTTGCAATGATTTATTATGAAAACAAAAATGATATGGAAAAGGCTGTTGCAATTCTTAACGAAGGTTACGAGAAAACAAAATCCGAACAGATTAAAAACGCACTTGCGGTTTATCTCGGCTCAGCAGAAAGCACTACTGTTTCACCAGGCAAAACGGATTATAATTCAAATCCCGTAAATATTACTTTGCTGAATATGTTCGGACAGTATAATTACGAGCAGTACAGCAAAAATTATACTGTTGTGTCGGATAATTACAGCGACGGTGTTTATACGGTAAGATACAACGGTATTGACGCAGAGTTTTCTTACAATAATGATGCGACTAAGGTTATTGACGAGAAAGCCATGAAACCGTTTTCTTACTCATTCCCGACAGAAATTAAGGTGGATAAGATTTCGGATATTATTAATCTTCCGTCACAGGGAATGAAAATTGACGAGTTGAAAAAATCGGCAGGCATTACAAATGCCGTTGCAAAGTACGATAATACACTAAAGAAAAATATTATTACTTTCAACTGTGAAAAATGTACGGTGTCTGTTGAAACGGACAAGAACGGTACAATAACGGCTAACACTTCTTATATTACCGTAAATCCCGAAACGGTTGCCGCAGTTGCTCGAAAATCTAAGGTTAGCGGTAAGGTTATCAGCGTTACAACAGCAGATGTTGTAAGCAGTGCAGAAGTGGTTGTCAGAAAAGGCAAGGACTCAAAGACCGGTGAAGGTGCCGCCGAGGTGTCAATTGACAGCGGAAATTACAGCGTTGAACTTGAAACAGGTGATTATACATTTGAGGTCTCGGCATCGGGTTATAAAAAAGAATATTTCAATGTTTATGTAAGCGGAGCGGATCAGGAGAAAGATTTCAGTATTTCTCCGTCACTTGCAGAGGGTGAAATAAGAATTGTACTTGAATGGGGTGCAACACCAAGCGACCTTGATTCTCATCTTGAGGGTACAACTAAAAACGGTGACGAAGTCAGCATTTATTGGATGAATCCTGTTGCAACCTCCGGAGCAAAAACTATTGCACAACTTGATGTTGATGACAGGGACGGATACGGTCCTGAAACTATAACACTTTCCGAGCTTGACGGTACATACCAATACAGGGTTCACAGATTTTCTTCAAGCGGTTCGCTTGCCATGTCGGGTGCGGTTGTAAAGGTGTATTCCGGTTCGTCAGAACCGATAACAATTTCAGTTCCGTCCGATTGTGATGAATGGTGGGATGTGTTCACCATTGAAAACGGTGAAATCAAAAATATTAACGGAGCAACAAACTAATGATGGTATTAGTAATAGTGTTGACAGTTGCCTTGCTTATTTTGATTGCCGTGGCGATTGTAAAGCTTAATTCTGAAAAAAGCGAGAGGGACAAATACTATACCGCCGCAGGCAATATAATCAAGGAAGAATATCTTAACTACTGCCTTACAAACGATATGAATTCAGATAACAAGACTGACGCTCCTAACGGTCAGAAAATTATGATATACATAAAAACTTTGAACCGTAAACAAAAGGCACAGTTTGTATTTGATCCCGAAAAAGGTGTAAATATCGGCAGAGATTCCGAGAAAAATAACATTTTTATCAATGAAGCATCGGTTTCCATGAACCATTGCAAAATCTTTTCCGATAATATGAAGGTGTATATATGCGACCTTAATTCATCTAACGGAACAGTTCTTAAAAGAGGTCTGTTCGGAAATTACTTGCTTGAGGGCGGAAATTCATGTGAGCTTATGTCTGGGGATCGTGTTTGCATAGGCTCAAATGTATTTAAAATTACGCTGTTTTATTATGATATGGTGACTATGTAGCAACGGAGGTTTGTTATGATACTGATAATTTACCGCAGTCAGGTTTGCAGAGAAATTGTTCTCCCGAATGCAGATAATACGGATTATCGTATTTTCATTGACAGCAAGGAATTTAAACTGAAAAAAAGTTTTTATCTTTCTCTTGAAGTAATTGCTCATAAATGGTCAATAACAAACGAAAACGGCGAGTATAAAATTGTAAAAAATCAAAGTGAATTTGAAAAAACATCCCTCGACGGAGGAGATATTGTTTCTATTATCACTCCCGAAAAGGATTCTCTTCGTTGCATTGTCGTTGATGCCGAACCTGTGCTTGCCTCATTTGAAAAGTATTTTATCGGCAACGGGCTTGTTACGGTCGGAAGTGAAGCCGACAATATCGTGCAATGTTCATTTTTGAATTTGATTTCAAAACACCATTGCAACCTAAGATTTGACGGAACAAACACGGTTCTTGAAGACACAAGTTCAAACGGAACTTTTGTAAATCATATCAGGGTAGGCGGAAGAAAAGTTCTCGGTTTCGGAGAAATAATAGATGTTTTCGGTCTGAAAATAATTTGTTTCGGAGATATGATTGCGGTGGGTTCGCTGTTTTCAGAATTTTCGGTATCCGACAAAATTGAAAAATTCACCCTTCCGAAAGTTTCATATGATACTGCTCACGCTGTTTCAAATGTGGAAATGTTTAACCGTTCACCGAGAAATTTCAGAGAGATATGCAGCGAAACGGTTGTTATTGAACCGCCTACAGTTCCGCAGTTTTCAAAAAAGCGTTCTATGCTAAGCGTTATAGGCCCGTCATTTACCATGGCAATTCCTATGGTGCTTGGCTGCGGACTTACCGTGTTCAGCACTACGCTTAACGGTTCGGGTGCAAACGCATTTATGTTTACGGGTATTATCACTTCGGTCGGTTCTGCTCTTATGGGTGGCTTGTGGGCATATTACAATATTAAAGAAACAAAAAAGCGTGAAGCAGAGGACGAATCTGAAAGATTTAACATTTACGGTAATTACCTTATTGAAATTGCCGATTACATTAAGAAAAAATACAGACAAAATTTTGAGGCATTGAACACAATGTATCCGTCTGCGGATATATGCGCAGAGTATACAAGAAACAATCCGGAGCTGTGGTGCAGAAACTTTACCCATAGCGATTTTCTTTTTTGCCGACTCGGAACAGGTGACATTGATTTTCAGGTTGATATTCAAATTCCGAAAGAAAAGTTTTCCGTTACATATGACGGCTTAAAGGATAAACCGGCAATGCTTTATGACAACTTTAAAAAGCTGAACAATGTTCCCGTGGGAATTGATTTGCAGTCAAAAAAATTGTGGGGTATTGCAGGCGGTGAAAATAAAACCGGAGCTTTTGAAATTGTTGACGACATAATTGCACAGATTGCGGCAAACATCAGCTATACGGATGTCAAAATCGCATTTTGTTTTGACGAAAAAGAATTTGAAGATAAAAACAGGTGGGATTATGTTCGTTGGTTGCCGCATGTATGGGCGGAAAATAAAAACACGAGATATTATGCGACAAACAGGCAGGAATGTGCCGATGTATTTTTTGAACTTGCAAATATAATGCGTGTTCGTTGTGAAAATGAGGATAAAGATATATATGTACAGCCGCATTACATTTTATTTGTATCTGATGTAAGCCTGCTCGACGGCGAACTTATTTCAAAATATGTATTTGACAGAGAAAATAACACGGGGCTTACGACTTTTCTTATAACGGATTACTGCCGTAATTTACCTAATGTGTGTGAAAATATAATTCAGAACGACAGTGAATTTTGCGGGTTTTATAATGTTATGAGCCGCAATACAGAGGCTTGCTCCGTTCATTTTGATTCGGTGTCAAGCAAAAAAATGAATATGTTTGCAAAGACTTTGTCGGGAGTTGCCGTAAGAGAAATCAAGGGCGACAACAGCATTGCACAATCGCTTGATTTCTTTGAAATGTACGGTGTACAAAAGCTTGATGATTTTAACATTATTGAGCAATGGCAAAAAAACAGAACCTTCAACACGATGAAAGCTCTTGTGGGCAAAAAGGCAGGCGGAGCTGATTGTTATCTTGATATTCACGAAAAGTATCACGGACCTCACGGACTTATTGCAGGTACAACGGGTTCGGGTAAAAGTGAGCTTATTCAGACATTTATGCTTTCGCTTGCAATCAATTTCAGTCCCGATGATGTTGCCTTTTTTGTAATCGACTTCAAGGGCGGCGGCATGGCAAATCTGTTTGTTGATTTACCGCATATGGCAGGTCAGATTTCTAACCTTTCGGGTAATCAGGTTCGCAGAGCGATGATTTCAATTAAGAGCGAAAATCTTCGCCGTCAGAGAATTTTCGGCGAATACGGTGTGAATAACATAAACAACTACACGAGGTTGTATAAGAGCGGTGAAGCTCCTACACCGATTCCGCACCTTGTTATCATAATTGATGAATTTGCGGAGCTGAAAAAGGAAGAACCCGATTTTATGCGTGAGTTGATCAGTGTTGCACAGGTCGGAAGAAGTCTTGGAGTTCACCTTATTCTTGCAACGCAGAAACCGAGCGGTACGGTTGACGATAACATTTGGTCAAATGCAAAATTCAGACTTTGTCTGCGTGTTCAGGACCGACAGGACAGTAACGATATGCTGCACAAACCGGATGCGGCTTATATTACACAGGCGGGCAGGTGTTATCTTCAGGTCGGCAATGATGAAATATATGAGCTGTTTCAATCCGGTTGGAGCGGTGCACCGTATGACGACAGCAACGAGGGCGGCAAGCAGGAGATTGCAACAATGATTACTCCTACAGGCAAAACCGCCATTGTCGGAAGTCATACAAAAATGAAACGCAAAGAGCAGGAAAAACTGAGGTGGTATCTGTTTCTTTACAGGTGTGCAAGGTCAATTTCAAAAAGTGACGAATTTTTAAAAGAGGCAGACAGCAATCAGGGCGATGTTATTAATTTGCTTGCGGATAAGATTATTGAAAATGCAAGGAAGAATAAGTTCAATATCGGAAACGGCAACTCGGATATTAATGCCGTAAAGAATTTTTTAAAGCTGATTCCGAAAGATGTTTCCGACGATACCGAGGCGGTAAAGAAAATTATTTTCTCGGCATCGCTTAACAATATTAAATTACCGGAGGTTAAGGAAAAAACTCAGCTTGAGGCTGTTGTTGAATACATTGCAAAAACCGCAAAAAGCAACGGATACAGCTTTAAAGCAAGACTGTGGATGCCGTTGCTGAAAGAAGAAATCATTCTTTCCGATATTACAAAAAGCAAGTTCAACGGTTGGAATGAAAGCGATTCGTGGTCGCTTAATGCAGTGACGGGTATTTATGACGATCCGGAAAATCAGGCACAATTGCCGTTGTCGGTTGATTTTGCAAACGGCGGTCATCTTGCCGTTTGCGGTTCTGTAGTTACGGGTAAGAGTACATTTTTACAGACATTGATTTACTCGCTTGCAGTAAAGTATTCTCCGAATGTTGTGAATTTTTACATTCTTGATTTCAGCAGCGGAATGTTGTCGTCATTTGAAAAATTACCGCATACGGGCGGAGTTCTGCGCGAAAATGATGTTGAAAAAATCGGCAAATTTTTCAGTATGATCAAGGGTATTATTGACGAAAGAAAGAAACTCTTTAACGGCGGTAACTATCGTCAGTATGTTAAAGTACACGGAACGGAAATCCCCTCTATTGTAATTGTGATTGACAACTTTGCAGGCTTTAAGGAAAAGACAGAGAATGCTTATGAGGATACT
>OGXR01000570.1_pt1 | contig 29299 bp, 23 predicted proteins | sample 1576331 | NCBI WGS metagenome assembly OGXR01 (sample SAMEA3541473, study PRJEB24748) | human gut metagenome | biome: human gut; feature: human-associated habitat; material: faeces | place: China | collected 2012 | reverse complement strand
CTACCCCTTTTGTCCCTTCGGGACATTTCCCCCTGATAGGGGGAATCGGCCCCTGCAAGGGGAGCCTCTGGGCGTTCGGTTGCTTATTTCAGATCTTTCGCTTATAATTTCCATAGACCACCGCGCCGTCTTTGGCGACGATGAACGCGTGGGGGTCGTGTTTGCAGACGATGGCGCGCAGGCGGCTGATCTCGTATTTGGTGACGAGGATATAGAAGATGTGCACCGGCTGGCCGGTGTATTCGCCCACGCCCTCGTAGCGCGTGATGCCGCGGTGCAGGTCAACGAGGATCTCGTGCTCCATCTCGGGGCTGAGGACCTTCGTGACGACCGTGACCTCGACGTTGATGTTCTGCATGTGCAGCTTATCCATCGCCGTGGTGGAGATGAACGAGAAGAGGATCGAATAGATCGCCGTCGACAGGTTGAACGCGGCTGCGCAGATGGCGTAGAGCGCCAGATTCCAGATCAGATTCACATGGCCGATGGAGGTATGCGAGCCGCGCTTGAGGAGCATCATGCCGATGACGTCCATGCCGCCCGACGTGCCGCCCATCCAGAGCGTGATGCCGATGCCGCAGCCGCAGAGCATGCCGCCGATCAGACACTCGGCCAGCTTATCGCCGCCCAGAATGCCCGTCCGCGGGACAAGAGAGAGAAACACCGTCGTCGACGTGACGGACAGCAGGGTCTTGAACACCACGCGGTGATCGATCCGCCGCCACGCGATGCATAAAATCGGAAGGTTGATTGCATAGTTGATGATGCCCGCGATATCGATCTTCAGCTCCAGCCCGGTCACGTGCAGAAATAAGGTACGCAGCAGCTGCGCAAAGCCCATAATTCCGCCCGTATAGAGCCCTGCGGGCACCACAAACAGGTTGATCCCCAGCGAATACAAAAATCCTGCTCCGATGATGCCGAGGCAGTGGAGCACCTCCTGCTTCGAAACTGCAAGTTTTTGCAACTGCTCTTGCATTTTTCTCTTTCCTCCCGTTCTTTATGAACGAATTCATGCATTTTGCATGGTGAGCATAGCACGGCAGGCGAAAAAAATCAACCCAAAATCCTGCAACCAGCGCGAAATTTTCCGGTCTGTATGAGCAGGAGAACCAGAGGAGGTCCGATATGGAAGACGAAACGATCCTTGATCTGTACTTTGCCCGCGAAGAGCGGGCCATTGCCGAGACCGGCAAAAAATACGGCGGCTACTGCCGCTCCATCGCCTTCAACATCCTGCGCAGCCACGAGGATACGGAGGAATGCGTCAGCGACACGTGGCTGCACACCTGGAACGCCATCCCGCCCGCGCGGCCCGGCTGTCTGCGCGCGTTTGTCGGGCGCATCACGCGCAATCTGTCCTTTACGCGCTGGGAGGCAGCCCGCGCGCAGAAGCGCGGCGGCGGGCAGACGGAGCTGCTGCTTTCCGAACTTTCCGACTGTCTGCCGGGCGGCGAACGGCCCGAGGCACAGCTGGACGCACAGGCCGTCACGCTGACGATCGAGGTATTCCTGCAATCGCAGACGCGCGAGAACCGGCAGCTGTTTCTGCGCCGGTATTACTACGGTGACTCCGTCCGGCGCTTGTCGGGCCTGTTCGGGCTGACGGAAAACACGGTCAAATCCCGGCTGTTCCGTCTGCGCGCGGGACTGCGGGACGCGCTTTTGAAGGAGGGGATCGCGGTATGACGACACAGGATCTGTTCCGCTGCATCGGGGATTTGAGCGACACCATGATCGAGGAAGCTGCCGATATCCGGCGGAAAAAGCGCTGGCTGCCCATCGCGGCGCTGGCCGCCTGCGCGGTGCTGGCCATCTCCATCCCGCTGGCCGTGCGGAACCTTGGCTACACGAGCGCCGCCGATGCCGAAACGCCCACCACAGAATCGCCGGTGAGCGATGAAAAGCCTGCGGAGGACAGCATTTCCGGTTCACCCGAGCCGTCGCGCGACGGAAGCCCCGAAGCGGACGGCGGCTGGGAGGACAGCGATTCCGTGGCCGCACGCATTCTGACGACGGAGCTCGGCGGGCTGCGGCTGGGGATGAAGCGTGAGGACGTGCAGGCCATGCTCGGCGAGCCGGACAGCGTCAGCAACACGGGAGAGATCCAGCGCGAGGACGGCGTGTGGGAAGTCTGCTGGTTCTATAATACCTCCGGCAGCGCGGATGTGCAGTATGATCTGCGTCTGCGATTCACGAACACCGGCATGCGCGACGGCAGCGGCTCGGTGCTGAGCGAGGTCTGGACGCAAAGCCCCTGCGATTGGGCGCTGGATACCGGCATCGGCATTGGAAGCCCGCAGGAGGCCGTCGAGGCTGCGTATCCGGACGCCGTGTGGACGCATGAAACGATGATCGAAAACGATCAGGAGATTCCGTATGACTTGTACGAGCTCACGTCCGGCGACCTGTTCATGCTGATCCGCGTCGAAGCAGGTGAAGTCTCACACATCAGCTTCGGCGGTCTGAACGCCTATCACTTCTGGGACAAGAATGAACCGACTCCCGCCGACCCGTACACCTTCACCCCCTACGACACGCTCTCCGGCGGGACGGTCACGGCCTATTCCCGCACGGAAAGCGGTTGGGAAAAACAGGTTCTGACGGAGAAACGGGCGAAGCATCTTGTGACCGCGCTCAACATCATGGACCCGGAACCGAGTGCTGTACAGGGTGAGCCCGTGATCTGGCTGGAATTTGAATCCGGCGGCGTCGCGGCCCTGTACGACGAAAGCGGCGCGGGCGCGATCTACCGTCTGGAAGACACGTCCGCGTTCGAAGCTGCGCTCTCGTCCGGCGAAGACCCGACAGACGCGCTGACGCTGATCGAATATTGCATCTTCCCGGGCGTCTGGGACGATGTCCTGTCCGCGCTCGAAGCATAAAAACAGGCGCTCCGGCGCGAAAAAGGCGTTTGGGCTGCCGGAGGATGATCGCGCTGTACGGCGGCGGGAACGTCAGCACGTGCGGCTTTTCCTCCGGCGGCGCGCTGCCCGATTTTGAAGCGGCGTGCAAACGCGCGAACGTCCCCTATACGGCGTTTGCCCGCCCCAAAATGGTGCACTGTTACTGTATGCTGCCGGTTTTCCAGGAAGCAAAGGAGGATTTCGCGAAAATCGCGGAGATTCTGAAGCAATAAGGGAGAAAACACGATGAAAGACAGCGAATTACAATTTGACCGCACCTGCCACGTGCTGTATTCCAGGCCGTGCAAAAAGGAAATTCTCGCAAAAATCGCGCTGCATTATCCGGAAGCGGAGCGGGAGGCGGTGTGGGAGAAGGTGCAGCGGCAGTATGTGGAGTTCCTTTCCGACTGGCGCACCGACCTCGGCGGCAAAAAGAATTTCCACAACGGCGCAGGCGGCACCTATATGAAATGGACGTCGCGCCCTTCGACCCGGACAAGCCGCTCTATTATGAATTCACGGCCTGCCCGGCGGCGGAGTTCGCCATCAAGCACGGCCTCACGGACATCATGCCCGCTCTTTGCAACGTGGATTTTGCATCCATGGAGCTGATCCGCGCAAGGCTGGTGCGCACCACCACCTGCGCGAACGGCTGCAAATGCGACTATACCATCTGCGGCGACAAGGACCCGTATCTGAAAAATCACCCCGAATACCGCGATGAGGCGGGCTACAGAAGGAACAAATAGCCCCCGGAGGCAGACATATGCAGACAGTTCTCGGGATTCTGATCCCGTTTCTCGGCACGACGGCCGGTGCGGCCTGTGTGTTCTTTATGAAAAAATCGCTCGGCGATCTGGTCCAGCGTTCGCTTGCGGGCTTTGCCGCAGGCGTGATGGTAGCCGCGTCGATCTGGAGCCTTCTCATCCCGGCCATCGAGCAGTCCGCAGCATTGGGAAAGCTCGCGTTCTTCCCGGCGTTTGCGGGCTTCTGGCTCGGCGTGCTGTTCCTGCTTGCGCTCGACCATCTGATCCCCCACCTGCACGTCGGCAGCGAACAGGCCGAAGGCCCCAAAAGCAGGCTTGCCCGCACGACCATGATGGTGCTGGCCGTCACGCTGCACAACATTCCGGAGGGCATGGCCGTCGGCGTGATGTACGCGGGCTTCCTTGCCGGCGGCACACAGATCACGGCGGCAAGCGCGCTGGCCCTGTCCATCGGCATCGCCATTCAGAACTTCCCGGAGGGCGCGATCATCTCCATGCCGCTTCGCGCGGAGGGGCAGAAAAAAGGCCGCGCGTTTCTCGGCGGCGTGCTTTCCGGCGTTGTGGAGCCGGCCGGCGCGGTGCTGACGATCCTTGCCGCGCAGTTCATCATTCCCGCGCTGCCGTATCTTCTGAGCTTCGCCGCTGGCGCGATGCTCTATGTAGTCGTGGAAGAGCTGATCCCCGAACTATCGCAGGGAGCGCATTCCAATCTCGGTACGGTGTTCTTTGCCGTGGGCTTCAGCGTGATGATGGTGCTGGACGTGGCGCTGGGTTAAAATGATGAGGGTACCGCAGCGGTCACTATGACCGCAACCCCACCACGACCTCCGGCGATGTCACGCTACACGTACCCCGGTTCAAGGGCGTACCTTTCGAGACTGCCATCATTGAGCGGTATCGTCGCCGAGAAAGCAGCGTGTCGTCAAAGCCGCGCATGAACATCGAACTCCGACGTGCCACCATGTGCGGGAACACGTCGAAGAGCTTTTCCTGCAGGTCGTGCTTGTGAATACCATCATGATAATAGCGTCCCGCCTGTGCGCCCCAGCAGATGTGAAACGTGGAATAGACGTGCGTCTTCGTTTCGATCTTCGTCGGCATCAGGGTTCAAAACCAGAATCTGCAGCGGTCGGATGTCCTGTGTCACGGTGCGCGTCTCCTCCTTCACGGAGATGTTTTCGCCGGCAATCCGTTCGGTATTTTGATCGGTATCGGGGTTCCTCCTCATTTTTTCACAGTCAGACAAAGAAAGGCGGTCATGGACAACGCACCCATGACCGCCTTTGGAAATTTGTTCGAGCAGCTCTCAGAACAAACCAAAGACGGTCTTGCACATCATCATAACCATACCGATATTCATGCTGCGCACCGTCCTTTCGTCTAAATTCCTTGGGGATATTGTAACGTATTCTGCAGGACTTGTCGAGAAAAGCGCTTACAGGAGCCGATACGTCCAGCCCATATCATCGGCAACCGTCCCGGTTTGCATGCCGTAGAGCGTATCATAGAGCTTCTGCGCCACAGGACCGACCGTCCCATCCGCGACCTGAACATCCGTGCCCATCACATTTAGCCAGCCGATCGGCGAGATGACCGCTGCGGTGCCGCTGGCGAAGATCTCCTGCAGGCTGCCGTCCTTCGACGCGGCAACGACCTCGTCGATCGAGAGCTTCCGCTCCGAGACCCTCGCGCCCCACTTTTTCAGCAGCTGGATGACAGAATCGCGCGTGATGCCGGGCAGGATCGTGCCGGAATCGAGCGGCGCGGTGATAACTTCGTCCGCGATGCGGAAGAAGGCGTTCGACGTGCCGATCTCCTCGACATACTTATGCTCCGCCGCGTCGAGCCACAGCACATCCTTGCAGTTATATTTCATCGCGTCCTGACTGGCGCGCATACCGCCGCCGTAGTTGCCGCCGACCTTGGCATAGCCCGTGCCACCGTGCGCCGCGCGGATGTATTTGTCCTGCACATAGATGCGCGTCGTGGCCAGGCCACCGTCGTTTGCCGCGTAGTAGGAGCCCGTCGGGCTGAGGATGATCATAAATTTGTAGTGCTTGGCCGGCAGAACCGAGAACGAGACCTCATCGCCGAAGATGAACGGCCGGATATACATCGCAGTGCCTGGCGCGGAGGGAATCCAGTCGCGATCCGCCTCAATCACAGCCTTGACCGCCGCGAGGAACAGGTCTCCCGGCAGCTCCGGGATGCACATGCGCTCATTCGTGCGGGCCATACGCTTGATGTTCATGTCCGGCCGGAAAATCTGGACGCCGCCGTCCGGCGTGCGGTAGGCCTTCATGCCCTCAAACATCATCTGTGCGTAGTGCAGCACGCAGGACGCCGGCTCGATGAGGAACGGCTCGTGCGGCACAACGCGCCCGTCGTGCCAGCCCTGTCCTTCGTCATAGTCCATGACGAACATATGGTCGGTGAAGTATTTCGCAAAGCCCAGCTTCGTCTCGTCGGCAGGACGGGGCTTGGGGTGCGTAGTCCTTATCACAGGGAAGTTGTATTCCATTTTTCATTCCTCCTGATGTTCATAGTACATATAAAAGCTGTTTGTAGGGGCGGAGCATCGATCAGACCCGATAGAGCTCCGCCCTCCGGTCGCGAAAGACATTGATGGAGCTCCGGATTCCATCCAGCATCTCCAGTTCACAATCCGCGGCCAAAATCTGCTCGTCCTGCCCGCCGGCGGCGAGCAGCTCCCCCCACGGGTCGATGACTGCGGAAAATCCGCCGTAATGTGTCTCGCCCGCGTCGCCGCAGGAATTGCAGCAGATGACGAACGCCTGATTCTCAATCGCCCGCGCGACCGTCAGCGCCCGCAGATGTCCGATGCGCGCCGCTGGCCACTGGCTCACGACGAAGAGCATGTCCATCCCCTGCACGGCAAGTGTCCGCGTCAGCTCCGGGAAGCGGATGTCATAGCAGATTACAAGGCCGCAGTCGTGTCCGTCGAGCCGGAAGCGGCAGAGATGATCGCCGGGCGTGAAATACGCATGCTCGCCCATCGGCGTAAACAGGTGCGTCTTATCATATTCTGCGACGCAGTTCCCCGCGCGGTCAAAGACGCACGCCGTGTTATAGACCTTTCCGCCGCGCACATTCGCGACGCTGCCCGCCACAAGATTCACGCCAAGCTCCGCAGCCAGCCCGCCGAGTTCGCGTTTCACCCGCGCGCAGTCCCGCTCGGCCAGTTCGGAAAGACGCTCTTTCGGGAAAAAACCGGTGCTCCATGTTTCCGGCAGGACAACCACGTCCGGTCCGCCCGCCATCGCTTCGCGGATGAGCCGCTTCGCTTTCGCGAAGTTCTCCTCCGGCTGCGCGAAGAGCATGTCCATCTGGATGCAGGCGGTCTTCATCCGGCGAACTCCTTCCCAGCCTGAAGCGCCTGCATGTTGAGGTCGAAAAGGTCGGCCTTGCGCGCCGGGATGACCTTGTGCAGCGCGTCCGCGAGGCTCTCCTCCCGGACACACCCGGTCTTCGCGATCAGCGCGCCGAGCAGGATCATGTTGGCAAGCGTCGGCATTCCCATGTCCATTGCCATCTTCGTGGCCGGGACGTAATAAGCCTCCACATCCGTGCGCGTAACCTTGCGGGCGATGAGCGTGGAGTCGAGGAAAATTTTTCCGCCCGGCTGCACGGCGTTTTCATATTTATCGAGCGAAGGGTTGTTCATAACCATGAGCACGTTCGGCGTGTTTACGATCGGCGAGCCGACCGGGGCGTCCGACAGAATGACGTTGCAGTTCGCCGTGCCGCCGCGCATCTCCGGGCCATAGGACGGCAGCCAGCTGAGCTCCCGCCCTTCGATGAGGCCCGCGTAGGCCAGAACCTTTCCGGAGAACAGCAATCCCTGTCCGCCGAAGCCCGCAATCACGATTTGATGATCTGCCATCTCTCAGCCCTCCTTGTCTCGGTAGACACCCAGCGGATAGTACGGGATCATCTTCTCGTCGATCCACTCCAGCGCCTTCTGCGGCGTCAGGCCCCAGTTCGTCGGACAGGCCGACAGCACCTCGATCAGTGAGAAGCCCTTGCCCTCCACCTGATAACGGAACGCCTTTTCGATCGCTTTTTTTGCGTTTTTCACGTTTTTCACATTGTTCACGGTCACGCGCTCGAGATACGCCGGGGCCTCCAGCGTCGCGAGCATCTCGCAGATCCGGATCGGCCAGCCGCAGGTGTTGACGTCGCGTCCATAGGGCGACGTCTGTGTGATCTGGCCGGGCAGAGAGGTCGGGGCCATCTGGCCGCCCGTCATGCCATAAATCGCGTTGTTGACAAAGATGACCGTGATATTTTCGCCGCGCGCCGCGGCTGAGACGGTCTCGCAGAGGCCGATGGACGCGAGGTCACCGTCGCCCTGATAGGTGAAGACGATGTTGTCCGGCAGCGACCGCTTCACACCCGTCGCGACTGCGGGCGCACGTCCATGCGACGCCTCGACCATGTCACAGGTAAAGTAGTCATAGGCCAGTACGGAACAGCCGACCGGCGCAATGCCGATCGTCCGGCCCTCGATGCCGAGCGTGTCGATCGCCTCGGCGACGAGCCGATGGATGATGCCATGCGTGCAGCCGGGGCAGTAGTGGAATACGGCGTCGGTCAGCGCCTTCGGTTTTTCAAATACAACAGCCATCAGTCGTTCCCTCCTTCGTTTGCCTTGCGGATCGCGTCCAGCACCTCATCCGGCGACGGGATCATGCCGCCCACGCGGAAGCAAAGGTCGACCGGCTTTTTGCACGCTACCGCCAGCTGCACATCCTCGCGCATCTGGCCCATGTTGAGCTCCACGCAAACGAACCGCTTCACCTGATCAGCGGCCTTGCGCAGCGGTGCCTTCGGGAACGGCCAGAGCGTGATCGGCCGGATCATGCCGGCCTTGATGCCCTGCTTGCGCGCTTCGACGATCGCGTTGCGCGACACGCGCGCGGTAATACCGCAGGACACGATGCAGACCTCGGCGTCCTCCATCATGAACGCTTCCCACATGCACTCATTCTTCTCGATCTCGGCGTATCGCTCGAAGCGCTCGATGTTCAGCCGCTCGAGCTCCGCCGGGCTGAGGTAGAGAGAGTTGACAACGTGATGCTTCCGCTGGCACTTCGTTCCAGTGACGGCCCAATCCTTTTCAGTTGTGTCCGGGTCACGCGCCTCCGGCAGCTGAACGGGCTCCATCATCTGACCCATCGTGCCGTCAGCCAGCAGCATTGCCGGCATCCGGTATTTTTCCGCAAGGTCAAACGCCTTTCCGGTCAGGTCGGCCATCTCCTGAACCGACGCCGGAGCCAGTACCAGCACATGGAAGTCGCCGTGGCCAGGTCCGCGCGTCGCGAGGAAGTAGTCGGACTGCGATGGCTGAATGCCGCCGAGGCCGGGCCCGCCGCGCTGCACATTGACAATGACTGCGGGCAGATCTGCGCCCGCCAGGTACGAAATGCCCTCGCACTTGAGCGCGATACCGGGGCTGGAGGACGAGGTCATCGCCCGCTTGCCCGTCGCGGCCACGCCGTATACCATGTTGATGGCCGCGATCTCGCTCTCGGCCTGCAAAAACGTCCCGCCGATCTTCGGCATTTTCTTCGCCATATAGGCCGCGACCTCGGTCTGCGGCGTGATGGGATAGCCCAGATAGTGGCGGCACCCGGCGAGGATCGCGGCCTCCGCGATGGCCTCGTTGCCCTTCATCAATACTTTTTCCTGCATCTTCCTGCCCTCCTTACTTTTCTACCGTAATGACACAGTCGGGACACATCGTCGCGCAGAACGCACAGCCGACGCACTTGTCCGGCTCCGTCAGCTCCACGGGCGCATGTCCCTTTTGATTCAGCCGCGTCTTCGACAGCGCCAGCAGCCCCTTCGGACAGGCGTTCACACACAGGCCGCAGCCCTTGCAGAGTTCTTCCTGAAATATCAGTTTTGCCATCTTGTTCCTCCATTTATCGTAATTGGTAATATAGCTTCTGGATCTCCATCGGGAACAGGTTTGGAATGCTCCCGCGCAGCGCGTCGCAGAGCCGTGCAGCGCAGCAGGTCATCTTGAGCGGCAGCCCTGCCCGCGCGGCGACCGCTTCCGCATAGGGCATGCTTGACAGCACATCCGCCGCCGCCGTCGCCTGCCCGAGATTCGTATTGTTGACGACTGCCGTGAACGGCAGCCCACAGGCGGCCTCGATTTCCCGCAGCACAAGGATCGTATCCGCTACCGTCCTTGTCAGCGGCCGGGCCCGGTTGATGACGAACAGCATCTCATAATCACCCTCCGCCCGGATCTCCGGAACATAGCGCCCCAGTGCCAGCGCTCCGCGGTCGTCTCCGCCGATGTCCAGCACGCCGCATTCTCCCCGCTCCGCAATCAGCGCGTAGGTCTCCTTCGGCATGGCCGGAACATCGAGATTCGAATTTGCAAACGGTGAGACGATCAGTCCGATCCCCTCTTTTTTCAGATCTTCTTCTGAATCCTTCGTCCGGAAATAGGGATTTACAATGTCAAGATCGGCCACAGTCACGGCTTCGCCTTTTCGCCGGAGCCACCGCGCATAATTCAGCGCGATATTCGTCTTTCCACTGCCGTAATGTCCGGCAAAAAGCGTCAGGCGTTTGTGTGTCATGGCCGACTCCTCCTTCAGAGCTTGCTTCTGATGATTTTTCCGCTGGTGGTCTTTGGAAGCGCTTCGCGGAATTCCACAATACGGGGATATTTGTACGGCGCAGTATGCGTCTTGACATAGGTCTGAATTTCTTTTTTCAGCGCGTCCGTGCCCTCGGTGCCCTTGACCAGTACGATGCTGGCCTTGACGACCTGCCCGCGGATCTCATCCGGGGCGGCAGACACACCGCATTCGAGCACATACGGCAGCTCCATGATGACATTTTCGATTTCAAACGGTCCAATGCGGTAGCCAGACGATTTAATGACGTCATCCGCACGGCCGACATACCAGTAGAAGCCGTCCTCGTCACGCCAGGCGAGGTCGCCCGTGTGGTAGAAGCCATCGTGCCACGTTTTTGCCGTGACCTCCGGGCTGTTGTAGTATTCGTAGGCAAGTCCGCAGGGAATGCCGTTTTGAATGTTGATGCAGATCTCCCCCGTGTCGCCGGCCTCCGCTTCATGCCCGCTGCTGTCCAGCAGATGCACATCGTAGAGTGGGACAGGCTTGCCCATAGATCCGATCTTATGGCTGTCGCCAGCCAGATTGCCGATGATGAGCGTCGATTCAGACTGCCCAAAGCCCTCCATGATGCGCATGCCGGTCGCCTTTTCAAATTGGCGGAAGACCTCAGGATTGAGCGCTTCACCGGCGATAGACGCATGCTGAATAGAAGAAAGATCAAATCGGGACAGGTCCTGCTTGATCAGCATGCGGTACATCGTGGGCGGCGCACAGAATGTCGTGATCTGATACTTCGCAAACATCGGCAGAATTTTTTCTGCATCAAAGCGGTCGAAATCATAAACAAACACAGCCGCCTCACACAGCCACTGACCGTAGAGCTTTCCCCAGAGGCTCTTGGCCCAGCCGGTGTCGGAGATGGTCAGGTGCAGCCCGTCCGGGTTGACCTGATGCCAGTATTTTGCAGTGACAAAATGTCCAAGCGGATATTTATAGTTGTGTGCTGCAATTTTCGGGTATCCGGACGTACCGGAGGTAAAGAACATGAGCATTGGCTCGTCGCCGCAGGGCGCGTCGTCCCTGCGCGTATAGCAGCGGGAAAACAGGCCGTATTCCGCATTGAAATCGTGCCAGCCGTCCCGGCTGCCGCCAACCATGATCTTTGTCAACTTCATCCCGGTGTCGGCCTCTGCAATGTCGACATGGTACGCAGTATCGCCGTCTGCCGTGCAGAGAACTGCACTGACGCCCGCTGCCTGGAAGCGGTAAGAGAAATCATGCTCTACAAGCTGATTGGTAGCTGGAATCGCAATGGCGCCGATCTTGTGCAGACCCAGAATGGCAAACCAGAACTGGTAATGCCGCTTGAGCACGAGCATCACGCGGTCGCCGCGTCGGATGCCGAGCGAGGTAAAGTAATTGGCGGCCTGGCTGGAAGCATCTTTCATGTCCTTGAATGTGAACCGCCGCTCCGTTCCATCCAGAGCCACATGCAGCATGGCGAGCTTTTCAGGCTTTTCACGGCCCAGCGCATCCACAATGTCAAATGCGAAATTGAAGGATTGCTCATTTTTGAAAGCGATGGACTGCAGTTTCCCGTTTGCATCCTCGGGCGCATCGACGAAGCGGGTGTAAATGCGCGCCTCCGGATCCGGACTCTGCGCCGTCTCGATCATGGCAGCGCGGTCGCCGCCGGCCTCCGGGAGGCTCGGCTCCTGTGGGCGGAGCACGATCGCATAGAACAGGCAATCCTGACCGTCCGCAGCAACCATGCCGTGCGGAATGGAGCTGTCATAGTAGATGCAGTCGCCTTCATGCAGAAGCTCGGTATGTCCGCCGACCTGAACTTTCATACTGCCGCGAATGACAAGATCACATTCCTGCCCGACGTGGCTGGTCAGCTCAATGTCCGAATAGAATGCTTCATCAGAGTATTTGTTTTCAACGAACAGCGGGTCTGCAATGCGGTTCTGAAAGCCGGAGGCCATGTTGTAATAGATCATCTCATGGGCCTGCTCGATCTTCTGTCCATTACCCGCGCGTGTCAGCGTATAGGATCGAAGCTTTGGGCTGCTGCCCTCAATGAGATCTGTAACGTCAACGCCAAAAGCCAGCGCGCAGCGGTAGAGAAAAGCGAAGTTGAGGTCGCTCTGCCCGGCCTCACAGCGAAGATATTCTTCTTCGCTCGTGCCTGTTTTCAGCGCCATCGTCTGCGCCGAAAAGCCGGAGATCTCGCGCAGCTCTCGGATGCGTCCCGCCATTTCCTGAATTTTGAAGTCCAGCCCTGTGAGTGTTTTTTTCATGGTGTTACCTCCGTGGATGCAAAAAGCCCGTCTCAAAGAAATGATTCTTTGAGACGGGCTGCATACAGCATACCCGCGGTACCACTCAAATTGCACCTGCCTCACGGCGGATACCACTCATCGACTTCCAGCAAAGTCTAAGCACTGACGCAGCTGACGCGGGAGAGGTCTACTTGCCATTACGGGCGTTCTTCTCTCCGGCTCGGGAGCTACAAATTCTGCGCGTCTGTTACCGGTTCACACCATCCACCGGCTCTCTGAAACAGGACTTGCGCGGAACCCTCTCCGTCGTAGCCTTTATTGTTGTTAAGAATCATAACGAAAAAGTATGCAATTGTCAAGAAAAATTTTCGGTGGTTTTCTGTTGTCATCATCCCTGTCTGCCGGAGCTGCATATTGGGGCAAACCAGCGCAACCCAGAGAACACATATTGAGCGTATGCCTGTCCGGTTCAATCGCCGCATCGTCGAAAGATCCCGGTCATCAGAGCTTGCTTCGGATGATCTTGCCGCTGATGGTCTTCGGGAGCTCTTCTTTGAACTCCACAATTCTCGGATACTTATACGGCGCGGTATGCTGCTTGACGTAGTTCTGGATTTCCTTCTTCAGCTCCTCTGTGCCCTCGGTGCCCTTGACGAGCACGATGCTGGCCTTGACGACCTGCCCGCGCACCTCGTCCGGCGCAGCGGACACGCCGCACTCGAGCACATACGGCAGCTCCATGATGACGTTTTCGATCTCGAACGGCCCGATGCGGTAGCCGGAGGACTTGATGACGTCGTCCGCGCGGCCAACGTACCAGTAGAAGCCGTCCTCATCGCGCCACGCGAGGTCGCCGGTGTGGTAGAGTCCGTCGTGCCAGACGGCCTCAGTGCGCTCCTTGTCCTGATAATAGCCGAGGAACAGCCCGCAGAAGTGCTCTCGTCCCGCGGTATGGATGACGATCTCGCCCGTGTCGCCGTCGGCAGTCGGGGTGCCGTCCTGATTGACAAGGTCGATGCCGTAGCCGGGGATGGGCTTGCCCATCGAGCCGGGCTTGAGCGGCTGGCCGACGAGGTTCGCAATGCCGAGCGTCATCTCCGTCTGGCCGAAGCCTTCGGCGATCTGCAGCCCCGTCGCCTTTTCAAACTGATAATAGACCTCCGGGTTCAGCGCCTCGCCCGCAGTCGTTGCGTGCTGGATGGAACTGAGGTCGAAGCGGGACAGATCCTGCTTGATCAGCATCCGGTACATCGTGGGCGGCGCACAGAACGTCGTGATGTTGTATTTGGCGAACATCGGCAGGATCTTCTCGGCGTCGAACCGATCAAAGTCGTAGACGAACACCGCACCCTCGCACAGCCACTGGCCATACAGCTTGCCCCAGAGCGCCTTGCCCCAGCCGGTCTCGGAGATCGTGAAGTGCAGTCCGCCGGGCTGCACCCAGTGCCAGTACCGGGCCGTAACGTAATGGCCCAGCGCATATTTGTAGCTGTGAACAGCGATCTTCGGATAGCCGGTCGTGCCGGACGTGAAGAACATGAGCATCGGATCGTCGCCGCAGGGCGCGTCGTCCTTGCGCGTGTAGCGCCGGGAGAACAGGCCGTATTCCGCGTCAAAGTCGTGCCAGCCCTCGCGCTTGCCGCCGACGAGAACCTTCGTCAGATGCGCACCCGCGTCGGCCTCCGCGATGTCGACCTGATGTGCCGTGTCGCCGTCCGCCGTACAGACGATCGCGCTCACGCCCGCCGCCTTGAAGCGATAGGTGAAATCATGCTCCATCAGCTGGTTCGTCGCCGGGATGGCAATCGCGCCCAGCTTATGCAGGCCGAGGATCGCAAACCAGAACTGATAGTGCCGCTTGAGCACCAGCATCACGCGGTCGCCGCGCTTCACGCCGAGTGACGTGAAATAGTTCGCCGCCTGACTCGAAGCGTCCTTCATGTCCTTGAACGTGAACCGCCGCTCAGTCCTGTCGTTTGCGATATGCACCATCGCGAGCTTGTCCGGCTCACGCCGTGCGAGGCCGTCCACAATGTCGAATGCAAAGTTGAACTTGTCCTCGTTGCGGAACTCCAGCCGCTCCAGCGAGCCGTCTTCCTTTTCCACCCCGTGGACAAACTGGTCGCAGAGCAGCTGCTGCTCCGGCGTCTCCTCCAACGCCCGTGTCCGCACGGACAGGTCCTGCTCCTTTTCGCTGCTCGCCATGATCATTGCGAGGAATACACAGTCCTGCCCATCCACGGCGATCATGCCGTGCGGCGTGGAGCTCTTGTAGAAGATGCTGTCGCCCTCGTGGAGGACTTCCTCGTGCTCGCCGACACGCACACGGAGCGTCCCCTTCACGACGAGGTCAAATTCCTGTCCGGCATGCGTCGTGGTGTGGATCGGCTGGCTCTGCAGCTCCTTGGAATACTGATAGGTGACCCAATACGGCGTCGCCAGCTTCTGCCGGAACATTGCCGCCATATTCTGAATGGTGATGCCGTCCTCGCTGGCCGTCACCGGACCCATGCCCCGGCGCGTCACCGTGTAGCTCGAGAGCTTGGCGCTCTGGCCTTCGAGCAGATCCGTCAGCTCCACGCCGAACGCCAGCGCGCACTTGTGCATGAACGTAAACGGGAAATCGACCGTGCCCTGCTCATAGCTGTGATACTGCTCGACGCTGACCTCGGTCTTCTCGGCCATCTCCGCTTCGCTGTAGCCGACGATCTCGCGCATCTCGCGGATTCGCTCTGCGATCTCCATCAGCGGGTTGGCAGCCGGCTTCTTGGTTTGCATCATCATAGTGGGTTCCTCCTGTGTTAAACTGTGTAAGTTACTTCGAACGAAAAAACTCGCCTCAAGGATTCCTAAGAATCTTTGAGGCGAGTTTGTGAATCACAATACCCGTGGTACCACTCAAATTGCAGCTCTGAGAACTGCCGCTTCAGGCTCTGACAAGCCCTATCCCGTAACGTGGGCGGACGAGAGGCGTCTACTTGCGAATGGTGTTCGGGCCTCCAGCTCGGAAGTGATAGGTCACAGGAGTTCGTGCTGCCGGTTTGCACCAACCACCGGCTCTCTGAAAGCAGTCCGTCCGACCGTCTTCGTCACAGCTTTTTTTGATTTGAACTTGCCCCAAATTTAACACAGTCTTTGCAGGCTGTCAAGTATAAATTTTACTAATACCGGCTATCGGTGCTTACCGCTTCACCTGCTCGGCGGTCTGCGCCGTGTCGATCCCGGCCGCGCCCTCCAGGCCGAAGCGCTCCGTCGCCTCCTCGCGCATCTTGTATTTCAGGATTTTTCCGGCTGCGTTCATCGGGAATGCGTCGACAAAATCGATGTATTTCGGCACCTTGTGCCGTGCCATGCTGGCCTTGATATAGTCCAGCATCTCCTCCACGGTCACGCTGCCGGGCTCCTTGAGGATGATGCAGGCCAGGGCCTCCTCGCCGTATTTCTTGTCCGGCACGCCGATGACCTGTACGTCCTTGACGGCCGGGTGGGTGTAGATGAATTCCTCGATCTCCTTGGGGTAGATGTTCTCGCCGCCGCGGATGATCATGTCCTTGAGCCGCCCGGTGATGCGGTAGCAGCCGTTTTCGTCCCGGCAGGCCAGATCGCCGGAGTGAAGCCAGCCCTCCTTGTCAACGGTGGCGGCCGTGGCCTCGGGCATCTTGTAGTAGCCTTTCATGGTGTTGTAGCCGCGCGAGCAGAACTCGCCGTTGACGCCGTCCGGCACTTCCTCGCCGGTCTCGGGGTCGATGATCTTGCACTCGATGTGCGGGAAAGCGTAGCCGACCGTGTTGCACCGCAGATCGAGCGGGTCGCCGCAGGCGCTCATGGTGCTGCCGGGGGCGGATTCGGTCTGGCCGTAGACGCTGACGATGTCGGTCATGTGCATCTCGTCCGGCTGGGCGGCCCGGCGCATGAGCTCCGGCGGGCAGCCGGAACCGGCCATGATGCCGGTGCGCATGTAGGAAAAATCGGTCTTTTTGTAGTCCGGATGGTTGAACATGGCGATGAACATCGTCGGCACACCGTTGAAGCAGGTGATGCGCTCCTGATTGATGCAGGCGAGCGAGACCTTGGCCGAGAAATACGGCATCGGGCAGAGCGTCGCGCCGTGCGTCATGCAGGAGGTCATGGAGAGCACCATGCCGAAGCAGTGGAACATCGGCACCTGGATCATCATCCGGTCGGCCGTGGACAGATCCATCCGGTCGCCGATGCATTTGCCGTCGTTGACGACGTTGTAGTGCGTCAGCATGACGCCCTTCGGGAAGCCCGTTGTGCCGGAAGTGTACTGCATATTGCACACGTCGTCCGGCCGCACGCCCGCGGCCATGCGCAAAATCTGCTCGCGCGGGACCATATTGGCCCGATCCATCGCCTCGTCGAAGGTCAGGCAGCCCGGCATCCGGAAGCCGACGGTGATGACGTTGCGCAGGAACGGCAGCTTGCGGCAGTGCAGGGCGGAGCCGGGCTTTGCGTCGGCCAGCTCCGGGCAGAGGGTCTGGATGATCTCACGGTAGTTCGAGTCCAGACAGTGGTCGATCATGACGAGCGTGTGCGTGTCGGACTGCCGCAGCAGATATTCCGCCTCGTGGATCTTGTACGCCGTGTTGACCGTGACGAGCACGGCGCCGATTTTCGTCGCGGCCCAGAAGGTGATGAACCACGCGGGCACGTTCGTAGCCCAGATGGCGACCTTGCTGCCCCGGCGCACGCCGAGCGAGACGAGCGCGCGGGCAAAATCGTCCACGTCGTCGCGGAACTGCGCATAGGTCCGCGTGTAGTCGAGCGTCGTGTATTTGAACGCGTACTGGTCCGGGAATTCCTCGACCATCCGGTCGAGCACCTGCGGGAAGGTCTCGGAGATGAGGCTGTCTTTCTTCCAGACGAACTTGCCGGTATGCGCGGCGTTGTCGTAGAGCGTCTTTTTCTTGCCGCGCGGGGAATCGAAGCGGTGCATGTAGTTGACGAAATGTGGGAAGATGACCTCCGGGTCGGTCAGGTCGGGCATCCATTCCGGCTTCCACTCGAGCGAGATGAACCCGTCATAGTCGATGGAGGACAGCGCCTGCATCATGCTGCCGACGGGCAGCGTGCCCTCGCCGATGAGGTCATAGCTGCCGTCGTCGTCCGAGTCGCGCAGGTGAACGTGGCGGACGTAGGCACCGAGGTTTTTGATGGTCGTGTCGGCGGATTCGCCGTGGTCCCGGTAGGGTTGGTGCATGTCCCAGAGCGCGCCCAGCTGGTCGCAGGCAAACGCATCGAGCAGCGTGCGCAGCCGGGCCGTGTCGGAAAAGACGCCGCTGGTCTTGAGCAGGATCGTGATCCCCTGCGCCTCGGCGGCGGGGAGGAGCGCTTCGAGTGCGGCGGAGATCCGCGCGTCGTCATCGCGCTGCGCAGTCACGGAGACATACGGACACTGCACGTCGTGCGCCAGCTGCATGAGAGCTGTCACGGTCTCGGTGCAGTCCTCGCCCGCGATGTCGCAGGCGGTATCGAAGCACGGGATGCACAGGCCCTTCTGCCAGAGCTCCCGCGCCGTCGCGGCGGCGGTATAGCGGTGCAGCGGGCCGCCGCGGCCGGTCAGCTCCGGCGTTTTGTGGACGTTATAGAGCTCGATGCCGCCGAAGCGCATGGTCTCGGCCATCTGCACCTGCTGCTCCCAGGGGATCTGCTGCCAGCCGCGTGTGGAAAACGATACATTCATGTGCTGCTTCCTCCTCAGGCGTTCGCCGCTTCTTCGTAGACGATCTTGTTGATGGCGTTGAGATACGCGTGCACGGACGCGCCGATGATATCGGTCGAGATGCCGCGGCCGGAATAGAGCTTGCCGCCGCTGCGGAGCTTGACGACCGACTCGCCCATGGCCTCGCGGCCCTCGGTGACGGCCTGGATCTGGAAATCATCCAGCTCGTAATGGCGGCCGAGGATCGATTCGATGGCCAGGAACGCCGCGTCGACCGGGCCGTCGCCCAGGCTCACGCCCGAGAGCGTCTGGCCGTTTTTCGTGAGCTTCATCTGCGCCGAGGCGCTGATGGTGTTGCCGGTGTTGATGACGTAGCTTTCGAGCCGGTACGTCGGCGGCACCTGCAGCGCGGCGGAGGCGATGATGGCGTCGAGCTCCTTCTCGCCCACGGTCTGCTTCTTCGCCGCGATGCGGCAGAAGGCCTCGTAGACCTTCGCCCCGTCCTCCTCCGAAAGATCGTAGCCGAGGGCGGCGGCCATCTTCATGACGGCCTCCTGCGTGTCGTGCACGGTCAAAACTGCGCCGGAGGAGGTCTGCACGCCGTTGTCAAACGGCGAGAGCTGGCTGCGGCCCGTCTGACACATCCAGGCGATCTGTGACAGCAGGCGGTTCATCTGCGTGAACTGCAGCGTGCTGACGACGCCGAAGTCCTGGGCTTTGGCCGCCAGCAGCTTCGCCATGTGCGCGAGGTTCGCAGTGTCGACGCAGTAGGCCGCGGCCTTGATCTCGCCGGCCCCGGCGGCGATGGCGCTCACGGCGCACGCGTCCGCCATCGACAGCGCGTCCGAGCAGCTCACGCCGAAGCGCACGTCCTTCGTCTGCGGCACGGCTTCATAGATCCCGCGCACGAAGCTGCCGAACGCGTCCGGCAGCATGTTCCCCGCTGCGTCGCAGACGGTCACGCCGGCCGCACCGGCCGTGATCGCGGTCTGCAGCGCCTCAGCGAGGAAGGCGGGATCGGCGCGCGTGGCGTCGTCCGCGAGGAATTCCACGTCCTCGCAGACCGCCCGCGCCGCCGCGACGGTCTGGCGGATCGCCTCGAGCATGGCGACGGGCTTTTTGCCCGCGAGGTATTCCATCTGCACGGCGCTGACCGGCGCGGGGACCTGGATGCGCGGGTGCTTCGCCTCCCTGAGCGCGGCCCAGACCAGCGAAACGCTCGCCGGGTCCAGCGCGACCGGCACGCATACGGCGCTTTCCTTCACCGCAGAGGCGACGGATTTGATGAGCAGACTGTCGATCTTTGGGTTTTCGACCGCGTGCAGCTCAATGACGCTCACGCCCAGCCGGTCGAGGAGCTTGGCAAGCTCGATCTTCTCGCGGAACGAGAGCGTATAGCCCGCGGCCTTGCCCGCCTGGCGGATCGTGGTATCTGTCACGGAAATGTGTTTCATCATAGGTTCCTCCTTTTTTCGGAAAACAAAAAGTCCCTGAAGCCAACTGGCTTCAGGGACGAAATAGCTTCGCGGTACCACCCTGCTTATCCCCCGCCTCACGGCGGACGATCACTCTCGGACTCTGACAAGCCCATAGCCGGTAACGAGGCCAAACGGGCCATGCTACTTGTCGCCGTTCGCAGGGCCTACTCGGGAAGCAGACTGACCGCTGTCTTCGGTACCGGCTCACACCAGCCGCCGGTTCTCTGAGACGCTCCAACAGGGCCATAATTCCGTCATCGTATTTCGTGGTTATCAATACTTGCGGCCATTAAAGCACGATTCCCACCGCTTGTCAAGCACACAGTCCAAGATTCGACATTTTCACAAAACCATGCGTCCTCTCCGCACCGCGTCTTTGTGCAATCGGTGCTCTGCGCACCCTTCAACCCAGCCCCGCCCAGCGTTCATGCTCCACGGCATCGGCGGTGGCGTGGGCCACGGCCGCCTCCAGAATAAGCAGGAAATATCACACCTGCGCGTCGCGGTTGTCGTCAAAAATCGGCATTCCGAGCTGAAGATCGTCGAGCGACGACAGCGTCCGCCCCAGCAGTCCGTTCAAAATCACCGCCAGCTGCGCGCACGTCACCGCAGCGTCCCAGCGGCGCTGACTGGCACAATGGCCGCCAGCAGCAGTATGATCAGAAACATGGAAACGCAGCACTGCGAAGAAATTCTCCGCCGGGAGCTTGACGGCCTCGACAATGAATTTGAAACGCTGCGGCTTCTGTCGCAGGAACTGTTCGTGCGTGCAAATGTCCTACGATTTTGGAAAGCGGCTTGACATGGATTTTTGATGGATATACGGCAACCCCGGCTCGGAATACTCTGGGCCGGGGCATCTGTTTCGTCTCATAGAATGGGAATGTAATTATAAGAGTTATAGATTGGTGCAGTTGCCAGTCTTGTCAGTTTTATGCCTGCATCTCATTGCTGTCGGCATAGCAGCTCTCGTCCGTCTGCGCGGCCAGAAAATCGAAGGCCGTCCGGCCATAGAAATCGTCCGCGTTGATGACGGCAAACGGGCCGTTTACCACGCCCTTGCAGCAGGCAGCGCATGGCCGGTGCCCCATGGCTTGGCGCGGCAGGCTGCCTCCGGCGTTCGCTTTGCGGGAATCAGATTCACAGTGCGGAACGTTACCCTGCCGAACAGATGCTTTGTCAGATAGCAGCTGAAGGAAGCGCTGTCATCCAGACCAAGGCCGAGGTACTCGTCCATGTGAAAGGCGTTGATCCGGGAAAAATCCAGGTCCTGCCGCAGCAGGCTTTCCAGCATCTCATTCTGCGAAGGCGCAGCGGCAAAAATCACATTTGCAGTTTCCTTCCGTTCCAGAACTGCGCGAATGGCGCTGGCCGCCGTTTCTGCGGCAGCGTATCCCATTGAACTGCGCAAATCATATACGGATGAAAAAAGCGTATCTGTCTGAATGGTTCTGATCAGCATACAGCATCCTCCCAATGTTGATCGATTCTGAATTTTCTGCACCGCGCAATGACCTCGCGCAACTGTGTTCTGGTCAGCGCGTCATTGCTGATGAGATCGAGGCAGTCCGTGCTGAACGTAAGCGGCATATAGTATTGCTCCAGCCGCTGTTCCAGCGTGTCGATCTGCCGCCATAAAAGTGCGGCGCGGTCATCGCATCCTGCATAAAGCGCGGTATAATACTGTCCCATGCGGAGCATGAGCTGCATGGTATCTGTTCCGTAGACCAGAAGCCGGAGGTCTTCCTCCAGTGCATGACGCAGCTGCGCGCTTTGCTGTGCGCTGCGCTGCTGCGCAGGATTTACCGCTGTGACGATATCGGTACGGATGGCCGCGGTATCGTGTTTGACCGCAGACAGGGTTTCCCGCAGTGTCAGCAGCGCTGCCTGCAGAAGCGACAGCATTTGCTCCCCGGCTGTGTCAAACGCTTCCGGCGTTTGAAAGTGGTCGTCGACTTGCAGCGGACGCTCCGGTCTGCCTCCGTTCCAGCTTTGCAGCCGGCTCAGCAGGCTTCTGTCCTTCCACGCCCGCCAGCTTGTAATCTGCTGCGAGGCCATGTCGATCTGATCGTATACAGACCGGAGCCGTCCCGCGTATGCACCGTACCGGCGCGAAAGAAATTCCGCTTTGATCTTCGCGATATCGGCGTCCGGGTCCCACGCCAGCTCTGCAAATAAAACCTGTGTCAATGTGCGCATTCCCCAGTTTACCAGCGGGACGTGCATATATACGAAGCCTGCTGCACCGGTGCGGCGGTAGACTTGAAAATCATGCGCCATACTGTGCGTAAACAGCAGCGGAAGATCCTCAAATTTGCTGACATTGTAGTATTCCAGCACCATCACCGGCAGGTGCGGCCGGATCTGATTCCAGCCGGAAAGCGCGCTTGCGTATGCCCGGTTATAGGAACAGCCGGGATCGTCGAAGCCATGCGCATAGCAGCGGACAATGGGAGCGTAAATGAGATAGTCTCCGGCATCCAGAAGATTCTGCGGGATCGGACGCTCCGGCGGCGCAAGCGTGGAGGTTCCTTCATACGCGATCAAGGCCATCTTTACATCGTGATCCAACCGGCCTGCCGCGCGGGTGCGGTCCAGGAAGGAACGAAAGTGTGATGCCATATGCAGCATCTGGTCTGTGCCGTTTCCGAGCGCACGGCAGCGCTCGCATGTGCAGACACTCCCCCATGTATCGAGGCCCCAGACGTCGATTTCATCTGCTTCATGCCACGGCCCCATGATGTGCCGCAGCAGTTCCTCGCATAAATATGGAATCAGTTCCGGCTGAGAAACGCAGAACTGCGTCTGCAGTGCGGTCTGCCTGCTTTTGGGTCCGTGGGCAGGTGTTCCGTACCACTCCGGGTGCGCGTCCCAAAGCGTCCGGCCGGATGGGGTCGGACGATCCGGCGCCAGAATAGCCTCAAAAATATGACCGCCATCGCGCATGACAATTCCAAGCTTTCGCATGAGCGCGCGCGTGTTCGGCCGATCTCCATACGCATTCATTCGATTTCTGGCCATCCAGATCAGAAGATCCGCGCTCTCCTTGAGCGCGCCTTCGATGGAAAATCCACGGCCGAGCGTGGAAGCGGACGCATCATGCACGGCGTTCTTCGGCCAGAGAAGGCCGCATCCCGGCTCGGGCGCATATTCTCCCGCTGTACCCGGTTCCAGCCATCGCCAGCCCTGCATTTTCAGAAATTCATAGACGCCGTATAAAACACCGACCCGGCCTGCACCGCGGATCAAAAGACCATCCTTCTGCGGCAGCAGCGCGTATGCGTCCCCAGACGCCGTAAGAGAATCGGCGTGCAATTCGATCGCTGCTTTTCCGTTGTGCCGCTGCGAGACAAAGCAAATCTGTGCGTCTGGCTCCATTTGCAGCAAATGTGTTCTAAGCTCCACCGCAGCATAGCTGATCGTGCATCTTGCGCCAGCCTCCGGATCATGTCGAAAATCAATCTGCGCTTCCGAAAATGCCCAGCTTTCTGTCATGGTCTCTGCGGAAGGAAACGGAAGAAGAATTTCAAGCTCCATCGTGTCTCTCCTCCTATTGGATAATGCCCTATCGGACGATCAGGCCGGTCGCCTCATAAAATTGCTGCCCGGCAAGAAGCCGCTCTTTGAGGTTCGATTGAAAGCGATTTTGCGGGATAAACGCAGCAATTTCATCCGGCTGAATGTCCCAACGGAGCACATATCGTGCAGCTGCGTTGGATGCGGTGCGTCCGACGATTTGAAAACGCTGTTGAAAAAATGAAATATTGGAGTATACTCCAACCAGAGGCAGCAGTGTTTCATCCAGCAGCCAGGAGTGGCAGCTGAAAAACCGGAACGCATACGCTGGGAAGTGTTTTGGAAAAAATGCGCGTGCCCGCGCGAACGAGGTGTCGCACGCCGCAGGATCGAGCGAACCGCCGCGGCAGATGTGCACAGACACCAGCGGCTCGCCCGGTTCAAGTCCAAAAGCCGGGGCGGAAAAGTCCGCCGGCTCCATGCAGAATTGAAGTCGTCCAAGCTGGAACAGCCGCAGCGTCAGATGATTCGTCAGCCATGCGCTTTCGGCAAGGCCGATCTTGCCGCTATAGCTCCAATATTCGAAGGCCCAGCGGCCGATATCGTCGATCGTATGATAAAATACCTCGTCCGGAAGCTGGTGCCTTTGATAATCGTTCAGCAGCTTCTGACTCCAAAGGAGCGCTGCGAGCAGATCCGTCTTGGGATCGCCGCTCCAACGGAGCGTGTCTGCCCTGTAAATTTCGGCGGCCTGAGAAAGTGCCGGAAGCAGCGCTTCCTCAAAGTCCTTTTGATAGAGCGCGTCCAGACCCTGACGGGTATATTCCTGCCGCGCAAAGGAAATCGCCTGTTCGATGTTGTTCATTTTGTACCCAACCTGTAGAGATTTCTCAGGAAGCGCTTTGCGACCGGGTTTTCCTGCCGCAGATCCAGCTGGCAGATCACATAGTGCTTGCCCTCGTATAGCTTTTCTGCCGCAGCCAGTACTGGCCCCCAATTTCCCTGTTCGTCCATATTGTTGGACAAAAGAATGGGTGTGAAGCCCTCGGCAGTAAAGGTCGTGTCCAGAAGCGGCGTGATGCAGTCCCCCTTGGCGTCATACCAGTAGGAGAAGTCCTGCTCCTTGAATTCCGCGACAGCCGGATGCCCCGTTTTGCGGGAGACAAAATGCAGCGGAAGCATCCCGCAGGGCTTGACCGTCACGGTTTCGCCCGCAACGGTATGCACGCCCAGCTCCAGCTTCAGAATGACAACATTGTCGTTCGGTACGACAGTCACGTCCTGAAATACGGTCAGCTTCTGCTCTGCGTCATTGACAACGTCCCCGTTCCCGTCCAGCAGGACGGCGCGGAGCGTCAGCGTTTCGCGGTCTTGCGCGGTCTCTGCCGGGAATTCGGCGCTGGCGATATAGGCTGCGCGGCAGGCGTCCGCGTGCGCGGGGACGCGCCCGGTCTGAATCAGCTTGTTTTGTTCGTTGTAAAGCTCAAAGGCAAGCGTATACGCGCCGGATTTCGCGGTATCATTGCACAGGAACGCTTCGATCTGAATCGTTTCGCCCGCCGTATAGGCAAAGCGGTCGGTGCGTAGCGACACCAGCAGGGGCGCGAGTGCATCTCGGTAGGCAAAATACGCCTGCTTCGGGATGCGCTTGCAGTCCATGATGGACTTCATCCAGCCGCTGGGCCATGCGTCGATGAACAGATGAATGGCGTTCGAGACCATGCGGTCGTCGCGGCGGAATGCCTCGGTCATCATGCGCGCGGCAAAGGCCTGATACCGCTGGCTGCGGCTGATCCAGCCCTGCATATCCTCCTGCGCGTCATAGAAAAAGCCGCTGAAGCTCTTTGTCTGGCTGCGGACAATGCGGCCCGGGTCAAACGGCTCGTGCAGCCATTCGCGCGGGTAGCACTCCTCCATGACCTCCGCCGAGTCCAGCCCCTCTGCACCGTATTCACCGCAGCCATAGTACCAGCCGGGCTTGACAGGCAGCCAATAGCCCCGGTGCAGACGGCCAATGTCAATACCGTGGCCGTTATACCACATGGGGTAGCAGTGGTTGTCCGGCATCCCGTCTGTGGGCGGGTCATAATCGCCGTCCACGTGCTTGATGACCTGATCGGGGTTCGAGAGCTTCACAACAAGGTCACAGCAGGTGAAGAAGTTTTCCAGTTCCGGACGGATCAGATGTCGGTGCGGCTCGTTATTGGCGTTCGGAAACGGCTCGTTGATATAACTGATGACGACATTGCACGGATGCTTACGCACCATGCGCGCCATCTCCTCCGCTTGCCGGATGCCCTCCGGGACGCGGAAGCGGCGCATGACGCCGAACAGCGGAAGATCCGTCTGCGTCATAAGGCCGAGCTTGTCGCAGTATTCGTAGACCTCATCCTGCACCGGCCGCTGCGTCAGACGCAGAAAATTCATGTTGCAGATTTTGGCCAGCAGAATATCGTCGATCAACTGCGGAAGATCGCCGCGCAGCACGTCCTGCTGCTCAAAGCCCATCGTATTGGCCCCGCGCAGACGGATGGAGCGGCCATTGAGATAGAACATCCCCTTGCGCTGCGGACTTTCTGTGTCCTGCGTAAAGCTGCGCATACCGAACTGCTGTGCAAGGCGGTCGGTGCACGTCCCGTTTACAAGAACGGCTGCATGGAGCTGGTACAAATACGGGGCTTCCAGATCCCACAGCTTTGCGTCCGGCAGGTCAAATTTGAGTTTGTACAGATTCTTTCCGTGCTTGAGCGGCATGGGAATGCCCTTTCCAAGCTCGGACTTGACGGCGGCCTCCGTCAGGCTGTCGCCCATGCCGACAAAGCGCGTCGTCCCCGGCGTAAAGCGGTGGTCTTCAAAGACCGTCTCGGGGAAGTTCTGCCCGTAGAGTGAAAGCGAAAGCTCGACCGGGAGGGTATCATATCTGTCGTTCTGAATTTCCAGCCATGCTTCTGCCTTCCCGTCCAGCGGACGGATATAGAGGTCGCTGATATGGACGGAATTTCGGATCTCCACATAGACGCGGTTGTAAATGCCCGTCCCGGAGGGGCAGTGGTGCCAGCCGTCCAGCGGACCGTCCCAGCCGAGACCGGTGGCGGCATAAAGCTTGTCGCCTTCTGTTTCTTCGCTGCCGCCGGGATCGTTTCCCATATAAATATGGTCATTATACAATTCAACTTTCAGCCGGTTTGTGCCGTCTTTGACGATGCCTGTAATCTCAAACTCGAATGGAGAGAAGAAGCCTTCATGCTCTCCGACAAATGTGTCATTGACGGTAACGACTGCACGGTAATCCGCGCCGTCAAAATGGATATAGACCGACTGGCCCGCCAAAAGCGCAGGCAGCTCAAACGTGGTTTCATATGTCTTTTTGCACACGCCGATCGGCCCGCCGTATTCCGGGATCGTGGCCGGTTGACCATCGCGCAGAAACGACGTGAGATCCATGCGCCGGCGCAGGCTTTCAAACGCAGGCGCGTGATTTTCCAGAAACGGGCGGTATGCTTCCCGCATGGCAGCAAGCTCGGTTTTCAGTTCTTCCGTTGTAGACAGATGCGGCTTGACTGCGATGGGCTGTGCATCTGCCTGTTCCAGACGGCAGATAACGGCTTCATGCGGAATTGGCGTGACCGGCTCCAGAAGCGCAGCGTTCCCGCCGATGCCGTTTGCCGCGATTTGTGCGAATTGATCCATATATGTTCTCCTTTTCGCTGCTTTTTCGTATCGTAACACAGCGCATATAGGGAGGCAATCTGCGAAAATGACACTTTGCCCCGCAAAAATGTCATATTTGCCACCTATGAATTTTGACCCGCATTCTTTTAGAATGCGATACAGAGGATACTGGACCGATGGACGGATGTGAGGCAGCTTATGTTTGAAGCATTTTTTACGGATCCCTGTATGCGATACCGCACAGAGGTGATCAACGGCATTGACTTTTACGGGTTGCGATTCAGCATGGTACGCGGCGAATGTGTGGCGGAAGGAACGCTGCGCTGGATGCAGAAAGGCGAAGCTGCGGCCGTGCTCATCACAAATACGAGCCTGCCGGATATGTCTGGGTTTGAACTTGCCAGACATATCCGCAGACAGTTTCCGCGCCTCCGCGTGATTTTTTTGACTGACACGCCGAACCTTGCGGAAGCGCAGCAAGCCGTCCGGTGCGGTGCATATGACTATTTGCCGAAGTCTGACGGGATCGCCGCGCTGCGCAGCGCGATGATCCGCGTTTCAGAGGAACTGCACACGGAAAGTCGGGAAGAAGCATATCTGCGCGGCCAGCAAAACTGGGATGAGTGCATTTCGAGACTTCTGAAGCTGCTTCTGGCACTGAAGCCGGGCATCGACGAGGATCACTGGCAAATGTATTCCAAAGTCAAGCCGCTGCTGAGCGATGCTCCGCTGCGCATGGAGGCTCTGCTGGTGCGCTCTTTGATGGAGGAACTGCGCGCAGAAATTTGCCGCAGGGATGAGGCACTGGCCGCGCAACTCCGACGTAACATGATGGCTGCACCGCTGGGCATGCTGACCTCCGCGCAGGGAACGGCGGCGTACATGGACGCCATCTGGGCGCTGCTTTCCGAAAAGGGCTATATCACGCAGGAGGACGCGCTGAAAAGCGATCCCATCGGGCGCGCCTGCGTCTATATGCAGTCGCACCTCTCGGAAAAACTGACTGTGCAGGAGCTGGCTGAGTATGTCCACATCAGCCCGCGGCATTTTATCCGGAAATTCCAGACAGAGATGAACGAGAAATTTACGGATTATCTGGCCCACATCCGTGTTCAGGCGGCAATTCAAATGCTGGAGGCTGGTCGGGATGTCAAATCCATTCCGGAGGCGGTCGGATATAGAGACGAAAAAAGCTTTTATTCCGTGTTCCGGAGGTTCGCGGGCTGTTCCATGCGCGAATACCAGCAGAAACTGAACTTGAGCCAGCGAAAGGAGAAGCAACCATGATAAAGCTATGGAACCAAACCATGCCGCACCGCTGCGTAGAGGATGCGTTTGAACCGTATCTGACGCCATATGACTGTGACGCCGCAAAGACGGCAATTGTCGTGTGTCCGGGCGGCGCTTACTGCGGCCGGGCGGACTATGAGGGAAATGACGTTGGCGCGTGGCTGAATACCATCGGGATAACAGCCTTTGTGCTGGAATACCGCGTTGCGCCGAGTAAAGCCCCGGCGCAGCCGTCCGACGCGCAGCGGGCCATGCGGTTGGCAAGAAAGCTCTGCATGGAGCGTGGGATCGAGCGCCTTGGCATCATGGGCTTTTCCGCCGGGGGCCATCTGGCAGCGACACTGTCTGTCCACTATGATGAAGCCTTTTACCCGCCGCAGGATGAGCTTGACAATCTATCTGCCTGCCCTGATTTTACCGTCCTTTGCTATAGTGTGATCGACATGGGCGAGTACCGACACGATTGGAGCCGCCGCTTTCTACTCGGCGATGTGCCGGATGAGGCACAGATCGAATTCTATTCTCCGCAGCGCTGTGTGACAGAAAACACGCCGCCCGCCTTTCTCTGGCACACAGCACAGGATGCAAGTGTTCCGGCAATCAATTCGATGCTCTACGCCGCTGCACTGCAAAAATGTGACGTGCCGTATGAGCTGCACATCTTCCCGTTTGGACAGCACGGCAAGGCGCTGGCGCTGGATGATGCTTCCGTTGGACAGTGGCGGCAGCTTTTGCGCCAATGGTTGGTCAGCATGAAGTTTTTATAAGCGATATGAAAGGCACATGCGGCAGCGCATGTGCCTTTTGCATAATTTCATGCAATCATCTCTGTGCATATTAACAAAAGAGCAAATACGAATCGTCAAATTCAATGCTGATTTTTTGGCGACAATGCTTAAAATAAACACGCAGATACCAACTGGATGCAGGAATAATGCACAATCAACGCAGTCACAATCGCCAGCCATCTTGTCACAATCGCACCTTGGAAATCAAAAACCGAACCCGTAAAATGAAGAAAACAAAAGCGGAGGCACCCATGCGAACCATGACAAAGGAAAGAAAAAAGGAAGGGCCGC
>OGXR01000568.1_pt1 | contig 29319 bp, 19 predicted proteins | sample 1576331 | NCBI WGS metagenome assembly OGXR01 (sample SAMEA3541473, study PRJEB24748) | human gut metagenome | biome: human gut; feature: human-associated habitat; material: faeces | place: China | collected 2012 | reverse complement strand
CCGCCTCATACCGGTCCCTCCCCCGCCACCGCCTGCATCCCCAGCTCCCGGTGCCGCTGCCACACCGTCTCCCTGGGATAGCGCACCACGCCCCGGTCCTCCCAGGGGTCGCAGCAGATATAGTGCTCCCGGTCATATCCCGACAGCACCACGCAGTGCTCGTTGGAGATCCACATGAAGGGCTGGCCCTCCGGCTCCGTCCGGTACCAGGGGCCGTTGACGGTGGGGCGCAGGTCAATGCTGATCCAGATCAGCACCGGAATCCCCCGGTCGATATACCGGCGGCACAGATAGCCAAGCTCCGCTCCGGTCTCGTTTTTGACCCGGTGAATCCCGGCTTTGTCCCGGGCCAGACCGGCCAAAAAGCGGGACATCCCGCTTTTTATCGCCGGGGCCCAGCAGCCCAGGGCATCCGGGTCGTGAGGGTCCCCCACAAAGGCCCGGCGGGGGTCCGGCCCATGCCAGAGGCCGCCGGTATCCCGGTAAAACGGGGCCGAGGGCAGATGGTCCCGGGCAAAATCCTCCGCCGTCACGGAAAAGCCCAGGTATTGCAGCGCCATGGCGGCGCTGACGCTTTCGCAGCCGGTGGGCAGGCTATGCCCCTGACCGATAAAGGGCACCGGAAGCTGCTTCATGCCGCCCCCTCCCGCCGCCGAGACAGCCGGTGGAAGAAAAATACCTGCCCCACCACCAGGGCCGCCCCCGCAGCCAGCGGAAGCCAGGGCTCTCCCAGCGCCGCCGCCAGCAGATAGCAGACCGCACAGTCGGCGCCGACCGCCAGGCCGTACCACAGCTGGGTGGTAACATGGGCCATGTGATCGCACCCGGCGCCGGTGGAGCTCATGATGGTGGTGTCGGAAATGGGCGAGCAGTGGTCGCCCATAACGGCCCCGGCGCACACCGCCGCCACCGCCGCCGGCAGCAGGGAACTGCCGGCAAACACCGGCACCGCCACGGGAATGAGAATGCCCATGGTGCCCCAGCTGGTGCCGGTGGCAAAGGCCAGCAGCCCGCCCACCAGAAACAGCACCAGCGGGAACAGGGCCGTCAAGGTCTCACGCCCGGCAAACAGCCCCTGGACAAAGGCCGCCGCGTCCAGCCGGGCGGCAAAGGATTTCAGCCCCCAGGCAAAGGTCAGCACCAGCAGCGGGAGCATCGAAAGGGCCATGACAGCCTTCTTTCCTTTAGAGGGTTCCCGGTTGATCATACAGACAGTGATGGTGTAAAAGGTGGCATAAACAGCGGCGGTGGCCATCGTCTTGCCGTTGATGATCATATACACCAGAACGACCAGCGGAATGATCAGATAAATCTTGGGAAGGATATCCCGCGACTTGGGGAGTTCTTCCTTGGGCAGTCCGCGCAGGCCCATCTTCTTTGCCTTAAAATGCACCATCAGGAAGATACCGGTGAAGTAAAGGGCGGCAGGCAGAATCGCCCGAACCAGAATGTAGGAGTAGGGATTGCCGGTCATCTCCGCCATCAGGAAGGCGGCGGCGCCCATGATGGGGGGCATGATCTGACCGCCGGTGGAGGAGGCGGCTTCCACCGCGCCCGCAAACTCCCCAGGGTAGCCGGTCTTTTTCATCAGTGGAATGGTAACCGAACCGGTGGTTACGGTATTGCCGACCGAAGAACCCGAAACCATGCCGCAGAGAGCGGAAGAGATGACCGCCACCTTGGCAGGACCGCCGGTTGCCGCGCCGGCCAGCGCATTGGCACAATCGATAAAGAAGTTGGCGATGCCGGTTGCCTCAAGGAAGGCACCGAAGATGACAAACAGCACAATGTAGGTCGAACAGACGCCGATCGGAGTACCGATGACACCGGTCGTGGTATAGAACAGGTTATAAATCACCGCACGCAGCGATTTGCCCGCTCCAAGAAATGCATAGAGGACAAAGCAGGATGCCACGACCAGAATCGGAATGCCGACCACACGCCGGCAGCATTCGGCCAGCACCAGAATGCCGACAATGCCCATCACAATATGGATCTGTTTGATGCGGGTGCCCAGATCGACAATTTTTTCAAGGTTCAGGCAGTAGTAGAAAAAGCTGCCTGCGCCCACAGCTGCCAATACAATGTCATACCACGGGACGGAATTTTTCCGGGTGCTTCCCTTTTTGATAGGATAGAGAAGGAAGACCAGAATAATGACCATTCCCACGAAAAGGGGGCGGCGGAAGCGCTCATCCCATGTGGCAAACATGTTCATCCATACCATGAACAGGGCGAACACAGCCAGAAGGATACGAATTGCAAACTTGGGAGTTCCCTCCCAGATGCGGACATTGGATTCACGATCATATTTTTTCATGATCGCATCCACATCTTCGGCTGTCCCGACCTCTACGTCCACTGCCGGTGATGTGTTGACCTTTGTCTTCTCATTGTCGGACAAAGCAGATTCCTCCTTCGATTTTTGTTCCTCAAAACAGCTGCCATTCATAATTAAAACGAACCGCTGCGTTTTTTCCGCACAAGTCGCGCAGGCTGATTTCCCGACCGTTCACCGTCAGCAGATGGTCATATACCGTACCAACGATATAACCCACATTGTTCCGAAGCTGGTGAATATTTCCTACGATCATCGATCCGTCCTCCCCGTAGCTCAGCGTCTCTCCCTCGTTGAGCTCGGTCTGGACTCCCGCGCCAAAGTGGTAGTAAATCGTCTCCTCCACATAAATATTCCCGTCCTCGATCTGATACACGTCAATGACGGGGCTAAGATTGATGGAATGCTTGAATTCGACGGAAAAGCGCTCGCCTTCCTTCATGGGGTAACGCCCATACAACTCTCCGGTGTCCCGGTTCCGCAGGGTTAAAAAAGAATGAGGGCTGAAAAGAAGGGCCGCCGCGATAATTATGACCATTATCGTGGCGGCCGCTTTTACGTACTTTACAGACGCAGACACTGTAAATTACAGCACGCCGATTTCCTTGTAGAACTTCTCAGCACCGGGATGCAGGGGAACGGAAGCACCGGAAACCGCGTACTCAGGGTCGAGGAACTGGAACTTGGCATGAGCCTGTTCGAGGTCCGCTTTGCTGTCAAACATGGTCTTGAGCAGCTCGTACACCACGTCCTCGGAAACGTCCTTGGAGGCGACCAGAGCAGCCTGAACGGCCACGCACTTGGTTTCCTGGTCGATGCCGTTATAGGTGCCGGCAGGCAGGTTATCCTGAACCAGGAAGGGGAAGTTCTCGCCGATATAGGACAGGGCCTCATCGGTCAGAGAAAGCATGTTGAATTCATTGGTGGTGGCAAGGTCGGTGATCGCGGTGGTAGGAGCGCCGGCCACGGTAAAGGCAGCGTCAACCTTGCCGTCCTTGATGCCGTCCACGCCGTCCTGGAAGGAGCCGGAAACCGCATTGACGTCGTCAGCGGTCATGCCGTAAGCGGCCAGAACCTGCTCCGCGTTGACGCGGGTGCCGGAACCGACGTCGCCCATGCAGACGGTCTTGCCCTTGAGCTGAGAAACATCGGTGATGTCCTTGGTCGCAATGATCTGCACGGTCTCATTGTAGAGGCCCGCGACCCACAGAGCGCTGTCCTCAACGCCGGTCTCGGCAAAGGTGTTGGTGCCGGTGTGGGCGTAAGAAACCACGTCGGACTGCAGAATCGCCATCTCGGCCTCGCCGTCGGTGATCAGGTTGACGTTGGCCTTAGAAGCGCCGGTCGACTCAACGGTCAGATCCGACATGGTCAGCTTGCTGTTGAGCACAGACTGCATGGCGCCGCCGACCGCATAATAGGTACCGGAGGTGCCGCCGGTCGCCAGAGTAACCTTCAGTTTCTGGGCGGGGGCAGCAGAGGAAGCGGGAGCTTCGGAAGAAGCAGGGGCAGCGGAAGAAGCGGGAGCGGGAGCCGTCGAGGACGAACCGCCGCAGGCCGCGAGCGCCAGTACAAGTACCAGTGCCATCGTAATTGCCAAATACTTTTTCATGAAATTTCCTCCCATTCAACTTGCGTAATGTTTGTAATCCCTCGCTGTTGTTGGCGCACAGCAAAAGATCACCCCGTAGTGGGTAGACTCAGTATAGCACAGCCTTTCCAATTTATCAAGGTTTTTGGAAGAAACGATGATAATATGCAATAAAATTGAATATTATTCTACTACATTTTTCTTGAAATACAAATTTTTTCTGATTATTACGGTATTTTTTCCATTTACATTTCTTTTTTTTGGATAATTAAATTAGTAACATAGTTATATTATTCACTGTTCTTTAAACTTTTTCCATTTTCTGTATTTGTTTAGTTTTTGTCAATTATCTCACTAAAGTGCTAATAAATAAGCAGGTTACAAACTGGATTTCTTCATATTTCCAGAAAAAGGGCCTTTTTTTACCCTGATTTTTTAAAATTCATGCATTTCAAAAAAGTATAGATGCAATTTTAATTTTTTATAAATTCATGTGCTTTTATATTAAATACATGTGTATTCTTAATAAATTCACTTTTCCAAAGAAAGTGAATTTTTTTCGTCGTTTTGCACATGATTCCTGCGCCGCAGGAAAATCTTGCAGCAAATCCTTCCGTCCTCTTTCCGTACCCCTTGTCGCCGTCTGCCCTTGCCTAAAAGAGGCCCTGCTGATTCCTTAGAAAAGATTTCAGCCATTGGGAAAGAAAGTTTTGAAAAATTTCACGTTTCCGGTCAGGAATGTTGTATAATAATGTTGTCACACAACGCCCGGGCCACCGCCCTGCGGCGATTAAGATCAATAAAGGAGGACAACCCCATGTCGCTGGAAAAAATTATGGTTGCCGATGACGATCAGAATATCTGCGAGCTGCTGCGCCTCTACCTCGAAAAAGAACAGTATACGGTGGTGATTGCAAATGACGGCAATGAAGCCATCGCAAAATTCAACTCGGAAAATCCCGCTCTGATCCTGCTGGATATTATGATGCCCGGTCTTGACGGATGGCAGGTCTGCCGGGAAATCCGCAAAAAATCCAATGTGCCGATCATTATGATTACAGCCAAGGGAGAAACCTTTGACAAGGTTCTTGGGCTGGAGCTTGGCGCCGACGATTATGTCGTCAAGCCCTTCGACGCAAAGGAGATCGTCGCACGGATCAAGGCGGTGCTGCGCCGGGTTTCTTCGGGAACCCAGGCTGAAAATGCCGTACGTGAAGTCAGCTACGACAAGCTGGTGGTCAACATGACGCGCTATGAGCTCAAGGTGGACGGCAAGGTTGTCGATACCCCGCCCAAGGAGCTGGAGCTTTTGTTCCACCTCGCCTCCAACCCCAACCGCGTTTATACCCGCGATCAGCTTCTCGACGAGGTCTGGGGCTTTGAATATTACGGTGATTCCCGCACCGTTGACGTGCATATCAAGCGCCTGCGCGAGAAGCTGGCCGGTGCTTCCGACAAATGGGAGCTGAAGACCCTGCCGGTCCGGTGTTTCATAGGAGTTGCCGGAGCGGCTCTGTGCGCTTCCGGGGGAAAGCGCAGCCGGCTTGGTATGGGGAACTGGTTGTTGGGAGATGGTTCAGGAGGGAGTGTCTTTACCTGTCCCGGCATCGGGCAACGCTTTTAATGCCGCTTTGGCCTGTGCATGGTCCTGGGAGGCTGCCTTTTCCAGCCATTCCCGGGCAGTTTCCAGGTTTTTTTCCACGCCGAATCCGTACAGGCAGATGATTCCCATATTGTATTGCTCGGAGGCGTAGCCGGCTCTGGCGGCGCGAAGATTCCTGTTTTGCCATTCCCTGGCTTCCGCTTCCGTGAAGTCCTGGCTCTTGCAGAATTGGTCCCACGTTTTTCCGAATTTCATGGCAGCCCTCGCAAATCCCGACAGGGCGGATTTTCTGGTGTATTCATCCGCCAGGCGCATGTTTTTTTCCACGCCGTCGGGTCCCAGCCTGTACAGGTGGGCCAGTCCCCAGTATCCGTTGGGGCTGCCCAGATCCGCCGCTTTTTGGAAGAGCTGCAGCGCGTCCGGGTATTTTTTATGGGACATGGCGAATACCGCATTGGCCAGGAAGCGTTCCGCTTTGATGAATTCGTAAAATTCGGGAATCGCCGCCCATTCGGATTTAAGTTTGTTCCTGTCTTTCCTGGATTTGGGAGGCATGCCGGAAGGCGGGGATATTCGGAAAACGGGAATGTAGCCGGAAGCGCCCATATTGGCCAGCCCGGCCATCAGAAAGCAGCCCGGCTGGAGGCGCCACGTGTGCATGTACAAAACGCGCTCTGCTGGCAGAGATTCCTTCTCAATCCAGTCCGGCAGGTTCATGGGGGGGCCGTAAAGTCCCGTCAGGCCGTTCAGCATGCGCTTGTACAGGGATTTCAGGCGCGTATCGTATTCCTCTTTACCCGCTTTGGTGGTGGAGTAAAAGGAAACGGCTTTCAGACCTCCATCCTTTCCGTACTCGAAATGCAGGGAGAAGAAAAGGCCTCCAATAGGTTTTTTCGTCTTGTAGGCTCCGTTCAGCCCTGTACGGCTCAGGTAGGCGTCTGTTTCCGGCCCTTCCAGGGATTTGCAGGTTTTCAGGGAATTCAGAAGCTGGGATTCCTGCAAACCTGTTTCCAGGGGGCCGTAAAGAGGCGAGGCGGCGCCGCAGGAAGCTGTATAAAGCACAGCCATGTAGCGATAGCAATTGGTCAATTTCATGGGATAGATAGGGCAGGGATGGAAGTGGTGCTTCAATAGCGGATTAGGAATCCGAATGAAGTGTTCAAAGATGTTTCTGTGAAAAGCAAGTATATTACAATCAATAATTTATATTTTGTTCTAACAAATTTATTCTGTTGAGGGTTGTATCCGGGAAAATGATGGATGATTTTGGAGAAATGCATTTGGTATGAAAAACTGATATTGACGTCGGATTCCTAATCCGCAGTGTTTAAAATAGGTTGAAAAATGTTGTTTAATCTTTTTGTTATCAGCATATTAAAAATATGCATCCTGTTTTCCTGAAGTGAAAAAGGAGGAAAGGCGCGTCTGTTGTCCCGCCACGTTCTTCCGTTTTTTTACATGGGAATCGTTATTATTTTTATTAAAAGTCTTTCTGAATATTCATTCATTTCCGTTTTGTGTATCCCATATGCATGCATTGTGGCGGATTTCAAATCCGCATGTCAGCGAAAAAAGGAATTGGTGTTTCCTTATTGATTTTATTATCAATGGATAAAATCAATATTGGGGATTGTTTCTTTCAGGATGCGTTGTGATTTTTTTCTTTCTCTATACGATGAAAGTCCTTTTTTCTCAAAAAATTTGATTGACTGCGGATTTGAAATGCGCAGATGAACGCGCATGGATTGAGAGCGTTTGATATTCAATGGACTGTTTCTTTTTTTGCAGTAATACGCAGTTTTGGAAGATGTCCTGATAAAAAAAGAGGGCTCATGATACGTACCCGTACGGGAAAAACGGGAAGGCCGTGGCGGCATTGCTCCGGAGCGGCTGTTGATTCTGCCGGGGCTGCGGGCATAACCGGATGTTTGTGACGGTTTCGTTTCCGGCCGCATCTTGTTTGAGGAAGCCATTCCGCTCATGGTACCGGTACATGAGAATTGATGTGGTAACGGATACGTATGAACCTGATGTAAATGGAGTGGCCCTGACGCTGGGGCGTCTGGTCGGCGGCCTCCGGATGCGCGGGCATTTGGTGCATGTGATGAGGGCTTCTGAACGGAACGGCTCTTTCAACCCTGGGGAGACGGCTATGCCGTCCCTTCCCCTCCCCATGTACCATGAGGTGAAGATAGGGCTGCCTTCTGCAGACAGGTTCCGCGCCAGATGGATGAAAAAAAGGCCGGATGTGGTATACGTGGCTACGGAAAGCCCCATGGGAGCGTCTGCCGTGAAGGCCGCCCGTACGCTGGAGGTTCCCGTGGTGATGGGATTCCATACCAATTTCCACCAGTATATGAAGGATTACCATTTCTCCAGACTGGAAACGGCCGCCGTGAATTACCTGCGCAAACTCCACAACAGGGCAGGGATGACAGTGGTTCCCACGGAGGAAATGCGCCGTACGCTGGAAGGGCTGGGGTTTGAACGCCTTTCCGTCATGGGGCGCGGAGTGGATGCCGTCCTGTTTGATCCCGCCAGGAGGGATGCTTCCCTGCGCCAGTCATGGGGCGTCTGGCGGGATGAAGTGGTATTTGGCGTCGTGGGGCGTCTGGCGCGGGAAAAGAACCTGGTGGCGGCCCTGGGGCTGTACACGCGCTTGCAGAGGGAGTTTCCGGATTGCGGCATGAAAATGGTGGTGGTAGGGGACGGCCCCATGATGAACAGCCTGCGCAGTGAGTTTCCTGATGCCGTTTTTTGCGGAATGCGCCGTGGGGAAGACCTGGCGCGCCATTATGCCGCCATGGACGTTTTACTGTTCGCCAGTGAGACGGAAACTTTCGGGAACGTTTTGCTGGAAGGCATGGCCAGTGGTTTGGCTACGGTCAGCTACCGGTATGCCGCTTCCGCGGATGTGGTGCTGGACGGCATCAACGGCCTTCAGGCGGAGAAAGGGGATGAAGAGGGGTTTTATTCCGCCATGCGCCGTCTGCTGGAAGACGGGGAGATGATTCGGAGGCTTGGGAAACAGGCCCGCAGGACGGTGAATTCCAGAACTTGGGATTCCATCCATGACAGGTTTGAAGAACTGCTGGCTTCCGTGGCCCGGGAGGAAAACGGGACCGGCTGCGCCCGCCCCCCGCGGGATGCCGTGCTGGAATGCCGCACGGTTTTTTTGTCGGACCTTCATCTGGGAACGAAAGACTGCAAGGCGGACGAATGCCGGAAATTTCTGAAACATGTCCGGGCTGGAAAAATTGTGCTGGTGGGGGATATTGTGGATGCCTGGGCTTTGTCCCGCGGCAGCCGCTGGCGGCGGAGGCATACGCGCTTTGTCCGCACCTTGTTGAGAAAGATGGAACAGGAGGATGTGGAAGTCCTGTACCTGCGCGGAAACCACGATGATATTCTGGAAAAATTCCTGCCTTTTCATCTGGGCGGTTTGAAAATTGCCAGGGAGTACGTGCACCAGGCTGCGGATGGAAGACGCTACCTGTGCGTGCATGGAGACGGTTTTGACGCCATTTCCACCAATCACCGGTGGCTGGCGATGCTCGGCTCTCTGGGTTATGACGTTTTGCTGATGGTCAACAGGTTTTACAACAAATACCGCGCCTGGCGGGGCAGGGAATATTATTCCGTTTCCCGCGCCATCAAGGGCCGCGTGAAATCCGCCGTCAATTTTATCGGAAAATATGAGGAACAGCTTCAACGCCTGGCGGTAAAGAGGCAGTGTGACGGCATCATCGCCGGGCATGTGCATCATCCGGCGGATACCATGGTGGGAAAGGTGAGGTATCTGAATTGCGGGGACTGGGTGGAAACCATGAGCGCAGTGCTGGAATACGGCGACGGCCGTATGGAAACGGTGCTTTACAAGGATTTTATGAAGCGCCTGGCATATGGCAAATGCGGAACCATGGAGGACGCGGAAACTTCTCCCGGCACGGGGGATTCATGACGGAACGGCCTTTATCCGGTTCCCCCGGAAGTGGGACAAAATGACTTTGTGTGACATTTTGTCTCTTTTCTGGTGTGACATTATGTCCCGTTTCCTTTTGTCGGGAAAATAGAGGAATGAAAGGAAAAACAGCATAATATGATTATAATATGACATTTGCGTTTATTTTTCAGTATGCCTTGCCAGGTTGGCATGCCATTTGCAACAGAAGAGGCAAGAATATGAGTTTGCCTGCATGATGCTTCAGGTCATGAGGAAATCAAATCTCAACGAAATCCATTCAAAACAATCTAAAATAACGATATGGCTAAAATATTAGGAATCGACCTTGGCACGACCAACTCGTGCATGGCTGTGATGGAAGGCGGTCAGGGTACCGTACTTGAAAACAGCGAAGGTGCGCGCACCACTCCCTCCATTGTTGCTTTCACCAAAAGCGGTGAACGCCTCGTGGGGCAGGCCGCCAAACGTCAGGCGGTAACCAACCCGAAAAACACCGTGTTTTCCTCCAAGCGCCTCATCGGCCGCAAGTACAGCGAACTGACGGAAGAAGATAAAAAGGTGCCGTACGAAATTGTGGAAGCTCCCAACGGAGATGCCTACATCCGCGTGGATGTGGGCGGTGAAAAGAAGACCTTTTCCCCCCAGGAAATCGCTTCCATGGTGCTGGCCAAGCTGAAAGCCGATGCGGAATCCAAACTTGGCGAAACGATTACGGAGGCCGTGATTACCGTCCCCGCCTATTTCAATGACGCCCAGCGCAACGCGACCAAGGCCGCCGGTGAAATCGCAGGCCTTAAAGTGCGCCGCATTATCAATGAACCGACGGCGGCGGCCCTGGCCTACGGCTTGGACAAAAAGTCCAATGAAAACATTGCCGTATATGACCTCGGCGGCGGCACCTTTGATATTTCCGTGCTGGAAATCGGCGACGGAGTGTTTGAGGTGAAGGCTTCCGACGGTGACACCCACTTGGGCGGCGATGACTGGGACAACGCAATCATCAACTGGATTATAGGCGAGTTCAAGAAAGACTCCGGCATGGATCTTTCCAACCAGCCTGACGCCATTCAGCGCATCAAGGAAGAAGCGGAAAAGGCCAAGATCGCCCTTTCCTCCACCCAGAGCTATGACATCAGCCTGCCGTTCATCACGGCGGACGCTTCCGGCCCCAAGCATATCCAGCTGACGCTGAGCCGTCCCAAGCTGGAACAGCTCACGGAAGACCTGCTGGACCGCACCCGCAAGCCTGTGCTGGACTGCATTGCCGCGTCCGGGTTGAAAACCGGAGACATTGACGAGCTGGTGCTGGTGGGCGGCATGACCCGTATGCCCGCCGTGCAGGAAATGGCCCATACGCTGGCCGGCAAGGAACCCCACAAGGGCGTGAATCCGGATGAAGTGGTGGCCCTGGGCGCCGCTATTCAGGGCGGCGTGCTTCAGGGGGACGTGAATGACGTGCTTCTGCTGGACGTGACTCCTCTGACCTTGTCCATTGAAACGATGGGCGGCATCGCCACTCCGATGATCGAACGCAACACGACCATCCCGGTGCGCAAGAGCCAGGTGTTCTCCACCGCCGCTGACAACCAGCCCGCCGTGGATATCCGCATTTGCCAGGGCGAACGCAAGATGTTTGAGGATAACAAGCTCCTCGGCAACTTCAAGCTGGACGGCATTTCCCCCGCTCCGCGCGGCGTGCCGCAGATTGAAGTGACCTTTGACATTGACGCCAACGGCATTCTGCATGTATCCGCCAAAGACAAGGGCACCGGCAAGGAGCAGAAAATTTCCATTCAGGGCTCCAGCGGCCTTTCCAAGGATGAAATTGAACGCGCCAAGCGCGATGCGGAAGCCCACGCGGAAGAAGACAAGAAACGCGCTGAGGAAATTGACACCATCAACCAGGCTGACTCCCTCTGCTTCTCCGTGGAGCGCCAGCTTAAGGATATGGGGGACAAGCTGCCCGCAGACCTCAAGCGTGAAATAGAAGACAAGGTAACGCGTCTCAAGGAAGCCGTCTCCAAGAAGGACATCACGGCGATCAAGGCTGGCAAAGAAGACCTGGAATCCCGTCTGGAAGCCCTGTACAAGGCGGCGGAAGCCGCCCAGCAGTCCGCCGGGGCCGCCGGCCCCATGCCGGGCGCCCCTGCCGAAGAAGAACCTTCCGACGGTCCCCGCAAGGCGAAAGGCCGCGTGGTGGACGCTGAAATCGTGGACGACGATAAATAAGCAACCCTCTTCCCGCCGGAGTGGGAAGCAATTCCTCCTCCGGCGGAACATTACATCCCGTATTACTCATCTACAACAACATCAAAAAACATACTATGGCAAACATCAAACCCCTAGGACAACGTGTGCTGGTCAAGCGCATTGAAGCTGAAACCAAGACGGCCGGCGGCCTGTTCCTGCCGGACACCGCCAAGGAAAAACCCCAGGAAGCCGAAGTGATCTCCGTAGGCACCGGCGGACGCGATGAAAAAGGCGCCCTGATTGAATTTACCGTGAAGCCCGGAGACCGCGTGCTTATTTCCAAGTACGGCGGCACGGAAATCAAACTGGACGGGGAAGACTACCTTATCCTGTCTGAAAACGATATTCTGGCCATCATCGGCTAAATGGCACTACACACACATTCAACATTATTTTAAATATTTAACATTATGGCTAAACAAATCCAATTTGACGAAACCGCCCGCCAGGCTCTGCTCCGCGGCGTGGAACAGATTGCCAAGGCTGTCAAGAGCACGCTGGGCCCTGCCGGCCGCAACGTAGTGATTGACAAAAAATTCGGTTCCCCCCTCATCACCAAGGACGGCGTAACCGTGGCCAAGGAAATTGAACTGGAAGACCCGTTTGAAAACATGGGCGCCCAGCTTGTCCGGGAAGTATCTTCCAAAACCAATGACGTGGCCGGCGACGGCACCACTACCGCTACCGTGCTGGCTGAAAGCATTTACCGCGAAGGCCTGCGCAATGTTACTGCCGGGGCCAACCCCATCTCCCTCCAGAGGGGCATCATGAAGGCTGCGGATTCCGTTGTGGAAGAACTCAAGAAGATCAGCAAGCCTGTCGACTCCAGCAAGGAAGTGGCCCAGGTCGCTACCGTCTCCGCCAACTGGGACGCTGAAATCGGCAACATCATCGCGGAAGCCATGGACAAGGTGGGCAAGGACGGCACCATCACCGTGGAAGAAGCCAAGGGCATTGAAACTACGCTGGACGTGGTGGAAGGCATGCAGTTTGACAAGGGATACCTGTCCCCCTACTTCGTGACTAACGCGGAAACGATGGAAGCGGTGCTGGAAAACCCCTACATCCTCATCCACGAAAAGAAAATCAACAACCTGAAGGACTTCCTTCCGCTGCTTGAAAAAGTGGCCAAGAGCGGCCGTCCCTTCCTGGTAATCGCGGAAGACATTGAAGGCGAAGCCCTCGCCACCCTGGTAGTCAACCGTCTGCGCGGCGTGCTGAACATCTGCGCGGTCAAGGCTCCCGGCTTCGGCGACCGCCGCAAGGCCATGATGGAAGACATCGCCATCCTTACCGGCGGCAAGTGCATCACGGAAGACCTGGGCATCAAGCTGGAAAACGTGGGCATTGAAGACCTCGGCCAGGCCAAGCGCGTGGTTGTTTCCAAGGATGAAACCGTTATCGTGGAAGGTTCCGGCAAATCTTCCGATATTGAAGCCCGCATTTCCCAGATTCGCCGCCAGATCAAGGACACCACGTCCGATTACGACCGCGAAAAACTCCAGGAACGCCTGGCCAAGCTGGCCGGCGGCGTGGCCGTCATCCACGTGGGTGCCGCTACGGAAACGGAAATGAAGGAAAAGAAGGCCCGTGTGGACGACGCCCTGCACGCTACCCGCGCTGCGGTGGAAGAAGGCATCGTTCCCGGCGGCGGCGTGGCGCTGATTCGCGCCCAGAAAGCCATTGACACCCTCAAACTGGAAGGTGATGAAGCAACTGGCGCCCAGATCGTTTATCGCGCTGTGGAAGCCCCGCTCCGCCAGCTGGCCTGCAATGCCGGCCGCGAAGGGGCCCTCATCGTCGCCAACGTGAAAGGCATGAAGAATACTGCCGAAGGTTACAATGTGGCCACGGACAAGTATGAAGACCTGCTTTCCGCCGGCGTGGTGGATCCGACCAAGGTGACCCGTTCCGCTCTGCAGAATGCGGCCTCCATCGCCGGCCTGCTGCTTACCACGGAATGCGTCATTGCCGACAAGCCCGAGAAGAAGAGCTGCAGCTGCGGCTCCGGAGCTTCCGACATGGGCGGCATGGGAGGAATGGGCGGCATGGGCATGATGTAAGCCCCGTCCGTTTCTTCGAGACCAAGGCAATCGGCTTCAAGGCTCCCCGGTTTTTCCGGGGAGCCTTTTTTAATATGCTTCATCAAGAGCCGGTTTCGGGAAAAAAAGCTGCACAGGATGTTCAGAATTTAGAAAAATATTGAATGATTATAGAACATATTTGTCTAATCATAACATGAAAAAGCTGCATAAGAACATATTGTTTGCGGCGGCAGTACTGGTCATGCCTTCTGCCCTGGCCGATATCCCGGAGTCTTCCGTTCCGGTTGCCGCCGTTTCCAGTGTCAAGGGTGCTTATCCGAACGCCGGTCCCATTGAATGGGACTCTGAAATGCATGGCATGGAAAGGATCTACGAAGCTGAATTTAGAATTAACGGATTCCAGTTTGACGTGAAGATTGCTCCTGATGGGAAAATTGTGAGGATTAAGGAAGAAATAGCTGCTTCCTCTCTTCCGGAAGCCGTCCGTGCGTCCGTTTTGAAGCGTTATCCGGGATGCCGGATTAAGGAAGCGGAAAAAATTACTGAAGGAGAACTTGTCCGTTACAAGGTGGAAGTTGCGGACAGCCGTGACGATTATGATGTGCTGATTGCCCCTGACGGAAATATCCTTCATGTGGACCGTTAGGATTTTTGTTTTTTACATTTAATGAAAGCGGGAGGAGGGCGGATGAATCCGCTCTCCTCTTTTTTTGAGGACCGGAAGCAGGGGCGTATGGGAAAATGTGACGGAATGTTCACGTTTTAAAACGGGCGTGCGGGAGCGGCCTCCTGTAATAGAGGGCCGTTTATTACGCATATGGACCCAATCTATTACTTTATCATAGGACTGATACTGGTGTTATCCTGCTTCGACCTCGTTGTCGGAGTTTCCAATGACGCCGCCAACTTTTTGAACTCCGCCGTCGGTTCCAAGGCCGCTCCGCGCAGGACGATTGTGCTGGTGGCCGCTTTGGGTATCATCATCGGCTCGCTGTTCTCCAGCGGCATGATGGAAATCGCCAGAAGCGGCGTATTCATGCCGGCCCGGTTTTCCTTCCATGACATCATGTTGATCTTTCTGGCGGTCATGTTGACGGATGTTATCCTGCTGGACGTTTTCAACACGTTCGGCCTTCCCACTTCCACCACGGTTTCCATTGTTTTTGAACTGCTGGGCGGCGCCGTGGCTGCAGCTCTCTTTAAAATTTGGTCCGGGGAACCGGGCGTCGCTCAGGAATTGTCCAGCTACATCAATTCCTCCAAAGCTCTGGCGATCATCTCCGGCATTTTTTCCTCCGTTTTTATCGCTTTCATTTGCGGGATAACGGTTATGTGGATTTCCCGCCTCATCTTCTCCTTCAACTATCAAAAATCCTTCAAATACCTGGGCGCCGTCTGGTGCGGCGTGGCCCTGACGGCTATCACCTACTTTGCCATTTTCAAGGGGCTGAAGGGAAGCACGCTGGTCACCAAGGATATGATCCGCCATCTGGACGACCATATCTGGCTGTACGTTTGCTGCAGCCTGGCATTCTGGACCGTTCTGATGGCCGTGCTCCAGAATCTTTGCAAAGTCAATATCCTGAAAGTATCCGTTCTCGCGGGCACCATGGCCCTGGCCCTTTCCTTTGCCGGGAATGACCTGGTCAACTTCATCGGCGTTTTTATGGCGGGGCAGTCTTCCATGGAAATTGCGGCCGCCGCAGCAGCGCAGGGGGCGGACCTTACCACTCTGTCCATGGGCGGTCTGATGGCCCCCGTCACGGCGGATTGGCGTTACCTGCTGGGGGCGGGCGTCATCATGGTGCTGGCCCTCATGTTCTCCAAAAAGGCGCAAACCGTTACGGATACGGAAGTCAATCTGGCGAGGCAGGGCGGGGGAGTAGAGCGGTTCGGCTCCGTCCCCCCGGCCCGCATGGCGGTGCGTTATGCCCTGAATGCTTCCCGCGCGGTGGAAAAAATCATGCCTTCCTGCGTCGGGAGGTTTATTGAAAAACGCTTCCGGCCTGTGCCGGAAGGGCCGGATAACGGTGCATCTTTCGACCTCATTCGCGCTTCCGTGAATTTGACGGTGGCTGCCCTGCTGATTTCTCTGGCCACGTCCCTTCGGCTTCCCCTTTCCACCACGTATGTGACGTTCATGGTGGCGATGGGTTCCTCCCTGGCGGACAAGGCCTGGGGGCGGGACAGCGCCGTGTATCGCATCACCGGAGTGATTACGGTGATTTCAGGGTGGTTCTTTACGGCCTTTGCCGCGTTTTCCATGTGCTTCATTGTGGCGGCCTGCATCCTTTATGGCGGTCTCTTCGGCATCATCGCCATGTGTTCTCTGGCGGCTTTCCTGCTTCTGAAAAGTTCCAGGCTCCATCGCAAAAGAACCCAGGCTGCAGCTCAGGCGCAGGCCGCCAATTACCGGGACCCGGCTGCCGCCGCACGCTACAATGAGGAAATTATTGAACTGATGAAGCGCATGGCGGAAATCTATGAAATGAATCTGGAGGCCCTGAACGTGGAGGACCGGAAGCGTCTGAAAAAACTCCGGAAAGAAGCTCGCGGCATCCGCCGTTCCCTGAGCGATAAAATGGCGATGGAAGTTATGCCCGTCGTCCGTGAACTCCCGGACAAAGAGGCCGACCGAGGCAAGCGCTATGTGCAGATGGTGGAATACGCTACCTCCGTCTTTGAATCCCTCTCCAACATTACTACGGCCAGCCATGCCTATATAGACAACAACCATGAAGGGCTGGATTTGGAAAGGATAGAGCTTCTGCGGGGAATGAACAGCCGTGTTTCTTCCCTCTACCCCCGTTTCCGGGAAATGATGGAAAGCAATGACTATACCGGGCTGGACGAATGCCTGGCAGGCATGGACGCCCTGGATGAGGAATTTGCGGAAGCCGTCAAACAGCAGATTATTCTGCGTCCGGAAGACGCCTCCGATATGCGACGGGCGCTTCTCTATCTCAACCTCCTTAATGAAACCCGGGCGATGATCCGCAAAGTGCTTCTTCTTGCTAAAATCCAGAGGAAATTTGTTCTTGGCTGGTAGCCTCTCCCTGTAATTCACGTCCGTGCCGGAAGCATTCGCCGCCGGCACGGACGTATTGCCCGGACTGTTCCCGTATTGGGAGAGGCTGCCAGGTCTTTTTTATTCACACGGAACAAGGCTTCTTTGCGGATAAATCATGTCTTCTGCCTGTGGGACAATGTCTTGAAAGGCCGTTTCCAGGCGTTGCCATGTATGTTGCCGTCTCAAGAAAACAAAAACGCAAGCTTTGATAAACAATAACTTGCGGAACAAACTGGTACGGGCGATGGGAATCGAACCCACGTCTCAAGCTTGGGAAGCTCGCGTCCTACCATTGAACGACGCCCGCATGAAATGCGGATGCCTATTTAGCGGCAGAAGACCCGGATGTCAAGACCACAGAAAAAACGTATCCTCTTTTTTGTTATTTTGACGCAGTAATGAAAAAAAACTTGTCTTATTCCGTGATTTGAACATAATGCGTTCGTTGCGCGGGTATAGCTTAATGGTAAAGCTCCAGCCTTCCAAGCTGATTATACGGGTTCGATTCCCGTTACCCGCTCCATTTTTTTATTAAATTCACTTGCTAAATACTTCCTTTATGAAAGCCAGGTTCGTGACAAAGGCGGCGCTTAGTGCGCTGGCACTTGCGTTTGCGGGTACCCTTCCCGGTGTGGCTCAGCAAACTGCTGCTCCGGCTGTTGATTCGGTTAAAGCCTCCGCTGTTGAAAAGGTTTTTATTGTGAAAATGGCGGATATTGTTCAGGCCGGATTGAAGGCCGGTGCTCTGGATGTGAAAGCAGTGTCCGGAGTTTTGAATGAGGCGGTTAAGGCTGACGTTTCTGACCGTGTGATGGGGGCGATGGTGTCCATGGCTGCGGGGGCTTTCCCTTCCAGCGCTCCTGCCGTTGCTTCCGCCGCTGTTCGGAGTTACGGATCCAATATAAGGGAGGGGCATGTGCGCAATGTGATCGCTTCCGCTGTTTCTTCCCAGTCTAACCCGTATGCGTCCGTGGCTCCCATTTCGGAAGCGGTTGAAAAGGTTCTGGGTAATTCTCCGGTAGCCGCTGCTGTTTCTTCCATTGCTGTGGATGTGGCAGCTCAGACCCCTGACAATCCTCTCTCCGGGGAAACTGTTCAAGGTTCTGGTCTGGCAAGTCCTGACGAAGGTATTTCTGAAGGGTGTTTGGTTCTGCCGGACGGTCTTCCTGTGGGCGGCACGCCCACCAGCCCTGCTCCCGTGTCCAATCCTGCTGGCAATTAACCTGATTCTTATTTAATAAATAGCATGAAGAGTCTTTTTTATCTCTCCCTGGTGGCCGCCGGCATGTTTGCCGTCCATGCCAACGGGCAGTCTCTGTACACGCTGGCGGGTCCGGTGGGTCTGGAAGAGTCCCTTCCTCTCAAGTGGTTCTTCAACCTGGCGGGAGGGTATGACGACAATGTCAACGCCTCCAATTATAACAAGCAGGAATCCGCGTTCATCAGTACGGACATAGGGTGCTCCCTGGCCAACTACGATGCCGTGACCCAGTATTCTTTCTCCGCCAAGCTGGGGGGTATTTTTTACCTGAAAGACCTTGATGGCGGAACGAATGAAGCCCTTTCCAATTCCACGCTGTCCGCCAAACTTTCCCATAGTTTTGACCAGACGTTGCGTTATAACGGCAGCGTCTCCTTCGCATGGCAGCCGGAACCCAACTATTCCAACGGTATTGCCAATGCCCGCCGGGACGGCGACTACATTTACGTGTATGTTTCCAGTTCCGTGAGCAAGGCGTGGACTTCCCGCTATTCCACGACGCTGGGCGCCAATTTCTCCATGATCGACTATCAGGAGGATTCCGCCAAGACGGATAACCGCGATTATGTTGGCATGAATTTCACCAACCGGTACAAATGGACGGAACGCCTGGCTGTTTCCCTGGGCTGGACGGGATCCTACTGTAATCGCGAATACGGCAATAACGAATTTTCCAACTTCGTCATGGCCGGCGCTGAATACGCGGTGAGCGAAAATACTTCTGCTACGCTGCGCGTAGGTCCTCAGTTCAAGTATGTCGAAAGCTACGGAACAAAAACCTATCCTTCCGCGGAATTCGGCTTAAACCACCGCTTGAGCGACCGGTTCATGCTCGGAACGTTCGTCCGTTATTCCAACGAAGCGGTGAATACCTACATTCCTTACAACGGCGCCAGCTATTATTCCAATGAAACATGGCGTTTCGGGGTACACAGCACGCTGAAGCTGACGCACCGCGTCAGTCTGAATTGCGGAGTAAACCTGGTTGCCAGCGATTATACGCGTCCGAGTTCCATCAGCAACAGTGACACGTCCAACCTGACTTTCAATGCTACCGCCGGTATCAAGCTTCTGCTGACGAATGCCCTGGCCCTTACGGCCCAATATTCTTACACGAACGGTTCCTACAGCGGCTATAACTACCCGATGCCCTCCTACAACCGCAATGTGTTCTCCTTCGGCATGAATTACAGCTTCTAAGTCTTGACTGACCATTAATGCCTTTACTCCTCTAATTGCGAATTTTCATTCACAATTAGAGGAGTTTTTATCTTACTGCCTTACTATATTTCATGAGTGCCCAGGATCAGCAGAACAGTGATCGCATCGTACGCAATATTGATTATTTGCAGGTTTTAAAAAATCGCTGGAAGGAAGTCTTTCTTGTCTTCCTTCTGGTGCTGGTCATTTCCGTTGTAGTGACTTTCCTGATGCCGCCTTCCTACCGGGCGACCAGCCAGTTTCAGATTAAACTGCCCAAGCCTGTGATGGATATCGGCAGAGGGGGGGACGTAGTTGCCACTTCCAACGTGACGGCCAACTACATTCCCATGCAGTATTCCGTGCTGACTTCCGCCGAAGTGCTTAAAGTGGTATCCAGAAAACTGAACCTTGCCGCGGAATGGGGGATGACGGATGAAATGGCGGCGACTAATCTGGCCGACATGATCAAGGTGGCCCCCGTGCGCGCCACGGACCTTGTGGACGTCATTGTTTCCGGTCCGGACCCCAAACTGGTGCAGAATATCGCCAAGGCGGTGCCTGAGGCGTACAAGCAGGACCGTGAAATGCGCGAAAACCGTCTGGTGGAAACCGCCATCAAGAGCCTGAAGGATGTCCTTCGGGAACAGGAGGATGCCGTCAATGAAAAAATGATGGCTCTCAAAAAGCTGATTGCGGAGAGTTCCTACCTGCCCACGTCCTGGAGGAACGGTGAACATCGCAGCACCCTGACGGCCGGCATGGAAGAAGAGGAATTCCGGAATGCCAAGGCGCAGGCCATGGATTTTGAAAGGAGGGAAAAAGAACTGGCTTCCTATGTGCAGGAATTGCAGCGTCTGCCCGACGACAAGTTGCTGGATTACGTGATCAGTTCCGACCTGCTGAATGCGGAGACTGTGGGTGCGGACGCTCTCCGTAAGACCTATGCTGAATTTTCCGACAAGCTCAAGGAAAAGGAAAATCTGAAATCCCAGAACATCGGCGCCAGGCATCCCAAAATGCTGGCATTGCTGGAAACGGAAAGAATTCTGGGGGATAAGCTGAACAAGGAATTGATAGGCCTGCGTTCTTCCCTGAAGAGCAAGCTGGAAATGGTTGCCGCGAGCCGGAAGCACTGGGAGGCTACCGTCGCCCAAAAAGAGGAAGATCTTCAGAAGCACGTCCTGCAGGTTCCCATGTATGAACAGGCCAGCCGTGATTATGACGCTGCGCTGGACCAGCTTAAGGAACTGGACTCCCGATACAAGGATGAGATTGCCCGTTTGCGCGTGCCCCGTGAGGTGATTGAAATGTATCAGCTGCCGACCTACCCTGTTGCGCCCTACAAACCGAATGTGACTATTAACCTGGCGGTGGGAGCGGGCGCCGGTCTGTTGCTGGGCATCGGGTTGGCCCTGCTTCTGGAATTCATGGATACTTCCGTGAAAACCATGGAAGACGTGGAACGGGCTCTTCAGGTTCCCGTACTGGGCATTATTCCCAAGAATGTGCCGATTCTGCATTCATCCGATGCCATGGGGCCGGATGCGGAAGCCTACCGCATTTTGCGGACGAACATAGAATTCAACAAGAAAGGCCTGGAGGAAATTTCGCTGACCTTTGTTTCCGGCAGCGCCGGGGAAGGGAAGACCACCACTCTGTGCAACCTGGCCTATATTTGCGCCCAGGGGGGGTATGCCACCCTGATGATTGACGCCGACCTGCGCCGTTCCAAGCTTCACCGGTATTATGAGCTGGATAATGAGGTAGGGCTGACTTCCTACCTGCTGGAAGATTATCCTCTGGAGGAAGTCATTTTTCAGACGCCCATTGAAAACCTGTACGTCATGCCCGCGGGGCCTACTCCCTTTGATCCTTCAGGCGCCTTGAATTCCCGCAAGTTTAATGAATTGCTGCAGGAAGTGAAGCAACGTTTTGACATTGTGCTGGTGGATTCCCCTCCCATTCTGGGGGTCAGTGACTCCGCCGTCATTGTAAGCGAGGTGGATATGACTCTTATGGTTGTCCAGCCCCGCAAGCTGCCGCTGAAAGCCCTGTTGAGGCAGAAGCAGGTAATTGAGTCCGTGGGCGGTAACCTGGCCGGCGTGGTGATGAATAATGTGGACATTACGTCCGATCACCAGTATCAGTATTACACAACTTACTATTCCTACTATTCTGCGGATGGCTCTTCCTCCGGCGAGAATGCGGATGCCTCCTCCATGAAGAAGGTGGAACGTTCTGGAAAGGCCAAGGAGCTGGCAGCCACCCAGTCCCATGATAGTGAAGATTTGTATTAACCCATGGCTCCATGAAAAAATATATTTGTTCCATCCTTTGTCTTATGCTGGGCCCGGCGGGGCTGGGCTCCGCCCAGTCTCCGGATGCCGTGCCGCCCCAGGGCACCATTGAAATCCAGGTGCGCGGCATTCCCTCCGACGACGCTACCGCTATTTCCGGGCAGTATCTGTTGGACGGGAACGGTACGATACGCATGCCCCAGCTCCCTCCGGGGCAGGATGTACTGCGCGTGGTAGGCAAAACGGCCCGCCAGATTGAAGACATGCTGATGGCCGCCTACAAGAAGGCGGAGCTGTACACGGCCCCTACGTTTCTGGTGAAGGTGCAGAGTTCGGATGCGCGGCTGACGGAACACATCGTTCTGGTAAGCGGCGGTGTAGCTATGAAGAAGAATGTTTTGTGGCGGCGCGGCATGACGCTTCTGGAGGCGATTGTGGGCGCCGGCGACATCACGGACTGGGGATCCCGCTACGTGCAGGTGACGCGCGGTGGAAAAACCGTGACGTATGATTATTTTTCCATTAAAGACAGGGCGATTCCCATCCAGCCCAATGACCGCATTTTCGTTCCTCAGCGCGGGATTTTTGAAGGGCGCCCGGCAAAACTTCTTCCCTGAGGCATTTTTCCCATACCCGGCTTTCCGCAAGGAAGCCGGGTTTTTTATTGGGCCGGTTTTCATGATGGGGGAAATATCGGAAAAAACGCGGATGGGGAAACGGGGGGCAGAGTGAAGGGGCGTGTCGTCAGCGGTTGGTGAAACCGGGGGGCTTCTCATGATCCCTTCTTCAGGCTTCTTGCCGGAAATGAATGTTTTCGGGGAAGCCGTATGGTGGAATCGCGCAGGGAAAGAAGTTGTCTCTTGAAAGTTTGCGGCATCGGAAAGGAACGCCTGGAAAAAGGGGGGAAATTTGTTTCCAGCCCCTCTTGTTTATGGGAATGGAAGGCTTGAGATCCGGAAAAGATTAAGGGGGATAAGTTTCCCGATGGGCGCGTAGGCCCTTTTCACATGATTGGCCGGCATGGTCTCCGGGCATATATTGCGGAGAAATGAGTTTAGTATGAATGTAAAAAACAGAAAAACAAAGAAAAATGTTGAACATTCTTAAACTCAATGCATTTTTGGAATCTCCAAAATATGTTAGAGTTTCGTGCGGAACGGCTGCATGAGGCTTCGTAAATCCAATGTGAAAACCCGTTAATCATGATATACCGTTTTAAGAAAACATTCATCGGCGTGGGAGGGCGTGAATATATCAGCAACCCCAAATTGAGTTTCCCTGAACATGTCAAAATCCGCCGCCGCGGAACGAATCCCAGGTCCGGCCAGCCTTACACGGAGGCGGGTAGCGCATTTGTGGAGACATCCGCCGTCGCGGCACGGCTCTGCTGCAGTGCTTCCGCCGCGCGCCAGTATCTGCACCGCCACGGTGTCCGTTTTCGGGTGGTCCGCAAGGGTACGGGCCCCCTGGCCCTGTACTGGCGGCGGCTGGATGTGGAGCGGGTTCTTGCTGGAAGGGAGCCCGTGCGCCGCCGCGTGCCTCCGTGTTATATGGATATGGCCGGGGCTGTCAGCATGCTGGGAGTAGTGCGCAGCTATGTTTACAGGCTGGTGAAAAAAGGGCTGCTGCGTGAATACAGGTGCAGGATGAAAACAGCCCGTGGACTGCGCGTGCGCTGCTTTTACCACCGGGAGGATCTGGAACATGTCAGGCTGCACGTGCTCCAGAAAAGATGACGGAAGCGGTTCCGGAGGATGCGTTTTTGGCTTGCGCGCGGGCCGGATTGTGTCACGTTAAGGGTATGATAGCTTTTCTGCGCGGCACGGTGGCGGAATCATATCCCCAGCGGTTGATCCTGGATGTTCATGGGGTGGGGTATGAAGTGATTGTGCCCCTGTCCACGTTTGACAGGCTGAATCCCCTTCCCGGCAGAGAGCTGACGCTGAAAACCTACCTGCATGTCCGGGAGAACATGCAGGTGCTGTACGGTTTTGCCACGGATGCGGAAAGGGATATTTTCCTGCTGCTGATTGAACGTGTTTCCGGAATCGGCCCGGCAACGGCGATTGCCATTTTGGGTTCCCTGTCCGTGGAGCAGTTCAAGCAGGCGGTTGTGGGCGGAGACGTTTCCGGCATTGCTCGGGCCAAGGGGGTGGGCAAGAAGACGGCGGAACGCATCGTCCTGGAACTGAAGGATAAAGTGGGCCTGGCCGCCACGTGGGAAGCCCAGGCCCAGGGCGCTACTTCCCAGGCCGCCGGGGACGCGGAATTGGCGCTGATTGCGCTCGGGTTCAAGCAGGTGGAATCCCGCAAGGCGATAGCCGCCCATCTGAAGGACCATCCGGATGCAGACGTGGACGAGCTGATACGCGCCGCTTTGCGTTCCATGAATTGAAGGAGCTTCCGGAGGAAGGAAGGTGTTTTTGCAAGTTTTTGATTTTCATGAGGGAACATGTCCGCTTGGCGGAGTGTTCCCTGTTTGCGGAAGCTGGGGGAACATACTGCCATGATGGGGGAACAATAGTGTTGACGGCTGGTTGAAACGTTTTTAAACTTGCAGCGTCCATGGTACTTGAATAAGTCCGGGACTAGTAATTAATCAAATCTGAAGCCCTCAATCTTATGGCCAAATACGCTATTAACGGTTTTGGACGCATTGGTCGCAACGTACTGCGCGCCATGTCCAAGGAAGAACGCAACAAGGTTGTTGCCATCAATGACCTGACTCCTATCGAAACGATCGCCCACCTGCTCAAGTATGACTCCACGCAGGGCAAGTTTGACGGTGAAATTTCCATCGAGGGTGATTATCTGGTCGTTGACGGTCACAAGATCCTCATCACCGTGGAACGTGATCCCGCCAACCTTCCCTGGAAGGATCTGGGCGTGGACGTCGTTCTGGAATCCACCGGCCTGTTCACCAAGCGCGACGCCGCCAAGAAGCACCTTGACGCCGGCGCCAAGAAGGTTCTTATTTCCGCTCCCTCCCCGGATCCGGACCTGACTTTCGTTCTGGGCATCAACGACAGCGAATACGATCCTGCCAAGCACGATATCGTTTCCAACGCTTCCTGCACCACCAACTGCCTTGCTCCGATGGTGAAGGTGCTGGACGACAAGTTCGGCGTTGAAAAGGGCATGATGAGCACGATTCACTCCTACACGAACGACCAGCGCATTCTGGACCTTCCGCACAAGGATCCCCGCCGTGCCCGCGCCGCCGCGATCAACATCATTCCGACGACCACCGGCGCCGCCAAGGCCATTGGTGAAGTAATGCCGAACCTGAAGGGGTCCCTGAACGGCGCTTCCTTCCGCGTTCCGACTCCGACCGGTTCCCTGACCGACTTTGTGGCCGTGCTCAAGAAGGATGTGACCGTGGAAGAAGTAAACGCCGCCATGAAGGAAGCCGCTGAAGGCCCGCTGAAGGGCATCCTGGCTTACTCCGAAGAAGCGCTCGTTCTTCAGGACATCGTTTCCGACCCCCACTCCTGCATCTTTGACTCCGGCTTCACGTATGTGGTCGGCGGCAACCTGGTGAAGGTCTGCGGCTGGTACGACAACGAATGGGGTTACTCCAACCGCGCCGCCCAGGCCATGAAGAAGCTGGGCGACAGCCTGGGCTGCGGATGCTCCTGCGGCAAGTAAGTTCTTTCGGACAACGCTTGCTCTTCAGTTGCACGACAAGTCTTGCCGTCCGCCTGTTTCAATTTTCCGGCTTTCCTGGCCGGTTTTGCCGGGCGGGCGGGGATTTATCCGGGAGGGCAGAAATGCCCTCCCTTTTTTATTCATTGAACCAAACAATATAAACCGATATGGCTAAACTTACTGTTCGCGACCTTGACGCCAAGGGAAAGGAAGTCCTCATGCGCGTGGATTTCAACGTCCCTCTCAAGGATGGGGAAATTACCAATGACGCCCGCATTGTGGCTGCTCTCCCCACCATCAAGTTCCTGCTGGATCAGGGCGCACGCCTCGTCCTTACCTCTCATTTGGGCCGTCCCAAAAACGAACCCGATCCCGCTTTTTCCCTGAAACCCGTTGCCGCCCGCCTTTCCGAATTGCTCGGCAAGGACGTGAAATTCGTTTCCGCCGCCATTGGCCCGGAAGCGGAAGCCGCCCGCGCCGCCATGAAGGACGGTGATGTGGTTCTGCTGGAAAATGTCCGTTTTTATCCTGGTGAAAAGAAGAACGATCCGGAGTTCGCCAAGTCCCTGCTGGGCAATGCCACGCTGTTCGTGAACGACGCATTCGGCACGGCCCACCGTGCTCACGCTTCCACGGAAGGCGTGACGCATTTTGCGGAAAAGAGCGCCATGGGCTTCCTGATTGAACGTGAACTGGAATACCTGGAAGGCAAGCTGGAAAACCCGGAAAAACCCTTTGTGGTGATTATGGGCGGCGCCAAGGTGTCCGACAAGATTGAAGTGCTTTCCAAACTGATGGAGAAGGCTGATACGTTCCTGATTGGCGGCGCCATGGCCAATACGTTTCTGGCGGCTGAAGGGTATGACCTGGGCGCTTCCAAGATTGAAGGAGACAAGCTGGATCTGGCCCGGGAAATTCTGGCGGCGGCCAAGGCCAAGGGCGTGAAATTCCTGCTTCCTGCAGATGTGCGCGTAGCCATGAAATTTGAAGACGGTGCCGAAACCTTCTGTACGGCTCCTTTCGCTGAAGGCGGCAAGGTGCCGGAAGGCGGCATGGCCATCGACATCGGCGACAAAGCCATTGAAGAGTTCTCCGCCATCATCAAGGATGCCAAGACCGTTCTGTGGAACGGCCCGATGGGCGTATTTGAAATGGACTGCTTCGCCAAGGGAACCAAGGAAGTCGCGGAAGCCTTGGCGGATTCCTCCGCCATTTCCATTGTAGGCGGCGGCGATTCCGTGACGGCAGCCAAGAAATTCAAGGTGCAGGATAAGCTTTCCTTCTGTTCCACGGGCGGCGGCGCTTCCCTGGAACTGCTGGAAGGCAAGGTTCTTCCCGGTGTGGGGGCCTTGACCGACAAGTGCTGCTGCGGCAAGTAACCGTTCATGGCCGGGCGGATTGTTTTCGCCTGGCGTTCAGAATGGGCTTTTTCATTTCCCGCATCCGTTTTCGGGTGCGGGATTTTTGATTTGCCGGCTTCCGTTGAAAAAGCGAGGGAGTTTTGCGATTCCGGCTTTTTGAATAAGGTGGGAATCCATGCTCATGCCGTCTTTCCATTCCGGAAAGGAAGGCAGTCTTTTTTTTGGGCTTGCTCTTAATATGCTCCCCGGTAGTCTGAGCATAATGAAACTGCTGCATTGTTTTCTGGCTGTCCTTTGGTGGTGTTCTCCTATACCGGCTGCGGATATTCCCGATGCGGAGAAGGCGGAATATGGCGGGTATCCCGGGCGGTACATCCTTCTTGATTCTCCTCAACCCGACCGGCAGAGCCTGTCCACTCCCGTAGCTGCCTATGTCCATGACAATGGGATGGAAGTAGCTCTCATTGGTGCTATTCATGTGGCGGAACCGGAATATTACGACCGGCTGAATAAGCTGTTCCGCAGGTACGATGTACTGCTTTTTGAAATGATTGGCGGAGAGGGCCTCCGGCGGGAAGAGGAATTGCGCCGCAAGATAGACCGCAGCAAGCCGCTGGGGGGGCTGACTCTGGAAGAGGCGCGGGAATGGAACCGGATAGTGGAATGGAGGAAGAAATGCGGGCAGGAGGAAAAGTCTTTTTTAATGGGGCTGCTGGGGGGCGCCTACAAGGAGTTGAGCAATATGCTGGGACTCCAGACCCAGCATCAGGGCATTGATTATTCCGCAGCCCATTTCGTCCATGCGGACATGACGCTGGATGAATTCCGCGAGGCGCAGGCCAGAAAGGGTGAAAGCATTGCCGGCCTGATGCTTAAATCCGTCTTGTCCTCCCTGGTTGAGAAAACCGGGACGAACCGGGCCGGTGAATTTGGATTGATGGCGGATTTCCTGGCCGGCAATAAAACGGGGTTGAAGAATAAGCTGATGGGCATGATGGCCAATGCTCCTAATGGTTTGGAGAATACCGTGATTCTGGAAGGCCGGAACGCCAAGTGCATGGAAGTGTTTGACCGTTGGAGCGGCAAGGGCGTGCGCAGGATAGGCGTCTTTTACGGAGCGGCGCATCTTCCCGGCCTGCACGGCGCTCTTTTGGAACGCGGCTACCGTCTTCGGGAGGTGCGCTGGCTTCCGGCGTGGAGCACCAGGGAGCAGGGTGCGGACGGGTAGCGCGGAGAGGGCTGAGTTTTTTACTCTTTTTTCGAGACGGGCGGTGTAGCGGCGGATGAACATGGTTTTCCGCCGCTCCGCCTTTGAAGAGGGAAGAAGAGGGGGGGCTCTTTTTCCCTGCCTGGGGCAGGATGCCGCGTTCCGGAGGGAGCCATGCGGACGATTCCTCCGCCTTTGATGCGCATGGTGAAGGAAAGGGCATTTCCGGAAGTGACTTTCCGGGTTTCCACGCTCCATCCGTCATTTTTTTCCGCCAGATCCCGGAGAATGGTGGCCTGGTATGCCGTGTTTTTGTCCAGGAAATTCAAAGGAATGGAAACGGTGCGTTCCTTGCCGTCTCCGTTCATCAGAGCAATGTACCACTGGTTTCCTGACCTCCGGGCGAAGGCGGCGCATTCCCCAATGGCAGACGGCGGAAGGACGATGGTTTCCTCCCATACGGAAGGGATGTTCCGGACAACTTCCCGTTCAGGGGAATCCTTCGGGAAAGCAGCTTCCATGTCCGCGGGGTTGGAGACCCAGTGAAGCATGGGGGACGTGTAAATGATATTGGCCGCCATTTGGAGGGTCCAGGAAGAACCGCGCAGCTTGGGGCCGTGGCCAAAGTAGCCTCCCGTGAAATCGGCGTGGCCGGAGACTAGGCGGGTAAAGGGCAGCGCGCAGTAGTGCTGCCCGCCAATGGCGGCCCAGATGTTCTGTTCTCCGCCGTAAATGCCTTCCCGGCTCATTTCGTGCGGCCAGGAACGTTCCTCCCCCGTGGGGGTATTGGCTCCGTGGAAGTTGACCATAAGCTTGTTTTTCGCCAGGTTTTCCGCTACGGCGTCGTAGAAGTCCAGGCGTTCCTGAGAGGCGGAGTCCATGAAGTCTATCTTGATTCCCCTGATTCCCGTTTTGGAGAGTGAGCTGAAAAAGCGGCGCATATTTTCCCAGTCATTGGCGGGGTTGTTGACGTCTGACCATCGCACCCATACCCAGATGCCTACGTTTTTGCCGGCGGCGTAGCTGGCCAGTTTGGCCAGCTTGTCCATGCTTTCCGGAAGTGATCGGCCCCATTTTTTCCACCCTTCGTCAACGAGGTGATATTCCCATCCGAATTCGGCAGTCATATCGACAAAGGCATATTGGTCGTTTTCCAGGACATTCCCGCGGTCCCACCAGGTCCAGGTGGAACGGCCCGGCTTGATCCAGGGGGCTTTGGAACCTTCCGGAAAAAGATTCCTGTCCGGTTCCGGAGCCAGGGAAGGGATGACGTCGTCCCGGACCCGGAAACGGGGGAACCCCTCTTTATGACCGGGTTTTACTTTGAACCTGTATGCCCCGGAATCCTCGACCGCGTCTATTAAAACTATGACCAAAGCAAAGCAACTCATCCTTCCTATTTCCTACCCGGACAGCGGACGCTGGTATGCTCCCGTCCGGAAAATCAAAATCGACGAACGGACGTACGCCCTAAGGATGGG
>OGXR01000555.1_pt1 | contig 29581 bp, 44 predicted proteins | sample 1576331 | NCBI WGS metagenome assembly OGXR01 (sample SAMEA3541473, study PRJEB24748) | human gut metagenome | biome: human gut; feature: human-associated habitat; material: faeces | place: China | collected 2012 | reverse complement strand
CATCTGGTAGAGCGCCACCTTGCCAAGGTGGAGGTAGCGAGTTCGAGCCTCGTAACCCGCTCCAGAAGAAATCCTCAAAAATCGCTTATTTGTGCGGTTTTTGAGGATTTTTCTTTTGTTAAAATATTTTTGTAAAAATTAGAAATTCACGATATTTTATTAGAAATTTAGGGAATAAATGTACAAATAGATGTACAAATTTTCGAAAATAGATGTACATAGATGTACAAACCAAAACAAAAAAGAGGCCGCTTAAAGCCCCTTTTTCGCCTCTCTTTGGAGAAAATCCAGATTGACCACATCGTCATATTTATCAACGCTCGTCTCGTAACTGGCATGGCCGACGATCTTTGTCAAAGCCTCCGGGCGCACCCCGGCGGAAATCGCCTCTGAGATATAAGTGTGCCGCGCCCGGTGAGGCGTGATCACGTTGCGGCCCTGCTCGTCCTTGAAGTCAAAGCCAAGGCGCTCAAGCAGGCTGTAAAAATTTCGTCCGCGCCAGTTGTCCGGATTGGTCTTTTTCCCGCGTGGGGAACTGACCAGGTATTCCCCCGGCTCGTTGAGAAATTGCACAATGTATGGTATGATCTCGTCACGAATCGGGATTGTGCGGTTGCGCCCAGCCTCGGTCTTTTCTCCGCCGGTCATATAGTGGTCCGCGATATCGACGTCGGATTTTTTGACGGAAAACAGCTCGTCAATCCTCATGCCGGTATAGATCAAGCAGAGGACAATCCGGGCGTCCCGGTCATCGGCCGCATAAAAAAGTTGGATGATTTCCTCGTCGGTGAAATTACGCTTTTTTGCGGTATCCTTCGGCTCCGGAAGCCGCAGCCCCTTGGCATAGTTGCGGTCCATGATGTCATCTTCCATCGCGTTCTGGCAAAGCAGGGAAGCGAGGGTTCGGATTTTGGCGCATCCGTCCCGGCCCGTTCCTGCCTCGGCTGCCCGGTCAATGCAGGATTTAAAATGCGCAGTTTTGATATCGCGCGCCCGCATCTTTGAGATTTCAGTCATTTTGCTCCATGCGAGCTGCATATTTTTTTGGCTGTCCCGCGTAAGCCCGGTGTAAGCCCGAGATGCCTGATAGCGCAGATAGATATCCGCCAGCGTCAGATTTTTGAGCGCGGGATCCGCGGAGCCCAGATTCGCCAAAAAAGCGTTTGCTTCTTCCCATGTCGCAAAAGTGCCCAATGAGATATTGTTTTTGCGGGCCTGATATGGTTCGGAGCGATTTCCGGGGAGCTTTGTAATGCACCCGCTGCCCTTCGGCCTGCGCTTTTGTTTGGGCTTCGGCGCGGGCCGCGTCTCAGCTCCGCAGAATGGGCAGAAGGAAAAACTGTCCATCAAGACTTGCCTGCACTTTTTACAGATCAAAAAATCACCTCCGGGTATGCTTGCGCCAGCCCTGCGAAGGTGATATAATATCCTCGCAAGGTGGCTTTGGTTGGCTGCTTGTGTGTCCCGTCTCCTGTTGGCGCAGGGGGCGGGATTTTTTATTTCAATAGAAATGTCAAATATTTTAATATTTGTTAACAAGGAGAACGGTTTTTATTGTCTTGCTTCCTGTTCTTCCATAATAATTTGAATTGCTGCATCTAGGTCCTCTTGGCTGATCGGACGGCCCTTAAAGAAATTAGATTGGTCCTTGCCGGAATGGCTTGATTTTCCAAAAAACGAAGAAAAAAATCCGACAAAACCAAAAGAAACCAGTCCGATTTTTGCAATGCCTAATATCACGCCCGGAATCCCTTGCGTTTCAGGGAAAAACACCAGCAGTGCAATTCCTAGCAAAATGTAAATAATGCAAATAAATCTTGCGTTGCTGATTTCTTTTGAGCAGCGCGGCCTTTTGGGGATGTTGTAGTAAATTTTTTCGCGCGGGATACTTTTGTTAATTTCGGGCCCGGTATACTCTTCTTGCTCTTCAAAAAAGTCCGGGTCTAATTTTTTGGTATCGCCTCTCGAAAATGTTTTTGACGAAACATAGGAAAGGCCTGTGCCAGGCACGCCAACGCTTTGAGTGATCCGGCCATTTGAGTTAATAGAAACGCGCGCGCCTCTTGTGCCAACGGAAAAACCAAGGGAGCTTTTTCCTACATTCATTCGCATCCCCTTGCCAAGACTGAACGATTTACGAAAGCGAACCCCCATAGCGCACCTCCAAATATGTAAATTATGGAAAAATATTAATGGCCCCATATGGTGTATAGCTTTTGCCTGATAAAGCACAATCCCTTGTGTCAAGTCCTTGACCGGATAAAGCCAATGCAAAAATATGCCAAACGCAATTGCTAAGAGTCAAAAAAGCCGGCCGTCCCAAACTTCTTTTTGGGAGTGCATTTCCATAGTTATCCTCCTTTTGCTAAACTGTTAATTTTTGTAATTCGACAAAATAATCAAAAAGAAGTTTACCATAAAATGTAAAATATTATTAAAGAGAGGCGAAACAGAAAAAATTGTGAAAAATACATATTGTCTCTTTTTAAGCAACATGCTATACTGTTCACACCAAAAAGAACAAACGTTCTTGAGAAGGAGGCCGACATGGAAACCAAACAGGACGTAAAAACCAAAGACCAAGAAGCATTACAGGAGGAGCTTAATAAAATTTTAGAGGACGCTCCCGAACGGGTACTTCGCCTGATTTTGGAGTTTTCGCGCGGCTTGATTTCTTAGCTCCGCTACCCTCGACCGGCCCTTATGGGTCGGTCTTTTTTTGTGCCTCGCCGTCCTCGGCCAGCAGCTCACGCGCCCGCCGCTCGATCATGGCCCATTCGTCCGCCGTCAATTTGGACAGCGCGTGGATCAAACGGCGGCGGAAATCGTCCCGCTCGTCTTTGAGCACTTCGCCAAAAAATCGCGCGATCTCTTCGTCCCGGCTGTGCTGGACAAACATTTCGCCTTCGCCGGTGCGCAGCCATTGCTCGTTGACGTTAAATTCTCGGCAAATCAAATCTAGCATCAAAGGCTTTGGCTCAACCTTTTGAAGTTCAATGTTGGTAACCGCCCCTCTGGTATATCCAATTCTTTTTCCAAATTCTTCTTGCGTGAGGTTTAGCGCCTTTCTGATTTGTTTAATTCTTTCGTGCACATTTTCACCTCCTTGTTACATTTATAGTATATATCTCAGCTCGTGTATTGTCAATACATTTTTGAAATAAAAACGATTAAAAAAGTATTGACAATACAAAAATCAGGAGATATAATGTATTTACAATACAAATTAGCGAAGGGAGGAAATAATATGAGCGAAAAGGAAAAAACCGCAGCCAAGCCGCTGGTAAAAGCGTTTGAAGCTTTGCCGGAGCACAAAAAAGAGGTTTTGGTGGCCTACGCCGAGGGCATGGCAGCAATGGCCCAGCGCATCAAGCTGGGAAAGGACCCGGACGAGCGGGCAAGCTGAAAGGAGGAAATCCCAATGGTGCCAATGATGACCTTTGAGGAGATCGCCCTGCGGCTGCGCGAGGAAGGCGTCCCGATTGGATTCCACGCGCTCAAGGAGATCATCAAAAACGGGGTGTTCGGCCCCGGATGCTGCGTCATCGAGCTGACCGGAGACAAAGCCTTTGTCCCGCGCAAGGCGGTTGAGGACTGGATCGCGGCCTACACGATGGAGGACCCGCAGTACAAGGCCATGTGCGAGTTTTACGGCGGTGAGAGCGCATGACCGGGCAGGACACCGCGCGGGCCTATCTGGCGCTCTGCGCGGAGTGGGACTGGACGCCAAGCCCGGAAGGGCTGGACGCATGGTTCCGGTTATGGAAAGGAGGGTATCTGGACAAATGGAGAGACGGATGCAAATTCTCGGAAAAGCAAGCACCGCCACCGGCATCCTCGTGATGCTGATCCCGGCGGCGGTACATATCGTCTGGCCGCCCTCGGCGGTCTGTCTGGAAGCCTGCGGGCTGGCTCTGGTGTATCTGGGGAGGTGGCTGCGGTGGATCTGATGCAATGCCTCCGCACAGGCCGCAGAAACGCGGTTACGCGCGCCGAGCTGGTCAACCGTACCGGGATGCCGGACAGGGCCAACCGCCGCGAAATAGAGCGGCTCCGGCGGGAGGGCGTGCCGGTTATCTCCGCATCGGACGGCTGCGGCTACTGGCTTGCCGAATCGGTGGAAGAGGTCGAGCGGTTTTTGCGCGAGGCGGACTTGCGGGCGGAGGCCCAGCGGTATCCGAAGCTGCGGCAGTACGCGGCAGCAGCCAAAGGGCTGCGTGTCATCCCCGTCCGGGCGCATGTGCGGCGGGTTGGGCCGAAGGACATCGAAGGGCAGGTGAGATTTTGAAAGCCGATGCGGTAGACCTCACGCTGACAGACGGCTGCATGCTCTGGCCGGAGTGCAAAACCTGCGTTTTCCCGGACTGCTGTGCAACCTTTAACGAGATCTTTGAGGTAACAAAGCCGCCGGAGCGGCGAAAGCAGGTATCTTCCCGCCGGTGGGCGCTGCTCGAATCGGAGATGCGGGCCAGCGGGAAATGGAGCAGGCAGCTGAGAAAGCTGTTTTTGGCAAAAAGGATGCCGCCCTGTGACTGACATCACAAAGGCGGCAGAGGAAAATAAGGAACTTATGGATATTATATCCAGTCAAAAAGGAGTTGTCAAGATGGAGATTAGAGAATCGCAGAGGATGTATCTGCTCGAGCGCGAGCGGCTGGAACCGCCCTGCCTGACGGAGGATCAGGAGCGGATCGGGGAACTGTACGCCGAACGCGCGGAGCTGGAAAGCCGTCTTGCGGATATTTTGGACGAGCTGCGGGAAAGGGGCGAAGCGGTATGAAGAAAGGGCCGGAGACGCTTGACCGCGTCATGGGTTATCTGACGGCGGAAATAACGGTCGAGGTAGTCGTGCCAAAGGAGCGCCCCGTATGTCGGTATTGCCAGGGCTGGCTGGACTACGACGAGAGGGTGCGGCGGCATTACTGCCGTCTGACGCAGGAGCCGCTGGTTGACCCGGATGGAGATATCGGGTTTCGATGCCCGTTGAGGAAGGCGGGCATGGTCTGATGGGGATTCCGGTTTTGATTATGGGAGCTTCCGGGACGGGGAAATCCTCGTCCATGAGGAACTTCAAAGCGGGCGAGCTGGGCGTCATCAACGTGAGCCGCAAGCCGATGCCCTTTCGCAGCGAGCTCAAGCCGTTCTGCTCGGATAATTACGCGCAGATCGACAGCGTGATTCGCAGGGCGAAAACAAAAGCGATTGCCATTGACGATTGCCAGTACCTGATGGCGAATGAGTTCATGCGCAACGCGAAGGTGGTTGGATACCATAAATTCACCGATATTGCGCTGAACTTCTGGACCCTGCTGCAAACGGTGATTAACGATCTTCCGCCGGATACGATCGTCTATTTTATGGCTCATACCGAAACCGACGCAAACGGCAACGAGAAGATGAAGACGATCGGCCGGATGCTTGACGAAAAAATCACGCTGGAAGGGCTGTTCACCATTGTCCTGAAAACTTTCGTCAAGGACGGGAAATACGGATTTACCACGCAGTCCAACGGGTCGGACACCGTCAAAAGCCCGATTGGCATGTTCCCGCCGGAGATCGACAACGATTTGAAGATGGTGGACGCCACCATCCGGCAATATTACGAATTGGAGGATGCAGCTCATGAGAAAACCTGAAGGATATGATTCCGCGCCTGTCTACACCGGAGAGGGGCAAGCCCTGCCCGCGGGAGGATACGTCTGTACGATCGTCAAGGCCGAGGAAACCTCATCCCGCGGCGGACGCCCGATGCTGGCGCTCGCTCTCGATATCGCCGAGGGAGAATATGAGGGGCACTTCCGCCGCCAGTATGAGCGCGCGAAGCAGTCCAACCCGGACGCCAAATGGAACGGCGTGTTCCGCCAGCTGACCGACGGCTCCAGCCTGCCGTTTTTCAAAGGGCTTGTTACCAGTCTTGAGGTCTCCAACGATTTTAAATGGGACTTCGACGAAAGAAAGCTCAAGGGCAAGCTGATCGGCGCCCTTTTCGGCCGGGAGCAATACATGGGGACCGACGGCAAGCTCAAGTGGTCGACGAAATGCCAGGCGGTCCGCTCGGTGAAAAACATCCGAGACGGAAAGTTTGAGATTCCGGAGGACAAGCCGCTGGCGGGCGGCGCCGGCGTTTCCTATTCAGGCGCGGCGGATGTGAATGCCCGCTTCGACGATGATGACGACCTGCCGTTCTGACCTTTTCTCCCGCGTCCGGGAGGCTGTGCCGATGCAGGCCGCCGCTGAGCGGTATGGCTTCGAGCCAAACCGGGCCGGATTCATCAACTGCCCGTTTCATTCGGAAGACACCGCGTCGCTGAAGATTTATCCCGGCTCCCGCGGCTGGCACTGCTTCGGCTGCGGCGCGGGCGGAGACGTGACCGAGTTCGTCCGCCGTCTGTTTCGGCTGGACCCGCGCGCCGCGCTGCTGCGGCTCGATCATGATTTCCATCTGGGACTGATTGGCGGACCCGTTCCCGGCCGCGCCGAGGCGGACAGGATGCGCCGGGAGGCGGCAAAACGGGCGTATGAGCTTGAGACCTATCGAGCGGGTTATAACGGGCATGTGAGCGAAGCACGCGCTCTCAGGGCCGCTCTGCGGCTGGGACCGCCCGCGGCGGACCGCGCCGGGGAGTATGCCGCCCTGATGGGACGGTTGGATTATCTGGACTGGTGGTTTTCCGCCAATCCCTGGAGGTGAGAGGTTGCCTTACACGATCGACGACTACCTGCAAACGCCTGCCCCTTATGAGGAGGCTTATGCCTATCATGGCAACCCGTTTGAATACAGCCAAAAGGTCGAACAGATGGCGCGGGACGCGCGTCAGGCGGGGTTCAACGGATTCAAGAAGATGCTCGCAAAATATACGGAGGGCCTGAAGGCCGCCGCCTTCGGAATCTATCTGAACAACGCGACCGAGTTTACCGGGCAGCCGCTCGAGATTGACGCAGGGGACTGGACGGCGGACGATTTCGGAGTTCGCCGGGGGCATGGCGTGGAGGAAGAGGCCTGCTGCCATCCGATCATGCCGGTGGAGCGGCTGATCAATATCGACAGCGGCGCAGAAAAGCTCAGGCTCTGGTATGCCCGCAGCCGCAGGCCCCGCGAGGTGATCGTGGAGAAATCGCTGCTTGCCAGCCCGCAGAAAATCATCGCGCTGGCTGATCTCGGAATCGCCGTCAATTCGGAAAATGCGAAAACGCTGATCCAGTGGCTCCACGACGCTGAAAACAAAAACTACGAACTTATACCGGAGAGAAAAAGCGTCTCAAGGCTCGGTTACATCCCGGAGGAGGGCTTTTCTCCCTATGTCGATGGGCTGATCTTCGACGGGGACGCCAACTACCGTCCGATCTTCGAGGCAGTTTCCGTAAAGGGAAGCCTCGGGGGTTGGCTGAAATCCATACAGGCCATCCGGGAAAGCAGCGTCATGGCGCGGATTGTGCTGGCGGCCTCCTTCGCGTCTCCGCTGGTTTCGGTGGTTGGCGCGCTCCCCTTCTTCGTCCACCTGTGGGGCGGTGAGAGCGGCACCGGCAAGACGGTCGCTTTGATGATTGCCGCGTCGGTATGGGGCAATCCCGAGCCGGGCCGGTACATCCAGACGTTTAACAGCACGCGGGTTGGTCAGGAAAAGCTCGCCGCTTTCCTCAACCACCTGCCGGTGCTGATCGACGAACTCCAGTTAACCCGAAACGCGCGGGGCAAGCCGGAATTTGACGTTTACTCCCTCGCGGAAGGAGTGGGGCGTACAAGAGGAACCCGCACCGGGGGCATCGAACGAACGCCGACATGGCGCAACTGCATCATTACCACCGGGGAAACGCCGATCACCGGCGCGGGAGCAGCGGCAGGCGCGGTCAACCGCGTGATCGAGATTGAGTGTACCTCGTCCGCAAAGGTGGTGGAGAACGGGCATGAGACCGCCGCGGCAGTAAAGAAGGACTATGGATATGCAGGACGGGAGTTCGTCGAACGCCTCTATGAGGACGCATCCGCGCAGGAATTCGCCCGCACGCTCTATAAAGAAGCGTTTCGCAGCTTGTCGGACAGTGACACGACCGAGAAGCAGGCGATGGCGGCCGCAGTGATTTACGCCGCCGACCGGCTGGCGACCGAATGGATTTTTCGCGACGGCCGCGCGCTGGAGCTTGACGAAATCTCCGGGTTTCTCGCCTCAAAGGCGGCAGTGTCCACCGGAGACCGGGGCTACCGGTATATGTGCGACTGGGCCGCACAGAACGCCAACCGCCTTCAGGGGACCGCCGAGCAGGGCGACGTGTACGGCATGATCTGCGGCGACTGGGTGTGGATTATCGGATCTGTCTTTCGCCGGGCGGCAGAAGATGCCGGATATTCCTCCTCCGCACTGCTCTCATACCTGCGTGAGCGCGGCCTGATTGAAACGCGCGGGCGGGCGATGACCCGCTGTAAACGAATCAACGGCGTCAAGGTTGAATGCGTATGCATGAAATTAATCGGCGAAAATGATGAAGAAATTTGCTCAGAAGTTGGAGAATATGAACAGGATTTTCTCTGATTTTGAAAAAGTGCGGAACAGGTTCCGCGCATGTTCCGACAAAAAAACCGCATGGGAATGCGGGCTGCGGAACACGCGGAACCGCGGAACAAAAAACAAAGGTGTTATATATGGGAATATATATATGATTCCACAATTGGAACACAGGTGTATACGCATAAAAGACGCTTAATTTGTACGCCGTAGGAATACAATAAAAAACTCTCGCGCGTAGGGAAATGTGCAAACTTGTTCCGCGGTTCCGCGCATGCCAATTTTCCGCATCAGAATCAGAAAAAACGCGCGGAACAGCATGTTCCGCGGTGTTCCGCGTGTTCCGCGCGGGATGGGAAAGGAGTATCGCATGTACAAGCACGAATGCACCGGACGTATCACGCCGCCTGAGCAGAGCGTAAGCGCCGCCGTTGAGCGGATGGGCTACCGGATTGCGCCGCACCGCCTGTCGGCGATCGCGAAAACAACGGCAAAGGTCATGGCGCTGTTGACCGATGACGGCATCTGTTCCTACAGCGCGGCGGAGGCGCGTCTGATCCTGCAGATGGCAGCTGACCTGATCGCCAAAGGGGAGGCCGGGCTATGACGGATATCGTCCTGCGTCCCTATCAGCGGGAATGCATCGAAGAAATCGAAAAGCGCCCGCCGGGGGCCTATCTGATCCAGATGGCGACGGGGCTGGGCAAGACGGTGACCTTTTCGCGGATTCCCCGCCGGGGACGGATGCTCATTCTTTCGCACCGGGAAGAGCTGGTGCGCCAGCCGCTGAAATATTTCGATTGCATGTACGGAATCGAGCAGGCGGAAAATCACGCCGGACCTTTGGACGAGGTGGTTTCCGCATCGGTGCAGAGCATCACACGCCGCCTTGACCGCTTTGGACCGGACGAGTTTGACGTGATTGTCTGCGACGAAGCGCACCACGCAGCCGCAAAAAGCTACCGGAAGGTCTTTGAGCACTTCCGGCCCCGGATGCTTCTGGGCTTCACCGCCACGCCGAACCGGGCGGACAACGTCCGGCTGGGGGATATCTTTTCCGACATCATCTTCCAGCGGGATCTGCGTTGGGGCATCGAGAACGGTTATCTCTGCGACATCTTCTGCCGGAGAGTGGATATCGGGTACGATCTGCGGGGCGTTCGGCTCAGTCATGGCGACTACGCTCCCGGCGAGCTGGAAAAGGCTATGGACGGCACCGCGGACGCGGTTGCGGAAGCCTACCGCGACATGGCGAAGGGCGCGACGCTGATCTTCGCGGTGTCGGTGAAGCAGGCGCGGCAGATTGCGGAAAGGATTCCGGGGGCTGCCGTCGTGACAGGGGAAACAAAGGACCGGGCGAAGCTCATTAAAGCGTTCACCCGGGGAGAGGTCCCCTGTATCGTCAACTGCATGGTCTTTACCGAGGGGACGGATATTCCCCGCGTGGAAACGGTCATCATCGCCCGGCCCACGCAGTCGGACACACTTTACTGCCAGATGGTCGGACGGGGTTTGCGGCTCTATCCCGGCAAGGAACGGCTGAATCTGATTGACTGTGTGGGAGTGACCGGCAAGGCGAACCTCTGCACCGCTCCGAGCCTGCTGGGGCTGGATGTGTCAAGCATCCCGGAACGCCGCCGGTCGGAGCTTCAGGGCCTGCTGTTTGAACTTCCGAACGCCGCGGCGCGTGCATCCGACTGCCCGGAAAGCTGGATCAGAAACGTGGAGATCGTGGATCTCTGGTCGAGGGAGCAGGGCTACCGTTTGCACAACGTTGCGTGGTTTAAGCATCCGGATGGGTCGCTCACGCTGAGCCTCAAGGGGCAGAGGCCGCTGTGCCTGCCTGCCGCCGACGCGCTGGGGATGGTCAGTATCCGGGGCGAAAAAGTCCCGATGCAGCAGGCGCTGGACCGGGCGTTCACATGGCTCTGCGAAAACCGCGCAGAGCAGCGGTATATCTGGGACGCTGAGCAGTCAAAGCGCTGGAGGAAACAACCAGCCAGCGAAAAACAGCTCGCAATGATTCAGCGCCGCTTGAAGGGGTTTGATGCCGACGGGCTGACCAAAGGGCAGGCGAGCCTGATCCTCAACCGTCTGGCGGGAAGGAGGCCGGTGTCGTGACGGAAGCGCAGCATCAGGCCGCGGTTTTCCGCTGGGGCGCTCAGCCGTCCATCCGCTCAAAGTGGCCGGAGCTGAAGCTGCTCCACCATATCCCGAACGGAGGAAGCCGGGACGCGGTGGAGGGCGCGCATCTGAAAGCGCAGGGCGTGAAGCCGGGTGTGCCGGACCTTTGCCTGCCGGTGGCCCGGGGCGGATATCATGGACTGTACATCGAGCTGAAAACGGACAAAGGCGTCATATCGCCTCAGCAGCAGTGGTGGGGCGAGGAGCTGAGGGAGCAGGGATTCGAATGGGAAGTGTGCCGGGGCTGGAAAAGCGCGGCGGAGGTGCTGGAATGGTACCTGAGCTTATAGAACGGCAGGCCGCAAACCTGCAGCCCATGCCGGACGGCCTCTCGGGGCCGGAGCAGCTGCTGTTTTTGAGCCTGCGCACCGTCTATCGGGATTACCGCGCGGGAGCCATCAACAAGGACCAGGCGAAGCGCGAGAAGGCCGAGGCCGTCAAGGTGTACAGGCTCAACGCCGCCCGGGATGCGGCGGGGGAAAACCTGATGGAGCGGCTCCGCCGGTCGGAGCTCGTCCGACAGGAGATTGAACGCGGAGGCTGCGGGCTGTGCCGTAGGCTCACAAGTATATTGGACGGGAGGGATTGATGAAATGAGCGGTATGACGCACCTCTCGCTGTTCTCGGGGATTGGAGGGCTGGATTTAGCAGCGGAATGGGCGGGTTTCACTACAGTTGGCCAGTGTGAATTTGCTGATTTTCAAACAAAAGTGCTGGAAAAACATTGGCCCGGCGTTCCAAGATGGAAGGATGTGCGTGATCTGAATGCTGAGTCTTTTTGGAGAAGAACAGGAAGAAAAACCGTCGATTGTATATCGGGGGGGTTCCCCTGCCAACCTCACAGCCTTGCAGGAAAGCGTAAAGCGTCTGCTGACGAGCGTGATCTTTGGCCGGAGTTTAGGAGAATCATTGGCGAAATTATGCCCCGGTGGGTCGTGGCTGAGAATGTACCAGGACTGCTTTCAAGTGAAGATGGACGGTTCTTTCGAGGAATACTCAGAGATTTGTCCGAAATGGGGTTTGATGCTGGATGGTGTACTTATCCTGCCGCATGGGTTGGAGCCATACATCGACGAGAGCGGCTGGCGCTTATTGCCCACACCAACAAGGAGCGATTACAAGGGTGGATGCCTGAGAAAGAATTCAAAGAAGCGAATGAGCTATCTCAAGGAGTATATCTATATTTACTCAAACGTGCAGACGCACAGTATTTATCTGAATCCGCAATTCTTGGAAGGAGTAATGGGGTTCCCGGAAGGGTGGACAGAACTAAATCGCTAGGCAACGCGGTAGTCCCCGCGCAGTTTTACCCGATTTTTGCGGCGATTGCGGAGGCAACGGAGGACGGCAAAAATGAAAAGCGTAATTGAACGAATGAAGGAAGAAAACACCGAGTATAAGATTGCGGTATTCCGGCAGAAACAGTCGCTGCCTTACGAAGCGAAGGTAGCTCACGCAGAAATCAGGGCGCGGGAGTTTTACCACGAGCTGGACGGCATGTGCTGCGTCTCGGTCGGAGGGTTGGACAGCATCACGCTGCTGCTTTTTCTGCGGTCGCTCGGGATTGACGTGCCGGCCGTCTCAGTGTCGAGCCTGGAGGACAAAAGCATCCAAAAGATCCACAAGGAGCTGGGGGTGATCGAGCTGAAACCGCTGAAAAGCAAGGTGGAGGTGATTCGGGAATTCGGATATCCGGTCATCAGCAAGGAAACAGCGGGAAAAATCAGCCATATCCAGCACCCCACACCGAAAAATGCGACAGTCCGCCACGCGATTATAACCGGGGAAACGGGGGAATATGGCGGGTTCCGAAGCGGGACGCGGATGAGGCTGGCACAAAAATGGCTTGATCTCTTCGGCGGGCCGGAGAACGAAAACGAAGGGACGCATTATCAGACCGCGCCTTTTCTGGTGTCGGACCGGTGCTGCTACTACCTCAAGGAAAAGCCATGCTCGGACTACCAGAAGCAGACGGGGCGCGCGCCTTATCTCGGGCTGATGGCCTCGGAAGGCGGGAGAAGGCAAAAGGCGCTGATGATGCATGGGTGCAACTATTACAGCAAAGCTTCAACGCGCTCCGCACCGTTTGCCGTTTTTTCGCGGCAGGATTTATTGCAGCTTGCGCTTGATCTGAAGGTCCCGGTGCCGGAAATTTACGGCGAGATCGTCCGGGATGAGGACGGGACCCTGCGCACGACAAAGGCCCAGCGGACGGGATGCAGCATGTGCGGGTTTGGCATCCACATGGAGGGCAGGCCGCACCGCTTCGACCGGCTCCGGGAGAACAATCCGCGCGAATGGGAATTTTGGATGTATCAAATGGGATGGGGCCGGGTACTCGACTACATCGGGGTTGAGTGGGAAAACGAACCCGGGGAAACCATCGGACAAACGGCACTGTGGTGAAAGGAGCTTACAATGAGCGATTTAATCAGTCGGGAGGCGCTGCTCGATTACATAGACAGCACTAACGAAATTAAGGACTGGTGCTTAAATCGGTATAGCGCAGACTGGATTTATAGTTTCGTCAAATCCGCTCCCGCCGTCGATGCCGCGCCTGTGGTGCATGGGCGGTGGGAGCGAAAACGCAGCAATGTGTATTGCACTGCCTGCGGCAAGGGATATCGGATCACAAACGGCGGGCCTAATGTCATGACTTTTGTGTACTGCCCCATGTGTGGCGCTCGGATGGACGGGAAGGAGGATGCTGAATGAAAGCCTATGACGTTTACGATAGCGCAAGAGATGACAATTGCTCCACTATCGTATTTGCAGAGAATCCCACACAAGCAAAGCTAATTGCTCAAAGTACAGACACCTGCGGGGATGCCAGATACATAGACATCCGAGCGCGGAGAGTGCCGGAAGCGGATGAATTGTATAAAGGCAATTCGGAGATTGACTGGTACGATAATGAGACGAGAATTGCACTTGTGCGTGATCTCGGGTGGGCTTGCTGGGAGCCTGGTTTTGAGTGTGACAACTGCCCTGCAAAGCGATATTGCCGCTGGCATGAGGTGGATACAAAGGAGAGCTACAGCGGAGATGGATGGTGACGAGTGATGAGGTTTAGAAACTGGACGCTTGACGAGTTAATTGAATATCTGAAAGACATGAAGTCTGCTCCTGCTGATAGGTTGGATTACCAATCTCCGATCACGCTCGGGGATGATCTGGAGGGGGCTATTAAGGCAATCGAGGCGCTGCAAGCCGAGCTGGACCGTCTCAAAAACTGTCGCCGCGAATGCAAGATCGTTTGCTTGCTTGACGAGTACAACAAAAAATGCACCGAGCTTGAGAAGGCCAAAGCCGAGCTTATGGAATTGCGCATAGCGTGGGACATGTATGGCGGAGCCGAAAACATTACAGGAGCATTTGCGGAGCTAGAGAAGGTCAAAGCTGAGTTGGATACTCTCTGCAAAATGCAGCCGGTTAAGCTGGAAAAAGCCGAAGCCAGATCGTTATCGTTTGTGTTGGCCGCCGAGCTATCAGAGGTAAGGGGCGAGCTTGAGAAGGTCAAGGCCGAAAACGCCCGGCTCCGGCGGGAAAGGGAGGCCGACACATGAGTGACCAGACCATCAAGGCCGACGCGGACAAGCCGAGGATTTCCCTTGTCCCTACTCGGATTATGATCGATATTGCCAGAGTGCGGGAATTCGGGGTGCAGAAGTACCCCGACCCCCAAAGCTGGCGGCGGGTGGAAATCGAAAGATACCGGGACGCTGTAGGCAGGCATTTCCTCGCGTACATGGACGACCCCGAGGGCGTGGACCCAGAAAGCGGCCTGCCGCACCGCTGGCACTTAGAGACGAACCTTGCGTTTCTGGCGGAGTTGGAAAAATTGAATCCGAAGGAGTGAAATCCCAATGACCATTGAATCAAACCTCTTTGACAAAGAGGAAATTTACCCGGATTGCACTGTGCAGGTGCTCACGAACACCCTCACCGGGGAAACGTCGGTTGGATGGTGGCCGAACGATAACCCGCCGCGTGAGGCAAGCGACTGCCAAAAGGAGACGCCATGAAAAAAAATGCAAGGCATTTATTCATCATGTGGTTTTTCTCTTTTGGGCTTTATTTGGGAATATACGGAGTGTTCACATCTCTGAAAACCATGAACGAACCCGCTGCGGACGCTGTCATTTGCGGCGTTCTTATGGGAATCATCGTTTTTAAGCTATTTGGTGCGGGGTGGGAGCATGATTGACTGGATGCTCGCGGCGCGTATAGACCCTCTGGGGGCGGTTATAGCCCTATCCATCGCGCTGGGGCTGGTCGTGGGGATTGAGATAGGGAGGCGGTGCAAATGATACCGGCGCGCAAGACCTGCAAGGGGTGCAAATATCTCCGGTCTGAAGCAAACGCAGGTGGGGAGGGCGGAGAGCAAATCTGTCACTACCTGATCGATACCGGCAACCCAAGGGGATGCCCTGCCGATCAATGCGACAAGTACGAGGGGAGGCCAAAAACCCATGAACTGGAAAAAAGAAGCCGAAAACGATCTGAGAAGCTACATGCGGCGCAAGGACAGTCTCCAAAACATACAGGACAAGATCGCGTCTCTCGATGACCGGATGCAGTCAATCCGGGGCGGGATGTCTGATGCAACGCCGGTACAGGGCGGGGAGAGCCGGGCGCAGGAAAACCTTATCAACTGCATTGCCGAAAAAGAGCGGTTAGTACATACCCGCGCGGCGGTTGCCCGGCTGGTCAAGCTGGTGGAGCGCGGACTGGCGGGGCTTACAGATCAGGAGCGCAGGGTGTTGGAGCTGTTTTACATCCAGCGGCAGGCGGGTCATGTCGAGCGTCTGATGGAGGAGCTTAATATCGAGCAAAGCCGGGTATATCAGATCAAAGATGCGGCGCTTTATAAATTCACCGTCACACTGTATGGGATTGTTGAATTTTAACATGTGAAACAAACTGGAAAAAGAGTGGAAGTTTTTTCGCAAAATCCCTGATATAATAGAGACAGTGGTATTTGCCACAAGGCGGCGATCATACTGACGCCGACCTGACAGAGACGTGAGGGATATCACCCCGAAGCCGGGCGGGAAAACCCGGAACGGGAAAAGCGGCCATATGGCCGGTGGGACAAAAGGCCCGCAGAATCAGCGGCGCGGAGAAATGCCCTCACGATCAGAGGGCGCAGAGTATCCGCGCAGCTCAGATGACCCGTTTGCCGTCCGGGTTAAGACGGCAGTACAGAAGGACGCTCAGAGATGGGCGTCCTGATTTTTTGGAGGATTGCATGGCAGCAAAACAGGTAAATCCATTCTACCGTTCACGCGCGTGGCAAATAAAGCGAAAGGCGATCCTTCGGCGAGACGGTTATCTTTGCAAATTATCAAGGCGGTATGGCAAGACATGCCCAGCGGAGACGGTGCATCACATCTATCCGCTGGACTTATATCCAGAGCATGCATTATGCGAGTGGAATTTGATATCGGTATCATCCGAGATGCACAATCGTTTGCACAACAGAGAGGACGGGAGTTTGAGCGCAGATGGCGAAGCACTGATGCGCGTGACGATCCCCCCCTCTCGGATTGAGAAAAAATAGACTTACGGGGACCGGCGGGGGGAGCTCTTTCCCTCTCCGGGAAAAGTTGGAAGAAAAGGGGGCGCAAAATGGACCGGAAAAAATGGAAGTCCAAAATTGTGAAAGCGTGTAAAGACGCCGGAACATATGAAGAATATTTTTCGGGGGCAATCGATGCTTTGTCTGAAATTTTGGAAAATCGGGATTCCGCCGCAGAACAATACAAAGAGCTCGGCGCGCTCCCTGTGATCGAGCACACCAACCAAGGCGGGGCAACAAATTACGTGAAGCATCCGGCGGTCGTGCTGTGGAACGAGCTGAACACAAGCGCGCTGGCTTATTGGCGCGAGCTGGGGCTAACTCCTTCCAGTTTTAAAAAAGCAACCGGGGAAATTCCTAAAAAAGAAAAAAGCGGCGGGCTGCTTGACGAGCTGGCCGCAATCCGAAACGAGCTGAAAAGCGGATGAAGGGCAAGTACGGCGCGGATGTTGAGGCATATGTGTCGACGGTGCTCGACGGGAGAAAAGCCGCCGGGGAGGATATCAAGCTCGCCTGCCAGAGATTCCGGGACGGATTAAAGCATTCGGAGTGGGAGTTCAGGGCGCGGGATGCCGATTTTGTGATCGGCATCATCGAGCGGACCTTCCGGCACCGGCAGGGGGAAACGCTGGCCGGGGAGCCGCTGAGAAACAAGCCGTTTCTGCTGGAGGCATGGGAAAAATTTATCGTTTACGACCTGCTGGGGTTTTACCGACGGGGAACCAATGAGCGCATCCGAAAGGAGGCGTTTATTTTTATGCCGCGCAAAAACGGCAAGACGCTTTTTGTCTCGGCGCTGACATGGGGGCTGTCTCTGCTGGAGGCCCCGAGCGGGTCCAGCGTCTATATCGTCGGCGCGTCTCTACGGCAGGCGATGCAGTCCTATAACAACATCGTGGACAATTTGCAGCTCAATCTTTACCGGGGGCGCGCCGCCGCCGAGCGGGAGGGTTGGCGGATGCTCGACAACAACATGGAGCACTCGATCGAGCACAAAAGCCTTTGCGGCGGGTCGGTGCGGATTGAGGCGCTCGCGGCCAACCCCGACGCGCACGATTCGCTCAACTCCAACATCCAAATCTGCGACGAGCTGCACGCCTATAAAAACGCCAAGCAGTATAACGTCATCAAGGAGAGCGGCAAGGCGTATACCAACAAGCTGTGCATCGGGATTACAACGGCGGGAGATGACCCGACCGGGTTCTGCGCCCATCGGCTCAAATACTGCCAAAAGGTTCTGCGCGGGCTGGCAAAGGACGACGCATACGGAATTTTCATCTGGAAAGCGGATGAGGACGAAAAGGGGAATGTGGATTATATCAACCCCGTCCAGCATGAGCAGGCAAACCCAAACTACGGCGTGACCATCCGGCCGGAGGACATCATGAACGACGCGCGGCAGGCGCAGAACGACCCGCAGCAGCGCAAGGATTTCCTGGCCAAATCGCTCAACGTCTTTACCTCGGCCATGACCGCCTATTTTAACATCAAGGAATTTAGGGCGAGCGACGCGGCCTGTCAGGCGGCCTTGGGGCTGCCCGCTGGAACCGCCGCGCAAAAGCTGGCGGCGCTTTCGCGCCTGCCGGTCAAATGGTTCGGCGGGGCCGATCTTTCCAAGCTGCACGACCTGACGGCGGCGGCTCTCTATGGCTGTTATCGGGATATTGATATCGTGGTGCCGCATTGCTGGTTCCCGGTGGTGGCTGCCCACCGCAAGGCTGACGAGGACAACATCCCGCTGTTCGGCTGGATGGACGACGGGTGGCTGGATATGTCCAACGCGCCGACCACCAATCATGCGGAGATCGTCGAGTGGTTCAAGGCGATGAAGCGGGCCGGGTTCAAGATCAGGCAAGTGGGGCACGACCGTAAATTCTGCCGGGAATATTTTCTTGGGATGAAAGCCGCCGGGTTCTCGATCGAGGATCAGCCGCAGTATTATTGGCGCAAATCCGAGGGTTTTCGCCGGATTGAGCAAAAGGCCAAGGACGGCAAGCTCTGCTATCTTGGGGCGGAGCCATTTGAATACTGCGTGGCAAACGTCCGGGCAATCGAAAAAACAGACGATATGATCCAGTACGATAAAGTGCAACCGGAGCACAGAATCGACGTGTTTGACGCGGCGGTCTTTGCCTGCTGCCGGATGCTGGAAAATCTTGAGGTAACACAGGAGGCAAGAAAATGGATATAAACGGGAGGGCAACAAATGGCTAAGAAAAAAAGACGGTCTCAGCCGGTGCGGGACGCGCCTGTCAAGCGGGAGACGCAGGCGGCGTGGCTCTGCTCGGCGGATGCGTGGGACACGCTGGTGCTTGACACTCACCGGCCTCTGGCGAGCTGCCCGGAGGTACGGATGTGCGTCAACGTCTACGCGGATCTGATCGGTAGCATGACCATCTACCTGATGGAAAACAGCGAGATCGGGGACGTGCGGGTGCAAAACGAGCTGTCGCGCAAGCTCGACATTGAGCCAAACCCGCTGATGACCCGCAAGCAGTGGATGACCAATCTTGTGAGTGTGCTAATGCTCGCGGGGGACGGCAACCAGTTTACCGCGCCGGTCTACCGGGACGGGTATCTGGAGAGCCTTGTTCCGCTGCGTCCGTCGCAGGCGCTGATACAGGACACGCCGGACGGGAGCTATTACGTGCGGTACGGGGACCGGGTTTTTCAGCCGGACGAGCTGCTGCATTTTGTGATTAACCCCGACCCGGAGAGACCCTGGCATGGGACCGGCTACCGGCTGCTGCTCTCCGACGTGGTGGCGGGATTGCGGCAGGCGGGCAAGACCAAGCGGGCACTGATGGAATCCCCGGCGCCTTCGATCATCGTCAAGGTGGATTCCAACGCCGAGGAGCTGGCGACGCCGCAGGGCCAGGACGCTTTGACCAAGCGGTATTTCAGCGCTGTCCGGGACGGCAGACCCTGGATGATTCCCGCCGAGCTAATGGATGTGCAGCAGGTCAAGCCGCTGACCGTCAACGATCTTGCAATCCCCAAAAATTTAGAGCTGGACAAAAGGACAGTCTCCGGAATATTCGGCGTGCCGCCTTTTTTGGTCGGCGTGGGGACCTTCTCGGCAGACGAATACAACAACTTTATCTCAAGCCGGATTATGCCGCTCGCCAAGGCGATCGAGCAGGAGATGACCCGCAAGCTGCTGATTTCGCCAAACTGGTATATCCGATTTAATTCGCGGTCGCTTTACTCCTATTCGCTCAGCCAGCTGATCGACGCAGGCTCCGCGATGGTGGACCGGATGGCGATGACCCGCAACGAGTGGCGCGACTGGATCGGGATGGCGCCGCGCAGTGAGATGGAGGAGCTTTTGGCGCTTGAAAACTATATCCCGGCCGACAGACTGGGCGATCAAAACAAACTGACGGGAGGTGAGACAAATGGAGGATAACCGCAAAAGCAGGCAGATGCGAAGCCGGGGGACCGAGTTTCGGGCGGCGGAGCAGGACGGGCAAAAGTACATCGAGGGGTATTTCGCGGTATTTGGCGGCGTCTATGAGCTTTGGCCGGGGGCGACAGAGAGTGTGGACCCGCACGCCTTCGACGACACTTTGGGCGGGGATATCCGGGCGCTGATCAATCACGACACAACCCTTGTGCTCGGGCGCACCAAGGCCGGGACGCTGGAGTTAAAAGTGGACAGCCGGGGACTTTGGGGGCGCATCAGAGTCAATCAGGCAGACGGAGACGCGCTCAACCTGTACTCTCGCATCGAGCGCGGGGATGTGGATCAGTGTTCGTTCGGATTTGAGATCCTTGAGGAAGAGAGCGAATGGAGGGACGACGGGTCGGTACACTGGACCATCAAGCGCGTCAAGCTCTACGAGGTTTCACCGGTCACCTTCCCGGCCTACGAGGACACCAGCGTTTCCGCCCGGCGGCGGGACTACGACGAGATCAGGGAGCGCCGGGCCGAGGCGTGGAAAGCAAAAATGAAAGAGAGGTTAAGCAAATGGCATTAAGACAGCTGATCATCAGCAAAAAGCTTGAAGGGCTGCGGGCAAGGCTCGAGGCTCTGGCAGCAAAAGACGCGGAACTTGAGGAACGCGCTGCCGCTCTCAAGACCCGCGAGGCAGAGCTTGAGGCGGCGGTGGCAGAGGTAACGGCGGAGACGCCTGACGAGGACCGCGCGGCGGTGGATGAATCGGTCGCGGCGTTTGAGGCGGAGCAGGCCGCTTTGGAAGCGGACAAGGCCGCGAACGCCTCGGACAAATCGGCGGTGGAGGGCGAGATCGCAACTCTCAACGCCGAATTGGAGGAACTCAACAAAAAGGCCGCGCCCCCTGTGGGTGCTCCCGAGACAAGCAGAAAGGGTGAAATTAAAATGGAAAGCAGACAGTTTTTCGGTATGAACGCCGAGCGGCGCGACGCATTCTTTGCGGACGCGCAGGTCAAGGACTTTATGTCGCGGGTGCGCGAACTGGGCGCCCAGAATCGGGCGATAACCGGAGGAGAGCTTTTGATTCCGGTGGTCATGCTCGACCTGATCCGGGAAAACATCAGCAAATACTCCAAGCTGATCGGAAAGGTTAATCTGCGCGGCGTGCCCGGTCAGGCGCGGCAAAACATCATGGGCACCATCCCCGAAGCGGTATGGACCGAGATGTGCGCCAAGCTCAACGAGCTGAATCTTGTGTTCAATCAGGTTGAGGTGGACGGCTACAAGGTCGGCGGCTATATCGCCATCTGCAACGCAACCTTGCAGGACAGCGACATCGCCCTTGCCTCCGAGATCATTTCGGCGCTGGGGCAGGCCATCGGCTATGCGCTGGATAAGGCGATTCTGTACGGCACTGGCACCAAGATGCCGCTGGGCATCGTGACCCGCCTTGCGCAGAGCCAAGAGCCTTCCGGCTATCCGGCCAATGCGCGCGAATGGGTGGACCTGCATACCAGCAACATCAAGACGATCGCCTCCGACAAGACCGGAGCGGCACTCTATCAGGAGATTATCCGCGATTTCGGTGCGGCAAAGGGCAAATATTCCAGAGGGACCAAGTTCTGGGCGATGAATGACGCGACCTATACCGAACTGATGGCTGAGGCACTGACCATCAATGCGGCGGGTGCAATTGTGTCCGGCCAGAGCAACACCATGCCGGTGCTCAACGGCGACATTGTGGTGCTTGATTTTATCCCTGACAAAAACATCATCGGCGGTTACGGGGACCTTTACCTGCTGGCCGAGCGGGCGGGCACCGCGATCGCGCAGAGCGAGCACGTCCGCTTTATCGAGGACCAGACGGTATTTAAGGGCACCGCCCGGTATGACGGCCTGCCGGTTATCCCCGAGGGATTTGTGGTGCTTGGCATCGGCGGTGCCTCTCCTGCCACCAGCATCACCTTTGCGAGCGACAGCGCAAACCCTTAACGGCGGCCCTATCATCGCTGGAGATAGGGTCGCTGAATCTGACGCCCGCATTTGACCCCAAGGTCATGAGCTATACGGCGTCAACCAGCAACTCCACCAACAAGATCACTGCGACGGCAGCAAAGCCCAACACTACGATTGCAATCAAGGTGGGCAGCGCTTCGGTCGCCAACGGCGGTACGGCGACATGGGAGACGGGGGAAAACGTTGTAACGGTGGATACCGCCAACGGGTCAACCAAGCTGACCTATACTGTCACCGTCACCAAATCGTAGCGTAGCGTAAGGAGGCGGCGGGATGGACGACGCGACAAAGCTGACGCTGTTGCGGATGGATTTGCAGATCACGACGGACAAATACAACGAGTATCTGGCGGCGGTTCTCTCCGCCGCCACCTCCGCCATTGAGCGCGAAGGGATTGCCCTTGCAGATACGGCGGAGGACGGGATGCTCTGTGTGCAGTACGCCGCCTATCTCTACCGCCGCAGGCGGGAGCAGGATACGGCGATGCCGCGCTATCTGCGCTGGATGCTCAACAACCGCAAAATAGCTCGGGAGGGGACGCCGGATGGATGATGTGCTGACGCTGTACCAAATCAAATATACGATGGACGCCATCGGCAACCAGATACCGGTGAGGACGCCGCGCGAGGTCTATGCCCGCGTGGAAAGCGTCGGGCGCTCCGACTGGGCGGAGGGCGGCAGGCTCGGGCTAAAGCCCGAGATCAAGGCGGTGCTCTGCCTGTTTGACTATGAAGGGGAGCAGGAGGCGGATTACAAAGGGGAGCGGTACAGCATCTACCGCACCTATTCTCCCAGCGATTCAGACCGGATCGAGCTGTATCTGACCGAGAGGAGCGGCGTCAATGGCGACGATTAAGCCGGACCAGCTCGAGGCGGCGGTGGCAAGGGAGCTTGCGGCGTATTCTGACGAGCTGGCCGAGGACGCAAAGCAATGCGTCAGAGACGCGGCCCGTCTCGCGCTGTCTGAGGTGCGCGCCCGCTCTCCGGTTGACACCGGCGCGTACAAGCGCGGATGGCGGCTGAAAAAGGCATACGAGAGCGATACGGATATCCGGCTGCACGTCTACAATGCAACCTCGTACATGCTGACCCATCTGTTGGAGCATGGACACGCCAAAGCAGGCGGCGGCCGCGTGCCGGGATATCCGCATATCGCACCCGCTGAGCGGGCGGCGTCTGAAAAGCTCGGGCGGGAGATCAAGATCAAAGTGGAAAAGGAGGACTGATGATGGACGAACAGGAGATGCTTTCGCTGCTCAATTCCTCCGGGATTCCGTTCGCTTATCAGGTCTGGAGTAGCCCGCCCAAGCTGCCCTGGGGCGTTTTCCGCGTCGGGGAGATCAATGAGTTTTACGCTGACGGAGAGCTGTATTACGCGGTGCGCGGCTATCAGATCGAGCTTTATACCGCCAAAAAAGACCCATCGGCGGAGGAAATGCTCGAAAACGCTTTGACGGCCGCCGGGATATCCTTTGGCCGCAGCGAGGACTACATCGAGAGCGAGAGGCTCTATCAAATCATTTATGACTGTGAGGTGTAAATGTGGCAAACAAAAACAAGGTCAAGTTTAACCTGAAAAACGTTCACTATGCCAAACTGACCGAATCGGAGGGCGTAGTGACCTATGGTACGCCGGTGGCAATCCCCGGCGCGGTCAGCCTGTCTTTGACCGCCGAGGGCGATACGACCCCGTTTTACGCGGATGGGATCAAGTATTATGTGGCCGTCGCAAACAACGGGTATTCCGGCGATCTTGAGATCGCGCTGATCCCCGACAGCTTTCGGACGGATATCCTCGGGGATACGGTTGACAACACCGCCAAGGTGGTGATCGAAAATGCGCTGACCGAGCCGGGACGGTTTGCTCTGCTCTTTGAGTTCGACGGCGACCAGAATTCGATCCGGCACGTGTTTTGGAACTGCACCGCGACCCGTCCTTCGGTGGAGGGATCGACCACGACCGCAAGCAAAGAAGTATCGACCGAAAAGCTGACCATTGACGCCGCTCCACTCGCAGACGGCAGGGTCAAAGCCAAAACCGGAGCCGAGACAACCGAGGACGTATATAACGGATGGTACAGCGAGGTATGGGACCCAACCGTCGCGGGAGGCTAATGAATGGAAAAGGAGATTATGGTGGGGACTGTGGCGGCGCGTTTTCGGGCGACCGCCGCAGTCCCTCGCCTCTATCGGATTAAGTTTAAGAGGGATATCCTGCGGGATATGGCGGCGCTGCAAAAGGCGTATGTCCATGACGAGGACGGGGACCGGGTGGACGTTGACAAGCTGGATTTGGAGGCAATCGAAAACATTGCTTATATCATGGCAAAGCACGCCGACCCGCAGGGAGTGCCCTCTGACCCGGATGAATGGCTGACGCAGTTTGAGGGCTTCTCGCTTTACCGCGCAGCGGGCGAGATCATCAGCCTGTGGACCGAGAACATGCAGGGGTCGGTCTCGCCAAAAAAACTTTAAGGGCTACGGCGCGGGAAACGTCGGACGCCCTTTTTCTTCTGCGGTGCGTGCAGTTGGGCCTGCAAATTTCGGAGCTGGAGCTTTTGACGGTGGGCATGGTGTTTGACATGCTGTCTGAGAGCGCCAACGACGAGGAGGATTGGCCCGAGCTGGCGACGCAGGAGGATTTCGACGAGTTTTAAGCATGAGGACAGGGCGCGATTGATTCGCGCCCTTTGCTGATGGTTAAAAAGGAGGTGCGGCATGGCGACAAAAATCAGAGGAATCACCATAGAGATCGGCGGCGACACATCACCGCTTGCCAAAGCGCTCAAAGGGATCAACGCCGAGGTAAAGGACACGCAGCAGCAGCTCAAGGACGTGGAAAAGCTGCTGAAATTTGACCCCGGCAATACCGAGGCGCTGCGGCAGAAACAGGATCTGCTCAACCAGTCGGTGGAGGATCACAAGAAAAAGCTGGAAGCTGTCAAAGCGATACAGGATCAGTTAAACAGGACGCTGGCCGACGGCGGAGAGGTCAATCAAAAGCAGCTCAACGCAGTCAACCGAGAGGTTGAGTTTTTGACAAAAGAGCTGGAGGATGCGGAGAAAAAAGCAAAGGATTTTAACGCAACGTGCGAAAAAATCGGCGCTACGGCAAAGGAGATGGGCGACAAGCTCACCGGCGCGGCAAAAGCGTTCGCGCCGGTTTCTGCGGCGAGCGCGGCGGTTGCGGCGGGTCTGGGCGCTGCTGCGGTAAGCGCGGGGAAATCCGCCGATGACATCAACACTCTTGCCAAGGTAACGGGGCTCTCGACCGAGCAGATTCAAAAATTTGCATATGCGTCGGATTTAATCGACGTTTCGCTCGATACCCTGACTGGCTCGATGTCTAAGATGATCAAAAACATGGACACAGCCCGCAAGGGGACGGGTACGGCCGCGGAGGCATTTGACGCGCTGCACGTGCGGATCTCCAACGCGGACGGGACCCTGCGGGACAGTCAGGACGTTTTCGAGGATGTGATCAGGAAGCTCGGGCGGATGCAAAACGAAACCGAGCGGGACGCGGCCGCAATGGCAATTTTCGGTAAATCGGCTCGGGAATTAAATCCGCTGATTTTAGGCGGCGCGGAGGCGCTGCGCGAGCTGGGCGATGAGGCAGAAAAGTCGGGGCTGATCTTGTCGCAGGAATCGTTGGATGGAGCAAATGCGCTCAACGATGAGCTGGACACTCTCAAGGCAACGGCGGCGGCGACCAAAAACGCAATCGGGGCAGAGCTTGCAGCGGCGCTGCTGCCGCTGATGCGTGATTTGACCGAGGTGCTCAAAGGGGTGATGGAATGGCTTCGCGGGCTGGACGGCGAGACGCTCAAATGGATTGCGACGGTCGCTTTGCTGGTTGGAGCGGTTGCGCCGGTGCTGGGCTTTTTGGGGCAGATGGCATTTGGGATTAATCAGCTGATGATTCTGCTGCCAAAGCTCGGCGCTGCAATGGGAGCGCTCAAAGGGGTTACCGCCGGAGTTGGGACGGCCTTGTCCGGCGTCGGGTCATTTTTGCTGTCGTGGCCCGGCCTGATTTTGGCGGTTGTCGCGGTCATTGCGATTGCGGGGGACGATATTCAGGCGGCGCTTGGCAAGCTGGACAACTTTCTCAAGGGGATCTTTGAAAAGGACTGGACGGAGGTGTTTGGAAGTGCCGGAGAGGTTGTCAACGGATTTTTTGCCAATATCCAGAATCTTTGGGATTCAATCAAAAAGGTGCTTGACGGCGTGATTGATTTTATCCGGGGCGTTTTCACTGGGGATTGGGAGCGCGCGTGGAAGGGCGTTTCGAAGATCTTCGAGGGCGTCTTTGGGGGGCTGGCGGCAATCGCAGCCGCGCCGATCAATATGGTAATCGGCGTAATCAACTGGCTGATCGATGGCCTCAACACATTTTTCAAGTGGCTCAACAGCATTAAGCTTCCGGATTTTCTCGGCGGGGGCAGCCTGTTTAATCTGGGAGAGGTTGGAAAAATCAATTACATCGACACCAGTAACCTTGCAGATTCGCTTTTTGGCGCAAAAAAGGCTTCTGCGAACGCGGATCGGGTGATCAATACCGCGGCGCGCGATCGTCTGGCCCAAAAAGCACGAGAGCGTGAGGAGCGCAAGGCAGCGGCTTCTCAGCGCGCTAAGCTGATGGAAGGCCAGCCCATGACCATCAATAACTACAACAGCATCAACGCGGATAATCTGGCGCAGGTGGCGCGAATGGAGCAGACGCTTAACGGCCAGCGGCAGAGCATCCGCGCGGGATACGCAGGAGGTTAACGGAGATGGCGAGCAATTACAGATCGGAGATGTCCACCCCTCACATTTATCCGACAGACGGGATGATCGGCGTGCTCGACCAGGCAAAGCCGTCGATCTTCGCAGCGGCGATCAGGCAGGGGGACAGCTATGTGCGTCCCTCGGGAAACGCGACCTTTTATTTCACCGTTTACCGGGGCGGGGAAGTGATTCAGGCGGAGCGAAGCCTGTCGCTGCCAGTGACGACGAGCGAGGGCACCCCGCCCTGGTCGGCGGTTACCGTCCCGGCCAACACCTTTCCGGCGGACGACGACGGATGGGGAGCGGGCGGCGGGCTGATTGTCCATTACCGCATCACCTATTCGGGGTGGGGCGGCGTTGTCACCGTCCCGCTCGACGGCAGCGGAAGTCTCCAGATCGGATATTTCGGCACCATCAAGCCGCCCCGGACTGTAGGGATGACGCCGGAGAGCGGCGCTTTTGTGGATGACAGGGCCGCTAATACCTTCCGGTGGAATATCGAGTACAACAAGGATTACACCGTATCCACGCCGGTCGCGCAGGCGTCGGCGGTGTTTCAGTGGCGAAACGGTTCCTCCGGGACGGTCAACAGCGTCAATGTGTCCGGCGCCGGGCAGAGTGCGGTGATTCCGGCCAACACCTTTCCGGCGTCAACGGCGGCGCTGCAATGGCGGATCTCCAGAGTGACGATGGCCGACGGCGCGGTTTGGGAGGCGGACGCGGATTTTTGGATCAATCTGACCACAATCGACAGCCTGTCCACCGCGCAGATTGTGTCGCCCTCCGGCGCTTACCTGACCGGCAACGAGGAAAACACCTTTTCGTGGGAGCATGTCATCGCCACAGGGACGGCGCAGACCAGAGCCGACCTGCAATATTCCGCCGACGCGGGGGAAAGCTGGGAGAGCCTTGCCGCTGTGACAGGCGCGGCGCAGAGTGTGATCATTCCGGCGGATACTCTGCCGGGCGGGGCGCTGCTCTGGCGGGTGCGTACCTGCAACTCGGACGGTACGGCAGGGGAATGGAGCGATCCGGCCCCCATCGTCGTTTACGCAGCTCCCCCCGCGCCCGCGCTGCTGCCGGTTGACCCGGTCCCCCGGCCGGTGCTGAGGTGGCAGTCCGCCGAACAGCAGGCGTTTGAGGCGCGAGCGGACGGCGTTTCTCTCGGCGCGGTTTTTGGAACGGCGAAGGAGTACCGGATCACACGCTGGCTCACCGACGGCGCGCATACCCTCGGGGTGAGAGTGCAGTCCTCCCTCGGGCTTTGGAGCGAGTGGTCGGAGGTCACGATTACCGTTTCCAACGTCCCGCCGGGCACCGTCGCGCTGACGGCGCGCGGGGTGGAGAACGGGGCGCGGCTTTCGTGGGAGGCGGCGGGGAGCTTTGATGCTTATCTGATTTACCGCGACGGCGAGGCCATTGGAGAGACCAGCGATAACAGCTGGACCGACTGGTTTGCCAACGGGCGGCACCGCTATGAGGTGCGCGGCGTTTCGGGGGAGTATTACGCGCTTTCCAATGAGGTTTGGGAATGGTCGGTCTGCCGGTGCGGGGTGCTTTCGGCGGTGGACGGGATCGACTGGATTTTGCTGCGGCTGCGGCGCTCCCGCCCGCCTGTGGTTTCCACCGAGAGCGGACGGCAGGTCCGGCTGCGCTATTTTTCCGGGCGGAGCCGCCCTGTAGCGGAGATATCGGCCTTTACCGACCGGGTTCATACGCTGGAATATTCATTCCGGCCGGAGGAACGCGGCGAGCTCGAACGGCTGATGGCACTGGAGGGCCGGACGGTGATTTATAAAAACCAGCATGGCGTCCGGCTGATCGGGGTTCTCTCGGGGCTGTCGGGACAGCAGGACTGGGCAGCCGATCTGAGGCTCACCATCACCGAGACCGACTGGAGGGAATATGATGGCGGACGGGCGGTATGAGATTGCGGCGCGGCTCTTTGCAGTGCGAAACGGCGCTGTTTTGAAGGAACTGAACGCCGATGAGATGAAGGTAACCTGTTCGGCGGAGGCCGAAATGAAGCGGTCCTTCTCCTGCCGCATCCGGTATGACGCGGAGGTGGACTTGCTTACCGACCGGCTGCGCCCGGTGCAGGTGATCGACGGCAGGGAATATCCGCTGGGGGAATTTCTTGCCGCCACCGTATCCATGACGGAGCAGAACGGCTGCCGCGGCTGGGAAGCGGAGTGCTACGACCAGACGCTGCTGCTGCGGCAGACGACAGCCGCCGGGGCGCTGCGCTTCGCGGCGGGAACCCCTTATCTCAGCGCGGTCCGGTCGCTGCTGGCGGAATGCGGGATTACGCGGGTCGTCGCCGAGCCCTGCCCCCTGACGCTTTCCGCCGACCGCGAGGACTGGGAGCCGGGCACAAGCTATCTTTCCATCGCAAACGAGCTGCTGGCGGCGGTCAACTATGAGGGAATCTGGTTTGATTCCGCCGGAGCGGCCCGATTGGGCAGGGCCAGGGCGGCATCGGCGGGAAATGTTTCGCACAGCTACCGGGCGGGGGAATATTCGCTGCTCTGCGAGGGGATTACCCGCGAATCCGACGCCTACGAGGCGTACAACGTCTTTACCGCGGTGTATTCCCTGTCGGATGCGGCACCGATGACGGCCGTCTCGGTCAACGACAGTCCGCTGTCTCCTGTTTCGACGGTGCGCCGGGGGAGAAAAATCTGCGCCCCGGTGCAGTTCGTGGAGGACATCGCCTCCCGGAAGGAGCTTCAGGCCTTCGCAGACCGGTTGCGGGCCGAATCGCTGCTGGCGTCCGAGACGGCCGAATTTGAGACGGCGCCTTTCCCGACCCACGAGACGGGGGAGATTGTGGCCCTCGAAGGAGCGATCTATCGGGAAACCGGGTGGACGCTCAGGCTGGGCTTTGGCGGATCGTATCTTCACCGCGCGAGGAGGGCGATTTTGATATGATGATGGATTATCAGACGCGGCGGAGGCTGGCATCGGCGGAAACCGCGCCCGCCGCTTATCAGTTTGCGACGGTGGCGGGGATTTTTGAGGACGGCCTGACGCTGATTTTTGACGGCGAAGGGGCCGCGCGAGTCAAGCACTATCCCTGCAACGCGGCGGTTTCATTTTCCGCAGGGCAGCGGGTGCGTGTGGAAAAGGTCG